>Ga0302325_10014946_pt1 | contig 16517 bp, 10 predicted proteins | sample Palsa_T0_2_FD_201948 | JGI IMG/M metagenome (GOLD analysis project Ga0302325, IMG submission 201948) | Peat permafrost microbial communities from Stordalen Mire near Abisko, Sweden - Palsa_T0_2 | ecosystem: Environmental > Terrestrial > Soil > Palsa > Peat permafrost | place: Sweden: Abisko... | reverse complement strand
GCTGAAATTGTTGCACTATCCCCACGCGCCTCCTGAATTGGTTTGCAGTCGATGAGTAATGTGTTCTGACGCCCCTTTAATGCTTGATCCAAAATAAGCTCTTTTTTCCCCGAGCCTCTTGGTCCTTGCACGACAATAAAAGTATCGGCGGTCTCCATGAGCCACGTTTGCAGTTGATCAATAACCTGCTTTCGATCGTCCCAAATCGCTCCCAAACCTGCTTCTTCTGCCTTGTGCAGGCGGAATGTGAAAATATCGGTTGCTTGGCTCTTGAACCATTTGTAAATCCTGTTGTCCTTGATATGAAAGGCGTGGTCGATGTGAGCTTTGATAAAAAAAGTTCTGATAGGATCGAAGGCCACTGTTGTAATTGTGGCCACTAAAGCAGCAATAGCAGGAATCACAACACCTAGCAATGTCGAAGTTAGTATTATCTAATTAGGATATTTGAAAACTCGAGAAACATCCATATTCGGAGAGAAAGCGAGAGGAATTGCTTACGTGGATGATTCACCAACCAATCCCATATCCAGTGAGTCTTCATCTTCTGTTGAAAAGATAGACGAAGTCTGACAACTTCAGAGTTAGTATTGATAGATCGAGTACACAGCAACTTGAAAGATATTCAAACAGTGATAAAGATATTTAAAAAAGTACACACTCTGTGCCAGCTGCACCACCTCCTTCAGCCTCCAGAACTTTAAGTCCATGCATACAATTTCTTGCCATTATAGCGTGACGCATCTGCGCAAAATCTAGATATGCGAATTTGGGTAAGACTTTCGAATCAGACGGTTGTGATGATATCTCAGCTAGTTTCCCATACTTTCGGAAAAGGCTGTACAGCGTCTCTTGGCTTAATTCAGCTGCTGCTCCGCCTGGGCTCGTGGGTACAAATTCGACCTTGATCCGGCAGCTCGGGAACCGGTACAGATCTTCTAGCCATGGCTTCCCAACCACCAGATTTGTCCTTATACGTCGGAACGGACTGAACCATGGTTTGATGGGGGTTTCTTTTAGATATCGTGACACAAGCCCTCGGAGGATGTTAGCTAATTTTTCAAAATATAAAATCAGCTTACCTTCCACTTCCTTAGCTGTGATGCCATCCGGATGTGAGAATTTGACAAAAGCGCCCCTAATAACATAAGTCCGAGTGCCTCGAGTTGTCGAAGACTACACTCACCCATCTTTCAGCCGCGGCAGGATTTCTGTGACTTTCATAGGAACTGAGCTAGGAATTGCGCGCTTGACAAGAGTCAAAGGTTCGAAAGCACTAAGAGTCTGGTTGTTGAACCGCCAAAGGAGGTCTGGAAGATTTCGTTCGACTTGCCATGGTAATCGCAGAAGCCAAGTGAGCTTTAAAGGGAAAATATCTAGGGGAGTTTGAGTTTAGTAGACGGAGAAATTCGGCGTGGACCTCACTGTCAAAGAACAAAATGGCCTCGTTTGAAGTCGCACTGATATGGCCTGTTTGATTTTCACCAGTATCCGTACTCTCCCTGCGGATTCCCCTCCACTTCCCTGTGCCATTCCGCAGGCCAACTCTGGTTATCTTTCCAGCATTGTAGAAATCTCGCCTTGGTGGTCTTGGTGTCCTTAAACACGGAACGCTCGTTGGATTGAAGTAGACGCGCCGTGAAGTCTGCATTGTCGCTCAAGGCTGATGGGAGGTTTTTACGATTCGGTCATGTCGCACAACGGGGTAAGGGTCACACTCAAAAAGACGATAGTGAAGCAATTTAACTTCGTAAGGCCTTGGTTTGGATCTTGAGCGTGGTTTGTATGGCGCGTGCTTCCAGGGATGAGGTCATTACTGTACTGTAACTTCGTAACTTCGTAAGGCTGCCCTTGTCAGGCTGCACCTTGTCAGTCTCGCTGATTCGCGTACAGTAAAATTGGATCTTCAGCCTCGACCGATGCTCGACCTTGCCCAGCTGGACCTTCAGGCTTCACAACAGGAACAACATGGGCTGGCTCTGGTCTGACCCGGCGCCCTCGCCATCTGCAGCGCAAGACAAGAATGCTGCAAGTCCGACTCAATCGAGTCCAAATACTCCGGTCGCGCCCCCAATCACGCAGACAGCCACAAACCCGCTCTCCCGCGACGAGCTTGCAGAGCAAGAATTTCAGTCTTTCCTGAAAGAGCTAGAGCCCGATATCAAACCAAGCAGCTCAAAGTACAACCGCGTCCCGAGGCCGCCTCCGCCTGCTTCTAAGAAGGCCAGCAGCCGCAACAATGAGGGCGACGAACCCTTATCCGAGCAACTACTCCCCGAAACGATGAGCTGCCGTGTCGCTTTCGACGAAGCATTCTACTGCAATTCGTTCGGTGGACGTTTCAATGATTTATATCGCTATGGGGAATTGAGATCATGTTCTGAAAATTGGAACAATTTCTGGTTTTGCATGCGTACACGGGGATATTCTGGTAGGGAGAAGGAGGCTGCTATCAAGGAGCATTATAGGAGAAAGGAGACGATGAAGTATGCGAAGAATTTGGGCAAGGAGAGTAGTGAGGATGTGTGGAAGAGTAGGGAGAAGAAGTTAGAATGGGGGGAAGCATTCAACATCCCCTTCCCTGAATTTGATGGAAGTGACGAGGAATGGAATCGTCAACAGAGGGAATGGAGAAAGGGAAAAGTTGACGGTAGTATGAGATGAGATAATGATATGCATCACTACGAATGGGCTTAGGCACCTCGAGACTTGATGGCAGAGATCGCTCGAATCTGCACGTCTTATGGCTAGGGAAATTTCCATACGAGAAAGTACCTTTCTCTATGTGCAGCCTAAATTACACCAGTGGCTTGATTGAATACAAGAGCCGTGTAAACGCCGCCATCGCTTTGACTCGGTCGTATACACTAATGGTATCCCAACCCCGAATACCAAATCCGTCCTCCATGAATGCGCCGAGACGCTTTGCCCAAGTCTGGCACCCCTAAAAGAAACCCGAAACGGCGCCGATTCTATGCAAGCACTTTTCCACGAGGCACCCCTGTCTTAACGCCCCCAAATACTAAAACCTGGGCCCTACATACCCATTCCATTCTGCATCCCATTCATTTGTTGCATCCCGCTCATCTGTTGCATTCCACCTTGAGCTGCTATCATCTGCTGTCTCCTGGCTCTGAAGCCGGCAGTCACCTGCGCCGACGCAGCCTGTTGGCATCTAGCTCTCAAGGCCTTTTCAGCTTCGTCCGGAACCATCCCATTTGGATATTGTTGCAGCAGCATTGGCTTTTGCTGGTTGTACAGCGTACTCGCGACGGCCATCACCTGTTGTGTGAACATTTGTTGCGATGGATTTATTCCGACTTGTTGAGGATGCTGCTGTTGCTGCTGCATTTGCTGCTGCTGAGCGTGAGCAGCCTGAGCCTGGGCTTGTGCATGGGCTTGGGCTTGGGCTTGGGCTTGGGCTTGTGCTTGGGCTTGTGCTTGTCGCATTTGCTGCATTTGCTGCATCTGTTGCATATTCATCGGTTGCATATTAGCCATACCTGGGTTGTTCATGAAGTTCTGGTTCATATTTGGTGGCATGCCTCCAGAGCGCTGAGCCATTGCCGCCATAGTAGCAGCATAGTTTTGTGCCAATTGATTTGGGATAGCTTGCTGCTGCTGCTGCTGTTGTTGCTGACGCATCATCTGGGCCTGCATGAGCTGCTGAGGACTCAGTTGATGGCCTCCCATCATTCCACCCATTCTCTGAGCGGCTTGTTGGTTTTGCATCAACTGCATCCTTTGCTGTTGCTGGAGAGCCTGCTGCTGTGGGTTCACTTGCATGACTTGGCCATTCATCATCTGCATTTGCGGCGCCTGTGCCATGGGACCCTGCATGGGACTTCCTTGGCTCATCCTTGGAGTCTGGCTCATTTGGCGATTGAGAGGCGTAGACTGTACGTTGGGAGTCGAATTCGGCATCCTGGGAGTACCGGCATGACTTTGCTGGCTTCTCTGTGCAGTCATCCCGTGGGCGGCAGGAGCTCCCATCTGAGGATGATTTTGCTGAACTACAGATCCTGGACGTGGAGGGCTTCCACCCATACTTGATGTAGAAGGTTGCATTGGTACATTGCCCATATTGTTTACCCTAGGAGAAGACTGGTTTTGGGGTGATCCATTGTGAATAGGAGAGGATGTTTGAGCCTGCGAAACCTGTTGATGGAAGCGTTGAGGTTGTGCTGGGATTCCATTCGCAACAATCCCATTCGCCTGGGGATGGGCATGTTGAGCCTGTACCTGAGCTTGAACACCTTGCATGCCTTGTTGCGATTGCTGAGCTTGTTGAACCAGGGAGCGTCGATGAGCCTCTTGTTGCGCTTGCTGTTGCTGCTGCTGCTGCTGTCTTGCAGCTGCTTGCTGAGCAGCCATATTCCGCATCTTCTCTTCGCGATCTTTGGCCTCGTCTCTAAGCTTATTCCTCTCCCGCTCTTGTTGCAGCTTCCTCTCGGCTTCGTCCCGTCTTTGCTTTTCGATCTTCTTGTTTTCCTCGTGCTGATTTTTGATATTCTCAAGAGCCTTGAACTTCTCGAATCGTGGTTCAAAGGAAGCCCCACCAGCTTGCCCGTCACCATCCGTTGGATTGGCACCTCCCTGTGCGTTTGCTGTGTTCGATGAAAGCCGCTCATCCAAGATGAGCATATAACGCTCTTGCTCAGCAGCCAGTGCCTCGTCTGCAGCCATTTCGGCGACGGTCCTCTTCCGAGTCTTTGGCAGGGGCGGCTTCTCGGAGTGCATTGGATGGGCTAACGATGACAAAAGAGCTGCCGATTCTCTTGCACTGTCTACAGGATCGAGGGTCAGTGAAGCCGTTATGAAATGAACAATCTGTGCTTCTGCCGCATGGATGTTTGCACTATCCAAATCCACCTTTGTTCTCTTTACTCGCTTCGCGGGAGGAGCCATACTGGTCTGCGGGGTAGAAGGTACTGCAGTTGTAGGAGTGAGTGGTACTGTTGCGGACAATGGCCCCATGTCTTGTCGCGAATCCCTTCGTCCATCTGCACCGGATCGAGCCTCAGCAGCTTTGGTCGCCAGATCAACAAGGTTGCTGAGAGGAGTAGGGTGAAGAACAGTCGTGTGGATTCTAGGTTTCCTCGGTCCCGTAATTTGCTTATTCCGTTGACCTTCATTAGGCACTGTAGGCGCTGGCATATTTTCCTTGTCTGCTTGTTGAGCGCTTTTCGACTTAGCAGAACCGTCACCGTCTGCTTCCGCGCCTGGCTTCCCTTTCCCAGATACCGTGTTTTGCGCAGGATAAGGAACGTAGGAGGAGGGCGTCAGGTATGCATTGTAATTGTGGACAGAAAATGGTACTGTTTTCGTAGCACCGGTGTTTGTTCGAGTTGACCCCTGCGCCGGAGCAGCAGATTTGTGGTCATGAATTTGAACAATCATGCAACCTTCATAAAATGGAACATCCGTAAAGTATTCGATGAGGTCATGGGGGATGGTTCCACTCCTTATATGTTCAAGCACCATCCTCATTGGAGATTTGTATGAAAAACTTCCTTCTTGCTGATCAAATCGAAAATGTGTTGGGTGAAGGTGGATTATAAGGGAGGGTGGCTGGCCACGGTATTTCCTCATGATATATTCATCGGATTTCACTGCCAAACTTAGTACTATTATGCATGAAATTGAAGTTTCAACGTACCATATGGTTGCGGGGTAAGTGGATGAGCTACCGCAGGATCCCCAACGATGCTTCCGGACCGCAGCCCTACGCTACTGGTTCTCTGACCTCTTCCAAGTAATTGTGGTGGTGCATCGCGCCTGCGGTTGGCAGAACGGGCCGCTGAATTGTTTCCGACTCCGTTGCTCGTCACTGGGTTCGGCACGACTTTGGAACCGGAGGGAAGCCTGCTGGTAGACATAGATGGCGATGGTGAGGATGTCGAGGAGTGGATCCCATTTGTCTGGATACCGTGTGGGACTGGAACTGGGCGCTTTATCTTCGAAGAAAGCGACTGAGTTGCAGTAGCTGAAGGAGCCATCTCTATTTCTGCTCAGCGCAAGCTGGTTCACCAACTGAGGCTCCGCAACGCGCTCGCAGCTCTCCTTCGTTATCGGCGCTTTGTTCTTGCTTTGTCCATCTAAGGGGTCTAGGAATGACGTTGAGCGACGAGTTGAGACGCAGGCGACTATTATGTATACTCGAGTGATGCGGTAATGCAGTGATGCGATGAGGAATATGCAAAGTCTTTTGATGAAATCGTGACTGAGACGTCTTGCGCGATGGATGATGTGGGGCCAAGGTTGGTCACGTGTTGAACTAAGGCCATCTCTCGACTCGGAGAACTTGCGAAGACATGACTCTACTGTGCTGTGCCCTCCATAATCCTAAAGCCTCAACAAATTTGAAGGTATATTTTGCATGAGTAGACGAAAGTTCTTACGCTTGATCTCCTCTTCTTTGACTCTCTGGACTGCTTCACGAATGCTCCATCGCCTTGGGGACACTGATTTCCTCTTGAAAAGGTGGCAGGCTAACCGAGTCACCGAGTCACAGGACCTGCTGTGCTGAAGAGGCAGTGCATCAGAAAAAGTTTACCTGATTCTCATGAACGCTCTTCACAAGACCGATGTCCGACTCGCCACTTGGCAGCCCCTATGGCCAAGTATCTAAGTTGTCGAAGTCGAAGAAAGTAGCGAGTCAGTTGACAATGCTCAGGAGAATGATCCTGACTTAGGGCCTGTTCTTCGCCACCATAGCTCCCACCATACACCAGGCAAATGACTATGTAACCACTATGGGCGTTCTACCACTGCTTCAGGCGCATACAGTATATGAGTAGCTCATAATAAATAAGGTTTTCTCATATTAAGGATCGATTTTTTCCATACAGTAGAGAAGGTGATCGCGACCAGCTTTTACAGGGGTATTAACCACCATATGCGCTAATAATCATGTGCCCTGGCTGACAGCCCACCACTTTGAATTTTAATAATCATTAACCACGCATGATTATTGCCTCAAAAATGGATCAATTGACACCTACGAACGAGACGAACGTGCACAAAAGCAATTGGGATGATACGGATGACGAATACGAGGAAATTTTAATTCATATGGTTGCCGCATTAGCCTCAAAGCATATCGCAAAGCACGCATCTCGCGCACCAAAACGTACTGCACATCTGAAAGGGAGGGATAATAATATTAGAAGAACGCCCATACAATAAGGTCATACGAGGTATGAAATTAATTAAATGGTGTCCTCATTTGAACGCGTATGACTATGGTGTATGGGCCTGAGCTCGTGGCAAGAGGACGGGCCCTTAGACAGGCCAGCTTCATCTATCCTCGAACAGGTGTAGAGAATACTTTGAATCGGAACAAGTTCGGTGATTATCTAGAAAGTACCGAATTTTCCCCTGCATTCGATATTTTTCTTGGCTACTTTGTTTCTTGAACATTGTCCTTCCTCAGCATTAATAACAGTACCTGTGCAGTACTATTGTTCCGTAAGAACATGGTATATTTATTCACCCCTGCAACTAAGTATCCGTCAGCAATGTTTCATATTCTAACGTTTTCTCGTGAAGTTGCTCTCAAGAGTCAAGAGGTTGATTGGCGGAATTCGTTTGAAACTCGGGGCTTGTCCCGACGACCCCACATACCCCTGAACTGTCCTCACTTGCAAGGGTCTACCGTAGCATCTTCGACAAAGCAAAGCAAAGCAAAGCGCGGAAGCCTTGTACTGGTTTTGGCATAGCTTCCCTGCTAATCTAAAAGGGTGTATGAAGCTAGGATCTGATTAAAGATTGCGGGGTTGACGGCGTCCTCTTTCTCCTTCATCTCATGATGTCTCCTCCCTTGCCCGAGGTTCTGAAGCCTATATAACATGTCTCCTCTCGTATACAAGCAGTTTTCTTGTTTGGCACCCTCATTCTTTCTTTATTACCCTTATTCAATTCTCCACCACGGTCAACGATTCTTTCAATCTACAATCATAAAGTTCATTCAATAATTTCTTCCCCTCGTCCTTTCCGCAGGCGCTTTCGCCGCTCCCAAACGCTCGACTGATATCTGCGACCAATGGGCTCGATCATTATAGGAGCCTATACCGTCTACTAGGACTTGTGGAATGAAGCTATAGTAATATCTGGCTCACAATGTACGACTGTTAAATCGGGCAGCAGCAATACACTTGTTTGGTCTACGTCTTGAACATGGGAAGGTGCATCGAATCAAGTAAATCCTATGCGAATGATAGTTAGTAAGTGATCTCCAAGGGTCAGGAGATAGGTCCCTAAACCTTAGTATAGCAGTAATTACTCACTTTCTCTTCTTCACAGCTAGGTCTAGCATAAAGAAGATCTCCGCAATTAGCAGCATTCCCACGACCTGAAAGTGGAGGTGAGCATTCAAGCTGCCTATCTTTAACGCTAAGTACTAATCAACTTCTTCGACAGTTACACTGGAAGTAGCATTGTTGCAGACGTATCCTACGACATATTTACCTCGTCATCTGCATCGGGCTCCACTGAATACGAGATCATGATTCGGCCTGCTGCTCTTGGAGGCGCCGGACCAATCTCAAGCACAGGCTCTCCAGTAGCGACTCTCACAATCGGCGGCGTAAGCTTTAAGTTGTACCAGGGGCCAAATGGCTCCACAACAGTTTACTCCTTCGTTGCTGCAAGCGAGACAACGAGCTTCTCTAGCGATTTGCTGGCCTTTTGCGCATACTTGGAAAGCGGCTTCAGTTTCCCGTGAAGCCGGCCGGTATTTGTTGAGCATCGGCGCTGGAACTGAACCTTTCACCGGATCCGGCGCAGTGTTCTCCAATTCCGCTTACAAGAGTGTGGTCAACTAGGGATAGGGCTGGAGAGTACTTGATAGGATGTGAATCAATGGAAAATTCTTGTATATTCTTCAATTAAAGTATGTAAATACGTATATGATCGTTGAAGGATTATTGAACTTTCAAGATCTCCGAACTTCCTCAAGGTAGCAGAGATGATTAATGCCTTGCTGTTGAATCAAGTGCGTAGGAATGAACCCCTCGGTAATGCTCGAGGAGAGTCTCGTATACTGAATCTACCTTGTGCTTGCCTGTTGAAACTCTCAGCTTTTAATTTCCTCTGCCGATTCTATGCGCTCATTCCTAGAGCCTGCTGAACATTTGGATGCGTTGCATCAAATCCCTCAATTTGGCAAAGGCAATGACTGGCTGCAAATCTGCCTTCCTTGTACTCGCCCAGAAGAGCCGCTTTGTTAGGAGAGGCATTCGGCATCGCCGGACGACTACTGGCTGAATTCTTGGATTGCGGAGGAAGCCGAGAACGGGTCACTCTTCAACCCTTCGAGTTGAATGCATTCTTGGAGATACATTGGTTGGACGAAGCCATCAGACAGCCCCACTATCTCCTTCATACCTTTCTTCATTTCACAGGAAGACCACTCTTCTGCAACGAGGCTGTAACTCCTGGCTCACAGTACGCCAAGCCTCGAATGGCGGCCGGTGTGCCACAGACTGCGTTGCAACCCCCAGGTCGTCCGGCAAGGCATGCACGACACCGTTCTCACCTAATACTGGACAGCTACCGTTCGAGCGCAACCGGAAGTGGAAAGTGTGGAGAAGGAAGGCCTTGCGGCAAGGGGTGGACTGGGTGGAGGAGGGAGGCTCAGAATGCCACTTTCAGGACTGAGCCTCGAGCCATGTGGAGCGATAGGGGGGCCAGATCCAAGGCTCTGGATTAGGCGGACACTGGACAGAGCGACTTCGCCTGCGCCTGGGTCACAAGTGGTTGTCTTCGTGCTGCCTCCGTGCTGCCTGTGTGTCGCCTCCTGAGTTACTTGTTAGTAGTTGAGAAATGCGCAGTCACTGCGCAAAAAGCAAGGCTGTGAGGCAGTGATAGCGAGCCAATCACATCGCACCACCTCGCAAGACATCACGCAAATTGAAGTTTCGAGATGAATGCTCCTCAAGGCGAAGTCTCTTGCACTGCTCGAATTCATGGTTGGGCGAGTATATTGGGCAGACTTGGCCTGCATCATCACCATCTGCCGTGGAATCACGCGCAAAGGGGCAGTCATTGATGGGAAGGTATAAAGTTTGACTCTGTTCACCGGTGGAGTGAATTTCATAGCACCAGAACCGACTCGAACATTCAAACAACCTTCTTGATTGAGGCAGCAATCCAAAGTCTTCGACTCACTCCAAAGCCTTCGACTCACTCCAAAGCCTTCGACTCACTCCAAAGTCTTCAACTCACTCCAAAGTCTTCAACTTACTCTAAAGTCTCCAATTCATCCATCTTTCTTGATGTCGCACCACCCAACTCTCATCATGTCTTCCGGATCACCCTGGTCTATTCATTCCTCCCCTCAACCACAAGGCCGGTCGCTCCTTGGCTCCATCAGAAAACTTGGTCGCAAAGGCAGCAACGCTTCGCAGAGGTCGGATCATTCAGCAACTCACTCAGAACTTCAAACACCAGCGACTCCGACGTTCCGTGGTCCTGCTGATTTAAACCCATTCGCACACACCGACGAAGCTTCACGGAGAAGCCCAAGTCCCCTTACAAACCCATCGCCCGCAACTAGACGCCCAGCAGGCATGAACGACCCGCCGCCAGCGTACACTCCGTCACCCACAGCTGCGACAGGTCCTACGCTCGCCACGCAGATCTCGGAGCTGCCCGTTCCAGATGCGGCCGCCTCAATCACATCAGCCACATCAACCGTGTCTTCAAGACCCGCCCCAGCCACATGTGGCACCGAAGACCCTTATTCTTTCCTCACCACCTTCGATACAACCCTGCTCATCGATGACTCGGGCTCCATGGCCGGAAGATCATGGCGCGAAGTTTCGCAAGCACTGTCTACCATCGCCCCGATCGTGACAAAGCACGACAGCGACGGAATCGACATCTACTTCTTGAACCACAAGTCCAATAACCCTGGCGCGGTGTTAGAGGGCATCGCAGCTGGCGGTTACAGGGGTATCAAGAGAGCCACCACCGTCACTGAAATATTCGAGAGAGTCAGACCTCAGGGCGGAACTCCAACAGGTATTAGAGTGCACAATATCCTGAAGCCATACTTGGCGAAGTTGGAGAGTGAAATGGCGCAGGGCAGAGAGCTCAAGCCCTTGAACCTCATCGTTCTCACAGACGGTGTTCCTTCAGATGACGTCGAGTCAGTACTTCTCTCTGCAGCAAAGAAGCTGGACAAGCTCGACGCACCACCATTCCAAGTCGGTGTTCAGTTCTTCCAAGTGGGCAACGAAGAAGGTGCCAAAGAGGCTCTCGAGGAGCTCGACGACGGCCTCAGCGAACTGGTTGAGGGTGGCGTCAGAGATATAGTCGATACTGTCACCTGGACTGGCGGCAGAAGCTCTAGCGAGGGAGGCATTGGCTTGACGGGCGATGCAATTTTGAAAGTTTGCTTAGGGAGTGTGATTCGGCGTTTGGATAGACGGAGTAGACAATGATGCCTTCCTTTACTTAATGTGCGTTTTCTTTCATAGGGGCAAGCGCCTAAACCCCCAACCCCGCTGCGCTCGAAGCACTGGATTGGAGATTGGGCACGTGGTTCGGCGTTCAGATTAAATAAATAGGCAATGATGCCTTGCGGAATAGAATTGTATTATTACAAACTAGAATATACCTGCGGCGATGACTTACAGCTAAACACAATGTCCTCTAAATGCTCCTTCACCAGACCATACTCTGAGTTTGACATGACAATTTTTCGAGTTATAGTGTTGTCATCTGCACCAGGATGTGTGGAAACAGACGGCGTTGTCAAATTCCAGGAATGCGATGATGATGATTAGCAGCCGGTTATTTAACACTGCTAGCGCACAAAGTTCGGCTTCTTCCCTAGTCCTGGCATGTACTTTCTCTACTCGATCTTTAACGCCATGAGTTGGATAGATAGTCACGGTATGTCTTGGAAGATTTGAACTCGACTTGAGAGGTGCAGCCGGGGTATTGACAATTTGCTAGCGTCCAAGTAGGGTGACACTTCTCGGCATGTTTCGTACAGTATAATTCGTGTCTCACCTAAAACACGATGTCCGGATCATATCCGTCCTTCTTGCAAGCATGTGCTTTCCAGTTGTAGATATCTGTTTTGTGTTCCATTTGCCGAGCAGGTATTTCGTGTCATAACTCCTCACACATCCATCGCATGAGAACTTTTTGGATTCATTCAACTTTGCAAATGCCTCGTGTAAGATGATCTCGCAAGATCTTTCATGTTCGAGCACTGCAGATTTCAAGGAGTTTTGGTGTGGATAGCTAAACTTGACGTTTTCACAAGAGAACTGCCACAAGCTCAAGTGCTCACTTGATCTCGACTGTTGCCACTAGAAGCATGCAATCAAATTAGCTTTCTACTCAGCGTGACTCCACATTGCTAGGACCTCGTTGGTGGACACGTTGATTTCGGAGCTCGGCAAGACTCGTGTCAATTGCTCGCGATACGATTTCGTCGACGCGTCCTCAACCGCAGCGCCGGTGAGCAAGCGAGAATCAATGAACAGAGTGATGGAATCTTGTTGAGTCTCATATCCAGCTGTCTGTTCGACATCTGACGTGACCCTCTGAGTGGCCGTGCGCTGGGCTACCGGTACTACTCTTTCGAATCACCTCTCGCAGTCGTGTTGACCATAACCTTAACTGGTGTTCGTTCGGCAAGAGCTTCTCAAGCCCGTTACTGTTGAGCTGTTGACTAGTCCTGCAGGATATTTTTCTCGTGCATCTTGCCCACCTTTTTCCTGTTCTTGTCGAGCGAGGGATCGAGGTCTTCATCTCCACACATCCCGCTGATTTGCGAAGGTGTGAGCTTGCGACGTTTCACAGCAAGAGGACCAACCCGCAGCATCAAGTTCAAGAGGGTCGTAGTAGTTCTCTTCAACTCGTTTGCGCCAACCATCTTCATCGATAGATCCGACATAAGATGTCATCGTACCCATCATATGCGATTTCTCCGGCTGCCCGAGTGTGGCCGCGACAGCTTAGCTTTGCGTATCCCTTGACGGGGCTGCGAAGATTTGCAGTATCTCATGTAGTGCCTTGACGCAGATCGTGAGCTCGCGCCTTTGTCTTGAATCCAACTTTAGGGGCAGCTGAAGCCATGATGTTTGAGAGCTAGTGGTTGCCAGCAGGCTTCTCGACCTGAATAGACGAGCTGACGTTACCAAAATCACACAAGACTGGCTGCTCTGGGTGTTTCCATTGAATGGTCTTGTTTGCCCGAAGTGTAGTTTGCCGCAAGAGGTCATTGATCGAATGCTCGCGAACGTTCCCAGGCCTTATAGCAAGAATTAATAGTACTCTAATTAGGCATATGGTGTTGTCGTCATTTCTTAGAGCTTTGAGCTTCAATTTTCTGCTCTTCAGCCCGCTCCCTCTATATGAAGAAGGCGTGATGTTAACTACTAAAGTTATAGCACGGTGGACGGGCAAGAGCAGGGGAAGAAGATGTTTCCTTACCACCCTTCTCGTTTCGAACCACGACGTTGGCGACCAAGTTGGTGAGCCCATAACCGCCTACTAGCTTGATGCTAGCATCTCGAAAGCACAAGAAAGGTAGATTATGCACGTCCAGTGACGCGGTTGTGATATCTCCGGTGCGTGATAAGAGAGCTTCCGTGAGAACTATGGATAGTGTCTTGGCTAGAATAACATCACTGTTGATTATCCCATTGGTGAGACTATCAACAAAGAGACTTGAAGCGAGTTTACGAACTAAATATACTTTAATGTAAAGTTTTTCTCTGGCCGCGTCCTTGGTCAGCTTTTCTTCTTCGAAAAGCCGATTAACTGCAGAAGAAAGACGCGACCGCTCATACTTTAATAAGGTAAAATCTTTAAAGTATAACACTAGTGCGTTAACGAGGTGGTTAAGGCCTTGCTGTAGCCATCTATCTGAAGGAGCTTAATGTGAGCGCGGGACAACATGTGCGCTTATTATATCAAGCAAACGCTCAATCTGCTCTGCTAGTGGGAGTGCTGTCTGCGTTGACTTTGCGAAGAACGTCTGCACGAAAACCCCTGAACCTATTGCACCTTGAAGAGAATCAGCTACTGCGTATGACATGTCAGGTGAGAGTAGGGATGCTTAGAGCTCAACAATCAACAGCATCAATGCTTGTACATACCACAGATGATTCATGTTATGTGTCTTTTTGATTCCATGAACAAATCGAAGCCACTTGGGCCGCTTCTTAGGTTCGATTCTGTCTTCTGCCGCGTGCTGTAGCATAAGCTCTAAGCTTCAGGCACCCGCATGAGCGAATCCAGGCTCAGGCTCGATACTAGACGAGTTAACTTCGTCTTGATCTATGACGCCTGCATACCTGAACCCATGAGGGTAGGCGCGAAAGATAGAGAGCTGTGAGTTCTTAGGAACAGTGCTAGTGAGAAAGATGGTTGAGTTGAAGGAGAATGGCTGAGAGAAGTTGGTTGACGAGAGGAGGAAGAGAATCCTCGCTTAGGCGAGGAGGCGCGACCCCTTCTCTTGTGCACTAACACCCATTGAAATCAGGAAAGAGTTCTTACGAAGTTATCTCTGCAGTGCATATACACCTGGCTTCCTGTGAAATCTCCACCACTGTTGCGTTCGAGAGCATGGAATAATAACATCTCAAAACGCAAGTTTCTGCTCTCTGTTTTACATACTTTTCATCACACCCACATACTCCATTCTAGAGGAAGTTCTTGAGTTCTCATCATCGGTTTGCTACGAATGAGTGATGAAATTTTGCATTTCTATTTAAGAGCTCCTTTAAAAATACCCTCGAAGGTTGCTAAACTCCTGAAAACGACGATAGAGAGCTCATGAAAAGACCCCTTGAGGGCTCATAGCTCATAAAAGCATCAGTATCCATCTATGTCGAATGAAGAGCCATGATAGCTCCAATATGTCCTTGAAAGCTCACGAAAACCACCTTCGGTAATGTGAAAAGAGACTCCCTAGATACTGAACCAAGCCCACCACAACTCAATATGCCCTCAAGAGCTCATCAAGCCTCCATCATCATCGTAAAAGAAAACTTTTTTGATCCCGAAAAGCAAACTACCACTTGTTCTGGGAAATGGTAAATCCCCCCCCCGGGTGTCGATGGATTTAGGTGGCTATTTTAACCTTGTCCTCATATGTCTACAACTGGCTGCTGCAGAGCGCTGAAATGCTCTGCCAATGTACACTCGTGATGTCGAATATCTTAAGAAGTACCCAGTGCACTCAATCAGATCTGCTGAACTTCCCCAGCAACTTCCAACATCTCACGAGTCTTAAGAGGATCTTTGATTTCCTTCCTGGCAGTTTTGGTGAACACCTTTGCCTGAGCTAGGGTGAGCTGGTCGACCTCAGCTACTGTGTAATGGGTTTAACTGCTCTTTCGCATTAACATCTTGACTCTTTCTATGAATCGAGCATCGTCAATCTCCTTCACCTGGTTCGCTTCATCTCGCTGAGCAGTCATCTGCTCCTTGAAGATCCTCGTCTGCTCTTAAGAAAACCTTGCTTAATCCTCTCTTCTTCAATTCCTCTTTATGTCGAGGTCCACTAGTCTTGAGCTTCCTTGAGCAGTTGTTTTCTGCCCTCAACCTCTTACACAATAGATGCCTCCTCGACTCGCATATAGGCACATTTTTTTTCGAAGAGACTTGACCCTCTCCTCTGAGGGCATGCCTAAGCGTTCTGAGCCTTTGCTCTATCTGGGTTCACAGCAAGTTCGCTTAGCTGTGACAGGTTCCTGCATTCTTAGACGACAGCTTTGTGATGCTTGTTAAGAGACTTCTTGATCTGAGCAAGAATGTAGTCGGGAGTTGTCTCGGACTTCTCATGGAGCTCTCCAGCGAGATCGATAATATTTTGTATTGTGCTTTCGATAACACGCTTACCAGAGTTGGCGCAAGATGTCAAGACATCTTGAGTGATCTTGTTGGTTTCGGTTACGAGAATATCAGCTTCCTTCTTCTTTCTAGTCAGCCCCACTAGCGATTCAAAGATCATTTCTTCGAACTTGTCGAAAGTTGTCCGCTCCTCTGGGAGTATTGACTCCCCACTTTCCTTTCGCGAGGTCGTCGTTATTGCCATAGAGGTAGGTACTACCACAACTAACAGCCTTCCTATTAGGACTTGCGAAGGGGCGACCCGCATGCCTTTGCTCGGCTCTAGGGACACCAGATTTCGTGTAAATCGGTATTAAGGCCTTAAGTTAGCTTAGCTTCACCATCTTCTACTATCGAGAGAGCTCGCAGGCGCCTAAAATGTTGTCGGAGACGTTGTGGTCGAATGGGATCTTGTCAATATTGAATTACCATCCTTCTGGGGGGTCAAAGAGAGCTGTGGTCGACATTTGGGACTTGGTAGCTTCCTTTACTAAGGTTTGCGGATGCTTGGAGCTGGATTTGGGCCGAACTGTCACGATCACCAACTTCTAGGCCTGGAAGGCGCGGTAGAGAAGGGTCTCTATTCAACGATACAAAGCTAAAGAAAGAAGAGGATATTTACAGAAGGTTCGGTTCGTACAAATATTCGAGTTCTG
>Ga0302325_10014945_pt1 | contig 16517 bp, 16 predicted proteins | sample Palsa_T0_2_FD_201948 | JGI IMG/M metagenome (GOLD analysis project Ga0302325, IMG submission 201948) | Peat permafrost microbial communities from Stordalen Mire near Abisko, Sweden - Palsa_T0_2 | ecosystem: Environmental > Terrestrial > Soil > Palsa > Peat permafrost | place: Sweden: Abisko... | reverse complement strand
CGCCCTGGGAACGCCATCCGTTTCTTGTAGTCCCATCTCCACCGGATGCTCGCCGAATATGGGGACCATCGCCTGGTCCTCGAGCCGCCGCATATCCGCATTGCTCCACGTGAGCGCAGCGCTATAGGCGACGTTCACCAGGCTCATGGCATTGCGCGAATGCAGTTGACCGGTGGTTCCCAGAGCGGTCTTGCGGCCGTCGGTGAACGCCAACTCCTGGCGGTGGCAGGTGGCGCACGAGGATTCGCCATTCACCGAAAGGCGCTTGTCATAGAAGAGATAGCGGCCCAACTCCACCTTCACGGCGGACATCGGATTATCCGCGGGAACGGCGGGCCTGGGGAATCCTTTCGGGAGGGCCCACTGATAGGTTTCCTGCGCGATCAATACACAACCCGAGCAGAGAAGAAGAGCGGCGAGTAAGCGCATGACTACTTCTTTAACCGGATCACATCGATCTCGTCCAGCATGCGTACCGACCGCGCGGCGGCCTTATCGCTTCCGGCCACGATGCGAAACGGACCTTGATATCCGAACAGCGGCTTGCCGTCGCGCTTATCGGCCACAATGAAGCGGCCTTCGGTGAGTGACGGATCGATTTCCGCCAGAGAGTACACCACTTGATATCCGTCATGCGCCTTGGCGAGAACGTAACTGGCCAGCGCGTTGCCGCGCAGATCCTTGCCCACGGGGGCCCCGGCGCGCTTGAGGATTTCCACCAGCGCGACGCCTTCGTATTCAGTCTTGGTTCCGTCGGTCTCCGGCAGCGCGATGGTCTGGCGCGGCATCTTGGCGAGATCTTCCACCTTCAGCGTGAGCGGTGTTGGAACATCGCCGCCGATGGTCAACGTGGTGGGCGCCGGAGTGGTTCCATCCTGCGCGAACGCCGCGAGTGCGAGGACCAGGATTGCGGGGATCGAGCGAAATACTTCCATAGAAGACATTGTATATTGTGGGGCAGGTTGGCAACCTGCGGCCGATGGCCAATCGGTCAAACTGTCGCGTCGATCCGGCGGTCAGGCGGGTTGGCAACCCGCCGGACCCAGCGCCGGACCCAGAGGGTACCCCTGCCAACCTGGCCCACTTTGGCTCTGCAAAGCTCGCGTCCGGTCGAGTATACTTGGCTGGAATCGCACCTATGTCTCTCTCCGCTGGAACCCGCTTGGGACCCTACGAGATTCTTGCGCCGCTCGGCGCCGGCGGCATGGGCGAAGTGTGGAAGGCCCGCGATACGCGCCTCGACCGCACTGTGGCCATCAAAGTATCGGCCGCTGAGTTCAGCGAGCGTTTCGATCGCGAAGCGCAGGCCGTGGCCGCGTTGAACCATCCTCACATTTGTCAGCTTTACGATGTCGGCCCGAACTATCTGGTGATGGAGTACATCGAGGGCAAGCAACTGGCGGGGCCGCTACCGCTCGATCGAACGCTCGACTCGACCAATGCCATCCAGATTGCCGAAGCGCTTGAAGCCGCGCACCAGAAAGGCATCGTCCATCGCGATCTGAAGCCCGCCAACATCATGGTCACGAAGGCGGGCGTGAAGGTGGTCGATTTCGGCCTGGCGAAAATGAATGTGTCGGCGGAGGCTGCCGCGGCCGGTGCAACCCAGACCATGGGCATCACCAAGGAGAACACCATCCTCGGCACTATGCAATACATGGCGCCCGAGCAACTCGAAGCCAAGGAACGCCCGCTCCGACATCTTCGCGTTCGGCGCTGTGCTCTATGAGATGCTGACGGGCCGCAAGGCGTTCGAAGGCAGCAGCCAGGCCAGCTTGATCTCGGCCATCATGAGCCGCGAGCCGCCCTCGGTCTCCGGTCTTGCGCCCGCCTCAATCGACCACATCATTCGGCGCTGTCTGGCCAAAGATCCGAATGACCGTTGGCCGACGGCGCGCGACCTGGTGCTCGAACTGCGCTGGATTCGCGAAGGCGGCGCGCAAACCGAAATCGCCGCGGCGCCGCGCCGGAGCAAGCTGCGCGACCGTTTCGCGTGGGCCGGCGTGGCTGTTTTCGGCGCCGCAGCCCTCGTGTTTGCATTCCTTCTCTGGCATCAAGAAAAGCCCGTGCCCGCGGCGATCCGCTTCACCGTCGACACTCCCGAAAACGGCTCCCTGCCGCTTTTTGGCCGGCCAGCTGTTTCTCCCGACGGCCAATCGGTGATCTTCGCGGTCACTGACCCTGTCAGCCGAGTCCCCGTCTGGTATTTGCACAGCCTCGCGACCGGGACCAGCAGGGCATTGGCAGGTTCGGAAAACACTCAATCGGTCTACTGGTCGTTCGACAGCCGGTCCGTTCTTTTAAACCGTACCAACGGTTTCGCGAAGATGGATCTCAATACCGGTTCCCCGCAAACGCTGCCGGTGGCCGGCGTCGGCTACACTTCCTGGCAACCGGAAGGCATTGTGACCGGGGGACGAGCGGGCTTGCAGTGGTTTCGCCCCGACGGTTCCGGTTTGCGATGGGTCAAGAAACGCGACGAGAAGACCGGCGTCAGCTATTTTTACCCAAGCCTGATTCCGGGAGGGCGCCGGTTGATATACAACGCGGCCAAGACCGACGGCGGGGCCACAGTCAGTTTCTCACTCCACTTCGCCTCCCTCGATGGCAAAGTGGACCGGCAAATTCTCACGGGAGAGCACGCTGCGGTATATGCCGAGCCGGGCTATCTGCTGTATTTGCGCGGCGACGCGTTAACCGCGCAGGCCATCGATCCTGACAGTGGCAAGTCGCGAGGCGAAGCGACTCCAATTGCCAGGCCCATCGGGCTCGCCACCCCAGTCGATAATCTGGGCGCTTTTTCAACCTCCTCCAATGGCGTACTGGCATTTCGAAGGGGTGGTACGACTATCGCCGAAAACCGTTTGATATGGTTCGACCGCTCGGGTAAAAGCCTGGGCACTCTCGGCGGGATCGCGGACTATTCCAATCCCGCGTTGTCACCCGACGGAAATCGCCTTGCCATTGGAATTCGCGACCCAGCGACCGCCAAGCGAGACATCTGGATTCTCGACCTGCAGCGGGACACGACCTCGCGCTTCACCTTCGATCCGGGCGACGATTTCAACGCGGCTTGGTCGCCGGACGGGACGCGCATCGCTTTCAGCTCCGACCGGCTGGGCGCACGCGACCTGTATCTCAAGAACGCGTCCGGAACCGGCGAAGACGAGCTGCTGCTTTCGTCCAAATTAGCCAAGAACGTGGAGGGTTGGTCGCAGGATGGACGCTGGATCGTGTTTAACGAAACCGGCGCGGGCAACGGAGCCGACCTGGTGGTCCTGAATATGGAGACCCGGAAAACGCAGGATTTCCTGCGTACGCCGTTTGGTGAGGATCAGGGTCAGCTATCGCCGGATGGCAAATGGATGGCTTACCGGTCCAACGATTCGGGCCGCTACGAGGTGTTCATCCGCGCGTTTCCGCCTTCCGGCGGGAAATGGCAGATCTCCAATTCCGGCGGCGGCGAACCGCAGTGGCGTGGCGATGGCAAGGAGTTGTTCTACGCCACGTTGCAGGATCCCGCCCGGATTATGGCCGTGGATATTGCGGCAGGTAATGGCGCCATCCGGGCCAGCGTCCCGCATCCGCTGTTCGATGTGCGGCTGCCCAATGCGTCCCTGCGAAACCGGTTTCTGGTGACCCGCGACGGCAAGAAGTTCCTGGCCATTGGGCCGCCGGAGCAAAAGGCCGCTAACAGCTTCACGGTGATTGTGAACTGGCCCTCGTTGCTGAAAAAGTAACGCCGGCGCCCGCCGAGCGTCAACTAGCCGCGTGTCGTTCGACATACGCGACGCCGGTGTGGCGCGAGCACTCTTGCTAAGCGTTCTTGCTTGCCGTGTCGGGACTCATCCCGACACGTCTTTGGGTTGGTGACGCCATGCCGGAGCAAGCGTCGCCAAGAGTGGCAACGCGGCACGCACGATTGCGCCGCACAAGTGCGCGCGCCACAACCTGTGCGGAATCGGCTGTGAGGAATGCGGCTTAAGGGCATCAGGATACACGTAGAGTGACCGGGTATGGAGCGGACCGAGCTTCTCTTCGTGCGTTCACAGTGGCAATGGCGGCCGCGGCGCATTCCCGGTGCTCTGCGCTACCACGGCCTCAAATCTTTGCGCTCTGGATAATTGGACTTTTACCTCAGGAGCCAGATTTGGTATGGGCGCGTCCCTATAGTCCGCATCGATCCTCAGTGAATACATGCGGAAGCCATGGATACCCAAGAACTTTATGGCCGGATCATTGTGTTTCTGACACCAATCCCAAAGCTTCGTATGCAGCCCTGGCGCGTGGCCGGCGAAATTGATCGCGCGCGCCCGTTGGAGTCCCAGGTTGTATACGTAGTAATATGCGCGGCCAAGGCATGTTCTTTGAACACCCTCGCCAGTTTCGTTACGCAGACTGTGCGCGACAATCAAAAACTCCCGCCAATCAAACGGCATCTTGAATTTCGTAGTCGAACACCAGCGATCCACACGAACGGTGACAATTCTTAATCCACCACTCTTTATCAAAGATGCTCAAAGCCCGCTCCGCATCGCCGTCGAAATCGGCCGGCAATTGCACTGCTACTTTGAGCAAGCTGTCGTCGTCGGATTGTTGCGCTCGAACCTTGAGGAGCCGCCCGTCTCCGAACGCATCCCGCAACGGCGAAACCGCCTCGCTCAGAAGGTCGCCGAGGGCCGGTTCCTGCGCAAGAAGTTGAGTGACCATGCCATTGCAGTGTGAGATCGTATAATCTTCTTGCAAAGCGCTCATTTGCCGATCTTCGGCGCCTTCTCTGGGAATCTTGACCAACTCAGGCATAAGCTCTCGTATTCCAGCTAACACTACCATTGTATTTACTTTTCAAACGGCTCGCAGCCCAGCGGAAATAGTCTTCGCGGGTTCGGCCTGCAGCAGCCGTCCCGGACGTCCGCATTCGCAAATCGGCGAATCGGGCGCGGCCTTGCCCGGAACGTGGAAGCCGTTCTGCGCCTCGCACTCGAAGCCAACCAGACCGCCGTTGCCATCCATCAGCATGGCGTATGCCGGAACCTGGAATAGCATCCACAAGCGATCGCGCTGGATATCGGTGAGGGGAGCGCTGTCCCATCGGTTCGTCACGAACAGCGCGCGCTGCGCGGAGGCGCCCGAGGCGGCGGCTTGCTCCAACTCGTGAAATGCGCCGGATAGCGCGACTACGCGTCCATGAGCCTCCACGGCGGGAGTGGCGAAAAGCCCCGGGTAAAAGGGATGCCGAACCCGGGGCCGGAACCACAATGGCACTTGTCTATTTGGACAGTGGCGCGGCGCCCAAAATCCTCTCAAGATTCTCGCCCAAAATCTGACGGACCTCGGACCCGCTGAGATCGAGCGCGGCGAGAACGCGGGACTGCTCCTCGAAAACACCGCGATGCCAGCCTCGGGGGAAGAAGGAGGAATCGGTGCCGAACAAAAGCCGGCCAGGGCCGGCCACCGCCAGCGCGCGCCGAAAGACGGTCTTCAAATCGAGACCTTCATATCGCATCCAGGAGTTTGTGCTGGAAGTATCGAGGTACACGTTTGGGCAGAGATCGGCCAGCATGAGAGCTTCACGGAAAAGACCGGCGCCGAAATGCGGCACAAGGAAGGGCAGCTTGGGATAGCGCGACGCAATCGCGTGCAGGTCCAGCGGATTCGAGAAGCGCATGTCGAACGGCGAAGCGAGGCCGAGTTTCTTGCGCACGCCCACCGTGAGCACGCCGCAGTGGACGAATACGGCGCGATGCGGCACAGCCGCGGCTTCTTCGAGAACCGCTTCCACCCGCGGATCGTGCATCGAATAACGATGCATGGCGGGGAACAGACAGACCACCTGCAAGCCCGAACCAAAGGCCGCGCGCGCCCGGCCGGCCGCATCCGGTTCCAGCGGGTTAAACATGAAATAACCGAAAAAGCGGCCGGGACAGGCGGCCAGTGCGGCAGCCACGGAAGCTTCATCGCCGGGCACGCTGGCGATCAGCGCGCTGCGGGCCACGCCATTTCGGTCGAGTTCGCCGGCCCATTGGCGCGCCAATTCCGCGGGATCTTCGGGCGGCAGAACCCAACCCAGCGTTTCCGCTACCTGGCCGGCGGTTTTTCCCGATTGAGCCGCCAGCGCATCGAAAAAGCGCCTCGAGAAGAAATGAGTGTGGGCATCGGAAACCCGATACTCACTCATAGGAGTATCCATCGGGCTTCCAATTGGTCAGGCCGGCTGCGAGCGCCAATTGCGTGAGGCCGGCCACATTATTCACGTTCAGCTTTTTCATCATGGTCTTGCGGTAACTGCGCACGGTTTGCAGGCCGAGATCGAGCATTACCGCGATATCCTTGCTGGTTTTACCTTCGGCCACCATGCGCAATACTTGCAGTTCGCGCGGCGAAAGCTGGTCGAGGGGCGTCTTATCCATTGTTTCCAGATCGCCGCGTTGGATGCGCTGCAGCAGCTTGTCGGAAACCTGCGAGCTTAAATACGATCCGCCGCGGGCGACCGTGCGCAGGGCATCGAGCAGTTCGCCCGAAGAGGCTTTTTTGAGAACGAAAGCCCGCGCGCCGCTGCGGATAGCGCTGACCACGGAATTCTCGTCGTCGTACATGGAAAGGATGACCACCTTGACGCCGGGGCAATGGCGCAGCAGCTCGGTGGTGGCTTCGATGCCATTCATACCGGGCAGCCCGATATCCATCAACACCAGCTCGGGATTGGTCTTGCGGCAAAGCTGCACGGCTTCGGCGCCGTTATCGGCCTCGCCCACCACGCGAAAATCGGGGCCGCGCTCCAGCAGCGTCTTGATTCCATCGCGAACCAGTTTGTGATCGTCAACCAGAACGATATCGAAAGGCATAATCGCGTCTCACCCCCGTCCCATCTGCGCCGCATGAACTGTGGTGCCGGCGTCCCTGCCGCTGACAATCGATAAACTCAACCCGGCCTGCGCCGCATAGTGTTCCATGCTCAACAATCCCAACCCGCGCCGTCCGGCCGGCAGATCGGCGGGGTCGAACCCGTGCCCGTTATCCCGCACTTCGAGCGATGGGCCATTACGTGTGGACTTTACCGCGATTTCGATGGCGGAGCAACCGGCATGGCGCACGGCGTTCTCAAGGGCTTCCTGCGCGATGTGAAAAAGCGCCGGCGCGATCGCCGGGTCGAGTTTGAGCGACGGATCCACATTAACTCTTACGCTGCCGGTGAAATGCCCGCGGACGCGGATCGACAGGCGGTCGAGCGCCGTCCGCAAGCCGGCGCGCTCCACCGTGGAAGGGTTGAGCTGATAGCTGTACTCGCGGACATCCTCCATGATGGTCCCGAGAACCTTCTGGATTTCCTCGATCCGCTGGCAGGCTTCGGGGGCGGGGGATTCGAGGTCCATGCGGACCAAATCCAGTTGGAGGCCGAGCGCCGTGAGATTTTGGCCGACCGTATCGTGCAAAAATTGCGAGGCCATCTTACGCTCGAACTCTTGCGATTTGAGGGCGCCGAGCACGGTGTGGCGGAGTTCCTGCTCGGCGCTGGTCCATTCGCTGATCTCGCGCGCCATGGCTCCGGCGTAGAGAATCTTGCCATTCACGCGCAGGGGGAACACGGAAACATTCCAGACCGCTTTGTGGGAGTGGTGGCGCAGGGAAAGAGTTTCGCCGTGCATGGCGCGGGAAAAGCGATCGCTCCAGGTGCGGGCAGGGCCGGGCGCCAGCGTGCCGCTCACCGCGCGGCCGGCGAGATCCTTTCCGGATTTGCCGAAAATGCCGGAGGGATCGCCGTAGAACTCTTGAAAGATTCCTTGCAGGCTAACCGCCCAAGTGCATGCGGGCGACTGTTCCAGCAGCAGATAGGCGAGATTTTCGTTCTCCGGCATGAGCGCGGCTAGCGCAATAGGAAGTCGTACTAATTGTATCAACCCGGCGCTGAGGCGGGTCGCTGCTCTCTCCGGCGGCTCACCGGCATGTGGACGGTCTCTTTAATTGTCACGGGACATAAACCCCAAAAACCCGATTGCCGCTTGCTAGTGGCCGATTCTTGATCTATACTGACCATATTTTTGGGATCAATGGCCCTCCCGAGCTATTAGAGGCGGCCGCTGAAAGGTAGCGAAATGACTCGGATGCTCCCATTCTTGATTGCGCTGGCAGCCCTGACCGGGTGTACGAGCCAGACTGCCTCCAAACCAGCCGCAACGTCGTCATCTTCTTCGGCCCAACCTGCGGCGGCGCCCTCCGCGGCTTCCGCTGCGCCGGCCGCTGCGCCTGCACCCCCTCCCGTGGCGCAAACGGCCCCGGCGCCCGCTCCAGTTGCGACGCTGGCCACGGAAGACACCAATCAGCCGGGAATCGCCGCCGACTTCACCGAATGCAAGCGTAAGGAGGGCGTCCTGAGCGTGAAGATCCGGTTCCGGAACGTATCCTCGGCTCCTGCCGCCGTGACGTTGATTAACGCGCGCAACTATGAGGCGTATTATGTGACCGCCGCCAACAAGAAATATTTCATTCTCAAAGATTCGGAAGGCGTCTATCTCACTCCAAGAGCGGACGGTTTCGGAAGCCTTAGCGCCCAGTTAGCGCCGGGAGATCAATACACATGGTGGGCCAAGTTCCCGGCGCCTCCGCCAGACATTAAGAAGGTCACGTTTATGACGCCTCTGGCGCCTCCGTTTGAAGACATCCCCATCACGGATCAATAGTATGCTCAGGTGGAGACCCGCAGTCCTGGCGTTTGCGTTGGCGTGTATTCCGGCGGTCGCCGCGGCGCCCGGCCAGGATCCCGATTCGCCCGAGGTGCAAGCCGCGGCGCGCGCGGCCCTCGCCCACTCGAAGATTCTCGATATTCAAGGAATCACGCTGGGAATCGAGGCCGTTCTGAAAGACCTGGGCGCGAAAGTAACCGCGACGGAAATCAAGATCGAGCTCGATGCCGATGTCCTCTTCGATTTCGACAAATACACGCTGCGACCGGAAGCCGCCGAAACTTTGCGGAAAGTCGGGCAGGCGGTGGCGGGCTATCCGCAGGCTCCGCTGCTGATTGAGGGCTATACGGACGGTAAGGGCACGCATCCCTACAATATGAAGCTCTCGGAAAACCGGGCGGGGGCTGTGAAGGCGTGGTTGGTAGCGAACGCGGGCGTCGAGGCGGCGCGCATCCGAACCGCCGGGTGGGGAGAGACCAAACCGATCGCGCCCAATACCAATCCCGACGGCAGCGACAATCCGCAAGGCCGGCAGAAAAACCGCCGCGTGGAACTGACTCTACGGACCAAGTAAATTAGAAGCCGTGAGCGAAGCGCTTTTTTTAGGCGAGATTCCCGCCAATTCACGGTCTAACCGAGGACAGCCGAGACTAGGAGCGTTTTGCCGTTGATGGCGATGGTCTCCTGCTCGGCGAGGTGTTCGACGCGACGATGCACGCCGTTTTCGGGGTGGCGATGGACGAGGAGCATTCGCCGAGTGACATCCAGTACCCAGTATTCTGGGACGGCGGCGAGGGCATAGAGGGCAGCCTTCGTTGCGAGGTCAAACCGTGAACTGCTATCGGCGATTTCGACGGCGAGCGTGAGTTCGTCGCCGCGGGGATGGCGGTGGGAGTAGCCGGGCAGCAGTGCATTGAGGACCGCGATATCGGGCTCCGGTTCGCTCCGCTGTTGGTCGCCCGGCGCGACTTCAATCGGCAGCTGAATGCTCAGCCGTTCCATTCCGAAGCAGGCCGCCAGCCACGCGCAGATCAGGCGAAGCGCGCTGGCATGCTTGGGATTCTGTCCCGTCTTTTCGATCAAATCTCCTTCGATTAACTCGTACCGGCCTTCCAGGATTCCGGATTCCTCCATCCGGCGGAGTTCGTCGCGGGTGAAACGCTTGCGCGCTACGGGCTCGGGGATTGCCTGGAGGAGTTGCGCAGCCATATAGCTAATCTGGCGCAGATCGAGGCGTGTGGCGCACGCACTTCTGCGTGCAGCGTTCACAATCATGTGAACGCGACATGTTTAATCTCCTAACGCTTGCGCGCAACCACTTTTCTTACCGCGTCCACAATATTGTGGGCCATCAGACCGTACTTTTCCAGTAACTCCTCAGGTTTGCCCGATTCGGCGAACGTATCCGCGATGCCGACAAACTCCATTACGCACGGATGCGTCTCGGCCACCACCTGCGCGACGCGTACGCCCATGCCGGCCGTCGCCAAATGCTCTTCGGCCACCACGATGGCGCCGGTTTCGGCCGCGTGCCGGATGGCGTCGCGGTCGAGCGGCTTGACGGTGTGCATATCGATCACGCGCGCCGAGATGCCTTCCCCTTCGAGCGTATCTGCGGCGAGCAACGCCTGCGCCACCATCAGGCCGTTGGCGATGATCGCCACGTCTTTGCCCTCGGCGACCTCGATCGACTTGCCGATTTCAAATTTCTGATCGGCGCCATAAATAATAGGCGCCTTGAGACGGCCGGTCCGGATGAAAACCGGTCCCACATGCGCGGCGGCGGCGTGAACCAAGGCCTTGGCAGCGGCTTCATCGGCTGGCGACATCACCACGAAGCCGGGCAGGGAACAGGCCAGCGAAGTCTCTTCGATGCTCATCTGCGAGGGGCCGTCCTCGCCGATGGAAATGCCGCTATGGGTGCCGACCACCTTCACGTTGGCGTGCGGATAAGCCACGGCCGCGCGGAGTTGTTCGTAACCCTTGTTGATCACGAACGCGGAGAAACTGGAAACGAACGGGATCTTGCCCGAGTACGCCAGCCCCGCGCCGATGCCGACCATATTCGCCTCGGCGATGCCGCACGAAATGAAACGGTCGGGAAATTCCTTCTGGAAATAGACCGTCATCGTGGATTTCGCCAGATCGGCGTCGCAAACCACGATGTCTTTGTTGGCGCGGCCGAGTTCCACCAACGCGCGCCCGAAAGCTTCGCGAGTAGCCGGACCCTCTTTGATTTCGAATTTGGTCTTAGTGGGCATTATTGCAACTCCTTTAGAGCCATTTGCTCTTCGGCAGGCGTGGGCGCCGTGCCGTGAAATTTGGGATTGTTCTCCATGAATGAAACGCCCTTGCCCTTGATGGTGTGGGCGACTATGCAGGTGGGCTTGCCCTTGGTCGCTTCGGCTTCCCGGTATGCGTCCTGAATGGCGGGGAATTCGTGACCGTCGACCTCGATGGTGTGCCAGCCGAAGGCGCGCCACTTGTCGGCCAGCGGCTCGATGTCCATGATGTCCTTGACGAAGCCGTCGAGCTGGATGAGATTGTGATCGACAATGCAGACCACGTTATCGAGTTTGTGGAAAGCCCCGGCCATGGCCGCCTCCCAGATCTGGCCTTCCTGCACCTCGCCATCGCCCAGCATGCAGTAGATGCGCGTGGGACTGGCATCCATGCGCGCGGCGAAACCCATGCCGAGAGCCAGCGACAGTCCTTCGCCCAGCGAACCGGTAGAGGCTTCAAGCGACGGAATGAAGCGGACATCGGGATGGCCCTGATAGATAGAGCCGAGCTTGCGCAGCGTGTTGAGCTGATCGATGGGCGTATAGCCCGCTTCCGCCATGACGGCGTAAAGCACCGGCGCCGCATGGCCCTTAGAGAGGATGAAGCGGTCGCGATCGGGCCATTTGGGATTTTTGGGATCGATGCGCATGTAGTCGAAGTACAACTCGACGATCAGTTCGACGGCGGAAAGCGAGCCGCCGGGGTGCCCTGACCCTGCATCGGTGATCATTTCAATTATTTCGCGGCGGATACGCTTAGCGAGGGATTGCAACTCGTCCAGAGATTTCGGCATGGGAATCGTTTTAATTCTACCGCGGTGGGGCATGCTTTAGCTTGCCCAGGGTCGCGCAGGCCCGGAGCTGTGATTTTGACGCAGAATGCGGAGGATGCACCATCACTTGACCTACCAATCCGAAAATCACCCGGCGTGAGGAACGGCTTTTTGTTGACTCACGGCGTCCCCATCCCCGCTCTTCAATTCGCCAAAAACAATGGTCGACAGCACCGTCATGATTCCCAGCACCAGAAACCCCTCGTGGATCCCGTGAATCAGCTCCGGCGCGCTGGAAGCAAAACGGTCGGGAATAAAGAACGCGGTGACCAGCGATGCCGCGGCGACGCCGAAACTGATGGCCAACTGCTGCATGGTGCTGGCGATGGAGCTGGCGCTGCTGGTCTCTTCATCGGTGACATCGGCATAGACCAGCGTATTCATGCTGGTGTATTGCAGCGAGCTGAAGAAGCCATAGATGAATAGCTGCACCGCTACGATCCAGATCGGCGTGCGCCCGGAAATGGTGGCGAAAAGAACGATCTGTATACCCAGGATCACGGTATTGGAAATCAGAACGGCGCGGTAGCCGAACATCCGCAAAATCCGCGGCATGAAAATCTTCAGGCTCATGGAGGCGACCGCCTGCGGCATCATGAGCAGGCCGGATTGAATCGGAGTGAACCCGAAACCCACCTGATACAGAAGCGGAAACAGGAAGGGAATTCCACCGATTCCCAGCCGGGTGACAAAGCTGCCCGCCACTGCCGCGCGGAACGTCCGGATGCGGAACAGCGCCAGACGCAGCAAGGGAAACTCGGTTTTGGACGCATGCAGTCCATAGCCTGCCAGAAGCGTGATGGAAATCGCCAGCAGCCCCAGAATCTCCCCCGTGCCTAAGGTATGTTCGCCGAATACTTCGAGCACATAGGAGAGCAACGCAATGCCTGAACCGAAAAGGATCAGCCCTAAAGTATCGAGCGGATGAGTGTGTTCTTCGCGGTAATCGGGCAGATGCAGATAGACCATGAGTAAGCCGGTGAGCCCGATCGGAATATTGACGAAGAAGATGACTCGCCAGTGAAAGTAGGCGACAATCATGCCGCCCGCGATCGGTCCCAGCATGGGGCCGATCAATCCCGGAATCGCCACGAAACTCATGGCGCGGATGAGTTCCGATTTCGCGAACGTCCGCACCAGCGTTAGCCGGCCCACCGGCACCATCATGGATCCTCCGCAGCCTTGCAGAATCCGGCAAGCCACCAACACATGGATATTGCTCGAAATGCCGCAGAAAAATGACCCCAAGGTGAAAAGACCGATGGCGGACGCGAACACGCGCCGCGTTCCAAATCGATCCGCCATCCATCCGCTGATCGGGATGAATACCGCCAGGCTGAGCGTGTAACTCGCCAATACCGACTTCATGCTCAGCGGCGCCACCTTGAGAGCGGCTGCGATGGCGGGCACGGCTGTGTTCAGAATCGTCGTATCGAGCGATTCCATGAAGAACGCGACCGCCACCAGCCACGGCAACAGCCGTTTGCTGGAGGGCCGGTAGTGCGGGCCCATGGCCTGCGTTCCCCCGTTAGAGCTTGCTGACATTCACGTAATAGAGATCCGTCGCCACCTGGAACTCATCTTTCTTAAGCGGCGTCTTCATGGTCTTCCATTCCACCGTAGGCTGAATGATCTGCCAGTGGTCCTTAGTGCCCACCCGCACCGGCATGGCGAAGCCAGGCTCGTCGGCCTTCCACCGGTAAGAGACCGAGGAGTCCGTCTCGTCGAACTTCAGCTCCAGCGCAGGCAGCGCGGCGTGGCGCAGATACTCATCGAACATCGGAGTCAGGTTCATGCCTGTCTTCTGGTTGAAGTAAGCCACGATATCCTCGGTCATGATGTTTTGATACTTGAAATGCTGGTAGAGATCGTGGATCAGCTTGAACCAGCGCTTGTCGTCATTCACCACGCTGCGCAGCGTGTTCAGAAAGAGCGCCCCTTTGAAGTACATGTCCTGCGGCGGCTCACGGTTCACGCCCCGCTGCGTGATGATCGGCTGTTGATTCCTGACTTTCGACTTATAGGCGTTGGTGTACTTCAGCCCATCTTCTTTCCCATAGGTGTATTCCACGTAAAGACACTCGAGGTAAGTCGTCCAGCCTTCGTGGATCCACATATCGGAGACATCGGCAGCCGTGATGCTGTTGCCGAACCATTCATGACCGCTCTCGTGAATGATGATGAAGTCGAAGCGCGGGCTAATTCCCACGCCCGTCCAATCGCGCTCCAGATATCCATTCGCAAAGTGGTTGCCGTAAGTAACCGCGCTCTGATGCTCCATGCCGGAGTAAGGCGCTTCGATCAACTTATAGCCGTCCTTGATGAATGGGTACTCGCCGAAATAGTGCTGGTAAGCTTCGAGCATCCCCTTGGCTTGCGCGAACTGCGTCTTGGCCTTGTCCAAATCTTCGGGCAGCGCGTAGAAATCGAGCGGCACGTTGCCGAGCTTATCCGAGAAATGCTGGTAGTTGCCGATATTGAGCGAAACGTCATAGTTGTTGATGGGATACTGCACCAGCCAATCCCAGCGCGTGTAGCCGTCGCCCAGATCGGTCTTGCCCATGAATTTGCCGTTCGAAACGTCCACTAGATTGTTGGGGATCGCGACGCTGATTTGCATGTTCTCCACTTCGTCGCGCCACTGGTCTTTGTTGGGCCACCAGAGACTCGCGCCGGTGCCTTCGCACGCGGTGTTGATCCAATCGTGGCCGGACGCGTCCTTCTTGAAGGTGATGCCGCCGAACCGGCCGGTAGTGAGCGGATTGCCCGAATAATAGAAGTCGATGGTATAGATGCTCCCCGCGCGCAATGTCTCTGGGAAATCCACGAAGACGGCGCCCGAATCGCGCTCATACTTCAGCGGCGCGTCGCCGAGCAGAATCTTATCCACATTGAGCGCGGAGTGCAGGTCGAGTTGGATGCGCGTGCCGTCCTGCAGCATCTTGAAGCGGATGGTAACCTTGCCGCCGATGAACTTCTTCTCCGGGTCGACGCGAATATCCAGGTGATAAAAGAGCAGGTCGTTGTTGGCGCGATAAGGCCCATACTCGCCGCGCAGGATGTCGGCGTGAGTCGGAGCCGCAGGCTGCTGTCCGTGAAGCGCCGCGGCGGCGCATGCCAGCAGGCCAACAGCAAAAATGTGTTTACGCATTCCGCTACATTATACGAAGTGGGGCATGCTTTAGCTTGCCCAGGACGCCTCATCCCTCAACCTTAATCCGTCGTCGGCAAGGCAGGGAGCGGCTTCGGTCGATGGGCATAATCATCAACGCGGAGAAACGGAGATGCGGAGACAGCGCGGAGGGGAGACTGCCTGACGAACTCCGTTTCCTCAACTGCCTTCGGAGTAGGATGGCGCCGGCTTGCCCCGAGAAATCCCTCTTGTCATTGCACGCGAACTCTGGCAGCCTATGAGTTCGCATGCGCAAATCCCGTGAAGTCCCGCTCACGCTGCTGGCGGCCGTCGCCCTCGCCTCGATCGGTTGTAGTGACGAACCGGTCCGCTGCGTGGACGCCCAGAACCGCCTGATGCCGGATTCCGCCTGTCAGGCGAATACCAGCAGCGGCCTCGGCTATCATTACGTCTCCGGCGGCTCGAGCGGCGGCCACGTTGGCGACACCGTCGTCGGCGCCAGCGAAGCCGGCGTCACTCGCGGCGGCTTTGGTCACGGCAGCGGCGATGGCGGCGAGTAATGCGGCGGCATACGCTTGATCCGCGCCCGGATTGGAAGAGCAAAGTAGAGCGGATCGGCCTGACCTATCACACGCTCGCCGACGGCAGCCCCTACTGGGACGAATCCGCGTACTGGGAGTTTTCCGCCGCCGAGATCGACCGGCTGGAGGCAGCAACGGCGGAGATTCAGCGGCTGGCGTTGGCCGCCGGAGATGCGATTCTGGACCGCGATCTGGTGGCCCGCATGCACATTCCGGCGCAAGCCGCGGCGCATATCCGCGAGACTTGGCTGAGTGAGCCGCCGGCGCTCTACGGGCGGCTCGACCTGGCCTACGACGGCCGGCAGATCAAGCTATTGGAATACAACGCCGACACGCCAACGGGCTTGGTGGAGGCGGCCGTAGCCCAATGGTATTGGCTGGAGGAGCGCTTCCCCAAGGCCGACCAGTTCAATTCCCTGCATGAGAAGCTGGTGGCCAAATGGAAGGACCTGGAGCCCTACGTCTCGCAGCCGGTATACTTTGCCGACGACGGGGGCAAGGAAGACGACATGACCATCGCGTATCTGCAGGACACCGCCCAGCAGGCGCGGCTCCAGACCGAAGAGCTGGGTATGCGCCAGATTGGATGGGATCACGCCGCCAATTGCTTCGTCGACCTGAAGCGGCAGCCGATTCGAACGCTGTTCAAGCTCTATCCGTGGGAATGGGTGCTGCAGGATGACTTTGGCCGGCATGCGCTCGACACCATGAATTCCAAGGAGCAGAAGCCCGTGGCGGGGAAGGTCCAGTGGATGGAGCCGATCTGGAAGATGCTGTGGTCGAACAAGGCGCTGCTGGCAATTCTGTGGGAGCTGAATCCCAACCACGAACTGCTGCTGCCGGCGTATCTCGACGGCCCACGCAACTTACAGAATTATGTGCGCAAGCCGCTGGTGGGGCGCGAGGGAGCGGGGGTTACGGTCTTTCGTAACTGGACGGAAGCGGAGGGCGCGAAGGACGCCAACCCCCTGGATGCCAAAGCGGCCTCGGGCAATTACGTTTACCAG
>Ga0302325_10014944_pt1 | contig 16517 bp, 14 predicted proteins | sample Palsa_T0_2_FD_201948 | JGI IMG/M metagenome (GOLD analysis project Ga0302325, IMG submission 201948) | Peat permafrost microbial communities from Stordalen Mire near Abisko, Sweden - Palsa_T0_2 | ecosystem: Environmental > Terrestrial > Soil > Palsa > Peat permafrost | place: Sweden: Abisko... | reverse complement strand
TCGTCGAGCGATGGGATGCCCAGCGCCTTCAGATCGAGTTCGAGCAGGCTGCCCGTGCCGCTGGTCGAAACATCGGGCGGCATCTGCCATTGCATCAGATGATATGTGAAGTCCGCCAGGGGATCGCCGGTCGTGGACAATTCCCAATCGAGCACGGCCGCCACTTTCGGTTCCGTCGGATGCAGGATCATGTTGTCGAGGCGATAGTCGCCATGCACGACCGATGAGCGCTCTTCCGGCGGTAGATGTTTCGGCAGCCAGTCCATGAGCTTGTTCATCTCGACGATGTTCTCGGATTCCGAAGCGAGATATTGCTTCGACCAGCGCGAGATCTGACGCGCGATATAATTGCCCGGCTTGCCGAAGTCTGAAAGACCGAGTTTTTCATAATCGAGCATATGGAGTCGCGCGAGCGTCTCATTCATCGCGTCGTAAATGTCCCAGCGCTGCCGGGGTTCGAGGTCGGGTAGCAACGGTCCCCAATAGATGCGCCCTTCGACGCAATCCATCACATAGAACATCGTACCGATGATGCTCTCGTCCTCGCATAAGACGTAAGGTCTCGCGACGGGAAAGCCGGTGGGGTGCAGTGCCGCGATGACGCGATATTCGCGGTCGACGGCATGGGCGGAAGGGAGCAGCTTTCCCGGCGGCTTACGGCGCAGCACGTATTTCCGGTTCGGCGTGATGAGCTGATAGGTCGGATTCGACTGGCCGCCCTTGAACTGCCGGACGGTGAGGGGCGTGGTGAACCCCTCGATGCGATCGGCAAGATAGGCTTCTAGCTTCTTCTCGTCGAAACGATGGGCATCCACCACATCCTTCGTGCCGGAGAACTTCTCCTGGCGATCGTCCAGCGCCGCCTCAGCCATACGCGTCTCCCAGTCTCGTTCTCGTTATTGTTGGCTATTCCGGAGCCTACGCCAAGCGGGGTTCGAGCGCGCGCCAGCCGATGTCGCGCCGGCAGAAGCCTTCCGGCCAATCGATCAGATCGACGGCCTGGTAGGCGCGCGCGCGCGCTTCGGCGACGCTGCGGCCGAGCGCCGTGACGTTGAGGACACGGCCGCCGGCGGCGAAGAGGCGCCCGTCGCGCCGTTCCGTCGCGGCATGGAAAATCTGGACGCCCTCGACTTTTGCGGCCTCGTCGAGCCCGCGGATTTCAGAGCCTTTTTTGGTGGCGCCCGGATAGCCCTTCGCCGCCATCACGACCGTGAGCGCCGCATCGTCGCGCCAGCGCAAATCGAGATTCCCCAGCATCCCGTCACGCGCGGCGAGGAGGGCCGTCGCGAGGTCGGATTTGAGCCTCACCATCAACGCCTGGCATTCCGGATCGCCGAAGCGGCAATTGTATTCGATGAGCTTCGGTCCATCTTTGGTGATCATGAGGCCGGCATAGATCACACCCATATAAGGCGTGCCGCGCGCGGCGAGCGCTGCGATCGTTGGCTTCACGATACGCGTCAGCGTCTGCTCGGCGACTTCCGCGGTGAGAACCGGCGCGGGACTGTAGGCGCCCATACCACCTGTGTTAGGGCCCTCGTCGCCGTCGAAGGCGCGTTTGTGATCCTGAGCACCGGCAAGCGGCAACACATTCTCGCCGTCGGTCAGGGCGAAGAAGCTGGCTTCCTCACCTTCGAGAAATTCCTCGACGATGATTCCGGGACCGAACGCCTCCCACATCCGCGCGATGGCAGCGCGCGATGTTGCTGCGTTATCGGAAACGACGACGCCCTTGCCCTGGGCCAACCCATCTGCCTTGACCACGAGCGGATGTTTGTGTGCGGTGACGTAATCGATGGCGGCATCGAGTTCATCAAAGCGCGCGTAGTCGGCGGTCGGTATGCCATGCTCTCTGCAGAGTTCTTTCACAAACCCTTTGGAGCCTTCGAGGCGCGCGCCCGCGGCGCTGGGTCCCAGCGCCTTGATGCCCGCGGCCTCCAGCCGATCCCATAGACCGGCCACGAGCGGCGCCTCGGGACCTATGACGGCAAAAGCGATCTTTTTTTCCCGCGCGAATGCGACGAGCCCGTCGAGATCCGTGGCGGAAATGGGGACGCAGTCCGCCACCTCGGCGATACCGGCATTGCCCGGCGCGCAATAGAGCCTGGAGACGATGGGGCTTGCCGCCAGCGCCCAGGCGAGCGCGTGCTCCCGGCCGCCCGAGCCTACAAGAAGAACGTTCATCGGGGCGCACCCTCTCCAATGGGGGCGTGAAATTCAAGCGGCGCTGTCGGCGCTTTCCTATATCATCTGTGAGTCATGTCCGAACCCGCCACCAGGCCCAATCTGCCCGAATTCACCGTCGGCGAAATCGCCGCCGCGCTCAAACGCACGGTCGAAGGCGCTTTTCCCTTCGTGCGTGTGCGCGGCGAGATCGGCGGGCTCAAATTCCATTCCTCCGGCCATGTCTATTTCGACCTGAAGGATGATAAGGCCGTGCTCAACGCCGTGATCTGGCGCGGTACGGCGCAGGCGTTGAAGGTGCGGCCGGAGCAGGGACTCGAAGTCATCTGCACGGGCCGGATATCGACCTATGCCGGCTCGTCCCGCTACCAGCTCATCGTCGAGCAGGTCGAACTTGCGGGGCTCGGCGCGCTGATGGCGATGCTGGAGGAACGCCGCAAGAAACTCGCCGTCGAGGGGCTGTTCGCCGAAGAGCGCAAAAAGCAGCTCCCGTTCCTGCCGGATGTGATCGGCGTTGTCACTTCGCCAACGGGCGCGGTGATCCGCGACATCATGCATCGCCTGAACGAACGGTTTCCGCGCCGGGTTCTGTTGTGGCCCGTTGCGGTCCAGGGCGAACGGGCTGCGGCCGAAATTGCCGCGGCGATACGCGGCTTTAACGCGATCGCACCCGGAGGGCCTATCCCTCGTCCCGACCTCATCATCGTCGCGCGCGGGGGCGGTTCGCTGGAAGACCTCATGGCGTTCAACGATGAGGCGGTCGTGCGGGCGGCTGCCGAAAGCGTGATTCCGCTCATTTCTGCGGTGGGCCATGAAACCGACACCACATTGATTGATTATGCCGCCGACCGTCGCGCGCCTACGCCTACCGCGGCTGCGGAGATGGCTGTGCCGGTGCGCACCGAATTGTTGGCGCAAACGCTCGACCTTGAACGGCGCAATTTGCGCAGCTTCTCGCGCGGGCTGGCCGACCGGCGCAAGCATATCCAGTCACTGGCGCGCGCGCTGCCACGCGCCGAGCAGCTGTTTGCGTCAACGCGCCAGCGTTTCGACTATGCCTCCGAACGGCTGGGTCAGGCGCTGAGACAAAATCTTCAGGAGCACCGTCGCGCCTTCATGGAGACGGCGATCCTGCTGCGACCCAGGGCGCTGAGCGCCGGGATCGACGCCGGTGCGGAGCGGACGAAGACGCTGGCGCATCGCCTTTCGCGCGCCCATCGTGGCCGGCTTGTCACTTGGCGCGACCGGCTTGCTGCTGTGGCACGCGTCCTCGAAAGTGTCAGCCACCGGGCGGTTCTGGAGCGCGGATTCGCGCTGGTGCGCGGCCAGGACGGCAAGATCCGGAGGCGTGCGGCGCAGGTTGTCGCAGGCGAACGGCTGACACTGGTCTTTGCCGATGACACGATTGCAGTGAAATCTGACGGTGCGCAGCAAACGCCGCCGACGAAATCCGCCGCGCCGCCCAAGGCCGGGCAGGGAACGCTCTTTTGATCGAGAGGTGCTGCGCGCTAGAATTACGATGTGAGCCCAGCACGAGGTGATGGATCGTGAACCATATCGAACGTGACTTCCGGTCCGATGGCCCGGCCAAGCTCGAATATCTTGACGGTGAATACCGGGTCGTGAAGCCCGGTTCCTTTGTGTTGTGCGCAGTTACGGGCGCGCCGATTCCGCTCGATGCATTGCGTTACTGGAGTGTCGATCTCCAGGAGGCCTATGCGACGCCCGCTGTCGCGCTGAAGCGCTTCCAGGATTCGGGTTTAACGCCGAAATGATCGACCGGCGGTGGCTGCTTGCCGTATCGCCGGTTGTTATAGCGTTCCCCTATACTGCCTTCGCGCAACCTTCGCGTCTCGCTCTTACCGGGTCGCTGGAGCAGGGCAGTCTGGTGCAGGGAAAGGCGGACGTGGGCACCAAAATCGTGCTTGACGGCGCGTCCTTGCACGTTTCGGCAGATGGCAAATTCGCTTTCGGGCTGGCTTACGATCGAACCAAGCCCGCCAGCATCGTCGCGACATACGCCGACGGCTCCAACGAAACCCGGCTCGTCACGGCTGTGGTGCGCCAATATGAAATCCAGCGCATTACGGGATTGCCGGAAAAGTATGTGACGCCGCCGGCAGACGTACTCGCGCGGCGCAAAGGCGAATTGGCGATGATCGCCGCCGCCCGAGAGGCGGACAGCGATACGGACTGGTTCGCGGAGCCGTTCGACTGGCCCGCCGAAGGGATCGTGAGCGGCCTGTTCGGTAGCCAACGCATCCTGAACGGCGAGCCCAAGGAGCCGCATTTCGGCGTTGATATTGCTGCGGCCGCCGGCGCAGCTATTCACGCACCGGCTCCTGCACGCGTCGCGCTCGCTCAGCCTGATTTTTATCTCGAAGGCGGTTTGACAATTCTCGATCATGGGCACGGCGTCACGACCTGTTACCTGCATCAGAGCAAACTCCTGGTGAAGGCCGGCGATACGGTGACGCGCGGTCAGGAGATCGGCCTTGTAGGGATGACGGGCCGCGCCACCGGTCCCCATCTGCATTGGGGCCTCAACTGGTTTCAGGTCAGGCTCGATCCGTCGCGTTCGACGCGCACGCCTGCTCCCGCCAAAGCCTGAGCCTCACGTCCGCGTCGTGTGCGGGGACTCTCGCCCAGTTTGGGCCAGCGTCGGTGGATCCACAGCCATTGCGAAGGATGCGCGCGTACGAAGCGCTCGATCTCTGCGTTGATTAAAGACGTAAGCGCAAGCACGTCGCGATGGTGATCTCCGCTAGGCGCAAAAGCGATAGGCGGATGTATGGTTACCCTGAAATGGGCGCCATGGAGTCGCTCGTTTGAAACGGGTACGAGAACGGCATCGAGTTTAAGAGCCAGCGCTGCGGGAACGGGTGTCGTCATGGCGTCACGGCCAAAGAATGGTACGGCTAACCCCTCATTCGTTTTCTGGTCTACTAACAGGAAGATCGCTTTACGCGCCCTCAGCAGCGTAAAAATGCGCCGGGTACCCGATGCTCCCTTGGCGATCTGATCTTTTGGCCCGTACTTAAGTCTCTGTCCTACAATCCAGCGATCGACGAAAGGATTGTTGATCGGGCGATAGACCGCGCCGCCCTCTACGCCACATTGCGCTGCTGCGATGGGCAACGCTTCCCAGTTCGCGAAATGTCCGGAAACGAGGATCAGGCTTTTGCCGCCCCCTTCGGCCGCATCGAGATGCTCGAGTCCTTCAATTTCGAGGCGCGGATTTGTGCCGCCGATCAAGAAACTGTCGAGATGGGCGTATTCCGCGACGGTGCGGCCGAGATTGTCCCACATTTCGTGGACGACAGGATCGAGGTCCGCGTCGCTCTTGTCGGGATAGGCAGCGCGAAGATTGGCGCGCGCGCGGGCCGTCAGGGGCGTAAGGGAAAAAATCGCTCTGCCCATAAAGCCGCCTAGCGCGGAGGCGGCGTCTGTCGTCAGCAGGCGAAACAGACCAATGAGCAAGAAAAAGAAAGCGGCCTCCGCTCCATAGCGAATGTATTGCAGAGCCGACATTCGAACCGATGCCCCGCCGGAGTCGCTCATGGAGATGCCAGTTCCCGCATCTGGACCCTATCCAACAGACATTCCAGCGCACCCGGATATTCAAATACGGCGCGAACGGGTAAGGTCAGAACCGCCTTCCTATCGTCAACTCTCAGACGGACGTAGTCCTTTTCGGTGGTGACCAGCACGGCGTCGGCGCGGTGTGCATAAGCCTTCATGCGCGCAATCTCGTCGACCGAGAAGAAATGATGATCGGGATAGGAATAAGTCCCAATGAGCTCGGCGCCGATGTTTTTCAGCGTCGCAAAGAATTTTTGCGGCCGACCGATGCCCGCGAAAGCGATCGCGCGCATGCCCCCGAACGCAATGGATTCGAAGGGCGATAGTCGAGCACGCAGCACAGGACCCATGAAATCGGGAAGGGCGGGGTCGCCATTACCCATGAGCAGGACGGCATCGGCGCGCGCCAGTCCCTGCGACAATGGCTCGCGCAGCGGGCCTGCCGGAACAACGTTGCCGTTTCCAAATCCTTCTTCGGCGTCAACGACCACGAGCGAGAAGTCTTTCTCGATGGCGAAATTCTGATAGCCATCGTCCATAACAATCACTTCCGCCCCGCACTCTTCGGCGAGCAATGCGCCGGCCCTCCGGTCGCGTGCCACGATCGTGGGCGCCACGTCGGCGAGAAGCAGCGCTTCATCTCCCACCATGTGCGCATCGTGCCGGGCCGGATCGACTAGCAGTGGTCCTGAAATGGAACCGGCATAGCCGCGTGTGAGGATGACCACCTTAGCGTTGCGCACGGCGAAGGCGCGCGCGATGGCGATCGCAACCGGCGTCTTTCCCGCTCCCCCGACCGTCAGGTTTCCGACGCAAACGACCCTGGCGCGCGTGCGGTGACGTTTCCCGTGGTCTCGTTTCCAGGCCACCGTCGCGCCATAAGCCCAGCCGATGGGCGACACCGCGGCGGCGGCAAGCTGCGCGGCAAAATCCTTGCGTGACCAGAATTCAGGCGGGCGCATGACTGAGCAGCGCCTCCACGGCCGTTCTGGTTTTTTTCAACGCGCCGCCGAGCGTCTCCGCGCCGCTGGCCGCGGCGTCTCCCAGCGCACGCGCGCCCGCCGGATCCGCAAGCAGCTGTTCTGCTGTGGCGGTAATTTCCGCGCAGGAATGGACACGTCCGGTCCCCTGCGCGGCAAAGATCGCGTCATAGGCCGCCGTGAAATTCTCCGTGTGCGGACCTGCCAGTACGGCGCGACCGAGACGAGCGGCTTCGAGAGGGTTCTGTCCGCCGTGCGGAACAAGGCTTCCTCCGACGAACGCGAAAGACGCCAGCCGATAGAACAGTCCCAACTCGCCGATCGTGTCGGCGATATAGATGGCCGTGTTTTGTTCCGGTGCTGCGCTCTCGGACCGGCGCTGCGTCACGCGTCCGCCGCATAACATCGCAATCTCCGTTCCGCGCTCGGGGTGGCGCGGCGCTATGATTGTCAGAAGGTCGGGGTGGCGGCGGCGCAGGGCGTCGTGTGCCGGCAGGATGGTTTCGTCCTCGCCGGGATGTGTGCTGGCTGCAAGCAGTACGGGACGTCCGCCGATCGCACCTGTAAGCGTATTGAGCATAGTGGCGTCGACCGGCATTGGAGGCGCGTCGGCTTTCAGGTTTCCGGTGATTTGAATGGCGCCGGCGCCGAGCGACCGGAGGCGGTCCGCGATCTCTTCGTCCTGCACCATACAAAGATCGTAGAACGACAGGAGGCGACGCGCGGTGCGCGGCGCACGCCGCCAACCCCGGAAAGAACGCGCCGACATTTTCCCATTGACGAGCACGAGCCTGACACCGCGCGCATGGGCAGATGCAAGCAGGTTGGGCCAGATCTCTGATTCGACGAACAGACCGGCATCGGGACGCCAATGATCCAGGAAGCGCGCAACTGCGCCGGGCGTATCGATGGGCACAAATTGATGAACCGCGCCCGCGGGAAGGCGCCCGGCCATCACCTGCGCAGACGTGACCGTGCCGCTTGTCAACAGCACCGAACGACCCGGCACCAGCAGGAGTTCGTCGATCAGAGGAAGCGCTGCCATGCATTCCCCCACGCTGGCACCGTGGATCCACAGCAATTGACCCTGCGGTCGCGCCAGCTTCGCATGTCCCAGTCGCTCGGACAGCCGCGAGCTGTCTTCCTTGCCGCTGGCAGCGCGCCGCCTCAGCGCCAGGTAGCCCGCCGGCGCCAGCGTTGCAGTCGCGGCGCGATAGGCAAGCAAGGGGAGAGTTGTGGGCGGCATTTGTTTCAAGTCGATTTCCGGGCTCGCCACGTACATCCGTTCGGCATCATGCCAGCGCGGTGCTTCTGTGTTGGTTCGAATCGTCGGAACTGTCTTGCAGGTTGTGCCGGTAAAGACGTGCATAGAGCCCGCCCCGCGCGAGCAATTCGGCATGCGTGCCCGATTCCACGAGCCCGCCGCGATCGAGCACATAGATGCGATCCGCATCCAGCACAGTCGACAGCCGGTGGGCGATGACGACCGTGGTGCGGCCCTTCATCAGATGCGCCAGGGCGTCCTGCACCTGTCGTTCGCTTTCGGTGTCGAGCGCGGATGTCGCTTCATCAAGCAGCAGGATGGGTGCATTGCGCAGCATGGCCCGTGCTATCGCAATGCGCTGCCGCTGGCCGCCGGACAATTTGAGCCCCCCTTCGCCGATGCGGCTGTCATAGCCGTCGCTCAATTCGACGATGAAATCATGTGCGGCGGCCGCGCGAGCCGCGGCTATGATCTCCTCGCGTGTCGCTTCGCGGCGGCCAAGGGCGATATTGTCGGCGATCGTCTCGTCGAACAGGACGGCTTCCTGCGTGACGAAGGCGATGCTCGCGCGCAACGACGAAAGCGTTACGTCGCGGATGTCCTGGCCGTCGATGGCGATGGTGCCGGAATCGATATCATAGAAGCGCAGCAGAAGGTTGAAGATCGTCGTTTTCCCGGCGCCCGATGGGCCCACAAGCGCGATCTTCTTGCCGGGCGGAATATCGAGCGAAATGCGATCAACCGCCGTGCCCGCTTCCGCCTCATATGAAAATGCCACGCCATCGAAGCGGATTGCGCCGCCCTGCGGCACGGGTTTCACTATCAGCGGCCTGGCACCTGGTGAATCGACGATGCCAGGCTTTGCGTCGATGATCGCGAACACGCGGTTGGCGGCGGAAAGCCCTTCGCTTGAAATCGTCCAGAGCTGGGACAAATTGCGCACGGGTTGCTGGGCCAGCAGCATGGCTGCAATGAAGGAGGAGAACCTGCCGAAGGTCAATTCGCCATGCAGGCTCTGGTAGCCGGCGTAAAATATGGTTGCGGCGATCACGAGGCCGCCGAACAGGTCAGTCGTGGGCACCGCCGCGGAACGCGTGCGGACCGTTTTCAGGATATATTTGAGGCGCTGCGCAATGCGCACTTCCGCCGATTTTGCCGCGTAGTTTTCCAGTCCATAGGCCTTGATAACGCGTCGCCCGGCGAGTGCTTCGGAGAGCGCGGTGGAAAGCGTTCCGGTCTCTTTCATGCCGAGCGTGGCCGATTTTCGCAATGACCTGCCGAGCCTCTGGGTTACCCAGGCGACGGCGGGAAGAACAACGACGGAGATGATGGAAAGCTTCCAGTCCTGATAGATCATCACCGCCGCGAGCGCGACGAGAGTGACGAATTCCTTGCCGAGACCGGCCACCCCGCGCGTGATGGCGCCGCGCAGGAGGGTTGTGTCATAGAGGAACTTCGAAACCAGCTCGCCCGAATGCACGGCGTTCAGCGAAGCGAGATCGAGTCGTATCTGGCTTCGCAGCATATCTCTCTGCGCAGCGGCGACGATGCGTTCGCCGGCCGTGTTTATGAGGGCTTGTTCACCGAAACTGGTGATGGCGCGCAGAGCAACGACTGCGATCACGCCGAGCGGGATCATAACGAGCATGTCGACCCGCTTTTCTTCGAAAATCAGTCTTATCGCGGGATCGATAATCCAGGCGAGCACGCCGGTCAGGGCGGCCGTGGACAGCATGCAAGCAACGGCAAGCGCCAGCGATGGCCATTGGCCGCCCATATAGTCATGCAGTAGCCGGCGGATGATGCCGAAATCATCCAGACCGTCCGGCGTGGCCGCGAGCGGAACGGGACGGGCAGGGGTGCCTGCGGTATCGGCTTGAATGGTCATGCGGACGTGAAGACTAGCACGAGGCGGCTAACGGGGGCGAGGGGAGGCGCTAATGCTTTTCTCCCATCTCGGGCTCGAACAGCCGGTGAATGTGGACGACGAAATACCGCGTTTGCGCGCTATCGACGGTTGCCTGCGCGGCTCCCCGCCAGGCCGCGTAGGCTTCGCGGTAATTGGGATAGATGCCCACAACGTCGAGTTTTGACGGGTCCCGGAATTCTATCCCGTCCGGCGATGTCAGCTCGCCGCCGAATACAAGGTGGAGTAATTGTTTGGATTCGCGTTCTGCCATGATCGTTCCTTCAACGTACTTCGCCCTCCTTTGCAGGAGGGAAGGAAACCGGCAAATAACATTTACCGCTGAGACAAGTCGATGTGTTCTAGCTTTTCGAGCAAGGGCGCGCGCAGACCGGGTCCGGCGCACATCATCGTGCGTTGAATCGTGGTGGGTCCATCGTAACGCAGGCGCGCGCCATCATGCGCGGTGACGAATCCGCCGGCCTCTCGCACGATCAGGTCGCCGGCGGCCATATCCCAATCGTGTTTTGGTGCGAGCACCAGCGCCGCGTCGAACTGCCCCGCGGCCACGAGCGCCATGCGATAGGCAATGGAACTGCGGGTTTCAATCTGCATCTCGGGCCAAGGCGTATTGGGCGGTTTCAGCCACGACAGATGGACGAACATGTCTTTGGCGCCGAGCATGTGGCAACCTGCGAGCGCCGCGCGGGCGCTCACATGAATTGGCGCTCCATTGAGTTTGGCTCCACCGCCGGAGGCGGCGGCGAAGCATTCCTCCGTAATGGGGTTGTAAACGACGCCCGCCACGGGCTCGCCTTTTTCTACGACGGCGACGGAGATGGAGAAATGCGGTTTCTCCTTGAGAAATGCCGTTGTACCGTCGATGGGGTCGACGATGAAGACGCGCGCTGCACCAGCCCGTTCGACATCTGCGCCGGTTTCTTCGGATAGCCAGCCATAGGTATTGCGTGCCTCGCCCAGTCTCTGCCGCAGAAACCTGTCGATAGCGAGATCGGCCTCGGTGACGGGTTCGCCCTTGTGTTTGCTCCAGCGTTTGTATTCGCCGCCAAAGTAATGCCGCGCGATTTTCCCTGCCTCGCGAACCGTGCTTTCGATCAGGGCGAGATCTGCGGCGTCGATGTCACGCGCCGGCAACGGTCATGCCTTCCACACGCAGCGTCGGCGCGTTGGTGCCGTGGCGGAATACGAGATCGTTGGCCGGAGCGAGATTTCGGAACATGTCCTTCAGATTGCCCGCGATCGTGACACCGGCAACCGGATAGGCGATCTTGCCATTCTCGATCCAGAATCCGGCTGCACCACGGCTGTAATCGCCGGTTACGCCGTTCACACCCATTCCCATCAGTTCGGTGACGTAGAGACCTTCACGGATGTCGGCGATCAGTTCGTCCGGCGAGGCCGTGCCCGGCGCCATGTAAAGATTTGTGGTCGAAGGCGAGGGCGGCCCGCTAGTTCCGCGTGCCGCATGGCCGCTCGTCTCAAGTCCCAATTGCCGGGCGCTAGCGCAATCGAGCAGCCAGGTCCTGAGCTCACCGTTCTCGATCAGGTTCGTGCGCTGGTTGCGCACGCCTTCACCGTCGAAGGGCTTCGAACGCAAGCCCCGCAGCCGGTGTGGATCATCGACGATATTGATGCCGGGTGCGAACACTGCTGCGCCCATGCTGTCCTTGAGGAAGCTCACGCCGCGCGCGATCGAGGCTCCGGAGATAGCACCGGCGAAATGCCCGATCAGGCCTGACGAGACGCGAGGGTCATAAACGACGGGTATGGCCTGTGATTTGGTCTTGTGCGGGTTGAGCCGCGCCACCGCGCGTTCGCCGGCACGACGCCCGACTTCCGCGGCACTTTCGAGATCGGCGGCATGGCGCGCACTCGCGCTGTCATAGTCCCGTTCCATGGCGGTGCCTTCGCCGGCCAGCACCGCCACGCCGATGCTGTGCGACGTGCCGGCATAACCGCCGAAGAATCCTTCGCTCGTAGCAAGCGCAATCGTGCTACGCCCATAGCTGGCGCCGCCGCCTTCGGAATTGGTAACGCCGGAAACCTCCAGTGCCGCGCCCTCGACGCTCCTGGCACGTTCGATGAGCGCCGCCGTCGCGGGTTCCTGCCGGTCGTCCAGATCGAGAGCCGGAAACGATCTGGCAAGACGGTCGGCTGGTGCCAGGCCGGCGAACCGGTCTTCCGGCGCGAGCTTCGCCATGGCAACCGCACGTTCCGGCAATTCCGCCAGCGTGCGCGCCGAAAGATCGGTCGACGACACGAAGGCAACCTGCGAACCCACGAAAACGCGCAGACCGAGATCCCACGATTCGGCCCGCTCGACATCTTCGAGCTTGCCGAGACGGTAAGACACGCTTGCCGAGACACTCGCTGCGAACAGCGCATCCGCCGCGTCCGCACCTGCCGCAAGAGCGGTACGGATCAACTGGCCTAACGTATCCTGCGGGTCTGGGGCTTTCGTCACGGGCTCAGGATACCGCCATTTGCGGCAGGAAAACGACCCAGAGTACGGCGACGATCCCGATCACATAGGCAAGATAGGTAAGGATCATCCCGGCGGAGCGCGGTATGGAGGTTCCCACCGAGTGCGAGAGGCCATAGCCATGAAGAATGCGCCCGATTGTAAGCGGCGCTCCCACCGCGTGGATCATCCAGATCGAATGCGAAAGCGGGGAGGTCAGCGTCCACATCAGGACAAAAGCCATGGGCACGTATTCGGCGTTGTTGGCATGCGCCCGGATCGCCCCCATGACTTCGGGATTGCCCCCATCGCCGATCAGGGTCTGCGTTCTGGCGCGCGCGCGCACGACCAGCATGCTGAGGGTGATCACAATCAGAGCATTAAGGGCCGCATAAAAGCCGAACGCGGCGACTGAAGATTCAAGGATAATCGACATTTTTTGTTTCCCTCGCCCCTGGATGGGTATTTTGGCGGGCCGCCATGTGTAGGCGGTTTTTTAGGCCGGTCAAGCAGCGCCGGACGCGGTGTTACCGCCAGATCGGCTTGCCGGAACCGGGCAGGCCAAGGCGAGGCCATTTTTCCGTCACGGTGCGCACGATCTCGTCGTCCATGCGCATGAGGCGGCCCCATTCGCGTTTCGTTTCGGGCGCGAGTTTGTTGGTGGCGTCGAGGCCGATTTTCGAGCCAAGCCCCGAATCGGGCGACGCGAAATCGAGATAGTCGATGGGCGTGTTTTCGACGAGCATTATGTCGCGTGCGGGATCCATGCGCGTCGCCACCGCCCACATCACGTCCTTCCAGTTGCGCGCGTCGATGTCGTCGTCCACGACGATCACCCATTTGGTGTACATGAACTGGCGCAGATAGGACCACACCGCCATCATCACGCGCTTGGCATGGCCCGGATAGGCCTTCCGCATGCTGACGATCGCGATGCGGTAGGAGCAGCCCTCGGGCGGCAACCAGAAATCGACGATCTCAGGAAATTGCTGCTGCAGCAGCGGGATGAACACTTCGTTGAGCGCCTCGCCGAGCACGGACGGCTCGTCGGGCGGCCGGCCGGTGAAAGTGGAAAGGTAGATCGGATCGCGCCGCATGGTGATGGCCGTCACCGTAAATACGGGAAACTGCTCGACGGAATTGTAATAGCCCGTGTGGTCGCCGAACGGGCCTTCGTCGCGGTAGTCCTCGAGCGACACTTCTCCTTCCAATACGATCTCGGCCTCGGCGGGTACGGCGAGCGGCTGGCTCACGCATTGCGCGAGTTCCACACGGGCGCCGCGCAGCAGTCCCGCGAACTGATATTCGGAGAGTGTGTCGGGTACAGGCGTCACGGCCGCCAGGATCGTACCCGGATCGGCGCCCAACACCACGGCGGCTGGAAACGGCGCCTGGCGTTCCTTCGCCCAGCGCGCATGATGTTGTGCGCCGCCGCGATGCTTGAGCCAGCGCATCAGCGTCTGGTTCCGGCTCAGCACCTGCATGCGATAGATGCCGAGATTGTAGTTGTCCTCGCGTGCCTCGCCGGGCCCCTTCGTCACTACGAGCGGCCAGGTGATGAGCGGCGCGGGCTCGCCGGGCCAGCAGATCTGGATGGGCAGTTTTGTGAGATCGATGTCGCCGTCTTTCAGTACGATCTGCTGACAGGCCGGTTTCACGCCCAGCATGCCGCCCACGATCTTCGGCTTCATCGCAAGAACGGTTCTGGCGAGCGGCAGCAAATCCATCGCTTCGCCGAAGCTGCGCGGCGGTTCAGGCTGGCGCAACGTCGCCAGCACTTCGCCTACCTCGCGCAGGGATTTCGCGTCGCGGCGCTCGACGCCATTCATTGTCACGCCCATGGCGACGCGCTTCACTGTGCCGAACAGATTGACAAGCACGGGAATGTCGCTTGGTACGCCGTCGGACTTGATCGGCTTTTCGAACAGCACGGCCGGGCCTTGTTCCGCAAGCAACCGTGTCTGGATTTCGGTCATTTCAAGTGCGGTGGAAACCGGTTCGTGCACGCGCACGAGTTCGCCCCCGGCTTCCAGCCTGGCCAGAAAATCGCGCAGTGAGCGATAGGTCATGGAGAAGTTATGCGCGGGACGGTCCGTCACAGCAACAGAAATTTTCCGGCACTCACTCCTCGTTCGCAACCTTCCACTTGGACGGGGCCGCGTGCCAGATTCCGTAAGCGAAGTAAATGATCAAGCCGACAAACGTCCAGATCACAAGCCGATTCGTCGTGTCGGGTGACGCGAAGAAAAGACTCAGCATCATCATCGCGCAAAAGACGATTCCCGCAGGCGCTACAAACCACACCCACGGAGTCCGGAACGAACGCTTTGCCCTCGGCGTGGTGATCCTGAGGATCATGATGCCTACGCAAACGGCGATGAACGCCAGCAATGTGCCAACCGAAACCAGCTCTGCGAGGATATCCAGCGGGAGAACAGCCGCGAGGAGGGCGGCAAAGAAACCCGTAATGATGGTGCCGCGATGGGGCGTCCTGAATCGATCGTGCACGGCTGCGAACATCGTTGGTAAAAAGCCGTCGCGTGCCATGGCGTAGAAGATACGCGATTGCCCGTACAGTCCAACAAATACCACGGACGCGAGGCCCACCATGGCGCCGATATTGATCGGCATGATGAGCCATTGAAGACGTTCGATCTTCGCAAGAGCGAACGAGACGGGGTTGGGGACATCGAGCGTGCGCCAATCGGCGACCCCCAGCAGCACGATCGCCATTCCAACATATAGAAGCGTGCAGATTGCGAGGGAACCGAGAATCCCGATCGGAATATCGCGACGTGGATTTTTTGCTTCCTGTGCTGCTACGGAAACCGCCTCGAAGCCAATGTAGGCGAAGAAGATCAGTCCCGAAGCTGCAAGGACTCCGGTGATCCCGAATTTCCCAAATGTGCCCTGGTTCGGCGGCAGAAAGGGATGGAGGTTCAACAGATGCACGTAAGGCAGGCCGAAAATGATGACGAGGATCACGACGCCGGTCTTGATCATGACCATGAGCGCATTGAAGCGCGCCGATTCGCTGACGCCCACAACGAGGAACGCCGTAAGAAAGACGATCAACAACACCGCGGGGAGATTAAGGAATGCGCCCGTCAGGTGTAATGCGTGGAGCCCGGACCCGGCGACCGGCGCATTGGTGAAAGCGGGCGGAATGACGTAGCCGAATTCCTGTAGAAAGCTGACGAAATAGCCCGACCAACCGACGGCAACCGTCGAGCCCGAGACCAGATATTCCAGCACCATGTTCCAGCCGATGAACCAGGCCATGAAGCGGCCCATGGTCGCGTAGGCATAAGTATAGGCGCTGCCCGATTCCGGAATCATCGAGGCGAATTCGGCGTAACAGAGGCCGGCAAACAGGCAGCCGAGTCCCGCAATGATAAATGAGATGAGCACGGCGGGGCCGGCATGTTCCGCCGCGGCAGTGCCCGCTATAACGAATATCCCAGCGCCGATGATCGAGCCGATCCCCAGCATGACAAGGCTGACCGGCCCCAATGCGCGTTGCAGCTGATGCTCGTCCGCCACGACGGGATTGGGCTGCGTGAGATCAGTCAGATCGGCTTGTGCCATTGTGTGGTCTCGTGCGGTGCTATTCGGCAGCCTGCGGAACGATTTCGTCTTCCAGCTTCCAGCGCGGCGGTTTTACGTGGCGGATGCTGTATGTCAGAAAGATAACTGCACCGATAATTGTCCACGCGACAAGCCGCAACTTGGTATCGTATGGTAGCCACCACATCATCGCGCCGCACATAATGATGCCGAACGGCGCCACGATCCAGACAAGGGGCGTACGGAATGGTCGGCGCACTTTTGGGCGCAATACACGCAATACCATGATGCCGACGCAAACTGTCACAAAGGCAGCAAGCGTGCCGATCGAGACAAGTTCTCCCAGAATGTCCAGTGGCAAAGCGCCGGCCAGGATCGCTGCAAAAATTCCAGTAATCAGTGTCGCTTTCCAGGGGGTACGGAAGCGCGGATGCACGTCGCAGAAAAACGGCGGGATCATGCCGTCTTTGCCCATCGCATAGAAAATGCGCGCCTGACCCATAATCAACACCAGTACGACAGATGCAAGGCCGACCACTGCGCCCACATTTA
>Ga0302325_10014942_pt1 | contig 16518 bp, 18 predicted proteins | sample Palsa_T0_2_FD_201948 | JGI IMG/M metagenome (GOLD analysis project Ga0302325, IMG submission 201948) | Peat permafrost microbial communities from Stordalen Mire near Abisko, Sweden - Palsa_T0_2 | ecosystem: Environmental > Terrestrial > Soil > Palsa > Peat permafrost | place: Sweden: Abisko... | reverse complement strand
AGGCTCGCCAGAAATTCTTTTGGCCTCTGATTTGGCCTTACTCATCAATCTCAACCAAAAAGGAGTGCTTCTATGAAATCACTGAGGACTGTTCTTCCCACTTGCGCAATCGGAGTGCTCTTGCTTGCCGCGACGGCCGTCGCACAGGATGCCGACAAAGCAAAACTGATCGAGATAGAAAAAGCATTTGTTGCGAACCCGGACCCGGGCCCGCAATCGGCGGCGGTTTTTAAGCAGTACATCTATGAGGGAACCGTCAGCCAGCTTACTCCTATGGGTCGGGTCGGAACCTTGCCCAAGGCCAGGCTCGTCGAAATGGCTTCGGCGCCCGATCCCTCAGATCCGGACGCGAAGAGCGCCCAGAAACTAACCGACTTCCGTGTGGACATTTACGGGTCCACCGCTTTAGTCAGCTACAAGCAAACCAACGTGGACACAGGGCACAAAGACCCAGCGCTGAATACTACCAGCCACATCACTTGTTTGGACACCTTCGTGAAGAGCAACGGCGCATGGTATATCGTCGGCGACGCGTGTTCCTCCACAACTCCAATATCCCAGGCGAGATGGGACGCGGCTAAAAAAGCAATGGCGCAGGCGCCTAAAGATGTACAGCAGGCGTATCACTGAGACGGCAATTGCCGTTCCAACACCCGTTTGCCGAGGCTCGGATCGATCATTCGACTAGCTAGCGGCCGAGATTTTTACTTTGCGCATCTTCGGCCGCTAGCTCGTCCAGCAGTGCCGCCGCCACCGTCAAATTGTCGACGCCGAAAACCATTAGCGGAAGCATGGAGCCTGGCTCCATTCCGCAGTAGCTGTAATCAATGTTGATCTGTTTTTCGCCGAACCGCGAGGCTGCGCGTCCTAGCGCGCCCGGACGATGCGCCAGCCTGCCTACGGCCACGTCCGTCTCCTCGAAGATCATCCGCAGATTGCCCAGCACTGCCTTGGCGGTGGCCATATCGTCCGCGAGGAATCGCACCAGGCTCTCGCCTTCCTCTACAAATGATTGAAAGGCCAGGATGTTCACTCCTCGCTCCGCAAGAGCCAGAAAGCACTTTCCCAGGGCGCCCGGCTTGTCTTCGATCGTTACCGTAAACTCTTTCGCCTTCGGCATCTGTCGTGCCCCCTTCGTTTCCAGGACACCCCACAACGGCATCGCTGTCCATTCATTGAACTGCCCCTCGGTTCCTCGGTCAACCCCTAATCGGGCATCGGCTTATGGAGTATCCTTACGTAGTCGTCCCCTGTTTCAATAAGGAAACTGACGGACCACGAGATGTGCCACGATGTTCGCGCCCACGCATACTATTAGGTAGTGGAATCTTAATAACCGATAGTGCAACGGGTGTGGCTAGACATTAGAGAAGACTAACGAATCGAGAAAAGTCAGATGGCTTCGGTAAAGCAAACCCGCAGTTCGGAAGCTTTCCAGGTGAAACGTGAACTGCGCTTGGACCTGATCGGACTGCTTTTGGCTGCGCTGGTGGCAATTACTTTGATCTTTGATCTTGGACACGGGTTCTGTTGCCGAATGGGTCGCGAGGCATCGAGAAAGCAAGATTGACGAAGTAATTGTCGCCGGCAGCATGCTCTTAATCGGCGTGAGTTTCTTCTTCTTGCGCAGGTGGCTAGGGTTGTCCCGACAGCTAATGAAATACGAAGATTCCCCGGAGATCGAATACGTTCCGGCGGCGGAGCAAGTCATGAAGTCGCAACGCCGCGATCTCATCGGACTCTTTTTGTCCTTGCTCGTCGCGGTCGTTCTCGTATTTCTATTCGATACAGGTTCGCTTGCCGAATGGGTCGCCACACACAAAGACACAAAAGTTGACGAGGTTATTGTCGTTTCGCTCGTTCTCCTGCTGGGAGTAAGTTTCATCTCGATACGCAGAACCCTGGAATTGTCGGCGCAAATAATAAAATATGACGAGCTGTATCGAGAGACGACTCGGCTCAGCCGCGAATCCACTTTGCTCGGTGAATTGAGCGAATTGCTCCAGTCCTGCCTTTCTTCCGAGGAAGCGCATGGGCTAATCGTCGACAGAGCCAAGATCCTATTTCCCGGGACCTCGGGTGCGCTTTGCATCACGTCTAATTCAAGAGATCTAGTCGAGGTGGTTGCCACATGGGGGGAGCCGGCTCTCGCCGAACGCTTCTTCCCGCCAAAGGATTGTTGGGCGCTGCGGCGCGGGCGGGTCCACGTGCTGGGAGGCGACCCCACCGTTCTCGGCTGCGCCCATCTTGGCCAGAACCGTCCCTGGCGCTCCATGTGTGTGCCCATGATGGCGCACGGCGAGGCCCTGGGACTTCTGTATTTGGACATTAGCGAAAGCAAACAGGTCGAACAACCTGCGCCCCATTTGTCACAGTCCGAACAGCGGCTTGCCAAGATATTCACGGAACAGACTGCGCTCGCCTTGGCGAACTTGAAGATGAGGGAAATACTGAGAATACAGTCCGTCAGGGATCCCCTTACAGGTCTCTACAACCGGCGCTATATGGAGGAATCACTCGATCGCGAACTGCGCCGAATGAAGAGGAAAAACTCCGAACTGGGAGTATTGATGATGGATGTCGATCATTTCAAGCATTTCAACGACACATTCGGCCATGAGGCGGGCGATTCCGTTTTGCGGAGTTTAGGGAAACTCCTGAGGTCGCAATTTAGGGCCGAGGACATTGTCTGCCGTTACGGAGGCGAGGAATTCGTGGTAATTCTTCCTGAAACATCCCCGGAACTAACTCAAGAGCGCGCGGAACGATTGCGCGAAGCGGTTAAGAGAGATCTCGTCCAACTTCGTGGTCAATCACTTGGGTCCGTGAGTCTCTCGATTGGCGTCTCGGCTTTCCCGGCTAATGGGGCGACCGTGGAGGCTCTCGTGACTGCAGCTGATGTGGCGCTTTACCGGGCTAAAGAAGAAGGCAGGGATCGAGTAGCGGTTTCGTGAGATTCGTGAACTGAATCGAGATTCATGACGCCGCCTTCGGTCTAATCGCACCCGAAAGCAAATCCAGCGGCAACCGTAACGGCTTTCTAGTCGTTAAGGCTTGGCGGCTTTGTGTTTCGGCGGTGCGGCCTCGCCATGCAGGCGATGGAAGGTGATTTCAGCGACCTGCGGGTTGCCTTCCTGCGGCATCACTTCGGAACGCGATGTGTAGGTGTCCGCATCCATTTTGCGCACGGTCTGCGTCTTGGGTTCCCCATTCACGAAGTTCTCAAAGATCGCCGACTTGGCGTCCATGCTGGTGAGCTTTAGCACGGTAGGGCCATCCTTTTCCCAAGGCATGAGCGACGGAGTGAAGTGCCGGATGCGCAACTCGATGCCCTCGGGCGTTTCCGTCAGAGTGAATATCTCCACGACCAGCGTCTTGTCGTTCTCCGCGAGTTGAAAGCTGCCCAGCATGACGCCGGAGTTCGGCGGCGTCCAAACCTGTTGTGCGATGCGCGGGCCCCAGGAACCTTGCCAGCTTCCAGCCAGCCACGCGAGATCGGCGAGTGTGGCCTTTGCCGCCGGGTCTGTCGCCGTTACCGCGCTGGACGATTGAGTGCCAGGTTGAGCGGAGATCTGGCTATACGTTTCTGCGGGCGGGTGACTTGTCTGCGTGCCGGCCCCGGTGGGCCCTTGGGCGCGCGCCTGTCGGAACGGCAGAAAGACAAACGTAATTCCCACGAGCAGCAGTGCTAGGCCGGGGCTGGTCTTCCTATTCATCATGATGATTTAAGATGGCGATTCATGCGGGGTTCCGTTCACGGTAGCGAGCGACTCTTCGTGGTTGTTCCTTAAGTCTCTTGCTGGCTGCAACTTCTCGAACGATGAACACTATTTTACTTGAACTGAAGAATTTGCGGCACCCAAATCGGCGACCGGAGCGTCACATAAGAGTGAGATACGCCGGAGGAACCATCGACAGGGAAGACTTTGACCGTCACCCCGTGTGTACCATAATATTGACCTGCGCCCCCCAATGAAGACAACTCTCTTAACCGCTCTCCTATTGCTTGTAGCCTGCGTGCCAGGTGGAATTGCCCGCGCTCAGACTTCCCCTTCTGCGCAAGGAACAGCGCCTCCGCCATCCGGCGCAACTGAGTCTGCCCAAGTAGGGAACGGGGACGCCTTCTATTATTTCATGCTCGGGCATCTTGCCGAGCAGGAGTACGAGGCAGCCAGCGGGACGGACTCCGCTGATGCATCCATTAACGCCTACAAGAAGGCGCTGGAGTTGAGCCCCGGTTCGCCGGTGATTCTCGAGCGCCTTGCGGAAGTTTACGCCAAGTCGCAGCACATCCGCGACGCCGTGCTCACCGCGCAGGAAGCGTTGAAGGCGGATCCCAAGAACATCGGCGCGCACCGCCTGCTGGCATTCATCTATTACCGCGCGCTCGGCGATCCCAGTGCCGGGAGTCTGCAGCAGGAGAATCTGAATAAGGCCGTGGAGAACTTCCAGGCCATTCTTGACGCCGATCCCCGTGATTTGAACGCTTCGCTGATGCTCGCGCGCCTTTATGGATTTGAAAACAAGCACGACGAAGCCGAGAAAATTCTGCGCAGCTTGCTGGCGCGCAACGCCGACAATGGCCACGCGCTACAGCAGCTTAGCCAATTGCTGCTGGACCAAAATCGCTCGCAGGAAGCCATCGACCTGCTGAAGCAGGCGGTTTCGGATTACGAGGATCCGGAAATTTACGACCTGCTGGGCGACGCCTACTCCCAGGCCAAAGACTATCCCAACGCCGAGGCCGCCTATCGCAAGGCGGAAGACGAAGACCCCGACGATCCGGGGCATATGCACGGCCTGGCGGACGCGCTTCTGGCGCAGGACAAGTATGCCGACGCGCTCAAGCAGTATCAGCGGCTCGCGCAGCTTGAGCCGGCCTCGGCAAATAATTATCTCCGCATGGCCGAGCTTTACCGCCGCCTGGGACAGTTCACTGAAAGCCGTTCGAGCCTGGAGCGCGCCAAGCAACTTGCCCCCGGCAACCTCGAAGTCGTCTTCAGCGAAGCGCTGCTGGATGAAGATCAAGGGCATCCGGACGATGCCATCAAGTTGCTGAATGGCGCGATTACCGATGTGAAGAGTCAGTCCGCCGGACAGAACGCGAGCGCCCTCACGGTTCTTTATGAGCAATTGGGCCGCGCCTATCAGTCGCAGCGGAATTATACTGCCGCCATCGCCGCTTACCGCAGCCTGGAGAGCCTCTCTCCGGACGCCCGCAAGCGTGGGCAGATGCTGGTGATCGACGCCTTTCGCGAGAGCCGCGAGATCGATCGTGCCATCGATGAGACGAAGACCGGTCTAATCCAGTCGCCTGGCGACCGCGACCTGACCACCACTCTTGCGCTGCTGTACGGCGAAAAGACCGACACTCCTAGCGGCTTGAAGCTGCTGCAAGGCCTGCTGCTCGGGACAAACGAGGATCAGGAAATATACATTGATATCGCTGAGGTGCAGGAGCGCGGCAGACAATTCGCCGAAGCCGAGCAGTCCGCTCAGAAAGCCGAGGATTTGGCCCAGGGGCCGCAGGCCAAGGATTCAGCGCGGTTCATGCTGGGCGTCATCTATGAGCGCCAGAAGAAATTCGACCTCGCCGAGGCGGAATTCCGCAAAATCCTGGAAGGAAATCCCGACAACGCCGCAGTGCTGAACTATTACGGGTACATGCTCGCGAACCGCGGCATTCGCCTGGAAGAAGCCACCACCATGATTCAGCGCGCCGTGAACGCCGAGCCGGATAATGGCGCCTACCTCGACAGCCTCGGCTGGGCCTATTTCAAGCAGGACAAACTGCCTCAAGCCGAAGAGTATTTGCAGAAGGCCATGATCCACGAGAGCCGTGATCCCACCGTCCTCTCGCACATGGGCGACATATACGTGAAGCTTGGTCAGAACGAGCGCGCCGCGGAATTCTTCGAGCGTTCCGTCGCTGAATGGGGGAAGGTTGTCCCTTCCGAGTACGAAGCCGATAAGGCCGGGGAAACCGAAGCAAAGCTCCGGAATTTAAAGAAGCGGCTGGCGCAGAAATCCTCGCCTTCAGCCGGCAAACCGCAGTAAGCTCCCGCGCATGCCTGTTGCAAAAACGAACGCGAAAGGTAAATCGGTGCGCCTGCGCGCATTCGCGAAGATCAATCTCTGCCTGCATGTAATGGGGAAACGCCCCGACGGCTATCACGAGCTGCGCACCATCTTCCAGACCATCTCCCTGCACGACACGCTCACGCTTTCGCTCACGCGCGAGCCCGGAATCGCAATTGAGACGACGGACCCTTCGTTGCCGCGAGGGCCGGAAAACCTTGTCTACCGCGCAATCGATGCCATCGGACGCGAAGCTGGTTTTCGCGGCGGCGTTCACGCGCACCTGGAAAAGAAAATTCCAGTCGCGCGCGGCCTGGGCGGAGGATCAAGCGACGCGGCCGCCGCGCTCATCGGCATGCTACGCCTCACCGGATCGAAGGTCCCGCTACCGAGGCTGATGGAAATTGCCGCGGGCCTCGGCGCGGACGTGCCATTTTTCCTCTTCGGCGGACGCGCCCTCGCAGTGAATCGCGGCGACGAAATCTATCCTTTACCGGACGCGCGGAAACAGACCATCGTGGTCGTATCGCCAAAGGGCATCGGCGTCAGCACCAAAGACGCCTATGAATGGGTTTCCGCGGAATTGACAAATCGCGCTGAACCCCCTAGTATTTGGAGGTTCTGCGCTCTGTGCTGGAGTCGGCAGGGAACCGTGGCCAACGATTTCGAAGGCCCCGTTTTCAGCCGCCATACGCGACTCGGAGAAATCCGGGACGCCTTACTTCAGCGAGGAGCTGCGGAAGCCGCGCTGGCGGGTAGCGGGTCGGCGGTGTTCGGAATCTTCCGAAACCCAGCGCAGGCGCGCCGAACCGCTCGTGCATTCCAGGAAGATTCAGTTTTCATCGTCGAAACCCTTTCCAGGGAAAAGTATGGCCGGGTGTTGGGTTGGCGCGCTACCGGCTAGGGGAAACTTTGGTCACCGATCGTTGCAAAGTGTTTTGCGGGACTGCGAACGCGCCGCTCACCGACGCGATCTGCCGGTATCTGGGTGTACCAATGGGGCGCGCCGAGCACGCCCAGTTTTCCGATGGCGAAACTCGCTATCAGATTTTGGAAAACGTGCGCGGCGCGGACGTTTTCGTCGTGCAGCCGTGCTCGACTCCCGTCGATCATCACTTGATGCAATTGTTGCTGATGATCGACGCATTTAAACGCGCCTCGGCCTGGCGAATTACGCCGGTTATTCCGTATTACCCGTACGCGCGGCAGGATCGCAAGGACCGTCCCCGCGTGGCCATCTCCGCAAAGCTCGTGGCGGACCTTCTCGAAACGTCCGGATCCAGCCGCGTGCTTTCGCTCGACCTGCACGCGCCGCAGATTCAGGGATATTTCAATATCCCCGTGGATCACTTGTACGCCGCGCCGGTGATGGTCGAATATTTTCAGAAGAAGAAGCTGGGGCAGATCACCGTGGTATCGCCGGATGCGGGCGGTGTGGAGCGCGCGCGCCTGTTCGCCAAGCGCATCGACGCGCCGCTGGCCATCGTCGATAAGCGCCGCATCGACATAAACGTCAGCGAAGTAATGCACCTCATCGGAGACGTGGCCGCGCGCCCGGCGCTGATCGTGGACGACATCATCGATACCGCCGGCACACTTGTGAAAACGGCCGAGGCGCTGCTGGCAAACGGCGCGACCAAGGTATACGCGGCGTCCACGCACGCGGTGCTTTCGGGGCCGGCCGTGGAACGCATTTCGAAATCGCAGATCGAAGAAGTGGTTGTGACGGATTCGGTGCCGTTGAATGAAGCGGCCGGCCGTCTGCCCAAAATCAAGGTGCTGAGCGTGGCGCCGCTCCTGGCGCGCGGCATCCAGTCGATTCACGAAGAAACGTCTATCAGCGAACTTTTTATCTAGCGTCCGAAAGAGGAAGAGCATGGAAACATTTACAGTGGAAGGCAAGGTTCGCGAAGGCCGCGGGAAGGGACCCGCGCGCCGCATTCGCCTCACCGGCATGGTGCCGGCGACATTGTATGGCGGAAAGAAGGATGCTGTTTCGCTCGCGGTAAACGCCAAGCAGGTGGCAAAAATTCTGCGCTCCGAAAGCGGCCACAACACCATCTTCAGCGTGAAGCTCGAAGACGGCGCCGAAGAGAGAGCCATGCTCAAGGATTGGCAAGTAGATCCTCTCAGGGGCGCGCTGCTGCACGTCGATCTGCTGCGCATCGCCATGGACGTCCGCATGCGCGTTCGCATTCCGGTGCACACCTTCGGCGAGCCGCAAGGCGTGAAGATGCAGGGCGGCGTTTTCGAGATCGTTACCCGCGAAGTGGAAGTCGAATGCTTGCCCGGAGACATTCCCGAAGAGTTCCGCATGGACGTGAGCGAATTCCTCATCGGTAAGCAGCTGCGCGCCGGCGACCTGCCCATCGACACAAATAAAGTAAAGCTGCTCACCGATCCCACCCGCGTGCTCGCTCACGTGGTGATGCTCAAGAAGGAAGAAGAGCCCACGCCGGAAGCGGCGGTGGCAGCGGAAGCAGCGCCCGCGGAGCCCGAGGTCATCAAGAAGGGCAAGAAGGAAGAAGAAGGCGAAGAAGGTGCGGAAGCGGCCGCGCCGAAGGCCGAGAAGCAGGAAAAGAAGAAGTAGCGCCATGCGGGAGCGGGTTCATGAGACTGATCGTCGGCCTCGGCAATCCCGGCCCGGAATACGAGTGGACGCCGCACAACATGGGTTTCCTCGCGCTTGATGCGTTGGCCGGGCGAGCGGGAATTAGGATTACGCGCCCGGAAGCGAAATCGCTCGTGGGACGTGGGCTGATTACAGGGCACGAAGTGGTTTTGGCCCAGCCGCAAACGATGATGAATCTGAGCGGCGTCGCCGTGCGAATGTTGCTGGAGCGTTACGAAGCCAATCCGGCAGAGATGATCGTGGTGCTGGATGAGATCGACTTGCCCTGGGGCATGCTTCGAATTCGCGACAAGGGTCGCAACAGCACGCACAACGGGTTGAAGTCGATTATCGGCGCCATCGGCACGGATGAGTTTTTGCGCATCAGGATCGGCGTTGCGCCGGAAAAGATCTGGGGCGACCGCAAGGACTACCTGCTCTGCAGCATTGGTCGCAACGATCGGCAGGTCGCGGAAGAATCGGTGATAGCAGCCGCCGAAGCCGTCGAGTCCGTGTTGACCGAGGGCGCCGCCAAGGCGATGTCGCGATTCAACCGCAAGGTGGAAGCGGAAGAAGAGAGTTCGTCGTAAGCACGATTGCCACTTGGATGGCAAGAAGCGAGAGGAAACATGGAAGAGCGTCAGTACGATCTGATTTTCATTTGCCGGCCGGATACGCCGGAGCCTGATGTGGATAAGCTCATCGCCACGTTGGAGAATACTGCCAGCGAAAAGGGCGCCAAGATCGAGAAGGTCGAGAAGTGGGGCCGAAAGCGCATGGCCTACCATGTGCAGCGCCTGAGGGAAGGGTATTACGTCTACCTCGTTCTGCATTCGAGCCAGGGGGAAGCGGTAAAGGAGCTCGAACGGCGTCTGAAAGTTTCCGACGCTGTTATTAAGTATCTGACCGTGCGCGTGGATGAAGAATTGAAGCGCCGCGACAAATTGAAGAGGCACCGCGACCGCCGCGCAGCCCGGCGCCCGCGCAAGACGGCTCCAGGCGCAGCAGCGCCGGCGGCGCCAGCGCCACCAGCACCGGCAGGCGAGCCAAGCGCCGCGCCCGCTTAAATGGAAACGATTGGCCGGCAACAATTAGCCGGGAATTAGCCAGGGAAGAATCGCCAGGAGAATTGAATGTCAGAAGAAAACGCAGCACAGCCACCGCAGCAAGCGCCGAGCGAATCGCCCGCGCCATCCACTCCAGCCGCTCCGGCGCCAGCGCCCCCAGCGGGCGCCCCTATGGGACACTCCGGACCCCCTTCAGGCGGGCCGGGACGATTTGGCGGCGGAGGCCACGGCGGGCCGCGTCCGCAGGGCGGCGGTGGACGTCCCGGGGGAGGACCCGGTGGACCCAAGCGCGGCAAGCGCAGCTTCGTCCGTAAAAAGAAGGTCTGCCGTTTCTGTGTGGACAAAGCCGACTTTATCGACTACAAGCGCGCGGAGATTTTGGCGCCTTTCATCCAGGAACGCGGCAAGATTCTCCCGCGCCGCATGACCGGTACGTGCGCGCGGCATCAGCGCTGGCTGACGGTAGCCATCAAGCGGGCGCAGAACATCGCCCTGCTGCCGTTCGCCGCCGAGCTGTAGCCGGTTTTCGGGCCTAAGCTGTCATCCCGAACCCATCCGTGGTTTGCGGATGGTGTGAGGGATCTGCTTTTAGAATTTCGTAGGGGCAGGTTTCAAACCTGCGCCTGCACCATTTCAAGGTATTCGAGGGATAAGCGACATGCAAATCATCTTGCAGGAAGACATCGAAAAGCTCGGAACGCGCGGCCAGGTCGTTGAAGTAGCCAACGGTTACGCGCGCAATTTCCTTTTGCCGCGAAGGCTGGGGCTCGAAGCCACGCCCGGCAATATGAAGCGCCTGGAAAAGATGCGCGCGACATTTGCCAAGAAAGAAGCGGTGGAAAAGAACGACGCCCAGAAGCTGGCCGAACTGCTGGCCGCCGTCTCTCTCGAAGTCACGCGCAAATCCGGCGAAAACGATCAACTCTTCGGCTCGGTAACCTCCGCGGACGTGGCCGAAGCGCTCGCCGCCAAGGGCTACACCATCGACAAGCGCAAGATCGTTCTCGTGGATCCCATCAAGACCATCGGAGATTTCGACATCCCCGTCAAGCTGCACCGCGAAGTAACCGCCAGCGTGAAGCTCGCGGTAAAGAAGGAAGAGTAGCAATCCTCGATGGTTTCGTAGCGGCCGCCTTGCCTTCCAGGCGGGCGCTTTGGTTTTAATGTAGCGCCGCGGTCTTTAGCGCGGCAGAAGTGCGGGCAAGCCTGCGGGTGCCGCACGCGCGCAATTCTTAAGGGTACTGTTTTTGTAGCGGCCGCCTCATCTTTCAGGGGGGGCGCTTTTGGTCTTAACGTAGCGCCGCGGTCTCTAGCGCGGCAGCATTCCTCGCCGCAGCGATCAACGCTCCTAAATCGCAGTTATCCACATTTCCGAAAATCTCCACAGGACCCTGTTATTGACGCCGCGTCGCAACATGCGCAGAATGTCCCACGCTCGGGGAATTGCATTCCGCAAAAAGCTGCCGATGAGTGACGACTTTTGTGGAGTGCGGGGCGAGTTTATCGTGAGCCTGCCGAAGGGCTCCCGCTGTATCCGTCGGGACTTGCGCGCCGGTACGGCCGAGGTTCGGAAGGGCCGCGTGCCGTAGAGCGGGAATCCGCACCCGAAAATACGATGTTGCGTCAGGAAATTGGTTAGGCGAAAATAAAGCGAATGGCTAGCGATACCACTCTCGAACGCCCGCTCCCGCACAATATCGAAGCCGAACGCAGTATTCTCGGCGCCGTCCTTCTCGACAATCACGCGCTGAACGCCGCCGTCGAGCGTCTGCGCTCCGAGGATTTCTTTCTTCCGCAGCATCGCCGCATTTTCGAGCGCATGGTGCAGCTCGGCGAAAAGCAGCAGGCCATTGACACCATCACGTTGATGGAAGATCTAAACCGCGCGGGGGAGCTCGAGGCCTGCGGCGGCGTGGCCTACCTCTCATCGCTCACCGACGGCTTGCCGCGGGTGACCAACGTCGATCACTACGCGCGCATCGTGAAGGAAAAATCGGTGCTGCGCAGCCTGATCTACTCCGCTTCCGCGATTCAGGAGCAGGCCCTCGCTGCCGGCGATGATGCCGACGTGATTCTCGACCGCGCCGAGACTGCCATTCTGCAGCTCGCCGAAGACCGCGTGAAGGCCGGCCTGATCGGCGTAAAAGATCTAGTCAAGGACGGCTTCGAGCGCCTCGAAAAAATCTTCAGTGAAGGCCGGCGCATCACCGGTCTGCCCACCGGCTACGGAAATCTGGACAATGAGACGGCCGGCTTGCAGGCGTCCGAGCTGATCATCCTGGCCGCGCGGCCTTCCATGGGAAAAACCGCTCTGGCGCTGAACATCGCGGAAAATATCGCGCTGCGGCAGCGCGAGCCGGTGGCCATCTTCAGCCTGGAAATGTCCAAGGAGTCGCTGCTGCTGCGCTTGCTTGCCTCCGAAGCTCGCGTGGACGCGCACAAATTCCGCACCGGCCACATGAATAAGGACGATTGGAGCAAGGTGACCGGCTCGCTAGCCCGGCTCGGAGATGCGCCCATCTGGATCGATGACTCAGCTTCCTCGACGGCGCTGGAGATGGGCGCCAAGGCGCGCCGCCTCAAGCGAGATCGCGGCCTCTCGCTGATGGTCGTTGATTACATCCAGCTGGTTGTGCCTTCGACGAACCGTCGCAACTCGAACCGTCAGGAAGAAGTCTCGAGCATTTCGCGCTCGCTGAAAGCCCTGGCCAAGGAATTGAAAGTTCCCGTGCTGGTCTTGAGCCAGCTCACGCGCGCGCCGGAGCGCGAGGACCGCAAGCCGCAGCTGTCCGACCTGCGCGAGTCGGGAGCCATCGAGCAGGATGCGGACGTCGTGCTGTTCATCAACCGCCCGAACTTCTACAAAACCGACCTGCCCGACGAAGACCGCGCAAAGGCCGAACTCATCATCGCCAAGCAGCGCAATGGCCCAACCACCAGCCTGAATTTCGTGTTCCTGGCCCGCCACACTCGCTTCGAAGAAGCCGCGCCCGACGCCTGGACCATCGGCGGCTCCGAAGAGTAGTCGGAGGAATAGTCTAATAGCCTTGAAACAATAGTTCTTCAAGAGCCATTCTTCTCACTTGCCACAATTCCCGCTCTTCGTTATTGACACGCAGCCTGCATTTGCCCTGATCGTTAAACGCCAGGGTTATCTCAAGCATCTGATCGCCTTTATCATCACGCACCAGAATCGCGTGTTCGGCGGGCTTGAAAGTTATTGATTTGTTTGCATCCGCGGTTTTCAGAAGAACGGCAAAGCCGTCGCCATCATCTTTCACCAAAAACTCATAAGGCGAATTAGCTGGGCGAAGAGCATTGCGGGTCTTCACGTCCGCTTCAACCTGCAATCTGAGATCCCTAAACACCTTTGGCAGAGAGCATGAGGAACGCTCCGTCACCCAGTCGAACTTCGGAGCGTCGTTCTCTACTTTCTCAACTTTGTCGTCCAAGCTTTCACCTCCGGAATGTGCCCACTCTCGCCACGCTACAGGGTTGGAACGGCGCGCGGAATACAGGAATCTCCTCGCTACCTTTACAGGATGCCTCCAATGGATTCTGCGGCCGTACATTAGTTAGCGTAGCAGTCGGTGGTACAGGAGGATAATCCTATGAACACGTTTAAATATATTCGCCTAACTGCTGTTGTTGTCGGAATCTGCTTCACATTAACCGCCCCCGCCGCTAGGGCCCAGGTCAGCGTCGGGGTCAATATAGGCGCGGCGCCTGTCTGTCCTTACGGTTATTACGACGTTCCCCCTTACACTTGTGCTCCGTACGGCTACTACGGCCCGGAATGGTTTACGGGTGGCGTCTTCATTGGGGCGGGCCCGTGGTTTCATGGCTCTGAAGGCTTCCGAGGCCATGTAGATAACCATTTTCATCCCGATCATGGCTATAAAGGTCCGATGCCAAAGGCAGGGGACAGACCTGAGCCGTCAAGAAGCTTCGACAAGATTCCCAAGTTCAAGGGAAATGAAATGCGCGACGGGCGCGGCCACGTGGCGAAACGCTGAGAGCACCCGCGAATCGTAGGTCCAATAGCATCAGCCAGCCGTCCCGGCCAGCCCATTATTTAAGAGGTAAGCAATCGTTGTCCCGAAGTAAGCCCACTTAATAGAGAAGCAAACGCGCCGTGCGCCGATAGCCTTTTCTGCGCTGCTGGCAGATTGCCGGCCAAAGAGACAGGTTCTCTGTAACCGTATTCGCCACAACCTCGTCGAAGAGATGCATTCCCCGGGAGAAATTGGTGTCGAGAAAGCGGGCAAGCGCTGTTGTTCTATCTCTAACGGCCACACTTCTTACGCTGTTCATGGTGCTGGGCCTTCACAGACAAAGTCGCGGCGTCGACCGAAATCTAAATACGAATGATGGTTCCATTCTTGGCTGGTTATGGACACCCTCCGTACCAGCTTCCAATCGCCCTCCGCCGAGCAGCGTGAGAGTCCTCACCTACCACAACGACACAGCGCGCACGGGCCAGAATCTGGAGGAGAAAATCCTTGCGCTCGGCAACGTGAATTCGAAGCAATTCGGCAAGGTCGGCTTTCTTCCTGTTGACGGACTGGTGGATGCCGAGCCGCTGTACATCTCGGCTCTGACTGTGTCCGGCCATTCTCATGACGTCGTGTTCGTGGCTACCGAGCACGACTCGGTTTACGCCTTCGACGCGAACACCTTGACCCAGCTTTGGCACGTTACCGTGCTCGGCGCTGGCGAAAGTCCCAGCGACAACCGCAATTGCGACCAAGTGATCCCTGAAACCGGGATTACCTCGACGCCCGTGATCGCATTTAACGAAGGCCGCGGCGTGATGTATTTGGTAGCCATGTCGAAGGACAACAACGGCAACTATTTTCAGCGCCTGCATGCTCTCGATATCACAAATGGCGCCGACATTTCCGGGAGTCCCGCGACGATTGAGGCCACGTTTCCTACGTTGAAGGGCAAGACGACCTTTGACCCTAAACAATACAAAGAGCGGGCCGCGTTACTTTTTCTGGACGGCGTGATCTACACCAGCTGGGCGTCGCATTGTGACCTTGGCGACTACACCGGTTGGGTGATTGGATACAACGCCGCGACCCTGCGACAAGTGAACGTACTAAACGTCACTCCCAATGGCAGCGAAGGAGCCATCTGGATGTCGGGCTCAGGTCCAGCCGCTGATTCGGTGGGCAATATCTTTCTGCTCGATGCGAACGGCACGTTCGACCGCACCTTGAATTCCTCGGGATTCCCGATTAACGGCGACTTCGGCAATGGATTTCTGAAGATGTCGGTGAGCGGCGCGAAACTGTCGGTTACTGATTACTTCAATATGCGCGACACTGGCGCCGAATCCAACAGAGATGAAGATCTCGGATCCGGAGGCGCCCTCCTCCTGCCGGACTTCAAGGATGCTTCGGGCAAGACGTGGCAACTTGCGGTTGGCGCGGGAAAGGACGCTCGCATCTACGTTGTGAATCGCAATTCGATGGGCAAGTTTCACGCGAATAACAATGCGATATATCAGGAGGTCGACCACCAATTGACTGGAGGAATCTACGCTGCACCCGCATATTTCAAAGACACGGTTTACTTCGGCGCCGTGGACGATTCTTTGAAAGCCTTTTCCATCAGGAATGCGAGGCTCGTTCCCGACCCGGCCTCGAAGACATCCGTTAGCTTCTCTTATCCCGGAACCACACCAAGTATTTCCGCGAACGGTACCTCTAACGCAATCGCATGGACGGTCGAAGCCCGAGGCAGCGATGCGGGGGTCCTTCATGCTTACGACGCTTGCAATCTGGGCGATGAGTTGTACAACAGCAATCAGGCCGGCGGCCGCGATGCGTTTGCCGACAACAAATTCGTCACACCGATGATCGCCAACGGCAGGGTATTCGTCGGCACCCTCACTGGAGTGATCGTTTTCGGCCTGCTCCATTAGGGAACGGAACGGGGATTCCGCTGCGCAATCCGGTCAACTGACTTCTGATTAACGCGGCAACGGGACAAGTGGGTACCGACCCCACTTGTCCCGTTGTCCGACGAATCAGTAGCTAATCCCGTGCCATTCAAAGGGCAATTCGAGAAGTCAACATCGCCCTACTTGAGCAACGCCTGCATGACTGTAGTCTCGAAGTCCGTAGTAGCGGCTCCAGGACTTCCGGCCCCAACCATGAAGCTCAGGACGATGTTCTCCTTTGGTGCTGCCGACGTCTTGCAGCCCGAGGCTCCTGGCCACCCGAATGTACCGTTCGGAAGGAGCGTGTCGGCTTGGTCGCGGTCCGTAATCATGGATACACCGAAGCCAAAGCCCTCGCCCTTTCTCCCGCTCTTCTCGTACAGGTCTCCGGTATGGTTGCTGATCATCAGCGAAACCATTGCCGGGCTCAGCAGGCGCTTTCCGTTGAACTCGCCGCCGTTGACCAGCATCTGCATGAACTTCCAGTAGTCTTCCGCGGTGCTGGAGAGCCCTGCCGCGCCGGAGAAATACGTTGTGCTGCGCGACCAGGGAGTAAGCGGATTGAGCTCCGCCAGGCCGTTCGGGGTCATTGCATACCGCGTCGCGAGCCGTTCCTTGCGAGCAGGGTCTGCCTGCGGCGCGTACCACGTGTCCTTCATGCCGAGAGGCTCAAAAATCCGCTCTTTAAGGAACTGATCGAACGTCTTGCCCGACACAACTTCCACGATGCGTCCAAGAACGTCGAACCCCGCCCAGTTGCTATATGCCCATTTCGATCCCGGCTGAAAATCAAGAGGCGGAACCGCGAACCG
>Ga0302325_10014940_pt1 | contig 16519 bp, 7 predicted proteins | sample Palsa_T0_2_FD_201948 | JGI IMG/M metagenome (GOLD analysis project Ga0302325, IMG submission 201948) | Peat permafrost microbial communities from Stordalen Mire near Abisko, Sweden - Palsa_T0_2 | ecosystem: Environmental > Terrestrial > Soil > Palsa > Peat permafrost | place: Sweden: Abisko... | reverse complement strand
TAAAAATAGCTAAAAACTTAAGTTACATTATTTATAGCGTTAATACTTTTATTATATTTATAATTATAAGTAACTAATTCGGCTTTACTAGCGCAATTAGGATTAAGATCGAGATTATAAAAGGGGTTAATTGCAAGGACATATTCTTCTTAATTAACAACTCTCCTAAGACTTTGCTAAAAATGCTATTTATTAGCAAAATAAAAATAGCTATAAATTATAAAGATAACAATTTATAAAGTAATATATTTATTAATTTAAAAGACTTAAAAAATGCTTATATAATTATAATTGTTTTGCTATTAAAGAGTATTTTTAAAAGAAGGGTCTAGTTTTAGCAAGACCTTTAGCTAAAAATTAAAGAGGTAAATTTAAGTAATAAAGAAGAGAAAGAGGAAAATTAGGGCTTAATGCTTTAGCTAAAGAGAATATTAAAGAATTAAAGGTTATTTTAGGGGTTTTAGAGGAGTTTTATAATTTTAGGACTAGTATTATTAAATTTTTTTGGGTATAAAAGCTATAAAAGGCATCTTTATTTTAGCTTTTATAAAGCATTTCCCGGATATAATACAAAAATAAGTAATAAATATTTTAAATGCTAAAGTAAAATTATACTATTTAATATTAGCTAGTTTTATCCTTAAAGCTAAAAATAAAGGACTAAAGTTTCTAGAGTTTTTGTAGTTTTTTGATAAATTAAAGGGGATATTGCTATATTTAAGGGATAAGGACAAAAGCAAGAAAATCTTATATATAAATATGCTAAAATAAGTAAAACTAGAGAAAATAGCAATTGAATTATAAGACTTTATAAGTATACCATTTATACTTTTAGCAAATAATATTTATAAATCAAAGCTAAGAAAATATAGCTAATTAATAGGAATAATAGAATAAGGAAAGGGCTTAAAGGACAACTTAATTAGTATAAGCAATTGAAAGCACAAGACACTCTGCAAAAGCAAGTAAGCAAATACTAAAACTATTTACTTTTATGCTTTATTGCAATATTAAAAGGCTTTTGCTTTATGCTTAAATAACTAGCAAAATTAGATATTAGAGACTAGCTTTAAAAGAAAGAAAGGGCTATATTTAAAGAATTAATAATTAATTGCAAGAGTGCTATTACTTTTAATTAAAAGGAAATAAAAAAGATTTATAAGGATATTAGTCCCTTTATTCTTATTAAAATAATATTATATAAAGCTTAGCAAGGAAAGAACTTCTTTTACTTTAAGGCTTTAGTGCTAATAATAGTAAAAATGCTATTAAAATGCTCAAATTAAAGAGTATTAAAAGAAATGCAATAAAATTTATAAAAACCTTTAATTCTTAGTTGCAAAGAAGTTAGCCAGCATATATAAACTTATTAATATAGCAATAATATTAGAAAAGAAAAAAAAACTTGCTAACAATTTTTTGCTTAAGCGCATGTGCCATTGGCACTTGCTTGGTGCTATTAGCAGCTGCTTGGCAGTTAATTAGCAAGTAAGGCAATTAATTAGCAAGTAAAGCAATTAATTAGCAATTATACTTATTAAAAAAATAGAAAATTTTAGAGAATAGTTTAAGAGGATAGTTTAAGAGGATAGTTTAAGAGGACAGTTTAAGAAGACAATTTAAGAGGATAGTTTAGGAGGATAGTTTAAAAGGATAGTTTAAGAGGCTAGTTTAAGAGGCTAGTTTAAGAGGATAGTTTAAGAGGACAGTTTAAGAGGATAATATTAGTAGAATAATTATGTGCAAGGCATTAGGCCTAATGCGGTTAGCATATTCCGCACTTTTATAAAGTATATCCTTTGTGTATATACACTCACTTAATAGGATAACTTTCACTTACTATACAATTAATATATTACATTCAATTATATATTATACTACGCGTCCCAAAATTGCGCTATGATTCTAATGCAAATGATAATAAGGAGGAGCAGCAAGAAGAGGCGATTTCCTATACAAATACTCTATTGTTTGCTGCCCGGGAGCATGCCTTGTTGCTTATATAAAACACATTATTTAAAATAAGCCCGAGAATTGGGTTGTATAGCATATAATACTTTTCCCCCTAGTTTAAATGCTAGCATAGCTAGGCTTGCACGAGCTGGTTTATAGCAAAAAAAATATCTGTGCTAATATTGACATGCTAGCAATTAAACTAAGGGGGGGAGAGTACAAAAACGAGCCGGCAATTGTGCTATAAGTAGCACAAGTAGAAGGTAGCGCTTTTGTTTATATTATAGTGGCTACTTACCCTTCCTTATTAGCGAAATTAAAGCTTAGCCGCTTGTATGCACTTCTAGAAGTAAGGGGCCTTAAAAGTGCGCACAAGCTGCCTTATAATAGCTGCTTACCCTTCTTTATTAGCAAAATTAAAGTTTTTTTATAATTTCCTCCTTTCCTCCTTTTTTTCTCTTTATTTAACATCTCTTTGTCTAACACCTCTTTGTTTAATATCTCTTTGTCTAACTTCTCTTTATCTAACTTCTCTTTATTTAGTATCTTAAGGAGTTTTAATAAAGCGTTTTAGAGGGTAGCTTAGGTTTCGGGGCCACTTTTGTAAAGCGTTAACAAGGAGTTTTAGCAAAGAGTTTTAGAGAGCAGCTTAGGTTTCGGGGCCACTTTTGTAAAAGATACTTTTATAAAGCATTTTAGCAAGGCATTTTAGAGGGTAGCTTGGGTTTCGGGGCCACTTTTTGTAGAGGACACTTTTGTAAGGCGTTTTAGCAAGGATTTTTGGAGGGCAGCTTGGGCTTTAGGGCCACTTTTTGTAAAAGACAATTTTATAGGGCATTTTAGCAAGGTAGCTTATATAAAGTTATATTTTTGTAATATTAAAACAATTTTCTAAATTATTTCTATATAAGCTTTTATAAAAGATATAACTAAATTAAAACTCTTAATAATTGGCATTAGCAACATAGTTACTATTTGTGCATATAGCTTAATTAGTGCTAATAGCAGTTAATTGGCACTTAATGTCGAAAGTTTAGTGCTAAATTTTTAGATATGCAAAAATGGCACTATTAGCACATTATTAGCACTGTTAGCATGTTGTTAGCACCATTAGCACGTCGTTGGCACGTTTTTATTTTTCTTGATATAAAAAGATATAATTTAAAATAAAGAAGCTCTTAAATTAGAAAGAGACGCTTTAGTAGCATATAATATTTAAAATGAGGCATTTATTAAAGCTATAAAGGAGGTAAAGAAATCTAAAGTTATTTCTTGTAAAGCTTTAGCTAGCTTTATTAAAATTATAAACTAGAAAAACTCTTTTCAAGTGTAAGCTTTTAGCAAATTTATTTAACAAGAATACTTTTAATATAGCAAGAATATATATAATAATTTAAATATGCTATTTAAATTAAAAATCAAGCTATATAAAGCTATTAAGTTGCTTAATATAATAACTTTAAAGTATGCTTATAAAGCTTTAATTTATATTTAATTAGCACTTATTACTAATAATGTCAAAGCTACTTTAAACTATTTAAAGAGCTTAGCAAATAACTAATAGCTAGAAATTAATAAATTGCAAGCTATTAAGCTTAGCTAGCTAGGCTTTACTTTTAAAGAATTTAAAGTCTTAATTAAGGGAACTTATAATAATAAACTATTTCTTGCTTTTGTAGACAAGTTTATAGATTAAAAAGCAGTTGTAATTAATGCACTAAAAGCCCTTATACTTACACTTGCACTTGCTATAAAAGGACTTGCTAAATAACTTGCTAATTAAAAGCAAATTGCTAAACAAGAATAAAAAGAGGCAATATATAAAGCTATTTAGAACTTAGCTATTAAACTTAGTATAAAAGAAAGTAAAGTTAATTTTAATTGGTTTTTATATAAAGTAACTAATATTGCTACTAATCTTTTAAACTTTAAAACAGTTGCAACCTTAGCATTAAAGCTCGCAAATGATATAAAAGCTAGCAATGTAAACCCCTTAACAGTTAGCACTTTTGTTAGTATATAAATCGAAGCTTTAGCTATAAAAAGAGCTAAAAGAGCTGCTTTTAAATATAATATTTACTTTGATTTTAGTTTTAATAATAAGGAATAGCCTTTAACTTTTAACAAAAGACTTAAAATAAAGGATTTTAGCAAAAAGAAAGCTATATTTAAAGGAAAAAAACCTATTTTCTATAAATTAGTCAAGATTAAGGAATATCTTTATATAATAAGGAATTTATAAAAAAGGGATATAGCTTTATAGTTAAACTTAGACTTTAATAGCTAATTCTTTGCTTTAAAGGCTATTACATTAAAGTAGCACTATAAACTTAGACTATACAAAATCCTTTGCTTAAAACATTTTAAAAAGCTTATATACTTTCTTTTTATATAATTTATTAAAGATGCAAATAATATACTAGAAAGGATATTACAAGTTTATAGTGTTATTAAGGATAAGACTAGTTTCTAACTTGCTTAAATTTATATAAATATACAAAAACTCTTTTTAAATATATTTACAATTGCAAATTATATCAAATAATACTTTATTAAAATCGATTTTAGCTTAAAGAAATAGATAATAAGCCTTATATTAACCTTACTAGTTAATTTGCTTACTAAAGGTATAAAAGTACTAGAATAGCACTTTATATAAGTAAAAAAGAATAAAGTTTTAGACTTATTAATTAATAAAATCGAAATATTGCGTTTTTATATTTTTTATAATGCTAAAAGACTAAATAGTATTATGCTAAATAGTTATTTCTTTCTTGCTATATAGCTACTTTAAGCAAACCCCTTTAATTTAGTTACAATTTTATAAAATACTACTTAGCAACCTTGTCTTTTTAATTGCATACCTTTAACTTATCTAATATTATAATAAAGACTTTATAATATTGCGATTTTATAAAATGGATATAGGAAAATTTGAAATTATTACCTTTCTTTGTGCTAAAACCCTCTTAGGTAATAATAAGCAAGAAATCGGGTACTTAATCTTTAAAGACTTAAATCCTTTTAATGCTTTTATAATATATACTTTCTAGAATTAGAAATATATTAAATTATTTATTTAAAGCAATAAAGAGAAAGCCTTTAGTGATTTTATAAAGGACAAAGAAGACTAAATAGTAGGTATTATACCGAAAGCATATAATATATATATTTATTATTTGGGGGTTTTTATTACTTACCCCTTTTCTAATAAAATAAAGCTTTTATAACCTCGAATTTCACTTTTAATTAGCTTGATTTTAGTTAAATCTAATAGTATGACTAATATAAGAATCTTATATAATATTATTAAAGCTTTATATAATATTTGGTATATTTTTATAAATAATAAGTCTTTTGCTAAAAGCATTTAGCTAAAAGGTATAAAAGCTTTATATAATATAATTTAATACTTAAAGCGCTTTAATTACTTAGCAATATATACAAAGATAAAGAAATAGCTAGTATATAATAATATGCAAGCTAATAAAGTAATACATCTTGCTTAGTAAAGGGAAGCTATAAAGCAAGTCAAAATTGCATTTAAGTATTTATAAAAAGACAAAATAGCTATATTTCTTAAGAATAAGTTATACTTTAAATGCAAATAAGAAAAATTAGAAGTACTTGCTAGAAATAACAAAGAATACTTAATAATATCGGATAATAATAAGGTGAAAAATAAAGGATTGTTGCTTTTATTGCTTAAGGACAAGCAATAAATATAAGAGGGACAAGTGTGGTAAGGCGCTAAAGAGATTGCTAAATTTTGTCGATTTTAGAGGTTTTTAAAGGTTTTTAGCTAGTGCTACACGTGAGTAGAATAGAGGTATAATTGCTAGGTTTTTGTAGCTGAACATGCATTACTCTTTATTATTAATATATATATATCACTTAATAATTGTACATTTATTACTTGTTTTGCGTACTTGTTTTGCTTTATAATTACACTTGGTTCTTGCATGCATTAGTTGTTTCTTTTGTTATTGCTTTATACTTATATATGCGTTTACTTATTGCTTGCTTGCTTAGTATTCGAGAGACATTCTTGTAGGGCCTTTTCTTCTAGCTGAGGTTCGCCCCCCTACACTATGCCGTTGCAAAGATAACTGCGAAATATATATATTAGCTAAAGCTTACCAAAAGGTTTCTTGTTAAACTAAAGGCTAAGAACTTGCAAATGATAACCCTTTTAACTATATAACTTATAATTTAATCGATTTATGTAATAGAAGTGTATATAATAAAGACAATTATGTAAGTTATATAAGATGCTTAAAATTGGGCTTCTAGCTAGGCATAACTTATTACACAAAATTAGAAGCACTTGCAATTTTAGATATAACTATCAATTTTATAGAAGCTTAATATAAAACTAAAGTATAGTTCTTATGGGTAAATGGAAAAATAGCACTCGATAAGGCCTTCTACTAGCATATGCTCTATAGGGGCATGTAGTTAAAGTTATAGCACTTGATATACTTGCCTAAAATAGACATAGCGAAAAAGTAGGGCATTACATCACAATATGAGCTTGATTAATAGCTATTAATGCTGATTTACCACCTAATTTGTAGCTAAAAGCATACAAAACTGCGATTTACCTAGGGAATATAACCCCTAAGAAGAGTCTTAGATAAAAAACACTATATAAGGTAATTACTAAGAAGAAACCTCAACTAGCTTACCTTTACTTGTTTAAATGCAAAGCATATGCCCTAAAATATAATATTCTAAAGCAACAAAACCTTTAACTGAGGGCCCTAATAGAGTATTTTATAAGCTATAATTCTACAAACGTATTCCGGATTTGGATTCTTAGCTAGAACAAGGTTATTAGGACTAGGGATGTCAAATTCGACTATAACTCCTTTTATAACCTATATGACATTAATGTAGGCCATACCTTGTAAGAGAGGGCCAAATTACTCATAGAAACACTCTAAGTAGTTAATATGCAAATAGAGGGTAATTTAGATAATTTAGATACTGTTATTATGAATTTTCTATTTGTACCAACTAGCTAAGCCAATTAGGATATGCAAAAAGAGGATTTAGCTAATCAAGATGCCTAGGAATCATGTGATAGTAGATCCGATAAAGAGTATATATAGCTATTAACTCCATCGCTAACACCATTTACAACTACCCTTACTAATAGCCAAAATAGCCCAATCGATAAGGACATTTAACCTCTTAGATAGAGGAATAATGAAATTAGTAGTTTTTTGGATAAAAGCAATATTTTACTAAGATCTAGGTGGAATGATTATGTAATTGCATTGCAAGAAGTGCACTAATTATTAGGGTATTATATAGCTTTAAGTTTAGTATACCTTACTTTACCGAAAAAGCATTTGCATAGAGACGAAGTGCCCAAGCTACTAAAAGGGTATAATGTTATGCTAAAATACCCCTATTTATTAGAATACGAACAAGCTATGCATAAGGAATTTATAGGTCTAATAAACTATAGAACATTCGAATACAAGGAGCATACAAATGAGAAATTAGTATTACTTATATAGGTTTACACTAACAAATTCGACGAAAATGGATTCTTTACTAACTTTAAAGCTAAGCTTATTACTAGAGGCAATTTATACAAAACAGAAGAAGAAACCTATATTGCAACACTTGTAGCTTAGACTTTTAGAGCTATTGCAGCTTTAATTGCAGCATTCGACTTGAAAACATGGCAATATAATATAGTTATAGCATTTGTTAATGCAAAATTCAGGAAATTAATCCCAGTGTAATGCCTAGCAGGCTTTATTAAGCTAGGTTTTTACCTATTAGCATTATAGGCCCTTTATAGATTTACATTCTTACCACTTCTCTAAAATAACAAAATCAAAGCTACCCTTATCGAATTAAGACTAAATCTTATGCTAAGAGTAAACTATATTTATAGCAATAAACACTTTACTATTATATTCTGCATAAATGATTTTATTTTAGTATATTTAAAGAAATATAAGGATTATATGGATTAATTTGAGCAAAAACTAATAGCAAAATATAACATCCACACATTAGGCAAATTAGAACACTTCCTTAGAATACAAGTGATTTAAGACTAGCTAAACTATAAATTATAGCCAGTATAGGATTTATATATTAATAAACTTAAGCACAAGTTTAATATTAATATCACTAAAGTACTAAGGATGCCAATTCTAGCAAATCTTATACCTAATTCAAGTATAGCTACACTAGAACAAGTGTATGTATACTGGCGGAGGACAAGATCCCTTAACTTTGCCAAAATTTACTATTATCCTAATATAGCAAAAGCTATGTCTAAGCTATGCGAATTCTAGCTAAACCCATCCAAATAATATATCTAAGCAATTAAATAAGCTTTGCACTACCTTATAATAACTAAGAATTTAGCTATAGAATTTGATAGTACAACTATAAAAGACCAAGTCTTCTTAATATATAGCAATATAGCTTTTGCAGATAACAAAAACGCCAAATATCGCTCTAATAAGTACACTATTAAGCTATTTGGTGGAATAATACACTTTAAAGCTATAAAGCAAAAGATAGTAACAATTACAAGCACTAAAGCAAAGCCATTAGCTCTTACCCTCACAGCAAAGGAGTATATATGATAAATATGATTTTTTAAAGCATTAAGATTCGAACTTAATGCTAAAATAACAATTATATGTGATAACCTTTAAACTATTTATCTCTTGACAAAAGAGGCTCCTAAACTGGTTACTTGACTTAAGCTTATAAATATATACTAATACTAGCTTAAGCAAGAAGTTTAAGCTTAACGAATTGCAATTAAATGGGTTCTAATAGCCCAAATAGTTGTAGATGGTTTCACTAAGGAACTACCCCCCACAAAACATTCGGAATTCCTTAAACAATTGAATATAGCAAATATGGGACATATGCTAGGTTCATCAACAGCTTTATAATTTCCCATTCTAGATTAGTTAGCAGGATTGGCTTATTGCATTCGTCTATTCCTAGGGGGGTATGTTAGTTTAAAACAAGCTTTAGAGTACAAATTTCAGTTATATATAGGTTGTTTGAGTTGCTTATTACTAGTTTTATTATTTTTATTAAAATGACTCACTATTTCAGTTGCCTACTAGGCAATAGGATTATATTCTAGGTGGAATAGGCTTTAATCGGTTTTTATTACTTAGTTTAGGTTCCATTTACTTCTCTACTTTAGTATATAAGTGAAGGAATGCCCTCATCAATGAATGGAACTTCAGTCTTCTCAAATATCATCATTTTGATCCAACAGGATGCCCCGGATGGCCCAGATGGGGTGACGCCAGGAACAGAGACCCGGAGTGTAGAGAAATTTGGTATCCTCACTTGAGGGTCCAGGAATTGGTACGATTGGATAAGATTGACGAAAATGCAAAGAGAAACAGGGGAAGATCTGCGCTGGTGCCTCTTAGAATCACTTTCCGTGTGGATACCCTAGCTCTGAGCTGAGATGCTACGTAAATGCCGCAAGGTCAGCCCGTTTCAGCCACCAGCGCGTAGTCTTACAGTGGCTTGCGAACGAACCTCATCTTAATTTCATAAATGTGCCGATGCCCAAATGACGATTAACAGTTTAGAAACTCTTTCTGGAAAAATTGCTCCACCAAACCCGAGCGTTGTCGATACACGGCCAGCACAGCCTGTAGTCACCATGACTACTTCAGCCTCTAATCTACCAAGATATGTCTACAAGCCGATGCAGGAACCTGATAGTTTGAGAATGCTCGAAATCCTTCCAGGACAAGACAACGACCAGATCCACATCAAGCTATCACAACAACCTCTTCGTTCCCTCGCCAAGTGCGAAGCACTTTCTTACGAATGGGGCGACCCCGATAGACGTCATGATATCATCTGCGATGGCCAGGTGATCAAAGGAACATCGAACCTCATCACGGTTCTCCACCACCTTCGACGTCGTGTAGCAGCCACCCCGCCTGCTGAAACGAAGTTTCTCTGGATCGATGCTATCTGTATAGACCAAGACGACAACAAAGACAAAGCCGAACAATTGCCGCTAATGAGCAAAATATACCGGGATTCAGCAGCGGTCCTCATGTGGATTGGAGAGGAAACAAGACTCTCGAGAGAAGTGTTCGAGACGATTTCTCTACTGAGCCGAACAGCTGGACAGTTTGAAGGATTTCAGGACCTAGAGTTTGATGTCGTGGGTGACAGGGTACTCGACAACGGGTTTCAGCTGCAGCAGCTCCTCTCGGAAGAAGCTTGGTCCGATGTCATCGATGTATTGGCATTACGACCATATTTTACCCGGCTTTGGATAATGCAGGAGGTCGCTCTAGCGAACGAAGCAACCGCGCAAGTCTTATGCGGAGACTTCTCGTGCTCGTGGCTAGACTTTCACCGTGCAGCGCGGTTGTTGAATTCCTGTAAATCTCTTCGCGAATCGATCGACGTAGATGGGGGGAAAAAAAAATCGGTGATCAACACGGTAGGTAACTTGAGGTCTATGCAGATCGTCTTGCATCGAGCGGTTCCTGAAGACGCAGCAATAGCGAAATTCCCTGTAGAAGAAGATGGTATACCACATGATGAGAGCTCTGGCCCTATGTTTGCACTAGCAGCAAACAGGTAGGTTGAAAATCACATGCCTTGCTCTAGGAACGTACTCACAGGGTGTCAGTGACAGTCCAACCATGATCAGAGTTCGCTCATTTGTCGGATTTCCTCTAATGGCATCTCTGGGATACACAGAACTACAGCAGAGACAGGTATTAAAACGTCATGACCGAGTGTTCGCGTTACTCGGCATGGTCAACGAGCATACAAGTGAGCTACTTCTCCAGGCGAATTACAACGTGGAAGCGGAAGAGATATTTGAAAGAGCAGCTTGCGTCATGGTGCTTGAGTCACAACTCCTCAACCATTTCATCTGGATGGATGTCACTTATGAAAGACCACGGCTTCCCTCTTGGGTTGGTTTCTCGGACTTTGAACCACAGGATCGTTTCCCATGCCCCTTGGATCCTGTTACGGCCGAGATGAACTACCCAATTACTTTCCAATTCGGGGATCGTGTTATCTGTCGGCACGATGTATTCAAGTTTGTACAAGGGCACGTTCCTATTCCACTTGATGAGCTACTTGGGGCATCTCTTCCTCACGCAATTTTGGTCACGGGAGGATTTGTCTTCGACCAAGTCAGAACAGTATCACAGAACTTATGTACGGCAAATTTTCAATCCGAAATACTGAGAATGTACCATGAACTGAAGCTCCAACAACCGAGGCCAGGAGACGGACCCAAAGTCCTTCTTCAGACCATTTGGTCATTAATTAGCCCCTCCAGTAGTCCTTCGCAGTCAGCAGATGACAAGTCTAGACGACAGCTAAGCTTCTTTATCCTGTTTTCTAAATGGGTTCTGGAAGGGTTCGGCGTCACAAAGGAAGTCATCGAGGAAAACAAGCGGCTAAGGCGGTCGAGGGGAGAGCATCAACTAGTCACACGGCTGTTCTTGTCAATACCAGACTCGATTTCGTCCAGATACTCACATCAGGATCTGAGGCTCTTTCTCCACTATTTTGAACGTGGAGTGGGGGGACTAGCTATGGGTCTCCTTCAATACTTCCATCTCTACAAGGAGAATGGAGTCACGACTCTTCACTATGGCCGGAATATCTTTTTCGGCTCGAGGTCTGCCATGGGGATCGGGCCCATGGGAAATAATAGTCCCGGAGGTTTGCCAGCAGTTCAAGTTGGCGACCAAGTCGTAATCCTCGCTCGACTTGGGCTACCTGTTATCCTGAGACCGCTGGGCGATGGAACTCACTCGCTCATCGGCCCAGCTCACATACCAGGCATCGCTGATGACGCTCTTCTCCTATCTAGGAACATGCCGCCTTTGGAAGATATTCGAATACGCTGAATCCCAAAGAGAGATGTCGGGAAGGGTTACATGTGATGCCGCAGAATATGCAGGTGACAAAATAGCAATGTCAAATTTTTCCTTAAAAAGACCGGCCCAATATCAATCTCATTTTTACATTTGGGAAACGAGTTTGGCTCACGAGTCGACCATGAGCCACAGACAGAGGCAGGGGAGCCAGAGCCAGAGCCAGAAGTGGCGCGGGTGATCGAAGCGCCAAAACCATGGAGGGCAGCAGTGGCACGGATGATCTGATCTTAGGTGCAAGTTGTGGAGAATCAAATTGCTACAGGAGGAAACAGAATGTCATTGCTCTCTTCTTTAGTTCGAAAAGCTGTCTTGAGGCTGCCGGCGCAGGCCTCATGCGTAGTTACTGTTCGTTAGATTCAGTGTGTCAAATAATTTGATTTGATTTGATTATAGCCTCTTAATCAAATCAAATCAAAGTTTTTTAAGGCTAATTAAAATCATAATTATAATTATTGATTTGATTTTGAATATAATCAATTAACAAGTCACATGGGTATATTATATAACAAAAATCGCTAAAGCTCAATTAAGGTTTAGTTATTATATATGCTAGCTATATAGGGTATCACGGAGTAATCGTATTGCAGTGGTGGTAAAGAGCTTATATTAGAATTTATAGCTAAAACCGGGTTTTGTAGCCCACACACGCGCTAAGCACATGTAGGCATACCATGTGACTAATATACCATAACATAGGGTATTTATTGGAATAGTAGAATGTTTATTGAAGCTAGTCTTTACCACACCGCTTAGTAAGTAAGACAAAGGCCCGATAAAGCCAATCAATATTTTGCTAATTCCCTAGATTATGTAGACTATCACGTGACAGCTAGAATTATTACAAGGAGGACTTATTTTATAAGCTTAAAGTATAAACTTATTATATATATTAAAATCTTATAAAATACTTTCTAGTTATTTAATAATTTAAAAGTAAAATCAAAATTTTAATATTAGTAAAAACTTATATTATATCATTTGAATGTAATTAATTATAATTAATTAATTAATCAAATCAAATCCAAAAAAATTTAAGGGTAGCTAATCAAAATCAAAATCATAATCATTAATTTGATTTGATTAATAATTAATTAATTTGAATAATCTTTTGACACACTGGTTAGATTTAGTCTTCCTCATATCCTCAGCGTAATGACAAGATTGTGGCTCACAAGATTTCCCAACAGCACGATTGTCTACGTTGGCCGGCGGGCAATACTTTGTGCAATGCATAGCTGCAGACTGGGCCTCAAGGTTCACAGCGGAGCGGACTGCTCAAGTGCCGCAGCGTGAAAAGGAGGAACTTATTCAGTCCACAACTTCCTGTCTATAATACAATCTAAGTCTACTGTGTCACTGCAAGGAGTCAGAGGCGTACTCAGATGCTAGAAAATAGTTGGCACAGTGGGAATTGATTCAAGTTAAGAGATGGGTTCAGGTAACTTGATGCTAGGCAGTTGGGTGAGATACAGGGAAAGAAAAGAAATGCTATCCTGTTCTTCATCAGACTACTTCTTTACCAAAGTATCACTATCTGTATTCTTGTTACTAGCCTCTCCCAACTCTCCTTCCTATCCTCTCTCAGCGCCCCTCAGACTACGACTAAGAACTGCTCTAAATCAAGATCCAAGAAATCGGCACTATGCCCATTATGTTTGTTCTGGAGGTAGCGACGGAAATTATCTTTGCGCTTAATAGAGTGACAGGCTGTATCCCCGCCGTATTTATAGCCTGCTGCTAGACATCGGTATCGCGCCCTAGTCTCGTGGATATCCTTGATATGGCGACGAAGGTCTTTGGGCCATTTAAACGCTAGCGTATCGCAGCCAAGATCACACTTACAAGGCTTTCGGGAGATGGATGATCTGTAAGCTGTTAATTTCCCTTAGAGACAGTAGATTAGTGACTACTATATACTTGAAATTCGCTTGCTATACCACAAATCTGGAACTGGTGCTTAGACAAGATTTTTGTGCCGCGTATAGTGGCGTCTTCAAGCAGGACAACCTCCTTTCCGTAGTCACAAGAGCAACCTCGATTCCTTCCTCTTCTAGCAATATTTCGAGAGCTAACTCGGCTGGGCCAGAGAAATCCTCTTCTTCTTGATGCACTCCGACACATTTTACTCTAACGCCATCCCTCTAACCCCCCGCGCCATCTTGTAGGGCATCTGCAGCATCTTCGCGTCTCCACGTAGCCTCGACCTAATAGGCTTCATTAGAGTAGTTGACTTTATTAATAAGCAGATTGTTAAAGCTCCCTCGGCTCTCGCGAATAGGATCCATTTCAACGTAATAGATAACAATTCAAACTGCTTATCGTGTATCTCGCGTTTGGTATAAAGTTCTATTGTGATGAGCATCCATAGGTAATACTTGTAGCACCGGCCTCCCTTACGGTAACCTGTAGAGGAACGGGGACAGACTTGTGGTACCGCCGGGAGTCGCAGTCGGCGACTGACATATCAACCATGTTCCATTTGACTCCAATTCAGGGCATTTAATACTAGAAATGTCCTCTGACGATTGATAACAGCATTGGATTCACAACTGTAACGAAAGTACAAATGTTTCTTGTCGTATTCTAGGTTGTCGAGTGGCGGCGTAGATTGCAGAATGTCCTTGACGAGAAGACAAGTGAGATGGCGGGATATGCGCCTTGTTACTGTAGGATGATCCATTGATGTTGAGAATATATTCAACTGTCGGTGTTGACGTGAAGCGTAATAGTATGTTGGAATTTCTAAAATACGCAAGAGTAACGATAAAGGGAGATGGATACCTTACTGATGACTAAATATAATCAGGCAACAGCTCTCTGTTGCTTTCTGTCCGGTGATTACATAAGTGAGCTTATGGCGTAGATGTGGCACATGCGGTGCTGTGCCCCACCAAGATCGTCACTCGCTTCGATCCGAGGCACCGATCCGCGTGGCGATCTTGCATAAATCTACATGCCATAGCCGCCACAAAAATGTTGATGATCTCCTATATAGTAAGGAGGCTTAAAAGCTCAGCTCAGATCCTTTTACAAGGTTTAGGGATAGCGTAAGCTCGGTAGTATAACTGTGGTAAAAGAGGTCTATTCCGCTATAAAAGGAGACTCTTTACAAATCAAGCGTAAAGGCGACGATGTAAACGTGATTTTTTAGTCGTAAGCATTTAAGGTATTTGGTAGTAACCACGTAATATAACTTACAAAAAATTAAGAGAGATATTGCGGTATGCATAGATTTAATAATACTTAAAGTCAATATACCAGTGAAATTTTGCGGCATGTAGGGTTTTCTGCCACGCAAGGATAGACATTATAGAAAAACAACATGAGTCAATGTATCAAATATAGGATAAAGCATCATTTAACTAATAGGAATTGTTTCTATAAAAAGTGTAAAGCGAATAAGTCATATAATAATTATATGATATATCAAATTAAGAAGCTTAAGGAGTACTTTAAAAGTTATAATCAAATTCAAAGGATATTCCTTGCTATTACCCATTCTTTTTAAAGGGCAAAGCCTCTATAATTTCGATTATAAAAGGAAGGGGAGCTAAAACTAGCTTTAATAAGGAACTTATTTTAGTGCTTGTAAAATTAGACACATTTTAGGGCTAGCTTATAAACCCTCGCCTTAGAGCCGAATTCAACTAAATCTAAAGTTAAGAGAAGGAGCCGAAACTAGTTCTAAGACACCCGTTTTGGCGCTTATATAACCTTATAATGTAATATAACTATATTTACTTTTAGAATTTTGAGAGGCAATTGTTAAAAACTCTTTAAGAGTTAGAAATAGATCCCTTATTATACTATTGAAAAATGTTAATAAATAAAGGTATTATATCTTATAAGAGTTATTACTCTTTTATATCCTTAATAACTTACATTATAATTATATACTTCTTGGCGAATATAAAGGCCCTTATTTTCTTGTCTTTTATCGCTATTAACATTACGGCTATTACCCCCCTTTGCTCTAATATTATAAATATAGCAGGTAATAGTTTACTAAATAGTAGTTAGCTACTATAATTATCTCTGGTTACTATTAAGGATCTTTAGCTAACATTTTCCCTCGAAAACTTAGAGATTTCTTACTTTTCGAGTAGCTTATTGAATATTATAAAGTAAGGTACTTATAAATATTTAAATGATATTATCGAAATTATAAGCAAAGTTACTATAAGTAAATTTCTCCCTAATCCCGGAATATTAACTAATATTTATATAAGAAGAAGAGGTCTATATTATAACAATTACTAACCTCTTTAAAGCTTATAATAAAGTTCTTATCTCGCCTTGCAATTACTCTTTCTTAGTCAATTTTATAAAACAATTTTTTAAGCTTGCTAATATTATTACTTTAATAAACATTAACATGACTATTAGCCTTGCTAAGCATCTTGCATTTATAAATCCTTTATTAATTCAATTGGTAATATTAACAGTCATAATTAAGTCTTATTATAACGCATTCTTTTAATATATTAAAGGTAAGGTATTTAACTTAGCTCTATTTGATATAAGTATTAGTACTGTATAAGTATATAACTTTGCTCTCTTTTTAATTGTACTTAGATCTTGCTTTACTAAAGTCCCTTTACCTATTCTCCTTATATTAACTATTT
>Ga0302325_10014939_pt1 | contig 16519 bp, 18 predicted proteins | sample Palsa_T0_2_FD_201948 | JGI IMG/M metagenome (GOLD analysis project Ga0302325, IMG submission 201948) | Peat permafrost microbial communities from Stordalen Mire near Abisko, Sweden - Palsa_T0_2 | ecosystem: Environmental > Terrestrial > Soil > Palsa > Peat permafrost | place: Sweden: Abisko... | reverse complement strand
GACCCCTTTTCTCGAGGGGGGTAATAGTTCATCAGTTTTCGGGCCGCTTTGTAGATTGCCTTTTTGTTTGCTCGCTGCCATGCCTTTAACACGTTCTCAGGCACCTGGAGTTCTCTGCTGAATGCGCCGGGTCCGGCGATGAAGGCGGTGGATTCGGTGTTGGGCGACGGACACAGGATTAGACCCAACTCTGAGTTCCGCGCCCGAGTCGCTGCAGTTTCGAGATAGCCCTTTTTATTGGGGTTGACACGTCTATCCTCAGTTTGGTATAGTAAGGAGGTACGCAGCAAATAGTTCTGAATCCATAGTTTCCCAGTGTGCCTGTGGCGAGAGGATCACGAACGGGTCGGCAAGGGGTTGTCCTGGTGTTTTTGTGATATACTGGGAAATCGCGCGATCCAGTAGGATCGGCCGCGCATTTATCGCTTGACAAGATGCGACGTCAAATACATTGCAGATCCTGACCCATTTCCCTCTTAGACTGGTGTATCCCCAATCACCGAGGCGAGACTCGGGGCTCGGGTCGATTGAAACCCAGTGAAGAGTGGGGGCAAAAGCCGAGTCGTACGAGGCATATGTTGTTGCTGGTGAAGGGAGCATGGTGGAGAGGTTGAAGTGTGAACCTCTGCCACACCTTTAATTGAACTGGTAAGTGTTTCGCCCCGGCTCGACGCAGGGGGTGTCTGACATCCTTTGTACTTGAAAAGCGGCAGCGGCTGAGCGGCTTACGAGGGTGAAAGTAGCTTCCGGCTGAGTCAGGCTGCTCGGGGCGGAGAGTAATGCGAAAACTAAAGCGGACTCAAGGTTAAGATGACTCATCTTAAAGGAGGCTGTGCAGTTCGCTATGCCTTTGCGTGTGATACCGTGTCAAATCAATGCGACCCCCACGCCGACCCATGATCAGCACTTTCGCAGACAGCCAATCAACTGCTTCCGCGATTCGCTTTTCATTTGAACTTAAGAGGCATTCTGTTGCGGTGTACCGCTAACAGACACGCGGCGAAAGTCGCCAGTTTACGAACAGCAATGAAAATAAGGTTGGTGCTAAAGAGTAATGCGATGACTCCGCCTCGCTGGCAAAAAGGGAGTCCGAAGCGCTGTCTCCCTGTCTCCCTGCGCCCAGGCCGTCTGATAAGCAACCGCATCGTCAATTTCCGATCTGGCAAAGCTCGACAACTTTCAGGAACATGGCTACGTTCGCTGATCTCAATACCTGTGGACGAAGCGCTTACTCCGAGATCCTGATCAATCAGGGCGGTCAGCCGTGTCCGTATAACCTAGCCCCTTTCCCTCCGGTTCACCGGGAAGAGCTTGATTGCGGTGACATCTTTACGTTCCACCCAAACGCGGATGGTACCAGCAATATTCGGAAAGTCTGGTTTGTATCTCTTATTATACGGCGTAACTGATCTCGATTTCAGCCTGGGCAAGGTCCCGTGCAACCCGTTCAAATTCAACACCAATTCTTGAATGTCCCATTCGGTGGTGGTATCGACCCGTAGATGCCAGCTATAAGGGTTTTACTGACGGTGCTAGGCCGGTGACTCAAAATGGGCGTGTTCATTACCGCGGCCAGGCGCGTACTGCAGGAGCAATCTTACTATTCAGCCAGCCGAATGTGCAGCGCCGCACACTTGGGGCGGGAGGTCTTGACGCGTCTCCCCCCCGGCGGAGTTTAGCGCAATGGTTATTTTCCCGAGGCACTCCCGAGCTCTACCAGATCAAGGAAGTGTGGGCCACTAACCGCTGGGCGCTCGACTTTCGAACCGAGTATACTGAAGGCGACGGAGATTACAATGCGAGTCTTTCCACGGACGAACATCCGGAATACATTGCGGCTAACTTTAACTTCGGTTATACTTCGAATTCAAACTATGTTCGTCATGCGCTTGAACCCGGTATGCCGGAGTACACTATCCTGGCACTTTACGAGCCTATTCGACAGAAATTTCTTGGAGGATATGCGAACTGGGTAAAGCCGTTTGTACAGTATTCCCTTGAAAGTGGCCAGCGTTTTAATGGCTAGGTTGCTCAGAAATCAACCGGCAAAATACGTGCAACGCTTTCAATCATCCCACGGTCAGCCGCAAACCCAAGGTGTGTATCCCTCGTTTTCATACAACGATTCGTATGGCTCCAACACAGTGGTCAATGATACCATGTACAAGCTTCCCTTAGGCGGCACCTTTTCCCTCATCGAGATAATCTCCGGAGACGATCAATCTTGCATGTACAGTATCGAATCTGAAGGTCATCGTGAAGGCTTTTCGTTTGAAGATTTCGGTGTTGCGATACAACAAAAGTTTGGGGTTTCAGATTGTATCCTTTCAAATTCAATGGCGCTGATCTGTAGGGAAAGATGGGTTGCAATACTTATTCCCCCCGGCGTATGGATTGCCTGTCGCCAACCTCTCTCCGGAATTTGACGTCCGACGACAAACACCCGGTCAATGTTTCTCCATGCCGAGTCCTTTGGCTCAACGACCGGTTTTTCCACCGAATCGCGCCCAGACTCTTCCCCCGGGGTATCCTTCCCAAGGGGCGACTTACTCCTTGGCTCAGTCTTCATTAGGAACTGCCCTCAGCCCACTTGGAATGACACGCTCAAATACCATCGCTGCCGTCGGATATAACATGACAAATGGTTATGCCAGTCCTCCTAGCAGTATCGGGACTCCATTGTACGCTAGCCCTCCAGGAAGTCCCACTGGGGGCATCATGACGCCTCCGTATCATGCACAGTCTGACTATTTCGCCCCGAAACAGTATGGAACTGTACCGGCGCCGCAGCCTATCGTAGGCTCAACCTACCCGTCCCAGAACCCGGTGTATCCCTCTGGAGGGAACGCGTATGGCATCGCTTCAGTCCAAGCCCTTCCCCCAACTAACTGCCCGAACTCATACGGCATCGCTTCGGTCCAAGCAATACCCACTGCCAACGGCAACGGCTACGCAGGGACCATAGCAGGACCATTCTATTCCCCAGCGCCGCCGCCAGGTTGGCCATGAGCTGCTATCGAAAAACAATAACTGTGGCAGGGGATTGTAGAATATAGTTTGGGAGCAAATGAATCTAAAGGGAATATGTACTCTATTTTTACACAGCGCGATATTTGGAGTTATATTGGAGGATTATGTGGGATTATAAACAGTATAGCGCTTTGTATATTAGGTTTGTTTGGTATGTACACCGAAGGCTGGGACAAAATCTCGGAATACTCCTTTCTCATTTTACGTGGCGCAGTGCCAAGTTCGTTCCAAGTTAGGAATGCGACCCGGTTTCTCAAAATATAGAGATGGTAAAGTTGATTCTTCTCATAGCCATGGGCCGCCGAACACGTGTACATGGAACCTTAAATAAAGTTTAAACTCCGCTACAAACTGGGCCCTGATACGAGCCTCGCCAGGGGGCTAGCATTGCGATCAGCCACACGGCGCAATTAGAGATGCGCTCAGTTGGATGGCACTGCCAATGACGTGTCTATTTAAAGCGACAGTCCGCCTCTCCCATCCGGCTTAGAGCAACGCTATTCGTCAAGGAGATATTTTTCCTGTAAGAAGATGTCCTGGAGGCTGTGCTAGGGCAGCAACCTCAGACTGCACAGCCCCGGCCTAAGAAAACCTAGAATGTCTCGAAACAGTGAATTGCGGTTTTAAATTGCAAGTTCATTGACTGGGTATAAGAGTTGGCAGAGTTGGATTAGCGAGATGAGCGAACTGACCTATCGCTAAATAGCCGGTCCGAAAGCCTTCTAAATGAGGAGCCTAGTATGCGTTGCCGCTATGGTCGCCATTTCGGAACACTCGTTATTCCAGAAACATGAATACCGAAGGGAAGATTCCATGGTTTTCTAAGTTTAGAAGTTGGCTCGTGGGGGCACAGGTCAATAGCCTTTGGCCTTCTATCGAACGTTGTTGCCGTGGCTTCATACTAACCTTTATCAGTCAGAACGTGTGACTCGAACGGAAGTTGAATCCTTAGCTTACTCATACAGGACACGAATCTATTGGATGAGTCAGACGTAGAAAATGCTGTGACTGGGCCGCTGCGAGAGTCATTCTCAGATGCAGCAGCTAATCTGCTGAGACTGGTTGGTAATAAGGTCTCAGCCCTTATAATATTGGTCATTTTGTTTTTCATAGTTGTGGACAACCACCGATCCGCCAGCTTGTAACCTGGCGGAACTGTACAGCGAGATCAGTTGATGAAACTGCGGAACCGTATAACGTATCACTTACTAGGGAGCTTTCAGAAAGCGGAAACGAGGAGGCGATGGGATGCTCAGTACATGCAGTGGATATCGGAAGGGTACAGTCGCCTCGTCCAGTGCGAAATGATTTTTCTCTTCATTTTGTATTCCATCCTCCGACTGGTCTCACCCACGTGGGCCTACAACTGCGTCACTCCTTACATTCGAACATTCTCAGGGATCTCTCCGGAAATGTAGAGAGTCTACCAACGTCGATACCTTAACCCATGGGATTCGGCCCATACCCACGTGCGCCTTATGATACGATACTGCCCTGCTTAATTCCGAAGTCGCGACGACGGACAGTCTAAGTAAGGTCGGTGCGAAATCGCCCACTGCCACTTATCGCCCACCCAAAATTATTGAATTTATTGCTGAACCTCAATGCACTCTAGTACAACTAACTGCTCATCCTCACTAGCTTCAGACTCATCAATATACTCTTGCTCAACCTCACTTGCCCCTCTTTTACCCTTTTTTGTCCTGGTAGTCTTCCTTTTCTTCACCGTTTTTTCCCATTCTACAAGAGGATTGTGCACCTCCGGCGTTGTTAAAATGTGTTTCCCATCTACAATCCGCCTTTTACCACTTAGAATTGCCTTTCTCTTTGTCACTGCAGCCTTTAACTTTTCATGCTCCTCATCTCTTATAACATTCCTGACAGCAGAACGCTCTTCTCTTCTAACAACACAATGCGCATAGGTTCGGGCGGGAGTCGAAAGAGTATTGTGAGTCGTAAGCTCAGTGAGTAAAGCGGCATTTGCTGAGCGTGTGTCCTCATTATAGATTGGAGAACTTGTTAGGACTGAAGGTTTGAAAGGTGTAGTGAGATCTATGGGTGTAGAATCTCGAACAACGATCGATTCTTGGATCGTCAGTGTGAGCGGTTTGACGCGATCAATGACTTTAGATGGATTAAACGGCATAATACTAGTGCCACTAAAGCCACTTTGAATATTTCGAATAGAAAAGGCACCATCATGAGCTTGTACATATGCTAAAAGCCATTCAGCCTTTATAATACGATGCAGTTCGGTGCTAACGAGTGGTTCAATCGCTGAAGCCATGAGTGTCTTCAGAGGTTTAAAAACGCCGACATCCAAAGGTTGAGTTAGATGAGATGAATGTGGCGGCAAAACCATAAGAATAATATTATTATTCATGCAATGAGCAATCCATGAGGCGGTGATATGACTATCGTTTCCGTCGCAGATTAAAAGACGTGGTTTTCCATTTGCTTTCTCATGCGTTTCCGCTTCAAACACCTGATGAAGCCATTGTAGTCCATGAATATTACTTGTCTAGCCTTTTGTATTGCATCTAAACCTCCAATTATTGTGAATACTAGCAGGTATCCTTTGACGTGATAAATTCTCGCCTTTGAATATGATCAAAGGTGGAAGCGAAGTTCCGTCGGCAGAAACGCACTCGATTGCTGTAACCCATTCTTGACGCCCAGGCTTTGCTTGAAATGCTTGACAAATTGTAGCATTAATAATACGCTGTGAAGCTTCGATATCACCGATTGCAAACCCACTTTCGTCCATGTTGTACAGATTTCCAGGCTCAATATTGTACTTGTTGATAATGCTCTGCAAATCCTCAAACCACTTTGTCAACCGTTCCACAGATACATCCTTGACTCTAACTGCTTCAATCAACTTCCTTCTAGCGCTTGCAAGTTGAGGATGACGTGACATAAAACGGGGGACCCAGTCTTTGCCAAAGGCATCGTAATTAACCAGTTGAATATCGTCATCGTTGACACCACGGAAGCGTTGATTCCAAATGATTTCTGCCAATTCGCGTACAGTAGTATACCGAGGAGCATAACCACGTTGTGTAAGTGTTGTAATCCAGTGAACTAGCTTCTTTTCTTCATTAATAGTGAGGTGCATTAGCAATTCGTGGGCTTGACTGTGCGCAACACATCCCTTAAGGCGATCCCCTAGAGTTTTGCGAGGGACGTTGAAGTCCTTAGCGACGCGTCGAATAGAGGATTTATTGTCGTTTGGGTTCTTTTTTTGTCGTTTTTTGTATTCAGCAATCGCCTGCTGTAGTCTTGCTTCAGTTTCAGCGCGTTCGGGGTCTTTGGCGCGTGGGATGGTGGTGGTGGTGGAAGATGATTTCAATTTGGTGGGCGATAAGTGGCGGTGGGCGATTTCGCACCGACCTTACTTATAACCGCTACAGAATCTGGCAAACTCAGCTATCGCAGTCGCCGTCCTCAACACTCCATGCTCTCGTCTCGTACTTCGAATCGCGCGACGTCAACCCTGAATGGTATCGAGACGTCAAGAACCTGGTGGAATTTACAGTTTGGGCTCGTGGAAGGGTTGAAAAACCGTTTCATCTTCGTCGGTACGGACGGTGGGCGCTCAAAGACTTTCCTGATCCCAAGTTTACGGACCCAGTACAATATGCGTTAGCAGCGTCAATCATGGAACAACTAGTTGATGTGTTCAATTGGCGGACTGAGCGTGGTATTCGTCGGGACTACGTTCAAACGGGCTGGGAGACAATGGTCGGCCGACGATGGGATCTCGCTTATCCACCTCCACAATTAGAAGTCGCACCACTTTGGACAAAAAGAGTGCCGCCGTCGCCCGTACCTCTGGTTATAAGCAGCGGTTATAGCAGGGAAGGACGTTCGTATGATGAGGTCCTTGCAATGTACGATGACGTTGACAAACCTAACGCACACTTTCTAAAGCGAAGATTTATAGTCGAGGAAAATTTCATGCAATTCGTCTAGCCTCTTCCACTCAAAGCTTCTTGAATCTTGACATGGCTGGTATAAATTTTAGGGTAATACTAGTATAGGCCCAGGGTATAATCTCGAATTCGCAACCCAGCTGTCAAAATCAGAGATGACAGAAGCTGATATCGACCCCGCTGCAAATCGCATTAAACAGACTCTCGGAAAAGGTTTGACGAGATCTACCGCTTCTACGACCATTGGTTCTATATACAATGGGAGGTGCTATGGTGACAACAATTCTAGGCACTAGAGATACAACGCATGACGTAGATGTTAGCCTTGTAATGGCTCAAGAACACTATGGACACGTCTATCCCAACGTGGTCAGAAAGATCAAAGCGTTCGCCGAGGAAGTTTATCAGGACTTATTCGATGGCGGGATTGACATTGGCCACGGAGCATGGCTAAACAATGCGATGGATCTTTGCCTTATCGATGGTATTACTGGCATTTCAGTCTCATTCTAATGGGTAGACAATACTTACAAAGAATGTGCTGATAAGGACAATCTTATTATATTCAAATCGGAATCTCCTTAAATCTTTCTCTCTGTTACACACACTTATCCAAAAACTTGGACGGGGCGATAAAGATGATTTGGAAGACATCAAAGCTATCTTGGAATTGGTTGAAGTAAAGAAAAACGTCGGGTTTAATTCAAGTGAGGACGTATTGAGCTTCCTGCGAGAAGGTTTGCCACAGTACAGAGAGACTATGGAAAAGGAGATGCGAGTAATGAAAAAGAAACTCGCAAAAATCTATCAACTCAGATAGAAAATTACTGAAGTAGATTCATGCCATCTGACCTTTCCTGATCGATTAAGTCGGGTGTCCATTCCTACATTATCAGCACCCGCAAAGCGATGTATTGCCACTGTCGAAGAGTCGACGATCTATTCCGAGCGACGGCGATAGGTGACCGCTGAGAGGCACTCTCAGATGCAGTAAATAACCCTGGAGCGACTGTTTCTAAAGGGAAAAGGTTGAGTGTAAGTTGTGTGTAGATACTAGTACTACTAAGTAGCATATCGGAGGGTAGACGCCTTTCAAGACAGGGAACAATTAATGTGGCACTGCCAGGATAACGTACAAATTTCACGTGAAATTCAATCAGCAGACGTATCCCACGGCTCCTCTCAATCTCAGATCACAATAACGTTTAACACCCACTAGCACGCAACACACGTAAAGCTCCTCATTCATCTCACGAATGACCGGCAATCGCGGCGAGCCCGGCACTTATTATAACCGCCGATCGTGATAAATATCCCCGCCGGCCCCCGCGATCCCCACAACAATAACCAACCCACTTCACTTTTCGATCGCGAGTCGTGCTGCCGCGCTCGCTCGTGCAGGCAATCAAGTCGCTTCGCCGCCTACGTTACTTGTATTTGCCGCGATGGTTGCGTACGGAGACCCGCTGACGGATATCACAGAATGGAAAAAGAGGTCGCCTTATTTCATCAAAGCCAATGCCCCTGAGGCGAAGAAGTATCCTGGATTCAACCCGCGCGAGGTGCAGACGCCCGAGGGATTGTTGATTGAGTATGATGTCGCTGTTACTTTGAGGGATGGCGTGAAGATGTATGTGGATATTTATCGGCCTGCGAAAACCGCTGAGAAGATTCCAATTGTCATCGCCTGGACACCGGTACCTCCCCCCTTCTGAGTCTTGCCCCGTCCCATTAATCCGGGCTCTCGTTTGATAGTTCCCTTGGCGCCCTGCTCGTCAGACGGATTTCTTAAGTTTGGTATTAATGGTAGTATGGAAAACACCATCCCGCACCTATCGAGACGTTCCCATTCGACACCGGCGTCGATGCCTCAAGATTAAGCAAATACACAGTCTTCGAAGCCCCCGATCCGGTAGTCTGGTGTCCCCGAGGCTACGCAATCTTGGTCACCGACCCACGCGGTTGCTGGCACTCCGAGGGCGGTACATCCCCTTTCCCCATGAGTCCTGCTAATTAGATCAGATGCGAGTTTTCAGACTCCTGTTGAGGGCGCAGATGAGTACGATTTGATTGAATGGGCTGCAAAGTTGGATTGGTGTAATGGTAATATTGGACTTGGTGGTGTGTCGTATTTGGTTCAGTCGCAGTGGATGGTTGCGCAAATGCGTCCGCCGAGTCTTAAAGCTATTATCGCATGGGAAGGCTGGTCTGATGGTACCCCTCCTCCTCCCCTACGGCTTTCCCCGTCGCCTCAATTATTGCGGGCTGTTTATTTTCAACAGGGCTGCGTAAAGTTTTCAGAGAACAAAGGAGCTGACTTATATATAGCCTATCGGGATATCTGGTTCCAGGGCGGCATTCCCGAAACAAGTTTCGCCCCAGGCTGGCTAAAAGGAATACAAAACGGCCGAAACGAAACAGAAGATCTAATCCGCCTGACAAAAGAACATCCGCTTCTTGATGACTTATGGAAGATCCGTGAAGTCGATCTCAAGGCAATTGATGTGCCTGCATTCATTGTGCGTCCCCATCCATCCTGGAGGGTATTGATGGTAGGTTGCTGATTGGGGGAATGATTTACATACCCGTGGGACACTGGAGGCATATAAACAAATCTCCAGCAAATATAAATGGCTCGAAGTCCATGGGCGCAAGAAATGGGTACCCCCTTGACTGTCCCTTATTCCTTGTATCCCCGTGGGTCATACGTATGATGTTGCGGACGAGTCTGAGAGTAGGGGTACTTTTACGAAGGCCACGCAGTGGACCGTCAGCTCGATTTCTTTGATCACTTCCTCCGTGGGAAGACGAACAACGCAGTTACTTCCTGGCCAAAAGTGCGTTTCGAGATCCGTGAACGGTACTATTATGGAAAATTCATTAATTTCACCTCTTTCCCTGTTCCGGAGACGAAATATATCCCTCTGTATCTGGACTGCAACAACGGTACTCTATCGAAGGAAAAGGTCACCGAGTCGGGGAAGGTAGGGTATAATTCCGAGACGGACGAGAGGGCTACGTTTACAATTACGTTTGACAAGCAAGTTGTTATGGTGGGATACTCAAAATTACGTCTTGCCATCTCGACGGACAATCACGATGATGGGGATGTCTTCGTGACGTTAAAGAAACTCGACGACGAAGGTAAGGAAGTCACGTTCACATACTTCACGGTCTACGAACACGGTCCCATCGCACAGGGATGCTTGCGTCTCTCGCACAGGGCCACCGATCCCGAGAAATCGACGCCCTACCAACCGTGGCGGAAGCACGATAAACTGCAACCCCTTGAGAAGGGGAAAGTCTACGAAGTGGACATCGAGTTGTTGGCTGCAACGTGTCGGTTTTTGCCGGGCGAGAGCTTGCAGGTCGTCATTGGGGGGACGGATATTACCAAGTGTCGACCCAGTTTGAGTCAGAAACATGAGAACAAGGTGAATAAGGGGGGACATAGTGTGTGGAGTGGAAAGGAGTGGGACGCGCATTTGTTGTTTCCTGTTGTTGAGGGGTTGGACTTGGGGGTTCCGTGGGGGAATCGCTAGATCGAGATGTGTTTAGAATGTCACTATAAATGTTGTTGCAGTAATTTCCCGTTCATGTGGCCGTACTATCTAAAGCTGTGATTGAAGATTCCTTGCGTCAATCGAATGTGAATCCCGCATTATAGAACGAGTATCCAGAATCTTTCTGTCGGTGGGATTGGGGACTTATCATTGTGCTCGACCGACTCAGCGGGGATATAAGTATCAAACGAAAGGCACCATTTCCTGGGTATGTGAACAAGGTTACAGTACAGTAATTATGCATATTGTGATTTATTCAAAAGTGTTCAACTTCCTTACAGTCTGTGTTGGGAGATCACGCAAATCAAAGCGCTAGTGCCTCCCACTTAGCCATCATTATCATAATTCACTACTTCTTCGCTCCAAAGTAACTCTCCGCTCAACAGTCTGCAAGGGCACAGACCTGGCGCACAACTCGGAGTTCACCTGTGACGACCTTTTTAATCTAGACTTGTAGCTAGAACTCGTCCACTTATGACGGATTAGAACCTATTCTGCAGCCCGTGTTCTTCCCATTTGACCCACGACTAGCGTGTCGTGACAATTAGCACGTTTTCTGTAATCAATACAATCAGGGTGGAACTCCTCGTCTTCCGTTCTCCATACCCAGGCCCTGGAGCCACATTGCATTCACTCATCTCATGCATCCAAATAAAGGCCCTCCAATCCTCTGTGGTGAAGTGAGCATCGCGGCCTGACAAGTTGGAGACGACGCCTACAGACTCAAAGTCATAGTAATCTCGTGGTCTCAAGAGCCTAGGGATTGACGGAACGGCAAGTTAATACATCCAAGGACAACATATGAGCTTGGTCAGTGCGCAAATTTCAAGCCCAGGGGCCCAGTGGTTGGTGATGAAGCACACTTGACTGTAGAGCGATGCAGGGCGAATCACAGAACTTTTCACTCAGTCAGAGTCAACAGGACTGAAGAATTCACATTTCCTATGAGAGTGCTATTTAAAGGGGGTGAGCGGTGACCTAATTTGCCGTGGCTCCGTCCCCAAAGCTCGAGGGGGTGGAACAGATGGGAATTCGTGACACTAATGGTCATGTTCTGGTTGGGTATTTAGATAGGGAAAGATGCGACCGGGCTAGTTCTTTGAATTGGAGGATAGAAAGAATGTCAACTCCACCATTTATCAGACCAAATCCTGAAAGGACTACTTCAAGGGTTCTGAGAGCCGTAGAAGTGCCAATTGTCATGGAAGATAATTATCGTCCTTCTTACAAGAAGGTGTGTATTCCTATCAGAGAGGGGCTTATTTGATAATCGCATTCAACGCTCGAAAACCTTGTCAATTGCCAGGCTATCAAAGCTACTTTTATCCCTGAGATACACCCTGTAAATCATCCAAAAAGGAACCTGTTCATCAACCAAACAAAGCAACCATTCGAACTGCTCACCTGTTTAGGAGGTGGGGCGGTGATTTCCAAGTGGCTTGGAGTGAAGTGGCATCAGCACCCTCCAAATTCTCCTGATCTCAATCGTGACATGCGAAGCATATAATTTTGGAAGTAATATGCTCATGTTACGTCTGAGAAGGTCATGAAGGAGGTGATGGTCAATATTTGGAATGACTTTGAGGTCTGGAGACTCATGGCAGTGGAGCAATTCAAGACGTTGAGGTTAGCGGCGGTCGTGTATGTCAAACCTTTCCGCCGATTATTGTACTATCAATAACGAACCCAACGTCGCTCACTGCGGATAGTTCCTCCCTGTGTGGCTGTGGTAAAAGTACTGATTGATTGAAGTGATGCCAAAATTCATTACTTATCCGTCCCGTTGAAATCAAATTTCCGACCCTGGTTCATGAACGCGCCCTAACTCCTTGCAAGACCTCGATGGATCAACAGATCGCCAACCAAAATTTCGCGTCAGCTGAGTCACTTTCGTCAGCCGTCGTTTTCTCTCCCGGTTTCCCTCTCTCTCAGCAGACCTCTCGACACTCTACCCGCAAATCCACCCGCAAACAGGCCTCCACGCCGCGACTCTCCCCGTCCATTTTCCGCCCCGAATTCCCCCGGCCAAAATGGCCAAGTCTAAGAAGTCTAAGAAGGGGGCCAAAATCAAATCCCCCAGATGCCCCCCCGCGCGAAACAGAACCCCACTACGACGAGAGAGCGTTTTCCCGTCTCGGGCGCTGGTATCTCGGTACATCGAGCTCATTGGATCTTCTAATGTGTCCACAGGTGTCCCCGCCATCATCGGTCATTCTCGCCATCATTATCGGCTACAAAACCTCCCGAAAGAAACCAAAATCGGCCCAGAAACCCGCCAAGAAAACATCATCCCCCCCTCAATCTATTTCATATTGAATCCGCACCCCGCCCTCGCATCAATCTATTACAACCCGCCAATTCCTTCCACCCTCGCAGAAGTCGCCGCGATTCGGCAAACTAAGATGGAAATCGTCGATCTCCTCAGCCAAGAAAGTTACGGCGTTCCATTGATCGAGAGTTTGTCCATTCCGCCGACTGAGCACGCCGCCGCCTTCAGCGCCTTCTACCAGCTCATGACCCCTGCCCCGCCGAAATACTTAAATTACCCACCGACAAAACGCCCTGCCTTTCTCCTCCTCAACAAACGCGCCCTTACCCGAACAACGGATCTCGCCGAATTCCGTACCTTGCATGCACACCACGTTGTATGGCCGGTCATCTACCCTGACCCCTCGGAAATCCCCATCCTCCTCCACAATGTAAGCACATGGATTGCAAGTTGGACAGAGTATTTGGGTGGGGGAACGACGGGCGAGTGTGATATTGCGCGAGATTTTGCGGTGGGGGTGGTGGTTCAGATACACACGTTTACCAACGGAAATAAGAGGACTGCGCGAGAGTTGGCTGCTGCCGTTACCGCCAAATTGGGGTGTGGCTGGGAGGAGTATGATTTTGTGAGGCTCGACAGACGACGCCAAGATTACCAACTCACATTCACAAAGGCATTGTGGAGACGGGACTTCTACGTTGCTTTGAAAAGGTTGCACCAAAAATACCAACAAAATTCCAACACAGTCAAAGGGGGGTCTGCATGGAGGTCGAAAGTTCAGACATTTTCCTTCTCGGGAGGCCCTTGAATTTGAAGAACGAGGACGTCTAATGACTCTCCAATTGTTTCTTGCATAACTTTGTCTAGCTGTTTCTGTATAAACTCATTCTTTGTGTGTAATTGTTATTAGCATGTACTTTCTGAGGATAATTGCTTAGGTGTGTGTGATGGGGAGAGTTTGGAAGTCACTTTGCATGATGCTAATTTACATATATTATTCCCTCACGGCGCGCTGGGCGCGCCGTGGAAATCGAAATTGCGAAACCACAGATGGCTCCAGATCGAAGATGGTTACACATTTTCACGTCAAACCTAGCTTAATTCGATGCATGATAGTTGACTGCGAGGGGTTATTCAAGGGGTCGCTCGGCTGCGTGTGTGCTCCGTGCCCCGCGCTATGCCTCACTCACTGTGCACAGCCCACATCATCCTCTTGGATGTATTAACTCACTGCCTTGTCAATCCCTCAATTGGAACCCTGGGAACAATTATCTGTCCCCCCAAAATCGCTTCTTTTCGTGCTGGAAAGGGGGAAAACACCCATCTTCACCACTAGCCCCCAGGCCCATAGCCCTTCAAAATGCATGAAAGGAAGGGCCATACAGTATCCTTGGATAAATTTACTCGCCGTTCTGTCAATCCCTCTATTGGAGCCCTAAACTTAAGAAGTTTTCCCCCAAATTCGCTAATTTTAGTATTCACGGATAGGAAAATCACCATCTCCAAGGGCACCCCCCTAGCCCCTGGGGTTGAAATTGCGCATGCACCCAGCACATGGGTAGTTCTTGGATGTGTAGATCCATCATTCCATTAATGCCTCCATTGGGGACATGAGATCAGGACTTTGCCCTCAAAAAATCGATATTTTTGGCTTTGGAAAGAGGAAAAACAACCATCTTCATTACCAACCACCAGGCCTCTGGGCTGGAAATTGCACAGGGGCCAGGCTAATATGCTATCTTACGATGTATTGACTCGCTGTTCCGTCACCACCTCCACTGGGGCAGCAGTGGCATGAGATTCCACCTCAAAATCGCTATTTTTAGCTCTGGAACAGAGTAAAAAGCGCCCATTGCACTGCCAGTCACTCCCATGAAAATGTGTGAGAGGCACACGGGAGAGTGCGAGGCGGGTTTACGGGATGTCATTAAAGGGAGCTTGGTGTCTGTACAGAAGCGAGAGATGGCTGCGGAGGTGTTTAGAGTTGCGATACTATATGTCGCTTTTAATTAGTTGCTGCAGTAATTTCGTGGCCGTACTATCTAACGTTGTGATTGAAGATTCCTTGCGTCAATCGGATATGAATCCCGCATTAGAGAACGAGTATCTAGAATCTTTATGTCGGCGGGATCGGGGACTTACCCAATCGAGGAATTTATTTTTAAAAGCACATCAGTAGTAGTTCCGTTATCCGAAGGGCAATACCTCTGACCGGCGCCGTAACCGCGCGTCGGCTTATTTCCTCTATTTTATGAGCTTTGAAATGATTTTTTAAAGATATCAAGAACCAATCACTTAGACACGGTCTCTCCGGGTTCCGGCTTCGCCGTTAATTAAACTTTCGAGGGACGTGCACGAATAAAGATCTACACAGCACTTAAAGTTCGAGGCCCAAGCTACAGACCCGCACGTTATTTGTCCCCTTACCTTTCCAATGGGGGGCGCCCTGTTACTTTTAAGACTTTAATGCTTAGCCAGTGCAAGCCAATCGCCGTGGCCCCTTGATGCGCCATGATTACTGCCAGGGGTGAGGCATAGGTCTCAGACTACGTGCCGAAGACCAATCACCAACGGGCGATGAGACAATGCCCCAAAATAACACCTCGGGGGCACCACACAGAACAGCGAATGGCATAAAAGAGGCGACACTGCGGCATCGCTTGAAAATTCTGCTCTGCAAAGCTGAGCCGGCTGCTGAGAGTGACATCGAACGAGAGATGGCTATCCGAGTGAGGGCGATTATCGCGTTCTTGTGTGTGGCGACGTTCATTTTTGTCAGTATCAGTACTTTTCTGCAAGAATCGAGAGAGAATCCGCTAGCGCGGTCATTGAGAAGTGGAAGAGAGTACTTTGGTGCGGAGGCCGAGGGCAAGAGTGAACAGATCCTGGCAGTGGAGGGGGAACAGGATCCGCTGGCGGCAAGGCCTGCAAAGATACCGGAGGCAAAGGAAGGGGACCCGCTGTCGGAGGAGCCGAAGAAGCCGAATCGACCGCCAAGTCATCATGCAAACGACCCCTCGTCGGTATCTTCCCACGCGACTCAATCGTCACATAATCCCGCGCAGCCCTCGGACGATATCCGTCTTCTTATCGGCGTGATGTCGCCTTTCTGGGCATCGGCAAAGCGACAAATCATTCGGAACGGTTATCGCCGGTTCCCGAAACATCTTCCTGTGGATATTGTCTTCGTGGAGGGTAATTTGACGGACAACAATCCCAACAATTACGAAAAGGTACTCGAGATGCAGCGGACGGCTGTGAAGTGGGAGAATGAGACGTATGGGGATATCATGCATGTGGATTGCGTGGAGAACTTGGAGTATGGCAAGACATACGAGTATCTGAGCAAAGTTGGGAGGGAGTTTTCACATAAATACACCCACGTCATGAAAACGGACGACGACTCATTTATCAATATTCCTGGTATCATCCGCTGAACTATAAGGCTAATGATAGCACTAGTAGAAGTACTGCGGACGCAGAAGAACCAGACACATTTCTACTGGGGGACAACGTGGCGGGAAGAACATCGCCAACACGAGGAGATGTGGGGATCAGGCTATATCCTTTCGATGGACCTGATAAAATGGATTGCGACATCAGAGATCCCGACTAAAAGCACCTGGGGATTCGAAGACCTGCAAGTCTGCAACTGGCTCATCGAGGGCGGCTTGGACGACAACTACGTGGTCAATCGGACTGCCTTTGCAGGATATCCATGG
>Ga0302325_10014935_pt1 | contig 16522 bp, 18 predicted proteins | sample Palsa_T0_2_FD_201948 | JGI IMG/M metagenome (GOLD analysis project Ga0302325, IMG submission 201948) | Peat permafrost microbial communities from Stordalen Mire near Abisko, Sweden - Palsa_T0_2 | ecosystem: Environmental > Terrestrial > Soil > Palsa > Peat permafrost | place: Sweden: Abisko... | reverse complement strand
CGAGGTCGAAAGGGTTCCCTTGTTGGCTTTGGGGAGGCGGGGCGGCTCCGTAGGGGAGGATGATCAGCGGCCAGGGCCGGCCGATCGAAGTTGCCATCCAGCCGGGCACCGGCTGCGGCGCCAGCCACCGGCCGCTGTCCCAAGCCTGCACAGGCCCGTGCAGGAACAAGGCGAGGCCGTTGGCCCCCGGCCCGACGATTGCAAAGGGCGCTTGCGGCTCCGGGTCGCCGTGCTGCAAGACGGCGATAAAGGAGCTGGCGAGCTGGTCTCCTGGATAGGGGCCCTGTTTTTGCGCTTCGCTCACGAGGTGCGCCTGCAACGCCGACGAGCACTGTGGGCCGGCCCAGACCGCAACGTCGCCGAAGCGCGCAACCAGACCGGGGCCAGGGAGGACTTCGAGCTTGTCTGCCACGGGAACCAGTTACCTCCTCGAGATCTGTCGGCCATTAGCGGTCGACATGTCCTGCGTCACCACTTTGATGCTGCCTCGTCCAGGCGTTCGGCCACTTCGCTCGCAGTAGCGGGGCGGTCCGCCGGGCCCACCGCGAGGCACTCGGCAACCACGTCCGATACGGCGTCAGGGATTGCACCGAGGTTTGGTGCAGGGACCGACAAGAGCTTCGACAGGGCCTGGACCACGGGTAGTTCGTCCAGGCCGGGGAAGGGCACCGACCCTGTGACCGCCTGGTGGACGGTGGCACCGAGCGCCCAGATGTCCGACCAGCGCCCACCTTCACCTCTCAGCAGCTGCGGGTCGATGTACCCGAGGGGCGGGTACCCTACCTGGGCCAGCGGGGCTTGACCGTTTGCGAGTGCCGGGGGCGAGAGAACTGCGCTCGCCCGCCCGTCCTCAGGGGTACCGGACGAGCCGGTTGCCACCAGGGCGACGGACTGCGGGCAGATGGCCAAGTGGACTTGGCCGTGCTCGTGAAGGGCATGGGCGCCCCTAGCGGCCGAGGCGATCGCGCGCAGGCGTGCCGGGATGTCTAGCCCGGGCGGCGGAGCGGCCAGGGTGCCTGTGACTGCGGTAGCAGCACTCACCCAAACGACCGGTCTTTGTGCCCACTCGGCAACCCCGGCTTCGAGCCACGCCGGCAAGTGCTCGTCGCGGACGGAGGCAGCCGGTTCTAACCGCGCACGAGCGGCCGCCCAGGACGTCCTGGCCAACGGGCCCAGGACCCAGATGGTGACCGGGGCATCGCCGCCGCCCAGCCGCTGAGGCCGGCGCGCGCGAAGGCATGGGGCTGTACGGTCCTCGAGCACGGAGCTCGTGATCTCGTAATCGGCCACCTGGCTAGCCAAGCGGGAGCCTCCTTAGGCGGTCGTTGCTGTCGGACGCTACAGCGTATTGCACGGCTTGTGCGCTAAGGAGCAAGGGTCAGGGTCGACAGCGCCTCGTCCGCCGTGGCCGTCACGGGTGCCGCTATGAGCCACACCTCCGACTGTGTCGCGCTTGCCCAGGCGAGGATGCCTGTTCCTTTCGTCCCGTTCGCCAGGCGGAACTGGTAACGCCAAGCCGCAGCGGCGTTGCGGAGCCTGAACGGGGTAACCGATGCGACGCGGTAGCTTTCCGTCAGGAAAGTGCCCACGACGGCAGGCAGACGTCCTGTCGACGAAGGCTCCTTGTCAGCCTGAGTTACCGATTCTCCGATGCCTCCCGCCGGCCCCGAGTAATAGACGTCCGCAGAGGGGTCGCTCAAGAACGGCTGGAGGGACCACGTGCTGGGCACGGAGAAACTCGCATAGATCCCGGGAACTTCCTGCCAGCCGTGAGGGACCGGCGCCTTGACGTTCGGGTAGCTCCCGTTCCAGTTGACCGTGGCCCACACGAGCACGCCAAGGCAGATCGGCGTGAACGCAAGCACCAGCACCCACCAACCGGCCCTGCGCCTGTCGGCTTTGGTGGGTGGGTCGATCCGGGGGTCGTGGCGGCGCGGCGGTGCCAGCGACTGCGTCTCAGCCATCGCGTTGCCCCGCTGCCACGGCGGAAGCCACCGGCTCTGAAAGCCCAGGCGCCCGGTCCTGGCAATCCGAGCAGGCCCCGAGCACGTCCAGGCGGTGGTCGAGGCCGATGAACCCGTGGACCCTCGCCAAGCGGTCAAGGTAGTGCGACATCGCTTGTTCGAACGCCGGCGTCGGAGTGACGTCCAGCACCTTGCCGCAAAGAGTGCACAAAAGGTGGTGATGGTGCTCGGTGATGTCCTCGGCCAGCTCGAATCGGAAGTAGTCGTCGTTTGCCGAGACGCGCCGGACCACACCCGCTTGTTGCAGGTCAACGAGGTGCCGGTAGGCCGAGCTACGAGGCAACCTGGGCGCACGTTCTGCAATGTCTTCGATGCTGACGGGGTACCCGGCGTCGGCCAACAGCTCGACAACCTCCCGGCGCCCGTTGGTGTAGCGCTGTGAGATCCGTCGCAGCCGCTGTTGGACCAGGCCGTGCAACGCTTCGTTCACCATGTCGACCCTACCGCGACCCTAATGCGGCAAGCCCTAGCGGCACGACCGGGCTCGGTCTTGTGCGCCAACGTGCCAAGCCGCGGCCTATCACGTACCAAACGACGGCGAAGGTGCCGACGAAGAAGCCGATAGGCCAGTTGGACCAGAAGGAGGCAGTGATCGACACCCATACCGTTATCAGGCCGAGCGCCCCAGAAACGGCCATCGCCCACACCGGCCGGTCGGTCACGAAACGAGCGGTGGCCGGCGGCCCGATCATGAGGCTGAAGACGAGCAGGGCCCCCACGACCGGGAGCGCCATGGTCGTCACTACCCCCACGGCCAAGAGGAACAACAGCTCAACGCGTGCGGGACTGACACCACGTACTGCTGCAAGCTCTGGAGCTATAGAGCTAAGCATCAATGGACGAAAAAGGACGATGACCATGGTGATGCACCCTGCGCCAAGTAGGGCCGTCGGCAGCAGGTCTGAGGAGCTGACAGCGAGCGGTTCACCGAACAGCAGTGAAAAGGTCTGCTCGGCATACTCAGTGCTCAGGCTGAGGAAAAGAGAGCCAATACCGAGCAAGGTCACCAGGCAGAGAGCCGTCACGACATCATGTCGGCCGCGGCGGCCCCACCTTGCTATCGCAACCACACCGAGGAGGGAGAACGTACCAACGCCGACCAGAGTGCTGGCCCCTATGAGGGCGGCTCCCGCCGCGCCGGTGAAGGCACCCTGGGGGATGGCGTGCGCTTCGAAGCTCGACCCGCGGAGCACCACGAAAAAGCCAACGGTGCCGGCCACCACGGCCATAACGCTTGCCTGCAACCAGGTACCGACCATGAACCCTGAAAAGAGGCCGGAGAGCATTACTGCGCCTGACCCTGCCGCGCCCGGCGACCTGTCAATTGCGCGAGCAAGTAAGCGGCCAGGACCAACGAGACGACGAAGAAGCTGACCGGCCATCCCTGTTGGGCGGGCGGCCAGTTGTAGCTGTCATAGGCGAGGACGATCCCGGCCCAGGTGGCTGCGACGCCGATCAAGGCCGCACATGCGATGGCCCGTCCCGGGCTTTTGGCAAGCCGCAGCGCTGTGGCAGCAGGCCCGATCAGCAGGGCGGTGCTCAGGATCGCACCGATCGTAAGGGCCGACAGGGCTACCGACAGGGCGAGGGAGACCATGTAGATGAGCCCGACCGCCCGGTGCCCGAGACCCTGCGCACTAGCCAGGTCGGGGTTGATCGAGCTCAGGAGCAACGGCCTGTACACCAGGCCGACCAGGAACAGGGCCGAAACTCCGAAGCCGATCACCAACGGCAGGGTCGAGGTGCTGACTGCGAAGATCGACCCGAAGAGCACCGTGACGGCTGCGCCAGTGGTGCTTTGTGTCGTCGTCGTCAGGTAAAGCAGTAACGCCGATAGACCGAGACCGGCACCGAGCACGACACCGGTGGCGAGGTCACGGCCCCGCTGGCGCTCGGTGCCGAGGAGCTCTGTTGCGCTTGCGCCAGCCAAGGCCATAACTACGAAACCGAGAAGTGGGCTCACTCCGAGAAGGAAGGCGGCGGAACCCCCCGTAGCGGTGATGTCCGCGAAAGCGTGGCCAGCGAAGGACTGTCCCCGGACCACCGTGAAAACCCCTACTGGGGCGCACACCAAGGCGACGACGGCCCCTACGATCGCAGCGTCCTGAACAGACGAGTTTGAGAACAGGCCCGGCTGAAATATCGCGTGCAGGATGCTCACGGTCGCCCCGGTCCAGCAACAGTGGCCGCCCGCGGCGGGCCCGCCACGGCATTTTCAACGCTGGCACTTTGAGGGTCAGCGCAATCGTCTGGGCCGCGCTCGCAGCCTTGCTCGCCCTCCTCTTCGCCCACGGACACAAGAACTCGCCCATGAGCATGGAACACGTCAACGTGGTGGTGGTACAAGGCGCTCAGCACATCGCTCCGAACGACCTCTTCGGTCCTGCCGCTCACCGCACGGCCTGCCGCCAGGTAGACGACCCGGTCCATGACCGGCAAGAGCGGGTTGATGTCGTGAGTCGACAGCAGGACCCCAACTTTTCTCTCTCGCGCTATCCGGCCAAGAAGGCTCGCCGTTTCCTGTGTGCTGCGAGGGTCGAGGCTGGCGAGCGGCTCGTCGAGGAGCAACAGCTCCGGCTGAGAGGCCAGCGCGTGGGCTATCAGGACTCTTTGCTGCTCGCCGCCGGAGAGCGCGCCGACCCTGGCATCGGCGAGGTGGGAGGCGTCTACGGCTTGAAGAAGCTGGTCCACGAAAGCTCGTTTGGCGCTCGACCTCATCGGGATGCCGAGCCGTCGCCCATCGGCCCCGAGCTCGACAAGATCCCTTGCACGTACCGGCAGGTCGGGGTCCAGGACCACCTTTTGTGGGACATAGCCGATCGAGCGTCGTCCGAGGTGCCCGCGCGCCACTCGCACCTCACCCGAGGAAATGGGCAGGAGGCCGAGAATTGCCCGCAACAGGGTCGTCTTCCCGGCACCGTTCTCCCCTATGAGGCCGGTGAGCGACCCTGCCGCCACCGAAAACGACACTCCCCGGAGGATCTCGTGACCGCTCAACCGGGCCCAGAGGTCCTCGACCTCCAGCGCGGGAGGTTCGCCGCTTGGCGCTGGTGCCTGGGCCGAGGCGGGCTCTCCAGAGGTAGTCATCCGAGCTTTACCGTAGACATGCCAGTCAGCGCGAGCCTCAGAGCGTTCATCTCGGCCATCATCCAGGACTGGTAGTCGTAACCGGGTGTGGGCATCGTCTCGTAAACGCCGACTACCGGCACGTGCGCCTTCATCGCATCGGAAAGGAACGTGGCGGTGAGGCTGTCCGTGACCTGCTGGTTGTAGAGGAAGACCTTGACCTCGTGCTTGGTGAGCAGTTGCTCTTCGAGGGAGATGTCTTGAGGGGATGGGTCAGTGCCGTTCATGATCGCCGCCTGCAACGGTTGCGGGGTCTTGATGTCGGCGCCAGCAGCTTCCAGCATGTAGTCGGCGACGGGCTCCGTTACGGCAATTGGGACCTCCGGGTATGCCTTTTTGAAGCTCGCGATCGCCTTGGACCAGGGCTCCAACGAGTTGTCAAAGGTCTTGACATTGCTCTTGAAGTACGCCGCGTGGGCCGGTTCGAGATGGGACAGGTCGGTCGCAACGGCGCTTGCAACAGCGGGCATCGTGCGCGGGTTGTACCAGAGGTGAGGATTAAAGGCATCGTTCGCCACCCCGATCAGCTGTTGGGCAACGATCACCTGGCGACCGGAGCGGTTGCTGGCTGACTCGATCTTGTTCATGAAGGTGTCGTAGCCGACGCCGTTTTGGACGATGAGCTGTGCCTTGCTCACTTCCTCTGCGACGCTCGCACTCGCTTCGAACTCGTGAGGGTCGGTGTTGGGGTTGCTCATGATCGCCGTCACGCTGACGAACGGGCCGCCGATCTGAGCTATCACGTTTGCGTACTCGTTCTCGGCACCCACGGCGACGACTTTTCCTAGTCCCGAACTGGCAGATGCCGCAGAGGTGCTCGCGAGCAGGCCGGCGGCTGCGACCATCGCTAGAGCTATCGACAGCGGGAGAGCTCGACGGTTGAATTGAGTACCCGTGCTGAAGGGACCGCTCATGGGGACCAATACTAATTCTAGACTCAGTCTCAGTTCAAGTCTTATTTAGTCGGCCTCACTCGGTGCTGGCTGGCACGGGTAAGGTTCACCATCCTCACGAAAGAGGTCGCCTTCGTGATCAACCCGGTACGGATCCGCCGCATCGACGCGTTCAAGAACCGGTGCCGGGAGGTCGCCGCTTCTGAGGGTTGGCAGCCCCAGTTCATGGGGACAGAGGCCGGCGAAACAAGCCCGCAGCTGCAGAGGCATCTCTCTCGGTTCGTCGCGGGGCCGGGTGACAGGTTGGTTTTTGCCGTCGGCGGTGATGGGACCGTGCGGGCTTGCGTTCACGCTCTTGCCTACAGCGGGGTCCCCCTGGCGATAGTCCCACGGGGCACCGCCAACCTGTTCGCGCATGCCCTCGGTTTACCGTCCAAGCTTGGAGCGGCCCTGGCGGTCGGTTTCGGAGGGTACCAACGCCAGGTGGACTTGGCCGTAGCCGACGGTTCACCTTTCGTCGCCATGGCTGGTATCGGCCTCGACGCAGCGGTCGTGCGGTCCACCCCGCGCGTGTTGAAGGACCACCTGGGATGGGTCGGCTACGGGGTAGGCGCCCTGGCGCACCTGGGGAGCTCCACTAAGGAGATGACAGTGCGGCTGGACGGAGGGGAGCTCCTTGTCAGGCGCGCGCAGTCGGTCGTGGTCGGCAACGTCGGGATCCTCCCCGGTGGCTTTGCGCTGTTCCCGGGTGCGTCCCTGGACGACGGGTTGCTGGACGTGGGGATCCTGACGCCGAAGGGTCTTCTCGGCTGGGCCTCGGTAGCCCGGTGGGTCGTAGCCGGGAAACACCACCCCGGGCGCCAGTTCGAGCATTACACCGCACGCCACGTGGAAGTGAGCACAGCGGCCGAGCTTCCCCGAGAGTTAGACGGCGACGTCATCGCACCGGGGAGTTCGTTGGTGGTGCACGTCTGGCACGAGGCGTTGTTGGTACGCGCCCCGAGGCCCCCTGATTAGCTTCGGTACGCTAGATCCCGAGAGGCACGGGCTACAAGGAGGCGACAATGCCGGCAGTGACGGTTGAGGACATCTTGGTGCTCCCACGCATACCTACGCCAGGCCCGGGGGGCGCCCAGGGGCGCCCGGTGCGATCGGTCACGACCGCACCGAGCGGCTTGGAAGGGGAGGGCTTCCCCGTGCGGAGGGCTTTTGCGGGCGTACCGCTTTCCGAACTGGACCCGTTCGTGCACATGGACCAGATGGGCGAGGTCGATTACGGCCCGGGTGAGCCAAAAGGGACCCCGTGGCATCCCCACCGCGGGTTCGAAACCGTGACGTACATCATCGACGGTACCTTCGTTCACCAGGACTCCAATGGTGGAGGCGGGCGCATCACAGACGGTGACACCCAATGGATGACAGCGGGTGCGGGGATCTTGCACATAGAAGCCCCGCCTGAGTCACTTGTGGTCTCCGGCGGCCTTTTCCACGGCATCCAGTTGTGGGTCAACCTGCCCCGCGCCAACAAGTGGGAGCACCCTCGCTACCAGGACATCCGTGGGCGGGAGGAGACGTTGCTCACGACCGAGGACGGGGGCGCACTGGTGCGGGTGATCGCCGGCGACGTGGCCGGCTACCAAGGGCCGGGTTCGACCTTCACTCCGATCACGCTCGTTCACGCCACGATCAGCCCGACAGCAGAAATGAAGCTGCCGTGGCGGCCGGACTTCAATGCTCTGGTTTATTTTCTCGCTGGAGAGGGCTACGCCGGTGACCAGCTTGCCCCGGTCCGTAGCGGGCAACTCGTTGTCTTCGGCCCGGGTGACTACCTGCAGATCGGAGCCGCGCGGTCTCAGGACAGCGCCAGCCCCAACGTGGAGGTGCTCGTGCTGGGCGGGCTACCTATCCGCGAACCGGTCGTCCATTACGGGCCGTTCGTCATGAACACCAAAGAGGAGATAGCCCAGGCGATGCAGGACTACCAGGCCGGGCGCCTAGGGAAGATCCCCGCCGAGGCGATACCACACCGCCACCCTTCTGACGTCGAGCTGCCCGGCGCCCGGGGCTCCTGGTGAAGGCTGACGCTCTCTCCTCGTTCGCTTATTTCACCCTTTTCCTCCAGGCGGGTACACATCATCCGGTGCTGAGCTCCAGTTACCACTCAAAGTGAGCGTATCTCGCTCAACGTGTTGACAAGACGGCTGGTCGGGCTAAGTTCGTAAAGCGTAAGAAGTTGGGTACGCGACGGGCGTGAGGCACCCCTCGCACGGAGGTGGGGGCGGAGCGGTGGCTCGTGACGACCAGCTTTCAAAGCACGGTATCCGGCGCGGCGACCGCAACCTGATGGCCGAGATGAACCGCAACCTGGTTTTCAACGTCCTGCGGACCGGTGCGGTGTCGCGCGCCGACGTCGTGCGGACAACCGGCCTGAGCCCGGCGACTGTTTCCACCATCGTGTCCGAGCTGATCGAAGGCGGTTTGGTCAACGAAATCGGCCTAGGCAAGTCCAAGGGTGGGCGACCCCCGCTCGTGCTGCGTCTCAACGACGAGCGTAACTACGCCGTGGGCATCAAGATCATGAGACGGGGCGTCTTCATCGTGGTGACAGACATCAGATCCGAGGTGCTCTACTCGGAAATGGTGGAGCTGGACTGGGCCCCGGTGACCGATGGCAGGACTTTGAGCGCCCAAGCAGCGCACGACCCGGGCTCGGTGCTCGACCGGATCTGCCTGGCGATCGAGGCAGCCGCTGACAGTGCCGGTGTCGGCATGGACAAAGTCGTCGGGATAGGCATTGGCCTTTCGGGCCTGATCGAGCCGAGAACGGGGACTTGCAGGTACACGCCGCTGTTCGGGTGGACTGACGTGCAGGTGGCTGCTCCCATCGCCAAGCGCTTGGACCGCCCAGTACTGGTAGAGAACGATTGCAACGCCCTTACCGTTGCGGAACAGTGGTTCGGACGGGGCCACGGGGTCGACGATTTCGTGGTTGTAGCTGTCGGTGAGGGCGTAGGTGCCGGGATAGTCGTCGATGGCAACCTCTATCGCGGTGCCGACGGCGGAGCGGGCGAGATCGGGCACTTGCCGGTCGCGGGGGCGACGGTGCAATGCAGCTGCGGGCGCTTCGGGTGCCTCGAGGCCGTCAGCTCCGATGACGCGGTCTTCGCGTATGTCGCGGAAGCGATCGCTCAGGGCCAGAAAAGCTCGCTTTCCGGTACGGGACGGTCCAACATGACCATCGAGGTGGTGCGCGTCGCTGCAGAGGCAGGAGACACAGTAGCGAGGGCCGCTTTGCAACGGGCCGGTCGCATGCTTGGGCTGGGGATCGCCGCTTTGGTGAACTTGCTGAACCCGAGGGTGATAATCCTTTCTGGCCAGGGGGCCTCGGCCGGGCCGCTGCGTTGGGAGGCCGCATTTTCATCGATGCGAGAGCATTGCTTCGCGGATATCGACAGAAATGTCGACTTTTTTGTCGGTTCCGTAGACGATGTCGCTTGGGCTCGAGGGGCCGCGTGTGTCGTGCTCGGCGAATTGTTCAGCTCGCCGGCCCACCGTTCAATTGAGCTTGCTCCGCGCCGGCCCAATCGGGCCGTACTAACGGGTACTTGACATCAGGTCAATAGGCGACCAGTATCATGGGAGTGGGCGCGCGGCGCGGTTTTCTGGGAATTGCTACTTCAATTTCGGCGGTGATCTTGGCGAGTGCGCTGGCCATTGGGACGGCTACAGCTCAGCCCACTACTACGACCACCACTCCACCTACCACCACGACCACTCCGCCCTCGACTACCACCACGGTCCCGACCACGACGACCGGTCCCACAACGACCACCACGAGCGCGCCAACAAACCCGACGTTGTTGCTTGATACGGCCATTGCTGCGTTCCAGCTCGAGCGTGGCGCCCAGTGGTCGCTCAATTGGTCTCTGCTGGGCAAGTCCGAGTCCGAGGTAACGCACGCCGGGCTGGCGGACGGCACCGAAACCGAAACCCTAAATGCTGGCGGCCCGACCGCGCATCTCAGCCTCGACCTGGATGGCAAGCTGTACGTCGAGGGGAACGCCGGTGGCCTGGGGACCCTCTTGAGTTTCAAGGCTTCCCCGGCCAAAGCAGAAGCGGGCCACTGGGTCGGTGTGCCAAGGTCGGCGGCAGTGTTCAGCAATTGGGCTGCCGGCCTCACCGTCGAGTCGGCTGCCTACATGCTTTACCTCGGCGGCAAGGCAGTCCTCGGGTCGACAACGACGATGGACGGTCAGAGCGTGGTTTCGATAAGCCAATCGACGAAGTCGGAAGGTCTGACCATCAGCCAAACCGATTATTTGAAGGCCTCCGGTCCACCTCTGCCGGTCGAGATCGTCGAAAATGTCGATGGTCTCGTGGTCACTGTCGTCTACGGCGCCTGGGGTAAACCTTCGGACGCGCAAATACACAAGGCTGCGGTTCCTTTCCTCAAAAGCTGGATCGGCAAGTCTTAGCGCAGGACGTCGCCCAACTGAGCGGTGGGGTCAGCGGAGCTACGAGCCGGCCGCTTCGGCGAGTGCTTGGAAATTATCGTGCAGCCTCGGCTCGCCTAGGCGAGCACGGTCTTGCTCGGCGGCCATCTTCACGCGCTCCCACGCCCCGCCGGCCCACCAAAGGTCGAGGACCAAGTCCTCGTTTAGGACGTTCTGCTTGACCAGTGTGCCAACGACTTCTCCGAATTCCAGTATTTTCCGTACGGTAACGTCGTTCGTGGACGCGCTTGACGGGTCGAAATCGTCAGAGAGCACCGTATGCACCGCATCGCTGAGGCCTAGCTCGGTCCCCCAGCGAACCAGCTGTACCGCCAAAGCGGCATCGTCGTATGTAGCTACCATCGAACCTCCTTATAAGACGCCAGGTCAGGCGGTATGACGACCCTACTGCGCCCCCGGCGACAGCGGCAGGAGCGGGTACCTCCGGCAGGGCCGACAGGTAGTTGCCCGGCTGGCAGGGCCGCTCACCAGGTTGGACGGGGCCATGGCGGGGGCCCCGCGTCGAACGAGCCGCCAGCACCTTCAGCTATGCTGAGGTTAGGCGTGCCGAGCTGAGATAAGCCGCGGCCAGCCCTAACCAAGTCAAGGGAGGTCCTCAATGCGGAAGTCGGCATTGCGTTTGAAGTGCTTCGCAGCAGTAGCGACGACTGCGGCTGTTTTCGGTCTTGGGGTGCAGGCGGCATCGGCGTCGGTCACGTCCAAGCAGCTCTCTGAATGGAAGAGCGTCGACGGGACATTTGCCAAGGCTGATTTCACATGGACCTCCGCCCTGGAGAGCATGACCAAGAGCACGCCGGTATCGAAGCTGTCCAAAGCGTGCCTCGCGTTCGTCCCAGCGGTTAATAAATTCGACGCAGCGATAAAGAAAATTGGCTTCACCGGCAAGACCGGCACGGACATTGCGTCCCTAATTAAGGTGAACGGCAAGGACGTCCAGATACTGAGCCACATAACGAGCATCGCGTCGTTCCAGTCCAAGTTTTTAGCTTTAGAGCCTCAGTACATGAACCTTCAGGCCGCATTGAGCAAGGATCTGGGCATCGAAGAAGCTGAGATCCAGGTCTGATGCCGTGGGCGCGCAACGCCACTCGCTTGCTGACAACCGGCGCCGTGATCGCCGCTGCGGCATTTGCGATCACGCCCTCCGTCGCTGAGGCTGGTTCGGCTCCTGTAGTCGGGCCGTGCCATGCGTGCGGGCGCAACCTGATCGCGAACCCAGGGGCAGAAGCCGGCAAAGGTGCCGATGCTGACGTAATCGTAAAGGTGCCCGACTGGAAGCAGACCGGCGCCTTCACTGCAGCGCAGTACGCCTGGGCTGCCGACCTGTCGACAACGACACCTGGGCCGACCAAGCGCGGGAAAAACTACTTTTATGGCGGTCCTTCCGCGTCCATATCGACCGGGACGCAGGTGATCAAAGTTGGCACAGGAGGGATTTCGGCCGGGAGAGTGAGCTACGTCCTGTCGGCTTGGCTTGGCGGTTACAGCGACCAGCCCGACAACGCTCGTCTGATGGCCACCTTCGAGAGCTCAGCCGGGACGGTCCTCAAAACGGTAACGCTGGGGCCCGTCACGGTTGGCCAACGTCACGACGTTAGCGGTTTGTTCTTGCGCCAGAGCACCGGCAAGGTGCCCGCGACGACGGTGCAGATCAAGGTCGAGCTCGTGATGACACTGTTGGAGGGCGGCGACAATGACGGGCTTGCTGACAACCTCTCGCTGGTCTTTTCCTACAAGTAACTAGCCGGTACCCTTTTGGCATGGAGGGGCCGATCGAGGAGATCGAGGACGGCGAGGTCGTTTGGCGCTTTGACACCGCCTTCCTCCGCTCCAAATGGACCTGCATTTGGGGCCGCGGGTGCCTCGGTATCCTGCCTGAACCCTCGCCCGCACTTGGCCAGGGATGTTGCTCCGTCGGTGCTGAATTTGAAGACGAGGACGAAGCTCGCTTGATCGGCGCCCTCGGCGCCACGCTCGACCCGGTGCGCTTCCAGTACCACGCCGAAGCGCAGGCAGGTGGCGTTTTCAACGACGGAAACCGGACGGGCACGAGGGTCATCGACGGGGCATGCATTTTCCTCAACCGGCCGGGTTTCAGCGGCGGTGCCGGTTGCGCATTGCACCTGGCCGCCTTGGACAGCGGCGAGCGGCCGCAGGACTGGAAACCCGCGGTCTGTTGGCAGCTGCCCATCAAGGTCGATTGGGAGGTCGTCGACGGCGGCTCCGAGGTCGCAACCGTTCGTCGTTGGACGCGCGCCGACTGGGGCGCGGAGGGGGACACCATGGCGTGGTGTTGCACCGAAGGTGACAGGGCGTACGTGGGCGAGCTGCCAGTGATCGAGTCCCTTGCCCAGGAGTTGGAGGGGACCGTCGGCACCGAGGTGTTCGTGGAGCTCCGTCGTCGCCTCGCCTCCGAGGACAGCTGACACCAGCTATCCCTGGCTGCACGGGCCTGCGGCGCGCCGGGCCTATGATCGCGATGTGCCACACAGGGGAGGCCCGGACGGGGCAGGTGCCAGGCCTGGCCCGCATGACTTCGAGAGTTTGCACGAATGCAGTAACTTTCTTTGTTATGTCTTCCAGGTAAACGTCGGGTGAAGTAGTACGGGTCGCCTGGAGGCGACCACTGCGACCTCCTACAGTGTTCGACTGAACGCAAGGAGTATTTGGGTGTCGGTCGGGTCAGTGATTGAAGTCAATCCGAGCAGCGTGGAGGCACCGCCGACGTTGGTCGTCGTGCCCTCGCCGGAGAAGGCGAAGCGGAGCCGAATTGCCGTGGAGGTCGGGTGGCTACTTTTTCTCGTCTTCATATACGACTGGCTCCAGGACCTGGCCCCTTTGCGGCGCAACTTGGCCTTCGTGAACGCGCGGGCCCTGTTGTCGTTCGAGAAAAGGGTCGGGCTTGACCCTGAGAAGGTGCTGGACCACTGGCTCGCTCATCAACACGTCCTTCCATTTATCGTCTCGACCTTCTACTCGAACGGCATTTTCGTCGTCACCTTCGCCTTCGCTGCAGTGCTGTGGTGGAGCCGTCCCGACCTCTACCGGCCACTTCGCAATGACCTGGTGCTGACCAACCTCATCGGCTTCGCGGTGTTCTGGGCCTTCCCAGTGGCGCCGCCGCGGATGCTCCCGGGCTTCGTCGACGTTGTCGCAAAGTCGGGAGGCGTGGGGTCTTGGCACGGCTCCCTGATCAAGCACGCCGACCAGTTGGCCGCGATGCCCTCCATGCACATCGGATACGCGGTCTGGTGTTCTTTGGTGGCTTGGCGACTGGCCCGCAAGCATTCGGCAAAGGTCGCCGCTTTGGTGTTCGGCATCGCTTACCCACTACTCACGGCACTCGTAGTGATGTCCACGGGCAACCATTACCTGCTGGACGTGCTGGCCGGCGCTGCCTGCGCCGCTATTGCTGTGCTTGCCATCGAAGTAGCCCCCCGCTTGCTCCGGCTCCTCGTAGTGGGGAGCGCCGCGGGTTGGACGACGCCGTTCCAGCAAGCGGCGTTCCAGCAAGCGGCGTTCCAGCAAGCGGCGTTCCAGCAAACGGTGTTCCAGCAAGCGCAAGCGCAAGGGCAGAGGCAGGCTGCGCCGCGTTCGTCTATCGGGGCCTCACGACAGGGCGGGACGCCGCTCCCCTGAGGCTGTGCCCGCGGTCACGGGTAGCCCGGCCGCTTCCCATGCCGCGTAACCACCGAGAAGGTCCGACACGTCAGCGAACCCGGCCTCGCGCAAAACGCTCGAACCAACGTGAGAGCGGGAGCCACCGGCGCAGTAGAGGACGACCGGAGCAGTGCGGTCCAAGGATGCCAGCGACCCGGTAAGAGCCCCTAGGGGGATCTCGCGGGCGCCCACGATCGTGCCTTGTGCCGTCTCACCCTGGTTGCGCACGTCGACCAATTGGATACCCGGGCCACTGCTCTGAAGCTCGACAAGCTGTTCAACCGTTAGGCGAGAGCTCGTCTCGTGGAGCTCCGGCCGCGCCGAGAGGAGGGCGGTTGGGCTGTCTAGTTGCCCGACAACGCGGTCGAGCCCAACCCGTGCGAGCCTTACTTTGGTTTCTAAAGCGCTTGCCGGGTCGCCCACCAGCACGATGTCGCGTTCAGGCGAGAGGACGTCGCCCGCCCATACGGCGAACCGCCCCTGCAGAGCGATGTTGACAGCTCCTCGGAGGTGACCGGCTGCGAAGTCAGCGCTCTCGCGTGAATCGAGCAGCACAGCGCCGCCCTCGGCGAGGGCGAGCACCTCTTCGGTCCCGAGCAGCCGCGGAGGGCTGTCGTCTAGGAGAGGGTGCAGCTCCCGGTTGCGCTGCGCGTCGAACTCGAAATAGTGCGGCCTAGGCGGTTGGTCTTCGAGGACCACGCTGACAAAGGTGTCCTCGTCCATTGCCCGCAGGGCATAGTTGGTGCGTCTTTGCTCACCGAGGGTCGAACTGGTCTCGCTCGAAAGCTGCTTGCCGCATGACGAGCCCGCGCCGTGCGCCGGGAAGATGCGCGTCTCGTCCGGTAGGGCCAGGAGCTTGTCGTGAAGGGAGTGGTAGAGGCGCCGAGCCAGGACGTCGGCGGAAAGATCAGTCCCGCCAGAGGCAAGAAGATCTGGGCGGCCCACGTCACCGACGAACAATGTGTCGCCTGTCAAGACGCCGAAGGGGACCTCATCGCCGGGATGTTCGTACACAAGGATGCAGATCGATTCCGGGGTGTGCCCAGGCGTGGCGAGGACCTCGAGGGTGACCTCGCCGAGCGATAACCGTTGCCCGTCTTGCAGGGCTTCGATCGGGAAGCCGACATCGGCACCAGCGCCGTATGAGATGACCGCGCCCGTCCTAGCGGCAAGCTCGAGGTGACCTCCGACGAAGTCGGCGTGGATGTGCGTTTCGATGACCCGTTCTACGGTCAGCCCCTCGGCGCTGGCTTCTTCGAGGTAAATGTCGACGTCGCGACGCGGGTCGACGACCACGGCTCGACCGGTTGTCTTGTCGCCCAGCAGGTACGAGGCGTGCGACAAGCAGCCCAGGTAGTGCTGGGTCAGGATCATGGCCGCATTCGTCCTCGACGAGGCATCGCCTGGAGGCTAGCTGGGTTGGTGCACGATCCGGATGTAAGGCTTGGGCTCTTCCCAGCTACCGAACAGGTCCTTGGCCTGGTCGTTAGACACCGAGCCAGCGATAATCACGTCGTCGCCGGGCTTCCAGTTCACCGGGGTGGAGACCTTGTGCTTGGCCGTCAGTTGGAGCGAGTCGATCACCCGGAGCACCTCGTCGAAGTTGCGGCCGGTGGTCATCGGGTAGACGAGTACCAGCTTGATCTTCTTGTCCGGCCCGATCACGAATACGTTGCGGACGGTCTGATTGTCGGCCGCGGTGCGGTCCGCCGGGTCTCCGCTGACGTTTGCCCCCAACATGCCGTAGGCCTTGGAGACTTCGAAGTCTGAATCGCCGATGATCGGGTAGTTGGGTGCAGTTCCTTGCGTCTCTTCGATGTCTTTGGACCACCCGGCGTGCTTCGCGACCGGGTCGACGGACAGGCCGATGACCTTTACGCCCCGGCGGTCGAACTCCGGCTTGATCTTGGCCATGTAACCCAGCTCGGTCGTGCAGACCGGTGTGAAGTTCTTCGGGTGCGAGAACAACACCGCCCACGAGTCTCCGATCCAGTCGTAGAACTTGATGCTGCCTTCGGTGGTTTCTGCCTCGAAGTCCGGCGCGGTGTCGCCAATCGTTAGGGCCATTGTGGTGCTCCTGTTCGTGTCGCTGTCCTGTCGTCCGGTACACGACGTATACCGGGTGAGGCTCGGATCGCCACGATCCTACCGTCGCCTGCTCCGCTAGGTCTGCTAGTTTTGCTATAGGTCCGGTGGACGTGCTGTGGCTCGAGGCTCGACCTCCTCCAAGGGCTCGGCTCTCCCAGGTGGCACCGGCTTGATAGGTACTGTGGACCATGGCACAGCGCAACGTGCTCGGTGGCGA
>Ga0302325_10014934_pt1 | contig 16523 bp, 14 predicted proteins | sample Palsa_T0_2_FD_201948 | JGI IMG/M metagenome (GOLD analysis project Ga0302325, IMG submission 201948) | Peat permafrost microbial communities from Stordalen Mire near Abisko, Sweden - Palsa_T0_2 | ecosystem: Environmental > Terrestrial > Soil > Palsa > Peat permafrost | place: Sweden: Abisko... | reverse complement strand
AGAAAGTGTAAGCGCCCATCTTGGTCTCGCCCATACTGTAAAAGAAAAACTGGAAATACCACGTGAAGCCGGCCAGCGCGCAGAACAAGTAGTTTCTCAGCAGGGGAACGCGAACCGCTTCGCGCAACACTTCGGTAGGCGCGTGCACCAGGACATTCACAGCGGGGCCGGCAAGGGCCGTCTCCTCGATGGGCTGGGGGCCACCCGCATCCGTAAACTGACCCGTGAGCTCGACTGTCGTCTCCGAAGCCAGATACTCATGCCCGGTGCGGTTTCGAAAATTGAGATAAACGGTCCAGATGAAGTTCGAGAGGAACCCGCCGATGAGCACGACGATGAGAACCGGCAGCCCCTGCCAAAGCGGCGGCGTTCCGGCACGGATGGTGGCTGCTTTGATCGGGCCGCCGGCGGCCAGGCCATAAGCAAAACAGGCGCTCATGACGCCGGAAACCAGGGCCACCAGGAAACCTTTTCTTAAATCGAATTCCTTGATGGCCGCGGGATCGTAGTTACTGGTGGCGCTCGCGGCCATTGCGCGTTCCTTGTAAATGCCGGCCATGCCCGCGATCGCAATACCGATGAGGCAGACCGCAATGCCAAAAAGAATCACGCGGCCGGGAGTCGTAGCCAGCACCTGACTCGCGAAAGTGCCGTTGAAGATGGGCGGCATCAGAGTGCCAAACGCCGCGCAGAGGCCCATGATAATCGCCATGCCGAGAGACAAACCCAGGTAGCGCATCGTGAGGCCAAAGGTCACGTTGCCGACACCCCACAGGAGTCCAAAGAAGGCGCACCAAAACAGCGTGGAGGTTGACTGGGACGACAATACGCCCAGCACGTCTTTAGTCAGAAGCAGAGCCAGCGTCCAGGGCGCCACGATCCAGCTAAAGATACCGCCAACCAGCCAGAACGTTTCCCACGACCATCTCCTCACGCCTCGGAAAGGCACATAGAAGCTGCCTGAGGCCAGGCCGCCCAGCCAATGATAGAAAACGCCCAGCGCCGGATTTGGAGTCATGTCTGAGTCACAGGTCGGGTCGCATGCCGAGTAACTGTTTTATCACGCCAGATGGAATACCTCTTCGAGCGGCGCCATGGCCTGGTCGGGAGCGACACCCGGTGGATTCATGAAGAACGGCCCCATCTCTCGCTGCCAGCGTTCATTGACCCCGCGCTTGGCCATCCCGCTGCGCGCTCGCGCAAAGTCAGGAGTTTCCAAATAACCGACCAGCAATCCATCCGGGCGAAGGAACAGCGAGTAATTGGTCCAACCCGTCTCGCGAAGCGCCTCGAGCATTTCCGGCCAGACGGAGCTATGCCGTTCCTTATACTCTTCGAGGCGCTCAGGCCGCACTTGGAGAACGAAGCAAATGCGCTGCATGGGCCGCCCTACCGGAGGAACGCTTCCGGCAAGCCGCCATCCACCGGAATGATGTGGCCGCTGGTTTTTGCGCTCTCGTCGCTCGCCAGCCACACAATCGCGTTGGCGCAATCGGTGGGCAGGATCGGCCGTTTGGTGAGGGTGCGCTGCGCATAAAAGTTGGCGAGTTTCGAGCGGAGGTCCTCGGTCGATTCGGCTTCGGAAAACTCAATCTTGTACTTGGAGAGGGACTGAATCACTCGATCGCGTGGAAACATGGTCGAACCGGCAACCACCGTCGCCGGAGCAATCCCATTGACGCGGGCGATGGGCGCCAGCCCGATCGCCAGCTCCCGAATCAGGTGGTTCAGCGCAGCCTTGCTGACGTCGTACGCCTCGCTGCCGAACTTCGGAACCACCGCATTGGCTGAAGTCGTGAGGACGATGCTCACGGAAAGATTCTGTTCACGAAGCATAGCCCGCGCTTCCCGGGCCAAAAAGAAGTTGCCGGTGACGTTGATCAAGAACGTCTGATTCCATTGCTCATCGGTCAATTGGCCATCCGGACCCTTCCCCACCCCGAAAATGGCCGCCGTGTTGATGACCCCGTCGATTCCGCCAAACGCGAGAATGCTGTGCTGGATGGCCGCGGCAACACTTTCAGACGAAGCCAGGTTTACGCCCGCCTGCGACACAAACTCCGGCGAAGATAGCGCGGCTGCTTCCGCGGCAACCTCCTTGGTGGCCTGTTCATTCACATCAGCCACCACCACGTGCGCCCCTTTGCGCGCCAGCAATAGCGCCACCTCGCGCCCAATCCCGCTGCCACCGCCGATCACTAGCAGAATCTTGCGGCTGAATTCGGCTTCCGGCGGCATGCGTTGGAGCTTCGCTTCTTCGAGCGCCCAATACTCAATCCGGAAAGCCTCTGAACGCGGCAGCGCCACATAGTTCCGGAAGCTTGAAAACTCGTGCGATTTCTCCGTTCTCCGCGCTTGCGGAAAAGCTTCCGTAGAAGAATTGCCGGCCTTTCCATCATCCAAAGCGTTGGCTCCGGCCATCACGTGGATCGCGTTGATGAAGAACTCGGTGGTGATGCGGGCTTCCCTCTTGTTCTTGCCGAAGCCGAAAAGCCCAACACCCGGAATAATGACGACGGAAGGATTGGCATCGCGGAGCTTTGGGGAATCCGCGATGGCATGCGCGGCGTAGTAGGCGGCGTATTCCTTCCGGTAGGCCACGGCGTGCTGCTCCAACCGCGATTTGAGCGCATCCACAGATTCCTCTGCGGCGTTCCACTCGACATACATCGGCGAAATGCGCGTGCGCAGGAAATGATCGGGACAACTCGTGCCCAGGCATCCGAGCTCTTTTGCCCACTTTGAGCCTGCGAACGTGAGCGCATCTTCGTGGTCGGTGAAGTGGGCGATCACACGCTTGCTGGACGACAGGAGCCCGCGCAGGGTCGGAAGAATCCGCACGGCAACCTCGCGCCGGTTAGCCAGCGGGGCATGTTCCTGGCCACCAAACAGAGGCGTGCCCGGCGCATGATGATCCTTGATAAACTCTCCCATCTGATCGATGGTGCGAAGGCTGTTCAGATAGCATTCGCGCTGCGTCATTCCCCAAGTGAAGAGCCCGTGGCTTCCGAGCAGTATGCCGTCGCAACCGGGGTTATCTCGCACCGCCTTTTCGAGCATCAGAGCGAGCTCGAAGCCCGGCCGCTGCCATGGCAGCCACACGACTCTCCGGCCAAACTTGCGGTTGAACTCGTCCACCTTCTTTTTCCCGTTCGCACTGGCCGCCAGCGCAATGGCCCAATCGGGATGCAGATGGTCCACGTGCGGAAATGGCAGAAAGGCGTGCAGCGGCGTATCAATGGAGGCGGCGACTTTGTTGTCTCCGAAAGCGGAGAGCGGATAGTAGCCCACCATTTCGTCTTCATGGGCTTCGCCGCGATACAGCCCTTTCAGCTCTTCGAGGCGGTCCAGGTAAAGCAGCGCGAACCCGGATTCCTTGATGGATCCAAGATCGCCGCCGCTTCCCTTGACAGCCAGCACCCGGACCGGTTTGCGCGTGAACGGATCGGGCAGCTCGATCTTGGAACTCGTATTGCCGCCGCCAAAGTTGGTGATCCGCAAATCGGCCCCAAGCAGATTCGACCGGTAGCGCAATAGCGCCAGATCGTTTCCGGCAAGGCTCGCAGCCCGCTGATCATCCCACAGATCTTTCAGGTCTTTCAGATTTAAAGTCTCAACTGCTTCAGGCAAACTCCACCTCCCGATGCTGCCCCGCCCCGCCGGCTATTCGCTCATCCGAGCGTGGCAGAAGTTTCATCATATGCAAAGCATGCTGAGAGTAGGAGTAGCCAAAGCTCACCGCGAACCGGTCTTCCGCGCATGCCGCCTAACGAGCTGCTCGCGCTTCTTTTCCCAGTACTCCGGCGTGATCTCGACTGGCGCTCCAGAATTCAGCCCCTCAAGGAGCAAAGCTTCGAGCTTCTGCTCGGCCCGGCGACTCTGATCCTGTCGAAGAAGCTCGCGCACATATTCGCTCGGCGTGCTGTACCCGCTCGCTTTGACCTGGCTCTCCACATAGTCCTTGAGGGACTGCGGGAGCGAAATATTCAGCGAAGCCATGCCCATGTCGTTTAGACCTCTGACTTCATATTATGACAGTTATTGAAGGCAAGTAGATCGGGCTGGCACTCCATGCAACATGTGCGACACGCTTTCCTAATCGTCCGCTATTGATGCGCCTGATGCTAAAGTGGATGCATCATGAGCATCAGAACCACCGTTACGCTCGATGATGATGTGGCCGCCCGCGTCAAACGCGAAAGCCTGTCCAGAGGAGCGTCCTTCCGGGACACCCTTAATGATCTGCTCAGAGCGGCCCTGTTGGGTGCCGGCAACCAGCCGCGCCGCCGTGCGCTCAGGATCAAGCCCAGTCATATGGGACACAAACCGGGCCTGAACTATGACAACATCGAGTCGCTTCTCGAGTACGGCGAGGGCGAGCAGCACCGATGACCATCCTCGACGCCAACCTGCTCCTGTACGCCTATAACGCAGATGCGCCGCAGCAGCGCACAGCCGCAGAGTGGCTTACGAAGCTGCTCAAGAGTGGCGAACTGATCGCCCTGCCGTGGGTGACAGTCTGGGCGTTTGTTCGCATCAGCACCAATTCGAGAATCTGGGCCAATCCGCGATCGGCCGAGGAAGCATTCGACATCGTGGGTGAATGGCTGGCACAACCCGGCGTCGTTCTATTACAGCCCGGGCCACTTCACGCGGAGATTCTGAAAAGACTCGTCATTGATTACTCTGCGACCGGCCCGCTGGTAACCGACGCTGTCCTCGCCGCGCTCGCAATGGAACACGGAGCTTTGCTCGCGTCAACGGACCAGGACTTCCGCCGCTTTCCGGATCTGCGGTGGCTAAATCCACTTAGCAATTAACGATCCGCACGGACGACATCGCAACCTAGTACTCATATTCGCAATTGCGGTGACGTATTTCGCAAAGGCCGCTCCCTTGCGCTTCGCGAATTCTGGTCACGGCTCGGTTCGGAACCGCGTGCTTATTCCTAAGAATTCCCGCCGGACAATTTACGGCGCATGATCTAAGCGGCCAAGATACAGACATGTATGAGGAACGGCCCAGTGAGGGAATTCTTGCGGAAGATCGGCGCCAAAGGCGGCAAGCGGGCTCTCGAGACGATGACGGCGGAACAACGGTCGGCGCGAGCCAGGAAAGCGGTGAAAGCCCGGGAAGCGAAGCGGCAACTGGACAAGCTCAACGGCGAGTCTTGACCGCTTTTAGGCCGGGCGGCGCTGATATTCGCCTGTATTGCCTTCTGTTTTTCATTTCCGGGTTTCCAGCGCTGCTGTACCAAATCGTCTGGCAGCGGGCGCTGTTCACGATCTATGGCGTCAATATCGAGTCGGTCACGATTGTAGTAACCGTATTCATGCTCGGCTTGGGCTTGGGGAGTTTGGCCGGCGGAAAGCTATCTACGAAGCCAGGCCTGCGTCTTCTTCTGGCGTTTGGGCTCATTGAGCTCGGAATCGGCATATACGGCGCGCTCTCGATGTCTATCTTTCATTGGGCTGCATCCTATACCGCCGGGGCTTCGATTCCAGCGACGATGTTGTTGACGTTTCTTCTTCTTCTGATTCCTACGCTACTCATGGGAAGCACACTTCCGTTATTAGTGGCTCATCTGGTGCGGAGAACAGGGAACGTAGGGGAGTCGGTCGGGACACTGTATGCGGTCAACACGCTCGGCTCGGCAGCAGCTTGTTTATGCGCCGCGTTATTTGTCATGAGAGTGCTCGGTGAGTCTGGCTCGGTCAGGCTCGCTGCATTGATGAACACTTTAGTCGGGCTTACTGCCCTTGTCTTGAATTCGCGCGCTGCTTCTCCCTTGGAAACGCCCTGTCCAAGGAGCGAATCCGCGGCATCGACGGACGAAGGAAGGCCAGCATTGCCGCTCCTGATGCTGTTGGCGGGCGCCGCTGGATTTATTTCGCTCGCCTACGAGATTGTCTGGTATCGCCTCTACTCGTTCGTCTCGGGCGGCGCCGCACCCAGCTTTGCGAAACTCCTGGCGTGCTATCTGTTCGGCATCGGCTATGGTTCCTTCGTGGTTCGGGACTTCTGCCGAAAAAAGCTTGCCCACAATCGGAGCGAAACCCTAAGGGCGGCAGCCGCGGTTGTCATTTGGGCGAGCGTTGTGGGCTTCCTGGTCGGACCGGCGCTCGCGTTCGGCACGAAATACGTCGGTGATGGCGCGGGGTTTCCGTTCATTTTGGCTGCCGCCGCGCTGCTCGGAGCTGCGTTTCCCCTCTTATCGCACGCAGCGATCCATGCGCAGGAACAAGCCGGACGGCTGATCAGTTATCTGTACCTGAGTAACATTGCCGGCTGTGCTCTTGGCGGCTTGCTTGTGGGTTTCGTGGTCATGGATCACTGGTCGATCGGGGCAACCTCGCGGATGCTTCTCGGAATGGGCTTGGCCCTAGCCATTTCCTTCGCTCTCGTCGCACGGCCCATCTACTTCGGGCGCGCACTGACCGCCGGTTTCGCAATCTCAGCGGGGCTTTTCCTGCTGGAGAGGCCGCTCTTTTTCAATATTTATGAACGATTGCTTTATAAGGCCAGCTACAGCGATAGCGCAACATTCAAGGATCTTGTCGAAAATCGGAGCGGTGTAATCGCGGTCGCTCAAGATGGAACTGTCTTCGGGGGCGGAGCATACGACGGGCGTTTCAACACCGACTTGGTCCACGATACAAACGGCATCTTTCGCGCCTACGCCATTGCCGGACTTCGCGCTCAGCCGAAGGACGTTCTCGTTATCGGATTGTCATCGGGGTCATGGGCGCAGGTAGTAGCAAACCATCCCAAAGTCGAAAGAATGACCATTGTCGAAATCAATCCAGGCTATCTGCCGTTAATTCGGGAGCGGCCCGCAGTTGCCACGCTTTTGCAAAATCCAAAAGTGAAGATCGTCATCGATGACGGGCGCCGCTGGTTGGTCAGGAATGCAAACCGGAAGTTCGACTTCATCTTGATGAACACGACGTTTCACTGGCGCGCTAATGTATCCAATCTGTTGTCGGTCGAGTTCCTCCGCCTCCTGCGCCGCCATATGAAACCAGGCGGGATCGCGTACTACAATACGACCGCATCGGAGGAGGTCCAAGCCACCGGCGCGACGGAGTTCCCATATGCCCTTCGCATTTCCAATTTTCTGGCCGTGAGTGACAGTCCCGTCGTTCTGGATCGAAGTCTGTGGAAGACGATGCTCGAGGGCTACAAGATCAATGGGCAACCGGTATTTGATCTCCGCAACGCCATTGACCAGGCCCGGCTCACGGAAGTATTGAGTCTGCCGGAGATGTCGCATCCCAAGAATGAGAGGGAGCTGTTGTCCTCGATGGAACCGCGATCCAGCTTGCTGGCCCGGCTCAAAGGCGTGCGTCTGATTACAGACGACAATATGGGATCGGAATGGAAGTGAGTATGCGGAATCGTGCATGAGCGGCTGCGATTCCTTTGTCCTGGCCAGAGCCGGAGGTCGAGGGGATACCGGCAACGGAATAGGTTTGAGGACCGGAGCCGTCAGCGATCGCTGAGGGCCAGCCGGCGTGCCGCCGCCATTCCTCCCTGCCGCTCGAGGCCAGGCACGAAGAAGTGATCGACGAGGTACTGGTCGTCAGCGGGCAGTTCGGGCATGGGGTCGAGGGAGACCCTGATGGGTGCGATGGCCGCCGCCACCCGGCACCAGTTCGCCGCCGGGCCGGCGCAGTGCAACTCGACCGGTTCGTCCGCCGGGCCGCCATGGTTCTCGTGAATAAACGCGAGCGTGGTCAGGATGTCCTGGACCCGGTTGGCGTCGTCGGTCAGGTTGAAGCCCAGGAAGTGCTCGGCGCTCCTATCGCGCGGCGCGCGGGCGCTGCCGGTTTGGAATGCGTCGATCATCACCACGGCCCTGCCCTTTTGGCTCCATTGCTGTATCTCGGGCAAGGCAGATGCCGCGGCGATACCATCGGGATGAATCACCAGCACCGGCGTTCCGGAATTGTGAAGTATGCGCACCGGGATGTGTTCCCGGGCGCCCGCGCGGCTCAGGAACAGGGCGTCATCCTGTTCGTGATGCTCGACGTGCATTGGCCATTCGACTCCAATCGCACGGGCAAATCGCGCGCGCAGAGTGGCCGTGCCGGCAGACCCCGCCTGCTGTCCGGCCATGGCCCTCCATTCGGCGAACAGCCCGTCGTAATCCACCGCTCCCTGGGGCAACTCGCGCCCCATCAAAGCCAGCAGGTCTTGCAGGCGTTCCACCTCCACACCTTTCTCGGAGTAACTCTTCCACTCGGGGTCATCGAGCAGCACTTTTGCGAAGAAGCGGTAGACGGCCTCGCGCGCGTTGCGATTGTAGTTGTGTTCGGCGTCCTGGTGAAAGTTTTCCACGGCTTCGCTGTGGTCGAAAAGCGTATAAATCCCGCGAATGGCCGGGAATTCTTCCTGCGGCACGTTGGCCGTCCAATCGCCCGCAGCCGAGACCAGCAGCAAGGGCCGAGGCGCCATCATGGCCGCGATTTCCACATTCGAGGTGCCGATGCGAAGCCCCGGCGCGTTCTCGCAGCGAGCCCCGCCTTGCATGTAAGCAGACACCATGTTCACCGGCGCCGAGGCGGCTATGCGGTCATCCACAGCCGTCAGCAGAAACGTTTGCGAGCCGCCGCCCGAGGCGCCCGTCATGCCGATTCGCGCTCCATCCACGTCATCGCGCGAGACGAGGTAATCGAGCGCCCGCGAGGCGTTCCACAGTTGCAGGCCGAGCGGGCCGAACCGCCACAAGTCCTCTCGAGAGCCGCCGAATTCGTGCGGCGTCTGCAAGGTGTCGTTGACGCCCACCATGTCGATCGCCAGCACCACGTAGCCCTGCCGCGCCAGATTAACGCAAAGCACCGGGCCCGAGAAGTTCTTCGAGTTCTCGAGCCGGCCGTAGGTCCAATGGCCATGCGTCACCAGCACAGCCGGATGCCTGCCGGGCTTGTCCGGTCGGTAGAGGTTCCCGCCCAGATAATAGTGCGGCAGCGTTTCGAGCAGCACCTTCTCGATGCTGTAACCCGCTCGGTCCAGTTTTCCGAAAACTTGCGGATTGAGCGGGCCACGCGCGGGCATGGGATCCAGACCCGCGGCCGCCAGGATTTGTTGCCGCAGTTCCAGCCGCCTCGCCCTCCACTCATCCAGATGGCTGTAGCGGGGCGCGGCAAAATGAGTGTTGGTGCTCGGCGTTTCGGTGTTGCGAATATCGGCGGCCGGGGTCTGGGCGCCGGCGGCAGCGGCGGCGAGTGACAGTAGGGCTAACACGCGCGTAATCATGTGTGCCCACAGAGTATATCCCGCGCCCTCTGGAGCACAATGTGATTTTCCCGGTAACCTTCCCGCGATTTGCTACGTTGAGAGTACATTCTCGTGTGTTTGCGCGTGTGGACCGGATGCCAAGTCCGGTTCCGCCGTGAACTTTGTTCTAGGTGAGGAGTTTCGTGCAACGTTTCGACGTCTGCGACGGCCGCATTTTCCGCCGGCGGGCGCTGCTGGCCGTGTGCTTGGTTTCCGCCGTGTTCCCCGTGCAGTTGGCGCGCCTGGACGGCAGACCCTTAGGGGCTTTGGCGCCGGGTGGTGCGGCACGCACCGCCGCCTCCGATGATCAGAAATCCGCCAAGAAATCCGCGGCGGACGACGATCCGGTGACCGAGACGATCTACGACGTCGGCGGCGATGTGAAGCCGCCTCGCGTCGTCCACCGTGTGATGCCGGAGTTTACGGAGAAATCGCGAGAGCAGCACATTGAAGGTTCAGTGGTGCTGGTAACCGTGATCACCTCGAAAGGCGAAGCCCACCAGATTCGCGTGCAGAAGAGCCTGGACAAAGAGCTGGATCAGAAAGCAATCGAAGCCCTCCGCCAATGGCAGTTTCAGCCGGGCGAGAAAGACAACAAGCCCGTGGCCACGCGCGTGAGCATCGAAATCCGCTTCAACGTCCTGTAGGCAAGCGGGCGCCGCGCCATGCGGCAGTACTCGGGCGGCCTGTTCGATCGCGCCCCAGTCGAAGGCGGCGCTCTGCCCACTGTCTACTGATCACTGGCCTTCACGTCAGGCGCCAGTAAATCGAGTAGCGCTCGCGTGTAATATCTTCAAGCGGCTTCAGCGGCAATGCGCTCGCCTGTCCTTTCGTCATGAAACTGGCCGGCCCGGTTTGCTCCACCCATGCTGCGCCTTGGTCGTTCAAAACCGCCTTCACTTCCGGGGCGCGCTCGCCTCGATTCGGGATTCGCGGACCCATCGGACCAAACACCTGATCGTGGGCAGGCGCCGCGCCGCCCAAGTCCGCCGCCAGCACCAGCGGCCCATAAAGCACCGCCTGGATGGAAGCCTTGTCCGGCATCGCTTCGGTGCGCAGCCGCATCGGCAGGTCCAGCGTGATCTCGTCGCCGGTTTTCCAGGACCGCGAGAACGTCAGGTAGCTTCCCGGAGATGCGATCGCCACCAATTTCTCCCCGTTCAGCGCGGCAGCGGCTCCGTGCGCCCAAGCGGGGATGCGCACTCGCACGTCCATCGGGACCGGCGCCGGCGCTTCGAACTTCAGCCTGACGCGCGAGCCCTTCGGGAATGCCGTCTCCTGGGTTACTACCAAGCCTTTGTCTTTCCAATTCAGCTCTGAGGCAGCGAACAGGTTCACATACAGCCCGTGATCATCGTGGAAGTAAATCGAGTTATTCAGCTTCGAGTACTCCTCGACGCCGGTGCCTGTGCAGCACCAGAACGAATCGTAGGCGGTCGAAAACGTTCTCCAAGCGCCAGGCGTATGCGACAGATAATACATCGTCGCACCGGTCGGTAAATCGATGGTTCCCAAGCGATGGTTCAGGAGCACGCGCTCATAGTAATCGAAGAAGCGCGGATCGCCCGACCACTGATACAAGTTACGCGTCAACTTCATCATGTTGTACATACAGCAGCACTCGGCAGTATCCGTGGCCTGCACCCATTCCTCAGAAAGATTCCCGGGATCCACCTGCCAAGCCTCGTTGTTACTTGTGCCGCCCGTCACATAACAGCGCGACTCCGTTACGGTCTCGTAGAAGAACTGCGCAATTTGCCGGAAGCGCGGATCGCCCGTCATCTCATAGCGGCGGCACGCGCCAATCACTTGCGGAATATGGGTATTCACGTGCAATCCCTTCAACGCGTCCTGCCGAACGGCGAGGGGATTGAAGAACGTGTCTTTGGCAAAGGCATCGCCCGCCACCAGATACTTCCACTCCGACGTCAACCCGTACAGGTTGTAGAGCACTTCGTTCATGCCGCCGTATTCGGTCCGCAAAATCTGCTGCATGTGCTCGCGAGGGAACTGCGCGGTCCAATTGGCTGACCAGTCCGCCATTTTCAGCAGCACGGTGAGCGCCTGCTGGTTGCCCGCCAGAGTGTGCATGTCATACAGACCGGCCATGATTTTGTGGATGGTGTAAAACGGCGCCCAGACTGGCTCGCGGCGCTGCAAACGATCCAGGAATTCGAGCGGGAAAGCGCTCAGATAGCCGCTCGGGAGCGCGGCTTGGCACTTGGCCAGCTCGGCCACAATCTCATCGCCCTTGGCCTTCACGGCAGCGTTGCCTGTGGCTGCGTACAGTTGCGCGCACGCCGAAAGAAAATGACCCGTGAAGTGGCCGCGCAATTCGCAATCGGGCTTCTCCCAACCGCCCAAGGGTTGTGCGGATGAGGATAGACCCGCATTTTGGCGGAAGTTGAGCACCAGCCGGTCGACCGGCAGCGCCTCGAGCACCGCGCGATTCGATTCCTGCGCCGCAAGCAAGGGTCCCGCGGTGAGACGCACGGCGTCGAAGGGGAACGGTAGAATGTTCACTGTCTCGCGGTGGAACAACGGCCGGCTGGACGCGGACGGCGAGTCGGCAAACAGGGCTCGCGGAGCGGCGAACGCGGCGGCGCTCGTTCCCAGTGCAGAGAGAAAGCGCCGTCGGTTTAGAGCATGACGATGGCAGACCATGGTGGACCTATCGTATCGCTCGTGGCATGTGAGAAAAGTCGAGCAGCACGATCATCAGCCGCGGATCGTTAATCGGTGTTCATCTGCGGCCCTCAGGTGAATTTCGCTTAACGCGAAACCCCCACTCAACGTGGCAACCGTCACGCTGCCCTTTCCATCTACCCGTATGAGAGCGGCCGCAATCGATACCGCCTCACGGGTGAACCAAAAAGAAAAGGAGGTACCCGATTATGAAACTACTTGCTACTCTTGCATTCGTCGCCATCACTGGCGCGATGGCTTTGCCTGGCGCCGCGAACGCTCAGGAGTTTTATCGCCGGCCTCGGGTGGTCTACAACGACGCCTATCCACGCGTCCCCTACGCCTACCGGCCTGCCTACGTGGCTCCGGTCTATCGGGAAAGGGTCTATAGCAACTACGTTCCTGCGCGCCCTTACGTCGATGGGCGAGCCTGGGATCGTCGCGGCTGGGTCGGCGATCGCGGCCGTTGGGTCCGCCGCTAACCTGACGCTACGTCCTTGCACGCTCGACATCGTCCGCCGGGGCGGGCTGGCGCTTGCCCCGGCTGACGGTTCTACTTCAACTCGATCGTGATCGCCCGCGGCGAACTACCGACGGCCTCTTCCGAATCCACACGTCCGCGCGGCACAAACCGCGCATCCTTCATCGCCACCGTCCGGATCTCCTCTTTGCCGTCCGGCGTTTTCACCCGCAGCGTGCCGCCGGTCACAATCATTTCAACCGAATCCCGGTCGTGAATGTGCATCGCTAACGGTTTTTCCGGAACCCACGTGTAATCCCACATTCGTACGCGCGCATTATCCAGTACATCCTTTGCGCCCCCGCGTGGAAAGGCGGGCGGCATCTGGGAACTCGCGACCGATCCCGAAGGCTCCGGCTCCTTCAGGTCGACCATAATTGCCAGTTGCTCCGGATCGTTCGGGCCGCCCACCGCCTCTTCCTTGTGAGTTCTGCCGCGAAGCTGGAAATACGGTAGCGGCGGCTCGAAATGAAAACCTGGCGTAACCTTGCCGTCGAGCGTAGTGATGTTGACGTGCCCATACCGCAAATACACGCCCGCCATGTCGTAAAGATGCCGGTGAAAGGGCTGCGGCACATTCTTTATCCAATTCACTTCCCAGATCGTGATGCGGTCGTTGTCAAAGAGCTTCTTTACGCCTTCTCTTGGGTACGCGTGCGGATAGCTCTGAGCCGGCAGAAGCCCTGCTCCGTAAATTCCAGCGCTCAGCAGGCCGATTTTTGCGATCCCCGGCATCCTCATGGAGACAAGCCTATAACACTTGCGCGTTGTCGCCGCGCGCTTCCCACCACCGGGATTTCCAGTGTTCGAATAGGAGGCCATCCAGGGAATCAGCAAGGTCCACGCGTTTCTTGGCCCGATCTCAAGTGCTGACCTTGGTCTGATCGAGCCGTGAACCTGCTGCCAAAAAGCTATCCAGGGACGCCTACATTCCCCAGCTTTCGTTCGCAGCGAAGTGGAGCGGTTCCAGTACTTGGGTTCAAGTACTTCCAGCGATTGTTTGGGCCAGCGTTCAGCTAGGCTTTGGTTCAATAGCCGTGCAACCGGAAGCTTGCAACGCCGCAACCTTCCAGGACTACCCTAACTTCCGTTTCAATCTGCTGGCAGCGGTGGCGCCTGCGCTCCCGCGACGCCGGAGGTACCCGTACCATCTCAGTTTGATTGCACAGCGAAGGCTAGAACACAATACCCTTTGATGAATTTCCTTGAAGGCCTCATGAGGGTAGTTTTCTACTGCTATATTGCGTCGACTATTTTGTACGCCCTCCTGCCTGACTCCCTCGCACAAAAGGCCGCTTTCCTGGACGTGTATCCTCAACTCGAGCGTATATTCCTTGAGTATTTGTGCCGATGATCGCCGGCGCTAGCCGAGTGTCTCAGTTCGTACCGTGACCAGATCCAGCACGGCTGAATCCAGGTCATACCCAAACCCAGGCTGGCCGCTCACCGTAATGGTGCCGCGCTCGCTCACTTCCACCGGGGGCACGATTACGTCCCGTTTCCAATATCGCTTCGATGCGGAAACGTCGCCAGGCAGCACGAAATTCGGCAAAGTGGAGAGCGCAATATTGTGCGCCCGGCCAATGCCGGATTCCAGCATCCCGCCGCACCACACCGGCACACCGTTGCGCTCGCAGACATCGTGAAGCCGCTTGGCCTCCGCAAACCCGCCAATGCGGCCTAGCTTGACGTTGATGATCCGGCAGGCTCCGAGCTCAATCGCCTGCTCGGCGTGGTGCGCCGTTCGAATGCACTCATCCAGACAAATCGGCGTGTCCAATTGCCGCTGCAGTTTGGCGTGGTCGATGATGTCGTCGTGCGCAAGCGGCTGTTCAATCATCATCAGGCCAAACTCGTCGAGCCGCTTCAGGCTTCCGGCGTCGGCCAGCGTGAAGGCCGAGTTCGCGTCGGCCATCAATCGGATGCCGGGAAACTCGCGGCGTACTTCCCGAATCACGTCCACGTCCCAACCCGGCTTGATCTTCATCTTGATTCGCTGGTAGCCCGCTTCCACTTCCACGCGAATCTTCTCAATCAGCGCCCCCACCGTGTCCTGAATGCCGATCGATACGCCGCACGGAATTTCGTTTCTCGCACCGCCGCCGATCGTCTTCCACAACGGTTCCCCGGCAGCCCTCGCAAACAAGTCCCAGATTGCCGTCTCGACGCCCGCCCGCGTCATGTTATGCCCGCGTATGTGCGCTGTTCGCGGATAGACCTCCTCGGGCGACGAGAACTCATGGTGGAGCACCCGGGGAGCCACATAGTCAATCAAAAGCGGCCAGGCGGACCCGGTCCATTCTTCGTTGTAGAAAGGGCTCTCTCCGGCCGTGACTTCGCCCCATCCCGAAAGCTCTCCGCTGACGGCCTCTATCAGGATGATGTCGCGATCGTACACGCGCCCGAAACTTGTCTCGAAGAAATGCACCAGCGGCATTCGAATCTGCCGCACCACCAACTGCTCTATTTTGATTCCCATGTGCCCAGCAAGTAGACCCCGGCGTCCGTTGTTTTTTCGAAACCGATCACAGCCAGGCCCGCCTGAAAGTGCCGGTCAAACTGTTCCGCAATGCTCGCCTGGATCTGTTTGGCCCGCTCCGGGTTCTCGACCCGGATTTGACCGATCTCGGCTGGCACACTCACTCTTGCTTCCGTCAAATTCCGCGGAAAGGGCCGTCCGCCGCCGATCGCTTCCGCCCGCGGCGTCCGGATCCACCACTCGGCGATCAACCGGTCCGTCGGCAAGCCGCCGTGCAAATGGCTGCTTGTGGTGCCGTATTGATTATGCACAAAGCGGCGGACGACGACGCCTAGCCGCTCGAGGTTGAAGAATGCATTCTTGATCTCCATCGGATCGAAGGTCCACTCGATCAACTCAATGCCGCGGGCCAGTGCGTTATCGCGCTGCGTCAGTTTCAACTGCCGGCCGAGCCCCGTATTCCGGTAGCTCTCGAGCACTCCCAGCATGTGGCTGTGCAGGTAGATATGCCCGCCCGGCTTCAGACCCGGAATGCACAAGCAAAACGCCACCATTTTGCCGGCGCGTTCTGTGTCGAAGGCGCCCAGGACCTCGCCGCCCACCTTGTCGGCCACGACGAACAAGCGCAAAGGAAGAAGCTCAATATCCTGGAATCCCCAGATCTCCTTTTGCAGGGCCACTGCTTCGGCAAACTCGACGTGCCGCGTGAGTTTCCGGATCTCAATCATTTCCCCGCCCTTTATCGGCCTGTCCTTTGTCGCGTGTTTCCCGCCGCTTGGCTTCGATCCAGAATTCCTCCAGCCGTTCGAGCGGCGTCTGCCCCATTTGTCCGCCCTCGGCCGCCACCTGTTCTTCAATAAAGGCGAAGCGAGCCCGGAATCGCGCGTTGGCTTTCCGTAGCGCCTGCTCGGGGTCCGCCTTCAATATCCGGCCCACATTGACAAGGGAGAAGAGAAGATCTCCCAATTCGTGTTCGATCTCGCCGGCATCGGTTTGCTCTCGCGCCGCCTCCAGCTCCGCAATCTCTTCGCGCACTTTCTCGAGAGCTCCGCGCACATCCGGCCAATCGAAACCCACCGCCGCCACCTTGGAAGAAATCTTTTCCGCCTCAACCAATGCGGGCAGCGCGCGCGGCACATCGTCGAGAATCGATGCCGCCCTCAGCTTCCCTTTCTCGCCCTTTTCCTCCTGTTTGATTTCGTCCCAACGCAGCTTCACGTCTTCCGGCGTTTCGGCCGTGCCGCCGGCGAACACGTGCGGATGCCGCCGGATCAGCTTGGCGTTGATGGCCTCCAGCGCATCGGCAATCGTGAATTTCGATTCCTCAGCGGCCATCTGCGCGAAGAAAACCGGCTGCAGCAGCAGGTCGCCGAGCTCTTCGCTCAGCCCGCTCCAGTCCCTTCGATCGATCGCATCCATCACTTCGTACGTCTCTTCGAGCAAGTACGGCTTGATCGTGTCGAATGTCTGCTTTCGATCCCACGGGCAGCCGCCCGGCGCGCGCAGCCGCGCCATGATCTCCACCAGTTCGCCGAACTTCGCCGCTGCGTCGCCGGATTT
>Ga0302325_10014931_pt1 | contig 16523 bp, 16 predicted proteins | sample Palsa_T0_2_FD_201948 | JGI IMG/M metagenome (GOLD analysis project Ga0302325, IMG submission 201948) | Peat permafrost microbial communities from Stordalen Mire near Abisko, Sweden - Palsa_T0_2 | ecosystem: Environmental > Terrestrial > Soil > Palsa > Peat permafrost | place: Sweden: Abisko... | reverse complement strand
GCAGCCCCGCCCGCCATGTGGCCCGACAGGCGCGGAGGACCGTCTATCACGATGGCGTCGGGCTCAGATGGGTCCGGGAGCAGGTCGGGGTTGTCCGCAACCGTGACCTGGACTACGTCGTAAGGCCTCAGCCGCTGGTCGACATCGATCGGTGACCAACCTCTGACAAGGGCACCTGAAGCGATGTCAATCCCGGCGCAGTACCGCTCGCCGGTCGCGACGACCAGGAGCTCGAGGGTTGTACCCGGCGAATCGTGGAGCCGCCGCATCGGCTTGACGGGCACCTTGAGCGTGGGACTAAGAAGCACCACGGCCAATAATGGCCGGTGGGGAGCCGCTAGGGGTGGATGGTCGCGGCTCGGCAGGGTTTTCAGAGGTCATGCGGGCCCTTGCCGAGGAGCGCCGCCAGCTGTGCCGCCTCACTCACCGGCAGCTTGCAGGTGTAGCTCTCGCATACGTAGGCCTGCCCGATGGTGCTCGGCCCGTCCCGGCCCTCCCAGAGCGGGGAGGGGTAGGGCTCGGCCCAGGCGAGCACGGTGTCGGGCAGATAGCGCTCCCACACAGGGCGTACGAGTCGCGAGTCTGAGGTAGTGATGACCACCTGACGCCTGGGCGACGTGAGGTAACCGGCAGCGAGGGCCATCCCGGGGAAGGCGATTGGGGTACGTGACATGGCCGGTGCCATGGAGCCGACGGTCTGGTGAGCGACGTCGGTGAAATGACGTTCCCCGCTGAGCTCCCCGAGACGAGCCAGCGCCAGCACGGCCGCCGCGTTCGCGGAAGGCACCGCGCCGTCGTATATGTCCTTCATGCGCGCGATCAGCGGTTCGCCGTCGCTGCCGTAAGTGAAAAAACCGCCATTTCGCTCGTCCCAGAACAGCTCGATCATGGAGTTGGCCGTTTCCCGGGCGGCGTTGGACCATTTGGCTTGGCCCGTCGCCTCGCCGAGGCGGGTAAAGGCTTCGACGACCCAGGCATAGTCCGCAGCGCACGCGAGGTGCCGCCCTCCTGCTCCGGCACCCGCCTGTGCGCCAGGGCGCCATGAGCGAAGCCAGCGGCCATCTGAGCGGCGCAGCTGCGCGACCAGTACCTCGACGGTCGCCACCGCAGCGTCGACCCAGGTGGGCTGCGCGAACGCACATGCTGCATAGGCGAGGGCCGCGACTGCCATTGCGTTCCACTCGGTCAGGACCTTGTCGTCCAGGCCTGGGCGGGGCCGCTTCGAGCGGCGTTCGAGCAGGGAGAGCCTCGCAAGCTCTATGTCGGGTGGCCGGGCGATGGCGCCGATCTCGGGGCGCCAGAGGATGTTCTTGCCTTCCCAATTGCCCTCAGCGGACGCGCCGTACCAATCGACGGCGGCCCGGCCCGCGACGTCGATCAGTTCTGCGGTACCCCAGGTGTAAAAGCGCCCCTCTTCGCCCTCGCTGTCGGCGTCCTCGGCCGCGGCCCAGGCGCCCTCTGCCATACGCAGAGGTGGGCTGAGGAGGTAGCCGACCGTCTCTTCGACCACCTGGCGATAACGCGGCGAGGCAGTCAACTGCCAGGCGTGGGTGTACGCCAGGACGAGTAAAGCATTGTCGTAGAGCATCTTTTCGAAATGGGGCACAAGCCAGCGCCGATCGGTGCTGTAACGAGCGAAGCCGCCGGCCAGGTGGTCGTAAATGCCCCCCGAGCTCATTGCGTCGAGCGTCCGGCGCAGGGCGCCAAGCGAGGCGGCGTCGCCGGAGCGCCACGAGTTTTGCGCCAAAACTTCGAGAGTTGTGGGCTGGGGGAACTTCGGTGCGCCACCAAAGCCGCCCCACTGCGGGTCGTAACGCTCGAGGAGCGCTTCGGCGGCGCGGGCCACGGCCCCGTCTCCGGGCCGTGGGCGGCCACCCGGCTCACCCGGCCCACCCGGCCCGCTCCCCTCGGAAGCCGTGGCGCTCACCAGTTCGCTCGCCAGGTCGCCCGCCAGTTGCCCCGAACCTAGGTCGTCAGCGTGGCTCGGCCCCGCTGACCAGCCCGGGAGCTCCGCACCCTGGCGGACGGCGTCGGCCAAGCGTCCCGCTTCGGTTTCGAGGTCCGTCCGCTGCGACGCCCACAGTTCGCCTACCCGACGCAGCAGGCCGAGGAAGCGACCTTTGGGAAGGTAGGTGCCGGTCCAGAACGGTCGCCCGTCCGCCAGGGCGATGACCGTCATGGGCCACCCGCCGCCGGCGCCCGCAAGCTGCACCGCATCCATGTAGACCGCGTCGACATCGGGCCGTTCCTCACGGTCGACCTTGATGGCTACGAAGCCGGCGTTCAGCACCTCGGCCACCTCAGCGTCCTCGAAGCTCTCATGGGCCATCACGTGGCACCAGTGGCAGGCCGAATAGCCAACGGATATGAGCAAAGGCACGTCGCGCAGGCGCGCCTCGGCGAAGGCTTCGGCGCACCAGGGCCACCAGTCGACGGGGTTCCCAGCGTGCTGGCGCAGGTAGGGGCTTGGCTCCTCGGCCAAACGGTTGGGCGCCACGGGGCCAATTTACCAGCGCCCCGGAAATCAACCATCGCCAGCAATGCCGTAAGGTCGTAATGATGAGCTACTACCCGGAGCCAGAGACCGTCATCGGCAGATCGGCTTACGTCACCGTGGCCATTCCCGGGGGGACCAAGGCGGGTGAAGTGATCATCCGTGTAAGCGGAGGGACCGAGTCGTATATGGCCTTTGCCGACCAACCGGTCGAAATAGGCGCGCAAGTCGTCGTGGTGGCCGACCGGGGAGCGCGTACCTTGTTCGTCTCGCCGTTATGAAACAACCACTAGCACCCCAGTAGAAAGAGCACCCGTATGTTTGCCTGGCATGTCCCCTCCCCCAACGAAGCGATGCTTATTTCCGGCGGCCGCCGCCATGGCGACGCCCCCTTCCGCATTATCGTGGGCCACGGCGCGTTCGCCGTGCCCATACGTAACAAGACCTATTTCCTCACGCTTGCGATGCAGGAGGCGGAAGTCGCCGAGCCGTGCGTGACCCAGCAGGGCATAACCCTGCAAGTACGCGCCGTTATCGCTTTCAAGGTTGGTGACGACAACGAGTCGATAGCAAATGCAGGCCGCCGCTTTCTCGACGACCAGGACTCCATGCCCGAGCTGGTTGGCCGTATTTTCGCGGGCCACCTGCGCTCTGTCGTGGGCTCGATGACCGTCGAGGACATAATTCGGGAGCGCCAGAAGCTCGCCGCCGAGGTCCTTGACGCCTCGAAGCCGGAAATGGCGAAATTGGGCTTCGTCGTCGACGCTTTCCAGATCGAGTCGATCGACGACGGCCAAGCCGGCTACATCAAGGCCATGTCGCAGCCTCACATCGCAGCGGTCAACCAGAACGCTCAAATAGCTCAGGCGCAGGCAGACCAAGCGTCGTCGAAGGTCCGCCAGGAGTCGGACCGCAACCAGGCCGATTACCAGCAGCAGACTGCGGTCGCCAGGGCTGAGTACCAGGCTCAGATCGACCGGGCTCAGCAGACTGCGGCCCAAGCTGGCCCGCTGGCCCAGGCGAAAGCCCAACAGGATGTCCTCTCCGAGCAGGCCAAGGTGGCCCAGGCGCAGGCTGAGCTCCGCCGCCAGCAGCTCGTTGCCGAGGTAGTCCGGCCCGCCGAGGCTGAGGCAGAAAAGGTGCGAACCCTCGCAAAGGCCAACGCCGACGCCATCCGCCTACAAGCCGAAGCGACCGCCTCGTCGGGGGGCGTCGTACTCGAGCGCATGCTTGTCGAGAAAATGCCAGAGATCCTCGGCGCGGCAGCCGGCGAGCTCCGCCAGGCGAACGTGACAATCCTGAACGGCTCTCAAGGTTTGGGTGACCTCGTGGCGGGCCTGGCTGCGCAGGCGACCTCGATCCTGGAGATCGTGCGGAAGGGCAATGGGAAAGCCGCTGATGTGTTCGCTGCCGCGCTCACCGCCGGCGCCGCCCAAGAGCCGGGCGCGGGGCCTCCCGCCGGCTAATAAAGCCCAGGCGTTCAGCGCGGTTGCTCGCGAATAACGCTGCGCCGGAGTTTCCCGATCGATGTCTTTGGCAGCGAAGCCAGAAGGACAAGTTCCTTCGGCGCGGCATAAGCAGCGAGCTCCGCGCGGACGAGCGCCCGCAGTTCTTGGAGTGAAGGCGGGGCTGCATCATCGGCCGGCACGACGAAGGCGACGACCCGCTCACCCCACTCCGGGTCGGGCCGGCTGGACACGGCTACCTCGCCGACGCCGGGGTGGTGGCGCAGGATGCGCTCTACGGCAATGGGCCATACATTTTCCCCGCCCGTAATGATCATGTCTGAGAGCCGCCCATGGAGCTGTAGCCGACCTTGCCCGTCAAGTTCGCCGGCGTCGCCTGTGGGGAACCAGCCCTCCTCGTCGAAGGGGGCCGTGCCGTCCCGGTAGGCACGCATGAGCATCGGGCAACGGAGCAGTACTTCGCCGGTGGGCGATATCGAAATCTCGACCCCGCGCAGGGGGGCTCCGTCGTAAACGACGCCGCTGCCGGTTTCGGTCATCCCGTAGGTCGTCACAACGTTGGGCGCCAGCGCGGGGGGCGGCTCGGAGCCCCCGAGAAGGACCCTGTAAAAAAGGCGCGCGTCTATGCGAGCGAGTGCCGTCGGTACGAGCGACACAAGGACCTCCGGGCCGCCAGCTGCAGCGACCGTTGCGGCGTCGAAACCGTCGAGCACGTTGAGGCGAGCCCCGGTGAGAAGTGACCGTGTGATGACCGACAGGCCGCCGATGTGGCTAAGGGGAAGGCAGGCGAGCCAACGGTGCCGGGCAGGGTCGACTTCGAGCCGTTCGGACGTGGCCATCGCGGACGCGGTGACGGCGGCGTGGGTTAAGACGGCGGCCTTCGCTTCACCCGTGCTGCCGCCCGTGGGGACAACGAGCGCGTCCCCGTCGTCGACTGGGAGCGCAGCAGGCCTGGGCAGCCGGCCGTCGCTTGTAACGACCCACGCAGGTCGGAGCACTTCGAGGAGGCGCTCCCTGGCTGGCGGGGCGAGGCGCTGGTCGACCGGTGCGACCGCACTGCCCTCGTCCCAGGCTGAGCGCAGCTGCTGGACGAACTGTGGGCCGCCTGGCAGGTCTATTGCGACGAGGTCTGCCACATTGGCTAGTTTGCCGCCAGCGCTCTGGTGAGAGCGAGCTGGTGTTGAGACGCCAACGAGGAAGGCCCGCGAGGATGGTCGAACAGAGCTCGGTGCGGCACCCCTGGTTCCTCGGCGCGCGCCCGCGGACCCTGCCGGCCTCGGCAGTCCCGGTCCTGGTTGGTACCGGAGCGGCGACGGCGTACGGGCATGCCATCTGGTGGCGCGCCCTCCTGGCCGCTGTCGTCGCCGTGTCGCTCCAGGTGGGCGTGAACTACGCCAACGACTACAGCGACGGAGTCCGGGGAACCGACGCCGTCCGCGTCGGCCCGCTCAGGTTGGTCGCCTCCGGGACGGCTTCGCCGGGAGCCGTGAAGAGGGCAGCTCTCATCGCGTTCGTTGTAGCGGGGGTCGCCGGCTTGGCGCTCGCGGCCGTGGCGGGTTGGTGGCTCGTGCCCGTTGGTGCTGCTTGCATGGCAGCTGCCTGGCTCTATACCGGGGGGCCGCGCCCGTACGGTTACGTGGGGCTGGGAGAGCTTTCCGTGTTCGCCTTTTTTGGAGTCGTGGCGACTGTGGGGACGGCCTACGTCCAGACGGAAAAATTGACGGGCCTGGAGTTGCTCACCGCTCTGCCGGTCGGCTTGCTGGCTGTTTCGTTGCTTGTCGTGAACAACCTGCGGGACATCCCGGGCGATACGGCCGCAGGCAAGCGGACGCTCGCCGTGCGGTTGGGGCCAACGGCGACCCGCTGGTTCTACGAGGGCTGCGTCCTTGGGGCCGTGGTAGCGCTAGCTCCCATCGCCATTAGTCGGCCCTGGGCCCTGCTGGGCCTGGCGGCACTTCCATTGGCCGCCTTGCCGGTCAGAGCCGTCGCACAGGGAGCGGAGGGGCCGGCGCTCATCCCCGTACTGGGTGCGACCGGTCGCGCCCAGCTAGCCCTCGGGCTGCTGCTCGCTGTTGGCCTTGCCCTCTGAACTGGTGCGGCCCTCTGAGCTGGCGGCCTGGCCGGACGAGGCCCTTCCGATCTCCGCCATAGCGCTGATCGCAGCCGACACGATCTGGGGCTTTTCGAGGTGGCAAGCATGGCCGGCACCGTTCACGATCAGGAGGCGGGCGCTTGGGCCGATCGCCGAGGCCAGCCGGGTGGCCTGGTCCCTGTACCTCCCGTCGAGGGCGCCGGCTACCAGGAGGACCGGCAGGGAGCGCTCGCGGAGCAGGGCGAGCCGGTCCCAGAGGGGTTCCTGGGAACCGGTGCCGGCAAGCCGCAAGCTCGATGCCAGGCCGTCCGGCGTGTTTGCCAGCCGGGCCTCGCGGCCGGCGCTCCCGGGAGGGAGGGTGCTGAAAAGAGGTTGGGCCAGCCAAAAGTCCAAGAAGGCCTCGGTGCCGTCAGCCTGTATGCGTGCTGCGAGCGAATCGTCGGCTGCGCGGCGGGCGTCGCGTTCTTCGGGGGCATCGATACCCGCTGTGGTGCTGATAAGCACGAGCCCATCGACCTGGTCGGGGTGGGCAAGAGCGACGTGGAGGGCTGTGCGCCCGCCCATCGAATAACCCACCCACAACGCTGGCCTGCCCACGGTGCCGACCAGCAGGTCGGCGGTGCGCCACAGGTCCGCCCTCACATGAGACGACCCCCCGTGGCCCGGAGCGTCGGGGAGGAATATGGGGAAACGGCCCTGCAACTCGGCGACAATGGGGGCCCACGATGCCCCCGTCTGAGTGAAGCCGTGCAGCAATACGAGCGGCCGGGCGGTCGGCCCCGCGGCTGGGCCGGTAAAGCTTGCCGAGAGGGCGGTGTACTGTCTCAGACGGTGATCTTGGGCCACGCGGGGATCTTGGGCCACAGAGCGATCTTGCCCCAATGACGTCCTTCGCGGCCAACGACGTCCAGGCCGCCTTTGCTCGTGTCCTGGTCGACGAGTGGGTGCGTGCTGGCGTGACCGACGCGGTAGCGTGCCCGGGCTCGAGGTCGACCCCCCTGCTCGTCACCCTGGCTGAAGCGGCTGAGCGGGGGGCGCTTCGCCTCCACATGCTCCTCGACGAGCGCTCCGCCGGTTTCTTCGCTCTCGGCCTCGCTTTGGCGTCGGCTTCGGGCTCGCCGGCGGTGGTCGTCACGACGAGCGGCACCGCTTCGGCCGAACTGCACCCCGCGGTCCTCGAAGCGCACCACTCAGGGGTGCCCATGCTCGCCGTGACCGCCGACCGCCCCCCGGAACTTCAGGACTCGGGCGCTCCCCAGACTGTCCACCAGGTCGGCCTGTTCGGGGACGCTGTGCGCTGGGAAGCCAGTCCCGGTGTCCCCGAGCTCGCCGCCGCTTATTCATGGCGGTCGCTCGGATCGCGTTCGGTGCTCGAAGCCCGCGGGGGAGCACGCCGGGCTGGGCCGGTGCACCTGAACTTGGCCTTTCGCGAGCCTTTGCTCGGGTCAGCGGACCTCGTGCTCGGGCCCGGGCCGGAGGCAGCGGGGGGGCACGACAGGGAGCTCGGCACGGTGACGGCCACGCCGGCTGGCACGCCGGCTGGCACGCCTGAGGCAGGTAGGGAGGCGCTCACGCTCGTCCGCAATGGCCGGCCTGGAGGTGCACCCTGGCACAAGGTGCGGGCCTGGCAGGAGGAGGTCCCGCCGTCGGACATTGTCCAGCTTCTGGCTGGGGTAGGCGAGCGCGGCCTGGTCGTCGCCGGCGGGGGCGGCTCGGGCCGGGGAGCGATCGGCCCTGAGGCGGTAGCGCAGCTGTCGGCCGCGACGGGGTGGCCGGTTATCGCCTCTCCGCCCAGCGGCTGCCGCCTGCCGGGTGCGATCGGGGCCGCCGATGCTTTGCTGCGGTCGCCGGTCGTCAAAGGGTGGCAGCCGGACGCCGTCGTGCGCCTCGGCGCCCCTTGGGCGTCCCGCGTGGTCAATGAGTGGTTGGCAGGGCTTTCCTGCACGCAGGTGCTCGTCGACCCTTGGGGCGTCTGGGCCGCCCCCGACCACATCCCTGGCGAAGTGGTAGTCACGAGCCCCCTGGCCTTGTGCGGGGCGGTCGCCAGGGCGGTCAACGACCGGGCTGGTAGGAATAGGGGCGCGAACAGCGACTGGGCTCGCCGGTGGTCCCGGGCCGAATCGGCTGCCCAGGACGCGATAGACGCTGCGCTTGCGCGCGAGGTCGAGCTCACGGAGCCGGGTATCGCCCGGACCTTGCTCGACGCGGTGCCGCCTGGGGGGACGGTGGTCGTAGCGTCGTCGATGCCTATCCGAGATGTGGAGTGGTGGGCGCGGCCGCGAGGCGGCGTTTCGGTAGTAGCCAACCGGGGTGTCAACGGCATTGACGGAGTGCTGTCAACTGCACTTGGTTTTGCAACGTCGCAGAACGCCGGGCCGGTCACCGCACTGCTCGGAGACCTCGCTTTCCTCTACGACATTGGGGCACTTTTGGCGGCTGCCAACGCGGGCGTCGACCTCGACGTGGTCGTCGTCGACAACGACGGAGGTGGGATATTCAATTTCCTACCTCAAGCTGGCGCCCAGCCCTCGGAGCGCTTCGAGCGCCTATGGGGCACGCCGCACCGGGCCGACCTGGTTGCCGTAGCGAGAGGGTACGGCGTCGCGGTCGAAGAGGTGCCGGACCTGGCGGGCCTGGCCAGTGCCGTCGCCGAGGGTGGTAACGGGAAAGGCTTTCGTGTGTTTGTCGCCAAGACGGACCGCGCCGGCAACGTGGCCGTCCACCGGCGGCTGCACGCGGCGGTCGCGGCGGCCGTGACTGAGGTGGCCGGTCCGACCTGACGTTGCTGTCGTAGCCGTAGCCGTAGCCGTAGCGAGCGGTGCGGTCAGGGCCGGACGGTCAGGGCGGACGAGATCAGGGCCGGACGAGGGCTGGGCCGGACGGTCAGGGCGGACGAGATCAGGGCCGGACGAGGGCTGCCAGGAGCGCCTGTAGCTTGAGCTGAGTCTCTGCCAGTTCTGCGTCGGGGTCTGAACCGGCGACGATGCCGTTGCCCGCGTAAAGAACGGCTCGGCGACCCGAGACGGTCGCGCTGCGCAACCCGAGGGCCCACTCGCCATCCCCGCGGCCGTCGAGCCATCCAACCGGACCGGCATAACACCCTCGATCGAAGCCCTCGTTGTCGCGCTGCCAGCGCAGTGCGGCGTCAACCGGCAAACCCCCGACGGCGGGCGTTGGCTGGAGGAGGGCGGCGAGCTCGAGACTGGTAGGCAATAGCGCGTTGGCGGGGGACAGGGACCCGCGGATCTCGGTGCCGAGGTGTGAGACGTTGCGCAATGGCACCACCGTGGGGGTCTTGGGGACATCGAGGGAGGCGCAGAAGGGCCGCAGTTTGGCGGATATGGCGTCTACGACCAGCTGATGTTCGTGGCGGTCCTTACGCGAGCCCATAAGGGCAGCAAGCAGAGCCTCGTCCGTCGCCGGGTCGCCGCTCCTGGCCACAGTCCCCGCAAGCGGGTGGCTCAGGATCTCCGCGCCCATCCGTCGCACCAGTACCTCAGGGCTGGCTCCGATGAAGCCTTCGATGTGGAAGACCGTGCAGGATGGGTAAAGCGAGGCCAACCTGGCGAGCGTCTCGGGCAGGACGAACGGGCGGTTCGCTAGCACCTCGACTTGGCGGGCCAGGACGACCTTAGCGAGTGAGCCGCCTTCCATTTCTCCGACCGCCTTGGCGACGAGCTGCTTCCACTCGTCGTGGGGGATGCAGGCTGTCAGTTCGAAGCCGTCCGGGAGCGCCTCGAGGGGAGGTTCGTGCCGTAGCTCGGCGAGCTCGTCCTCGATGGCGCGGCGCACCTCAGATGTTGTGGCGCCGGGTGGCTCGATAAGCGTGGCCCAGCTCCTCGCGCCGTGGCGGCCGAGCAGGAGGCGGGGGACCACCAAGTGCCCTCCAGCGGCCGGGTCGTACGGGAGCGCCCCTATGGCGACAGGCCCGCAGCCGGGAAGGCCGAGGTCGTCGTGAACTGTGACGGTAGCCAGCACATCGTGGACGAGCGATGTGCGCTCCCGCGCAGCCCAGCTGGCGGGTAAAGGCAGCCGGAGGGCTTCGCCCAATGCGAGCAGGCTTGCATTGCCGCGGCTCCAAAGGCGCCGCCCATCGTAGCCCGCAGCCCTGACCGCCCCGGGCATCAACTTCGCGTCGACCTCGATCGTCGTAGACACAAGCCGCCCGGCGGCTTGGAGGGCACGCGGGGGCCGGGCCGAGCCGCCGCCTTGGTGGCGGTCCCCTCCGGTCATGGTGTGCCGGCCTCGTGCTTTCGGGTCGCAGTATAGAGCTGGCTGACGCCACCGGACAGAAGCTCGTGTTGCACGGCTCCGAAGCCCGCCAGCTCTAATAGCTCGACAACCCGGGAAGCTGGCGGCAGGTAGGCAAGGCTGCGAGGCAGGTAGCGGTATGCGGCCGAGTCGGAGAGCGCAGATCCGACAAGCGGTACCGCGTAGTTCGTCCAGAGGCGGTGCCCCAGCCGCAGGAGATGAGCCTCCGGTTCGGCGAGGTCGAGGAGAGAGATGCGACCGCCCGGACGGGTGACGCGGGCAAGTTCGACGAACAGGACGGCGAGGTCGGTGACGTTGCGCAGCGCAAAGCCGCTCACGGCTCCATCGAAGGATGCCGTGCGGAACGGGCTGACAAGAGCATCGGCGCGGACCAGAGGCCCGGGGGACCGGGCGTGCGCGAGCATGCCAGAGGACATGTCCACACCGACCGGGCGCAGGAGGCGGCGGTCGAGCTCACGGCAGAGGTCCCCAGTGCCGCAAGCGACGTCGAGGACGACCGAACCAACGGGTAGTTCGAGAGCATCGACGCAGCGGTGCCGCCAACCCCGGTCCATCCCGAGCGACACGATCGCGTTGACCAGTTCGTAGCGGACGGCGATGGCATCGAACATCTGGCGGACGGCCTTGACCTTCGCCGGGCCTGTGGGCAGTTGCGTAGCTGCGGCCGGGGAGGTTCCCACCACGGCCGGGCTCATGCGGGCAGGTTAGGTCAGCCGGGCGGTTTCCGGCCAAGCCGAGCCGTCTGCGGGGCGCGCCTCGAGCTCCGCGTGCAGAAGATTGAGGCGGCCTGCCCCGAAAACCGCAAATGTGGGTTCGCGATGGCCCGATCGGTCACCGAAACGGCGATTTTTTTGCACCGGCGTCAGTGATGTACACCTTTTGGGACCACATCGGTCACCGCCATGAAAAGTTGGCGCCCGACGGGGACGCCGAGGGCGCGGAGGGCGCGGAGGGCACGTCGTTGAGCCCGATGACCCACGCCTCGCGCAACTTATCGACCAATTGAGCGGCGAAACGCGGGTCGACCAGGTCGTCCCAAGTGAAGCGGAGGAGAGCCCAGCCCGCCGGCACCATCGACAGCAGAATCCGGTTTTGCCGCCGCAGGTCCCGGCTGAGTGCGTCCCGAGAAGCGTGTGTCGCCGCTCCGTCGATCTCCACGGCAATGCGACGGTGAGGCCAAGCGAAATCGAGCCGGAAGGCCCCTTCGCTGGTGGGCACTGCAAACTGACGTAGCGGGTCGGGCAGGCCCGCCCGGCGAGCAAGCTGGAGGAAGAGGGTCTCGGCGTCGCTCTCGGTAGGGGGTGCACCGGCTGGTCGGCGAGCAAGAACTGAGCGAAGCGCGCCGGCGCCTCGCAACCGAGGGGCGGCATCGACCGCAGCAGCAAGGGCGTCGACCGAGACGTAGCGCTTGCGCAGGGCCGACTCGAGCGAGCGCTCGACTATTTCAGGGCCGACGACCTGGCCTAGGTCGAGCAGGGTGCGCGTGACAGAGGTGACGCGCAGGCCGTCGACCCGAGCGATCTCGGCCGGCTCGAAGCTCCGCGGTCGGTACAGGCTCCCGGGGCTCGGACGTCCGGACGTGACAGCGAGCTCCACGATCCGGGGCTCGACGCCGTCGAGGCCCCATAAGGCAGCCGCCGTGCGGCGGAAGCATACGACGGTCGCCCGCACCCGGGGCGAACACGAGAAAATGGCCACGTAAAGCTCATGGCGCCATTGGGCCTCCCGACGTTCGGGCCGGGTGCCGGTGGTGGTCCAGTGCGGGTTGAGCACCAGCCACCGGCCCTGACGCACGAGCCAACCACCGTTGACGGCCAGCGAGATCCCGTGACGGCTGATCCCCTGTTCGCGAAGCTGGTCATAGCCGGCGACGCCGAATTGCTGGTCAAAGGTGCTGAATGACAGAATAACATGAAACTACATCACAACCGGGTGCCGGCGAACAAGGGTCTGGTTCGGCGGGCACGGTAGCATGGCCCGCTAAATGTTCGAGGCACTTTCCGACCGGTTCGAAGGGATTTTCACGCGGCTGCGGGGCCGCGGCCGGCTGAACCAGGAGGACGTGGACGAGGCGCTGCGGGAGATCCGCATGGCGCTCCTGCAGGCGGACGTCAACCTGCTGGTGGTGCGGGACGTTGTCGGGCGCCTGCGGGAGGAACTGGTAGGAGCAGAGCTCTCGCGCAGCCTGTCGCCGGGCCAGATGGTGATCAAGGCGGTCAACAACGAGCTGGTACGGATCCTCGGCGGCACGGCGCTCAAGATCACTTACGCGCCAAGGCCCCCGACGGTCGTGCTGCTCGCCGGCCTACAGGGTGCCGGCAAGACGACCGCCGCCGCCAAGCTCGCACGCTGGTTCAAGCAGCAGGGTCGCAACCCGCTCATGGTCGGGGCCGACCTCCAGCGCCCAGCCGCCGTCGAGCAGCTGCGGGTGCTCGGCCGGCAGGTGAACGTGCCGGTGTTCTCAGAGCCGTCGGACCCCGTGACCGTGGCCAAAAAGGGCCTCGCCGAAGCCATCCGCGTCGGGCGCGACGTGCTTATCGTCGACACCGCGGGCCGCTTGTCCATCGACGCAGAGCTGATGGAGCAGGTCCGCCAGATTTCGGCGACAGTCCAACCGCGTTACACGTTTTTGGTTATCGATGCCATGACCGGCCAGGACGCCGTAACTACGGCCGAGGCGTTCCATAAAACGCTCGAGCTCGACGGGGTCATATTGACCAAGGTCGACGGCGATGCCCGGGGCGGCGCGGCGTTATCGGTAAAAGAAGTTGTCGGCAAGCCCATCGCGTTTTCGTCAACCGGCGAAAAGCTAGAAGACTTCGAGCTTTTTCACCCTGACCGCATGGCCGGGCGGATCCTCGGCATGGGCGATGTGCTGACATTGATCGACCGCGCCGAGCAGGCGCTGAACCGTGAGGACGCCGAAAAGGCGGTCGCAAAAATCCAAGCCGGGCGTTTCACGCTCGACGATTTCTTGGAACAGCTGCAGGCGGTCAAGAAGATGGGCCCTCTGTCGGGCCTGATGGGGATGCTCCCTGTTCCCAAGGAAGTCCGCAATATGCAGCTCGACGACGCGATGCTGAAGCCCGTGGAGGCCGTCATCCGCTCGATGACCCCCGGCGAAAGGGCGGATCCCTCTGTGATCAACGGCTCCAGGCGTACCCGTATCGCCAACGGGTCGGGCACGAGCGTGCAGGAGGTGAACGAGCTTCTCGAGCGTTTCAAGCAGGTCCAGGCGTACATGCGCCAGGTACCCGGGCTGGGGGCGATCCAGCGGCGGAGCTCTGGAAAAAAGGCGGCCGCCAAGAAAAAGAAACGCCGTTGACTTCCAAGTGGCAGGGGCTGGGCTGCTAAGGCTGGTCCATCGCGCCTACACTTAGCAGGTCCAACAAGGAAAGCAGAGAATATGGTCAAGCTCCGCCTGATGCGGATGGGCAAGACGAAGCAACCGACCTACCGGGTGGTGGCGGCAGACAGCCGTTCGCCGCGCGATGGGCGTTTCATCGAGATCGTCGGTAGCTACGCGCCCCGTCAAGAGGACAACAAAGTCGTCCTGAAGGCTGAGCGGGTTAATCACTGGCTCGGCGAGGGCGCGCAGCCTACGGACAGGGTCCGGCGACTGCTGGTAGGTGCTGGGATAATGGAAGGCGCTCCGGCGCGGCAAGCTCCCGTCGCCGCCGCCGCTGCAGAACCCGCCAAAAAGGCCAAGTGAGCGACCCCTTCAACCGTATCCCTGGAGGCACGGCGCGGGCCGTCCTCGAGTACCTGGCGCGCCATCTTGTCGACGAGCCGGACGCCGTAGAGGTCGAAACGGGCGGTGGCTCCGCTGGCCAGGCGGTGCGGCTCAGCTTGAAGGTCGGCCCCGGCGACGTCGGCAGGGTGATCGGGCGGCGCGGCCGCACGGCGCAGGCGATGCGCGCCGTTACGCGAGCCGCGGCGGCCAGGGACGGTGAAGAGGTCTTCGTAGACATAGTGGACTGAGCGGGCCATCAGTGCTGCTCGAAATAGGCCACATCACTCGGCCCCACGGGCTCAAGGGTGAAGTCGTAGTAGGCCTGGTCACGTCGGTAGAGGGTCGGCTGGCACCGGGTCGCGCGTTCGAGTGCGGGGGCCGCCAGCTCGTGGTCTCGCGCTCACAGGCCTTGCCCGGTAAAGCGGGCCCCCGGGGGGGGCAATGGTTGGTGTGCTTTGAGGGTGTCGGCACCCGCGAGGCCGCAGAAGCCCTTGCCGGTGCGACTTTGCGGGCTGAACCGCTCCCTGAGGCCGACGCCGAAGGTCTGTGGGTCCACGAGCTGATCGGTGCTGAGGTCGTCGGCACCGCCGGTGAGAGCCACGGCACTGTTACCGCCGTCGAGGCGAACCCGGCCAGCGACTTGCTCGTGCTGGACAGCGGGGCGCTGGTCCCGTTGCGGTTCGTCGTTGGGGCGGAGCCAGGCAAGCTGACGGTGGACGTGCCGGAGGGCCTGTTCGACTTATGAGGGCCGAGATTTTCACCATCTTCCCCGAGCTTGTTTCTACCTGGGCAGGGGCGAGCCTGATCGGGAAGGCCTGGCGGAGCGGGGCTATCGACATCGTGGTCCATGACCTGCGCGCCGGTGCCAACGACCCGCGCCGCAGCGTCGACGACAGCCCTTTCGGCGGGGGAGCGGGTATGGTCCTCGCCCCCGAGCCGCTCTTCGCTGCCGTGGAGGCGGCGCAACCGGTGAGGCCGCTCTTCCTCCTCGGCCCCGGTGGCCGGCGCTTCGACCAGGCTATGGCCCGTAAGCTCGCGGCCGGCCCGGGGTTCTCGCTGCTTTGTGGGCGCTACGAAGGTGTCGACGAGCGGGTTGCAGGACATCTCGTGGACGGGGAGCTGTCCATTGGCGACTTTGTGCTGGCCGGCGGTGAGGCAGCGGCGGCCGTGGTGGTCGAGGCGGTAGCTCGTTTGGTGCCGGGGGTGATGGGCAACCTGGCCTCGACCGACGAGGAGAGCTTCACCGAAGGCCTGCTCGAGTACCCCCAGTACACTCGGCCCGCTGAGTTCCGCGGCTGGGCCGTCCCCGAAGTGCTCCTGTCAGGTCACCACTCGCGTGTGGCCGAGTGGAGGAGGGCCTCCGCACTCGCCCGCACGCTGGAGCGCCGGCCAGATTTAATAGCCGCGCGGGGGGGAATTTCTGCAGAAGAGGAGGTACTGCTCACGCAGTGGGGGTTCGATGCCCTAATCTCTCTTAGTTATGGTCCCGACCGATCTGATCGACCGTGAAAATTTACGCGACGATGTCCCCGACTTTTCCCCCGGTGACACGATAAGGGTGCACGTAAGAGTGGTGGAGGGCACCCGGGAGCGCGTACAGGCGTTCCAAGGTGCTGTGATCGCCCGTAAGGGCTCAGGGGTCCGTGAGACCTTCACCGTTCGCAAGGTGAGTTCAGGCGTGGGCGTCGAGCGGACCTGGCCGGTGCACTCGCCCTCGATCGCCCGGGTCGAAGTTGTCACTTTGGGCGACGTCAGGCGGGCCAAGCTTTATTACCTTCGCGACCGCATCGGCAAGGCGGCAAAGATCAAAGAGAAGCGGGTCGCTTACCAACGGCCTGCCAGCCCCAGCCCCAGCCATGAAGCACCGTCTCAGGCCGACGCCGCTGCCGCCACCGGTGGTACAGCGGAGTAGTGCCGAAACCCTGATAGCGCGGTTCTGCGCCGGCTCCACCGCCCCTGAGCCGTAGCGGGCTACCGCAATATCCCTCCGACAGCTCCGCCGGGCCACTGGATCGATCTTCGCTCATTCGGGAGACGATTTGGACCGATAGAAGATCGATGGACCTCGCTGGGAGCATGGTGCGACGATGGTTGCGAGAGTTGGGCCCGTTCGGGGCCGAGACATGCCGGTTCGCCAGCAAGCTCGGCGGTCCGTCCCCGTCATCGGAGCGTCTGTTCGTGCTCGGCACACCGGACTTCGAGCCCTGGCACTTCGTGGCTCACCTCGGCGAGCAGGCAGCCAGATATGGCCGACGGGACCTAATGCCGACGCTGATGCGCTGGCAGGTGCCTGCGGGTGCACCAGCTCATCTTTCCGTAGGGGTGAACGACGTTACGAGGGCTTCACGGCGCGACACCTTCTTGGTGATCGCTCCGGGCGGTGAAGCTCCAGAGCTGCTCCAACGGGTAGCGGATGCCAAACGCGTCGGTTCCCGCGTCATGAGCCTCCATCGTGAGCAGGCGGAC
>Ga0302325_10014929_pt1 | contig 16524 bp, 15 predicted proteins | sample Palsa_T0_2_FD_201948 | JGI IMG/M metagenome (GOLD analysis project Ga0302325, IMG submission 201948) | Peat permafrost microbial communities from Stordalen Mire near Abisko, Sweden - Palsa_T0_2 | ecosystem: Environmental > Terrestrial > Soil > Palsa > Peat permafrost | place: Sweden: Abisko... | reverse complement strand
TTGAGCAGCGTCAAGGCATGCTGCGCAACATCCTAACGCGCGCAGTGCCAAGATTGGCTGCAGAATACGCGCATCGGGTTTTGGAAGCAGTCCTGCGGCGCGCCGGTATTCCCGCTTCGCAGATCAACACGTGGATCATGCACGCGGGCGGTCGTGACGTGTTGCTTTCGTTGGAAAGGCGATTTGGGTTGGAGGCGAGGGACTTTCGCTATAGCGCTGCTATGCTGCGCGAATACGGCAATCTCTCGAGTGCGTTCGTCTACTTCGTCCTCCAGGCCGCACTGGCCGATCGAGCCCCCGGAGGATGGTGGTGGCTGTCTTCGTTCGGCGCGGGTTTCAGTTGCCACGGCGCGCTTCTGGAGGTCGCGTGAAGCCGAGCGATTGGCCCGCGCTCGCGGCTTCGCCTGAGGAACGACTTTGACGTTTCCGAGGACGGTGTCGCACGAAACCCTCGACTTACTGGCACCGAGCGATCCGCGCGCAACACGCTCACGCCGCGATTTGCGAAGGGTCAACCGTATCATGGGGACACGCGACATTATAATGCGAGGGATGCAGCCCGCACTTGGGCGCCATTCCGGCTATCGGCCGGTACGGGTGCTTGAACTCGGCGCCGGCGATGGAACCCTAATGCTAAGCGTTGCGCAAGAATTATCGGGGTCGTGGCCCGCGGTGCAGCTTGCGTTACTCGATCGGCTGCCGCTCCTTGACGCGGATACAAGCAATGCTTTCGCACGCCTTGGATGGTCCGTGCAGACCCTAACCGTGGACGTGCTCGACTGGGCCGCAGCACCTGTGCCGCAGCACCTTCCTCCCAGATGGGATCTAATAGTGACGAATCTCTTCCTGCATCACTTCGACGACCTGCGGCTTCCAGAATTGTTGTCTGCCATCGCCGCTCGATGCAATTGGTTTGTCGCCTGCGAGCCAAGACGCTCACCTATATCTCTCATCGGGAGCTATCTGATTGGCGCGGTAGGCGCAAGTAGAGTTACGCGCGAGGACGCTGTTCTGAGCGTGCGGGCAGGATTCCGCGACGCTCAGCTTTCCATAGTTTGGCCTGGCGATCGCGATGACTGGCAGTTGCAAGAGCATGCCGCGGGCCTCTTTAGTCACTTTTTTCGTGCGGCCAGGCAGGACGTTACCGCCGCCGGGATAACCTGATGCAAACGGACTACGACGCTGTCATCGTCGGCGCTGGCCCATCGGGTTCGACCGCAGCGATCTTGCTTGCGCAAGCGGGCTGGTCAGTCGCGCTGATCGAGAAGCAGTGCTTTCCACGCCGCAAGGTCTGCGGAGAATGCATTGCGGCAAGTAATTTGCCGCTTCTGGATGCACTCGGGATCGGCGCCGCGTTCGCGTCGATGGCGGGGCCGGAGCTGCGCCGCGTGGGGTTGCTGTGCGACGCGCAGTCGGTGAGCGCTCCTTTGCCCCCTGGCGACGATGCGCAGCACCCCTGGGGACGGGCGCTTCGGCGCGAACATTTGGATTTGTTGTTGCTGCAGCGTGCCAAGGCAGTCGGAGTATCTGTACTGCAACCGTGTGACGTACAGTCACTCAGCGGGCACCTCGGCAACTTCCGCTGCATCGTGTGCGCCGTCGATAGCGGCCAATCGATAACGCTGCGCGCTCCGGTTGCGATCGGCGCCTATGGATCGTGGCAGCCCTTACCGGCAGATCGAGCGCGTCGGCGCGTCGAGAGACGTGCCAGCGATCTGTTGGCTTTCAAGGCAAATTTCACCAACGTGCGTTTAGAAAAGGGGCTGTTGCCGGTGCTGTCGTTTCGAGGCGGTTACGGCGGTATGGTCGTTGCTGATCACGATACTGCGACTCTCGCATGTTGTATTCGCACTGACCGGCTGCATGCGTGCAGGCGCGCGCTTCCCGGGGCAAAGGCTGGCGCCGTCGTCGAAGCCTATCTGCGGCGCGAGTGTGATGGGGTGCGGGATGCCTTGAGCGGAGCGTCGCGCGCTGGGCCGTGGCTCTCTGCCGGGCCAATCCGCCCTGGCGTACGGTTGTCGCGCGACGCAGATGTCTTTCTGATAGGCAACGCAGCCGGTGAAGCGCATCCCATCATCGGCGAAGGCATAAGCATGGCACTTCAGTCAGCGTGGTTGTTGTGCGAGCAACTTGTTCACAGTCCGAATGTCCTCTTGCGCGGAGTCGACGCACACAGGTGGCAGCGTCAGATCCAGGAACGCTATAGAGCCGAATGGCGCAGTCATTTCGGGCTACGCTTGCGGATTGCCGCCTTGCTCGCGCAGGCGGCGATGCGTCCTGCTTTGGCGGCTTTCATTCTCCCGCTGCTGTGCCGAGCGCCAGGATTACTTACGCATAGCGCGCGCTGGAGCGGCAAGATACGATGCGTAGGGAATCCAGCAGCGATCGCATGAAGCAACCTCCGCAGCACTTTACAAAGACTCGGTCGGGAGCGTGATCTATGACAACACGTGAGCGGCTTTCGAAAATTCTAGTGAAGAATTACAAGATAGATCCCACGCGACTCACGCTCGATGGGCCACTGGAGGAGCTTGGAATTGATTCCCTCGGGATGGCTGAATTGCTGTTCTTCATTGAAGACGAGTTCAAGGTCCAACTACCGTTCGACCCAGTTCCACTGCCAACCCTTGGCGACGCGGTCTCCTATATCGATGGCCTGCTCACAGCCCAGCATATTCCTGAAACGCCGGTAATCGCCGGCATTGCGCCACCTGCCGCACCCCATCGGCCGGTATGAAGCGGGTTGCCGTGACAGGGATCGGCATGGTCTCTCCGCTGGGAAACATCGCGACAGAAGTACTTGCTAACGCAACCGCCGGACGCTCTGCGATTTGCCGAATTGACGAGCCGTGGTGCAAGCGGCTCGTTTCCCCGCTTGCGGCTTGCGTAAACTTCAGCGGCGATGAGCATTTCGCCGCTCCGAAGCTACGGATGCTCGATCGCGTGAGTCAATTCGCCATCGTGGCCGCACGACAGGCGGTCGGCGATGCGCGCTTCGATTTTGAGAATGCCGATCGGCAGCGCGTAGGAGTGTTTGTCGGAACCGGCATGGGCGGCTCGCAAACTTCTGATGACGGGTACCACACGCTTTATGCCGAACAATCGGATCGTATTAAGCCGTTTACGATCTTGATGGGAATGACGAATGCGCCAGCCGCTTGGATCGGCATCGAATACGAATTGACGGGGCCGAACTTAACCTACTCCACGGCTTGTTCGTCCTCTGCGGTGTCGATTGGAGAAGCCTGGATGCGGCTGCGCAACGGCGACCTAGACGTCGCGATAGCGGGCGGCGCCGAGGCGCCTTTGTCGCTTGGCGCGCTAAAAGCCTGGGAGGTGCTGCACACCTTAGCTAGGGAAGATCCATTCGACGCATCGAAATCCTGCAAGCCCTTTTCAAAAAGCCGCAGTGGAATGGTCCTGGGTGAAGGTGCGACGATCTTCGTGCTGGAGGACTGGGAGCGCGCAATCAGGCGCCGCGCAACCATTCATGGCGAACTGATCGGGTATGGGGTGACTACGGACACGTCCCACATCACTCGGCCTAGCGTTGCCGGACAAGCTGCTGCGATGCGCGCGGCACTGCAAGCGGCCGGCTGCGTGCCTGCATCAATCGATACGATCAACGCGCACGGGACCGGGACTCAAGCGAATGATTCGGTTGAAACTGCAGCTATCAAGGAAGTCTTCGGCGAACGCGCCTATCGCATTCCCATCAGCGCCACCAAAGCCATACATGGCCATTTGCTTGGGGCGAGTGGTGCTCTCGAATTTGCGCTTTGCCTGCTTGCCATGCAGCACGACATCCTGTTGCCAACCATGCATCTAGAACTTGCTGCTGAGGATTGTGATCTGGACTACGTTCCCAACTGCGCTCGGCATAACGTGAAATTCGACACGATCATGTCAAACTCCTTCGCGTTCGGCGGCACGAACGCAGTGCTCGTGGCGCGCTCCGCCCGGTCGGCGGCTGTACGATGTGGGCAGAATAATTAACGGCGGGGGGTCAGTTACCGCTTCAAACTCCTCATTATTCTTAAGGTCGGCCAGTGCTAACTCTAGCTGAAAGACCTTGCCGCTTCGATTTTGGCAGATTGAGCGCGTGCAACCGCTCGCCAGGAGCCGTTAACGGATAACCGCAGCGGGCCCACTCTCACGTCGAGGATCGCTCGATCCAGATACCACGGCGCGGGCGAAGGCCCCGCTCGCAAGGCTACTGCAGACCGCTGCGTACAGAGGTGATTCGCTCAGTGTTGAACCCGAGCCAGTGCATTCGTCCCGCGTAGCGGGCATGCTCGACCTTGATGCAACGATCCATGACGACTGCAAGGCCGCCTGCCTCCGCGATGCGCGCGCCTTCCTCGTTGATTACCGTGAATTGACACCACAGGCACTTGGCGCCGATCGCCACGGCTTCGCTCGCGATCCCGGGCAGCGCCGTCGCCGCGCGGAAGACGTTGACGATGTCGATGGCAACCGGCACGTCACGCAGACTTGCGAAGCTTTGCTCGCCGAGGATCTCCGACTCGCGCGGATTCACGGGAATCACGCGGTATCCGTGGCGCTGCAGGTAGAATCCTACGAAATAGCTGGCACGCAGCGGGTTGCCCGATAACCCCACGATCGCGATAGTCTTTGCGGCCAGCAGCACGCGCTGTATGGTGAGCGGGTCTTGGTAACGCCCGAGGTCGAACGTGCGCATCACGCGCTCTCCAGGGATTCGGACGCACGGGCGCGAGCGAAGCCCTGCTCGAGGTCCCAGATCAGATCTTCTGCGTCTTCGATGCCGACGGACAGCCGGATCGTCCCCGGGCCGACTCCAGCCGCTCTGAGCTCGTGCTCGTCGAGCTGCCGGTGCGTCGTGCTCGCCGGATGAATGACGAGGCTCTTCGCGTCGCCGACGTTTGCGAGGTGCGACCAGAGCGTCACGCCGCGAATGAAATCCTGTCCCGCGTTTCGACCGCCCCGGATATCGAATGAGAATACGGAGCCTGCACCGTGCGGTAGGTACTTGTCCGCGAGCGGACGGTATCGGCTGGTGCGCAAGCCGGGATACGTCACGTTCGATGCGAGCTCATGCGATTCGAGGTAGCCGGCGATCGCGACGGCGTTCTCGACGTGACGCGCCATACGCAGCGACAGCGTCTCAAGTCCCTGCAGGAAAAGGAACGCATTGAAAGGGCCCAAGCAGGCGCCCAGATCGCGCAGAGTTTCGGCGCGCAGCTTCATGAGGTATCCGTACATGCCGAACGTCTCGTGGAACTGCAGTCCGTGATAGGCGGGAGAGGGTTCGGCGATAACCGGGAACCGGCCGTTCGACCAATTGAACTGTCCGGAATCCACGACCACGCCGCCGATGCTCGTGCCGTGGCCTCCGATGTATTTGGTTGCCGAGTGGAGGACGATGTCGGCACCCCACTCGATCGGACGGCACAGATACGGTGTCGCGAACGTATTGTCGACGAGAAGGGGCACCCCGTGCTCGTGCGCAACGGCCGCGATGGCCTCAATATCGAGCACATTGCCGCCAGGGTTGCCGATCGTTTCCCCGAAAAACGCTTTGGTGTTGCTGCGAACCGCGGCCTTCCAAGCACCCAGAGCATCGGGATCGACCCACGTCAGCTCCACATTCAGCTTGCGCAGCAGGTGCTTGAACTGGTTGACCGTTCCGCCGTACAAGGCCGATGACGACACGACATGGTCGCCCGGTGCAAGCAGCGTAAAGAGCGCTGCGGCCTGTGCGGCCAACCCACTTGCGAACGCTACCGCGCCGCATCCCCCCTCAAGACTCGCGATGCGCTCCTCGAACACGGCCACCGTCGGGTTTACGATCCTCGAGTAGGTGTTGCCGTACTCCTGGAGGTTGAAGTAAGCGGCTGCCGCTTCTGGGTCTTCGAAGACGTAGCTTGCGGTCTGGAAAATCGGTACCGCACGCGCACCCGTATTCGGGTCCGGACGCTGACCGGCATGAACTTGGCGAGTCTCGAAGCCGAAATGGCGTGATGCTTCCACGGACGCGGCTCCCCCGGGCGCGATGGACCGCCCGATCATAGGGCTTCTTCTGCTGTACTGTCTCCATTTGTTGCAGCGCACTAGCGTATAACCGATAAGTTATAGTGTTCCGTCAACGCCGCTTGTACCCTTTGCCTACCGGGGGTAGCGTCGCGCTCCGCGCGCGCTGTCGGCACGACGTTCCCAAGTTATCCAGGAGGCAGAAACATGGCGCAGCTCAGTGTCAATAATGGTGTCAACGTCCAAGCGCTCCTTGATGCAAGAGAGGCGCTTAAGAATGCGCCCGCGGCCGCCGAGTTCACCTGGCGCGCGGCCTGCAAGTGGCAGAACGGTACCCATGCCCGCTCGACGGTAAAGGGATACCGTGGCCTCGGAGAGGAGCAATCGCACAAGACCGAGTTCTCCTTCGAGACCGATCATCCGGAAGTTTTCGCCTCCGCAGACCTCGGTGCGACGCCGGTTGAGCTGGTGCTTGTCGGTCTCGCGAGCTGCCTGACGGCTGGAGTCGCTGCGGTGGCGCAGAATCGCGGCATACAGCTGCGCTCCGTGGAGGCAAAACTCGAGGGCAAGATGAACATCTACGGCATCCTCGGCATCGACAGTAACGTGCGCAATGGCTACGACGACATCAAGGTCACCTTCCACATCGACGCCGACGCATCGAAGAAAGACATCGAGGCGCTCGTGGCGCAGTCCCAAAAGCGCTCCGCCGTGTACGACATCGTGACCAATCCGACCAACGTAACCGTCGAGGTCGTGTAACGGGACTATCGCGCCCGCGACGGGCTCGCCATCGAACACATCACCACGGTCGTCGTCGGCGGCGGCCACACCGGGCTTGCGATCAGCCGTATTCTCGCCGAGCACTCGATCGATCACGTCGTGCTCGAGCGCGGTGAGGTGGCGAATTCCTGGCGGCGCGAGCGCTGGGATTCGCTGCACCTGTTGACGCCCAACTGGCAATGCCGGCTGCCAGGTTATCCCTACAGCGGCGCCGATCCTCACGGCTTCATGACGATGCCCGAGCTGGTGGCGCACATCGCCGGGTTTGCTGCGGCGAGCTCAGCGCCGGTGCGTACCCATACCACCGTCACCTGCGTCAGGCGAATCGATGGCGGCTATCGGGTCGCGAGCGACCGCGGCGAGATCCGCTGCCGGACCTTGGTGCTGGCGAGCGGCGCCGCAAACATCCCGCGGGTGCCGCAGGTGCGGCAGGGAGTGCCGCAGCACATCGAATGCTTCACGGCATTCGACTATCGCAATCCGGAGCGGCTGCCGCCGGGCGGCGTACTGATCGTGGGCGCTTCGGCCACCGGAGTGCAGCTCGCTGATGAGATCCAGCGCTCGGGACGGCCCGTGACACTGTCGGTCGGCGAGCACGTGCGGTTGCCGCGCAATTACCGTGGCCGGGACGTGCTCTGGTGGATGGATGCCTCCGGTGTCTGGAGCCAGCGCTACGATGAGATCGACGATCTCGAGCGTGCTCGCAGATTGCCGTCACCGCAGCTGGTGGGCACACCCGAGCACGCGACTCTCGACCTGAATGTTCTGCGAGCTGCGGGAGTCGAGATCGTCGGCCGGCTGGGCGCTATTCGTGACGGGCGTGCGCTCTTCTCGGGCGGCCTTGCCAATCAACTCGCGCTTGCCGATCTAAAGATGAGCCGGTTGCTCGATACGTTCGACGCCTGGGCCTGCGATAACGTGTCTCACGCCGAGGTTGGCCCAACTGAGCGATTCGAGCCGGCCCGCGCGCCGGCATCGCCACGGCTGTCAATCGACCTGCGCAGTGACGAGATCCGCTCGATCGTCTGGGCGACAGGGTTTCATCCCGACTATGGTTGGCTCGATCTGCCGGTCTTCGATCGCAGGGGTGAGCTACGCCACGACGGTGGCGTCGTCTTGGGGGTCCCCGGTGTCTACGCGATGGGATTGCCTGTGTTACGGCGTCGCAAGTCGACGTTCATCCGCGGCGCGGAAGATGATGCACGCGATGTCGTCGGGCACCTCGTGCGCTACCTCGCGGAGGGCGTCCGGACCGTGTGAGTCTTCCAATGCGATGGTCTAGCGCATTTGTGACCTTCAAGAGCGACGCGCGTCCGTTGCACTGATTTCATCAGGGGCTTGCCCTTCGCTCCACCAATCGGTGCCGGAGATGCCGCGAAGAAAATCGTCACGTGCGCAGTCGCCGAGCGCAAATAAGGTCGCAAGCAGTTTCTTGCCTAGGTCATCCGCGGGCCAACGCAGCTGACGGCCGTCTGATTTTGAAATGTTGACCAGGAGTTCTCCGATAGACTGCGGACTAGGGGCGTCCGGCAGGCGTTTTCGTAGTTCGCGCTGCCGATGTTCAACCAAGGCGCGATACGGGGAGTTCTGGGGATAGCCGATCGGCAGAGCTGTTTCCTCAGCCTGACTTGCATCGAATATTCGCGTGGCGTACAAGCCGGGCTCGACCAATGCGAGCTTGATTCCCCAACGGTCGACCTCATGGCGCAAGGCCTCGGTCGCGCCTTCCAATGCGAACTTGCTGGCGGTGTAGACCACATCGCCCGGCAGGCCAGCGATGCCGGAGAGTGAGCTGATCATAATCAGGTAGCCGCCGAGCTGCCGCCGCATCTGTGGCAGCACAGCTTGCGCCAGCAGTAACGGTCCCATGAAATTCGTCTCCATGACTTCGCGCAGCGTGCTTTCGTCGATATCTTCGTATGCTCCAGCGCGCAGAATGCCGGCGTTATTCACCAGCACATCCAGCCTGCCGGCTTCCTGGATGACTGAGTTGATGATGGCAGCGAAGGTCGCCGATTTGGTGACATCAAGGGCGACGACACGGACATTCAGCGCCTCGCTGGCAGCAGCTTCGCGTAATGCGCTGGCCTTGGATATGTCCCGCATCGTCGCGTAGACCGTAGCTCCAGTGCGAGCGAATGCCAGCGCTGCCTCGAGGCCGATGCCGCTGCTGCAACCTGTAATCACTACTACTGGCATCCTTTGGATCTCTGTCATCTGCGCTTATGCTAAGCACGCCACCCGGGGTATTTCCGATCCAAGTCGCTGCGCGTCAGTGAACATCGCGCGTCACTCATTTGCGCTCTCGGGTATGAGCGCCAGTACGCGCAGCGGGCTACCGGATCCGCGTTTGATTTTAAGCGGCGGACAAATGATTACTGCCCCAGTTGCGGGCAGCTGATCGAGATTGGTGAGGCACTGCAGCCCGTATCGGCCCGCGCCGTGCAGGTAGTAGTGGCAGGGGTACGGCGGTTTCAGATGCAGCGCTTGTCCGGCATCGGTACCGATTGCCTCAGTTCCGAAGCCGATGATATCGCGCTCGTGAACGAGAAACTGCACGGCCTGCGCATCGGGACCCGGCGTATGCTGACCGGTCTCGTCAAGGTTCTGGTATTCGACAGGATCGGTGCGCTTGGACCAGTCGGTTCGCATCAGCACCCAGGCCCGTTTCGGGATTCGTCCAAATTCTTGTTCCCATCGCTTGATGAACGGCACCGTCAGGAGAAAGTCATCATCGGCAGCGGATTCCCTGGAGCAGTCGATCACGCACACCGGACCGATCAGAGTCTCGAGCGGGATCGTATCTGTTGAGTTGCCCGGCAGATCCTTGCCTGAAACCCAGTGAATCGGCGCATCAAAATGAGTGCCGGTATGCTCCCCGCAGGAGAAGTTGTTCCAGTACCATGCGGGACCACGCTCGTCGTAGCGCGAAATTTCTTCGATGCGAAACGGCCAGCACTGCCCCATCTCCGGTGCCAGCTCGATCTGTGGGAAGTCTGGCGACAAGGTCTGCGTGAGATCGACGATGCGAATGCGACGCGCGCCGATATCCCCCACGAGTTGCGACAGCGTTTGTGAACCCATTCGTGCAGGCCTCATCTGACCGATTGGCTATCAGTAGGTAATGCTGCCGACCGAAGTTCCGCCACAGACGAAGAGCGTCTGCCCGGTTACGAAGCCGGCTTCGGGGGCCGCAAAGAACATCACGGCGCGTGCCACATCGTCGGGCTTGCCAAGTCGCTTGACCGGCACGGCAGAGGCGATGCTCTGCATCCTCGGGCTGCCTCTCGGGATGACTTCATGAAACATCTCGGTTTCCTCAATTGGGCCCGGAGCAACCACGTTTGACGTGATGCCGAATTCGCCAAGCTCAAGCGCCCATGTGCGCGCGAGGCCCAAGAGGCCTGCCTTAGTCGACGCATAAGCGGTTCGCTTTGCAAGACCCAGTACTGCGCGCGTCGATATGAGCACGATGCGCCCGTATTTCGCAGACTTCATGTGCGCAAGATTCGCCTGGACCAGCAGCACTGGCGCGACAAGGTGCAGTCTCGCCAGCTCTTCTATGTCATCGACGGTAACCTGCTCGAGTGCGCGCTCGCGAATGGCGCCCGCGTTATGCACGATGGTCGTAACGGGAAAGTCGCGCGCAACTTCAGCCACTGCCGCGCGTGTCGCGCGGGCATCCATAAGATCGACGCTCACGGACGTCATGCGCGACGAAGACAACTTGGATGCGCGCCGCGCCATGCAGATGTCGTTGTAATCCGCGACGATCAGCATACGGCAAATTGCTGCGCCGATGCCGGTGCTACCGCCTGTGACGATCGCGTGAAGTTCAGACATGCGATTAACCGTTCAGCCCGCAAGCTCGCGCTCAAGAATTTTGGGGTTTTCTCGCCAGCGTGCACGCCATTCCTGCGCGACATCGCCGGGATAGATGTCCTCCGTTCCATCTTGGAGTGCGCCCACAATCGCATGAGCGAGTGCGCGCGGGGCGAGCTTGGGAGGCGGCACCAGTTGATTCCACTCATCGTCGATCGGGCCGGGGAATGCGTTGATCACACGAATCGCTGCCGGCCGCATCTCGGCACGCAGACATTGTGCTAACGACAATGCGGCCGCCTTCGATGCCGAAAACGTACCGTGCGGTGGAAAATTGGTGAGCGCATATATCGAGAGCAGATTTACCCAAGCTACGGCGCCAGATTGGCCGTCGGCGCCGCGCGCACGCATCACGGCGCCAAATTCCTGGGCCAGGCGCAATAAGCCGAAATAGTTGACCTCCATCTCGGCGTGCGCGACGTCCACCCCGTAACGCGAGGATATTCCGTGAGTGCGGTGCACTTCGGCATTGTTAATCACGATGTCAACCTTTGCGCCGATTTGTGCGGCAATTTGTTTGACCGATTCTGAATTGGTAAGATCAAGCGGTAGAGGCGTAACTTGAGGCAGTGCCGCGATGTCCGCGAATCCTGGAAGCTGCTTCCACGGTTCGGCGAATCCCAACCACACCATGTCTGCACCAGCCGCAAGGACTGCTTTGACAATCTCCTGCCCAACGGCCGTCTTGCCGTCAGTCACCAGTACCTTGCGGAATTTCGGATCGCAGGTCATTTCTCGAAGCTGTCGATCGTCGGACATATTGGCTGTATCCATAATCGGTAACGCAATGAGTGCTGCTTGGCCGGATTTATCGAGCCGTGCGGTAACTCGGACCTGTGAAGGGGCCGCGGGAACATCGCCGTGCACATGGGTGATAAGAATCGCATCGGAAGGAAGCCGGACCATGCCGACACGCCAGGGCATGCGCTCACGAAAATACAGATCGTGACTGACATGTAGTGTTGAATCGGAGATGAGCTCGCCCCGGCCGTCTTGTAAAGCCCACTTGAGGTCACCGCAGAGACAGCGGCTGCAGGCTTCGCGCGGGGGATATTGGGTTGTACCGCACGCAGTGCACACTTGCAGTTCAAAGCGCCCTTCAGCGGCGGCGGCGGTCAAGCCGAGTGCGACGCGGCTGCGTGCCGCAGGGGGCAGCACGGACAAGCGCGTTCGCAGGAATGGATTCTTGCGCTTCGGGCGGGCGAGGGGAGTCGTCATGCGGCGTCTCTGGCGAGAATCGTGGCGCCGCTACATAGCCCGCGGTCGTAATTGATCATGCCAAATCCACTGACAAGACCGATCTTAGCATCCGGAACTATACCGCCGATGGATTCTCCGGTGAGCTGGCGGATTGCATCGACCATTCCAAGATAGCCGCCGGCCGCACCCGCCTGGCCCACCGAGAGTTGGCCGCCTGAAGTATTGAGCGGAAAGCTGCCCCGCAAATCGAACGTGTGCGAGCGCACAAACGCAGGACCCTCGCCCTTCGCGCAGAACGCGAGGTCTTCGAGTTGCATGACCGTCATTACGGGGTAATCGTCGTACGTCTGAACAAAGTCAATGTCGCTCGGCGCGACGCCTGCCTGTGCGTATAGATCATCGCGATCGAGTTCCCAGCCGCCGCGCATTTGGATCGGGTCGTCGGGGAATGCGTTGTGACGTTCAATCGCACCCAGCAATCGTGCGGCCTTGAGCCCAAGCGCGTGCGCGCGCTCGCGCCGCATGACCAGAAAGCCCTCGGCGCCCGCGCACGGCATTACGCAATCGTAAAGACGCAACGGTGCGGCTATCGGGCGTGCCGTCAGATAGTCCTCAAGAGTCAACGGCTTCTTGAACAGGGCGTGCGGATACTCGAGAGCATTGGCGCGCTGTGCGATGCACAGCTTGCCGAAGTCGTCCATTCGCGCGCCGAAGACACGCATGTAGTAGGCGGTCAGAAGTGCAAAGCTCGCGTTCGGCCCACCTGATCCATAGGGGTACACTGCATCACGTGCGAACTGACTGAAGCTTGCGAGCGTCTGGCGGAATGAATCGACGTGATTGGTGTCACCGGCGATGCAAGCGACGATCTGTGCATCGCCGCACTGCACGGCGCGAGCGGCGCGGCGCAGTGCTATGACGCCACTGGCGCCGCCCATCGGAATATGCTCGAGCCAACGCGGCGAAATACCCAGGTGCTGGGTGAGGCCGACAGCGGTATCCGGAGTCAGCGTGAAGCTGGATACGCACAAACCGTCGATGTCGCTCATCTTGAGGCCACTGGATTGAAAGGTTTCCGCAAGGGCGCGCGCAAGAAACCAATGTGCGCTGCGCGTTGAGTAGCGCACGTAGGGTATCGTCACCGCTGTCGTGATGGCGACGTCATCGTAGTTCATGCACTTGGGTGACATGACTGCCAGCGGCGGCGGCTAGCCCTGCCGCTTCTTCAGCAAACGGGTATCGATGATCTCGCCCCGCGCAACTAGTTCGCGCGCATATTCGCTCAGCTGGCCACGGCGTATTTTGGCAGTGGGCGTCAGCGGTAGCGCGGTACAGAATGCGACAAATCCCGGTGCCTTGAAGTAAGAAAGCTGCGCCAGTGCGAATTGCACGATATCGCGTGCGAGAGCCGCGTGGTCGGCGGCTGCAAGCGGCGCTTTAGGCACCACGCACGCCATGACCTCATCGCCCCGTACGGCATCCGGGATCGCTGTTACACCGACGCTGGCGATTTGCGGATGCGAAACCAGCACGCTTTCAACTTCGACCGGGGAGATGTTTTCACCACTGCGCCGGATCAAGTTTTTTTTCCGGTCGATGAAGTGAAAGTCGCGGTCGGCGTCGACCAGGACTGTGTCGCCGGTGTGGAAATATCCACTTTCCCAGGCCTCGGCAGTGGCTGCCGGGTCTTTCAGGTACTCGACAAAGAAACCAAATCTCGGCCGCGTGCCTGAGCGACGTACCCACAGTTCGCCAGGGGCATTTGGTCCCGCGTCGTTGCCATCATCGCCGACGATTCGGTATTCGATACTGCTTTGCGCACGACCGAAACACGCCGTCCCGACCTTTCGCGGTTCACGATTTGCAATCACGACCGCGCCTGCCCCGGTCTCGGTCATAGCCCATGCCTCGAGCAACGGAAAGCCGAATCGCGCCTCGAACGGCAAGTGGTGCCGCTCGTTCACGCCGGCGCCAAATCCGAACCGCACTTCGTGCGCACGGTCGAGCGCAGACTCTTTTGCCGCCAGCAACATCGCAGGCATTACCCCCAGGACGTGCACGATCGTTGCGCGCGAGTCTCGCACGCTTGTCAGCCAAGTATTCGGGTGAAATCGATCAAGCGGGATGATGCAGCCGCCGGTTCGCAGCATGACCATGGTCGAATAAGCCATGGCGTTCATATGACTCATGGGCAGCGGGGTGAGCAGGCGCTCAGCTCCCCGGCGCACCTCGCAGAGGCCGCCAATCGTCGCGTACCACTCGCCGGCCCAGAGAAAATACTCATTTGCAAGCACACAGCCTTTCGGTCTGCCTGTCGAGCCTGAGGTGTACAGCAGCGCGCATTCGGAGCTCGTATCGATCGCGCGGTCCGCAAGCGGCGCATCGCCAGGGGCTGTCGGAATCTGCTCGGTTTGGGGCTCAACGACGGCGACGATCTTGCCGGCGCGCTTGGCGGCGCCGCGTATTACCGCAACGCGCTTCGGCTGCACAATCGCCACGCATATGTCGCTGTGCGCAATGAGATACTCAAGCTCCGCAGACCGCCAGTCGGAGTTGATGGGCACGACCGACACGCCAAGAGCATTTAAGGCCAGCCAATGAAAGAAAAATGCTGGCCGGTTGTCGAGCAGCAGGCCCGCACGGTGCCCTTGGCCATATCCAGCCCGATGATAGCGGTCGCGCAGTACCTCTACGATCGCCAGGGTTTCGTCATACGTGTAGGCGCGCGCCGCGTCCTCGTAATGCGCGGCTGCTTCGGCTTGCAAATCGAGAAACGGATGCTTGGGATGACGCGCGACGGTTGCGCAGAACGCCGCATAGACTGTATCGGTCATGGAAACAGTTGAATTGAGGGCAGCGCTGCGTCGCAGTTTAGGAGTTCGACCTTCTTTAGCTGAATACAAAGGTGGCCGGCGACGGCGCACAGGTGATGAAATACGACACCTGAGAGCATCAGCTGCTGGTCCCCCTGGGTTTCCACGTAGATGAACGGCGTGCGCGTCACGAACACATTCTCGCTCTGGTCGAATTGCTCGATGCCTGGCGTCTGCAGCACGTGCTGCGAGTAGCTCGGCTGCGACTGCGAGAAGGATCGTGGATTCCTGAGTCTCTCGATTCTGATCTTTAGAAGCAGCTTGTCTTCGTAAAACAGCGACGTGTGGTTCAGCGCATCAGGCTGTCCGCGGGTGAGCGGCATCCAGTAGAACGCACTTGCCGTAAAGAGGTCATACCACTCATCGAAGCGCTTCTCATCAATGAGGCGAGCTTCGTAATACGGAAACTTTACCAAGTCGGCTTCACTGGGCAGACTCGTCGCGATCTTCATTTTGCTTCGCTTGCCATCAGAGCTTTCCAGGCACGGAACTGACCACGCATCGACACCTCACTCAATCCGTTGTAGGAGCCTGCGATGTGGTCGTGCTCCGTGGGAGCGAAGTTACGATGCAGACTTACCCATTCGTTGCCGTCGTTGGCGAGCCCTTCCTGAATGGCGTTGTAGCAATGCTGGTCGTCGTGCCCGACGACGGAAGTGGGCGCATTGATGAGGCGTGAGTAAAGCAATGTGCGCTGCAGAAGAGTGTCAGGCGCACCCACGAGTCTGAACGTCCAGCTCTCGATCAGTGTTTTGTTAACGGCGAGCGGGCGCGCTACGCGAATCGCCTGGATCGCGCCCTTGATCGTGAGGCTAGGGTAATACACCGTGTTGTGGCGAACTTCGCCCAGGATTGCGCGCGCGCGCTCTGCCCCGTAGGCATGTTCCATCATCCGTTCATAGTCGTTGATCGCCGCGTACTGCGAATGAATCGAATAGTTGACACCCGTGTAGCTATGGCCGTTGTCGTAGAGGCGCACCCCCATTTTGTCGAAGAAGTCATAGCCATTCACAAACGGCAAGAACTGCTCAATGGCCATGGGTTTGACGGAATCAGCGGGTTGGCCCGCCCAGAGTTTGCGCGCAGTGCCGGCCGCGGATTCGTGCGCGACCATCGGGTGCATCGTGTCGTTCAGGTTCTCGACGAACATTTTCCAGTTACAGTTGTGCAGGTAGCGAAGTACGCCGCCTGCTACTTCCAGGCGACCCTGCGGGGAGCGATCAACCATGTTGTCGATTGATGTGAGCGATTCGCCGAAGTAGTCCTCGAAACTCATGCCCTGCTCAGCCAAGCGCGCGAACACGAACCCGCGATAGTTCGCCACGTTCTTCAGCCGCACGATGCCCCGCGCCGCGCTCGACTGAGCAAGTCCGGTGCCTTCGTAGCCCGACCTTATGGGTATCGCGCGCACGCTCCCATCGAGGCGATATGTCCAGCCGTGATAAGGGCAGCGCATTAGGCCTGCTTCGCAATGTCCCGACGCCGCGCTCAGTAGCTTCGCCCCCTTGTGAGCACAGCGATTCTCGAGTACCCGCACCTCGCCATCGGCATCGCGCATCAGGATTATGGGTTTCAGGCCAAGCTGCGTCGTAAAAAAGTCACCCGGATTGGGTATCTGGCTATCGTGACCCACGAAGATCCACGCAGTGCGCCAGAGTCGCTGCATCTCAAGCTCGAATATCTCCGGGGCGACATAGACATCTCGATGAACGCAGTCTTCACGCACGAGTGCCTGGAGCGCTTGGGGAGCATTTTGGTAAGTGTTCATGGGTCG
>Ga0302325_10014928_pt1 | contig 16524 bp, 22 predicted proteins | sample Palsa_T0_2_FD_201948 | JGI IMG/M metagenome (GOLD analysis project Ga0302325, IMG submission 201948) | Peat permafrost microbial communities from Stordalen Mire near Abisko, Sweden - Palsa_T0_2 | ecosystem: Environmental > Terrestrial > Soil > Palsa > Peat permafrost | place: Sweden: Abisko... | reverse complement strand
GCCTCTTTAACACCCTCCCAAAAGGCATCATGGTCAACATCCATCTTGTCTCCCTCCGCGGCAGCAGCATTGCCTGCAGTTCCGGACGCAACACTCGCGGCGGGAGTTTTCATCACCATGACGGTGATACTCGCCTCCTCTGTCTCGCCAAAGACTTCCTGCACAGACTTGCTATCGCCAATTGCCTTATTTTTGAGCAAAAACCGGAGTTGCTGGGGATTCAAATTTGTTTCTTCTGCGAGACGGGTTTTAAGAGCGTGGAAGGTCTGTGACAAGGGAGCCACGAGAGTGGTGTTGATTTTAGGAGGTTTCAATGATGTGAATGTGATTTTCGCTAGCCGTCAGAAAAAACCACATCGCCAGCAGGAGACGCAAGTACCTCCTGTTTCCTTGGATTTGGGAGAGGAGCGTTTGCGTTTGGGACGCTCCATTGGAGGAAGGAGCTATTTGTTAAGGAGAATTGAGAGAGACGTACGATGAGAGGCTTGGAGCTGAGGGTGGATGGTGGAGCAACAAAGTCGGACGCATATTTTTGTTGGCGCGCAGACAGCTGCTGAAGAAATGTCAATGCAAAGTTTGTTTCTGTTTGTGCTGCCATCGCTGATGCGCAGACAGTCGTGTATATTCTGGATGGTCGCCGATCACGAATCGAAGGCTGTGGCAATTTGAAGCCGGAGTTGAACGTGGTCGAGATCCCAATTCGCCGGACAAACCGGAGTCCGGACGGGTTTCGGTGCGGAGCCGATTGATTGATTAATCAATCAGGCCCAACCAAAATGGTGGTGGCTTAAAATTGTCACACAAAATTTTCAGCTAAAAAATAAAAGGGCGACAAACCCACTCACTCACTAACCAACCCACTCACCATCACCCGTCACCCGTCTGCAACATGTCTTCTCTCGCAAAACAAAAACGAAAGGCAGAGCGCGCCGCAAAAGCAGCTGGCAAATCCAAGAGCGGCACCTCCACGCCCTTCTCCGTCGACGGCAGCGCCACTCCCATGTCCAACGGCTCAGTCGAAGATTTGAGCGCGCAGCTCAACGGGACAAAACTTGACGGCGCACATGTCCCCAGTGCGTCTGTAGCGCCGGATGCGGAACGGTCGGCTGTCGGCGTATTGGCTTCACAGCCTGAGAGTCGGGATATCAAGATCGAGCAGTTTAGCTTGTCGTTCCATGGCAGAGTGTTGATTGAGAATGCCACAATCGAGTTGAATTACGGACAGCGGTATGGGCTCCTCGGTGCGAACGGGTCGGGCAAGAGTACTTTCTTGCAGACCTTGGCAGCTAGAGAGGTCCCTATTCCAGAGCATATTGATGTGTATCTGTTGAAAGAGGAGGCAGAACCGTCTGATATGAACGCGCTGGACTATATCCTTGCAGAGGCAAAGAAGAAGGTCGACGCTCTAGAAGCCGAGATTGAGAAGATCTCTATGGATCCCGATATGGATGAAGTGCAACTGCAGAATCTGTATGATCGGTTGGAGGAGATGGATCCCAATACGTTTGAAGCCAAAGCAAGCAACATCCTTACCGGTTTGGGATTCGACAATCAGATGATGCGAAGACCTACCCGGGACATGTCCGGAGGTTGGCGTATGCGTGTCACACTCGGTATCTCCCTCCCTCCATCCTCCTCTTACTAACTCCTAGGACAAGCACTATTCATCAAGCCGCTTTTGCTGGTATTGGACGAACCCACGAACCATCTCGATCTTGAAGCCGTCGTCTGGCTTGAAGCATACCTCTCCAAATACCCTCACTGTCTCGTCCTTACCTCCCACTCGCAAGACTTCCTCAACAACGTCTGTTCCCAAATCATGGATCTCACCGTCGACCGCAAACTGATCTACTACGGTGGCAACTACGACACCTACGTCCGCACAAAAGAGGAGTTGGAGACAAATCAAACCAAAGCATACTACAAGCAACAAGACGAAATCGCACACATCAAGAAATTCATTGCCAGTGCCGGTACTTATGTAACTCCCCCCGCCCCCAGTGTATGTGGTTTCAGAGCTGATGATAGGCAAATTTGGTCCGTCAAGCGAAATCGAAGCAGAAGATTATTGATAAAATGGAGGCGGAAGGGTTGATTCAATTACCTTCCAAGCAATCCAAGATCTCCTTCAAATTCGAAGATCGCGCCAAATTACCTCCTCCCAACATCGCATTTGCGGACGTCGCGTTTTCTTATGATGGTGAAGTCAAACACGCGTTATACAAGAACCTGTCCTTCGGTATCGACATGGACTCCCGTGTCGCCATCGTCGGAAAGAACGGTACCGGAAAGTCCACCCTTGTCAATCTCATCACGGGGGATCTACTACCTATCCGAGGCAGTATTTCACGCCACACAGCTCTCAAGTTGGCGAAATACTCACAGCACTCTGCAGACCAGCTACCTTACGATAAAACACCCCTCCAATACTTTATGGAGAAATACAAAGACAAATACCCCGGTAAAGATGTCGCGTTCTGGAGATCCCAATTAGGGCGTTTTGGAATCAGTGGCTCTCATCAAACGAGTGAAATTCGTGTCCTCAGTGATGGTCTTAAATCTCGAGTTGTATTCTCACAACTCGCTTTGGAATCCCCTCATATCATCTTACTCGACGAACCTACCAATCACTTGGATATCATGGTATCTTTCCTTTGCTCCTCCCAGATTTTGGCAATGTGTGCTGATTGCTTCTAGTCCATTGATGCGTTGGCGAAAGCGTGTGCAGAGTTCTCAGGCGGGATTGTCCTTGTATCCCACGACTTCCGATTAATCCGCCAAGTGGCCCATGAAATCTGGGAAGTGAAAGACAAAAAGGTGGAGAAATTGGACATGTCGATCGAGGAGTACAAGAAGACATTGGCGGACGAGAGTGCCGAATCGGTCCAATTGGCAGGATCGAGAGCAAGGGGTTAAGCACGATGAAACTGGTGTCGGTCAATCCCACAACACGAGGATAAGGATTGAGTGCCGTATTCGGTCTGAGGCACTATTGTGTTTGTTCCGGTGAAATGGGTCGGTGTATGTGATGGTGCTGGGATATCCCTCATGTTTCATTTTACATTTGTTGGGTAGGGGTCAAAGATAGAGTGTGTTGGCATTATCATTGGTTTACTGACCTGGACATCGGAGTGGTTAATATTCGTAGACATTATTAGAGAAGTCGTTCGTTCAAGGGCATAAAGGTTTCTGTTCATCTTTCCATTCCTCTAATTATGTATTCGACCATCGTGGTGATCGACGCCAGGCAACGTTCCGAATCTCCTTCCTTGGTCCTCAAAAGGGCCGCCACTACGCCCCAATGAATGATCCCCTTATACCGTCCAAGTAATTCCCATTATAATTGCCATGACTGCTCAATTGTCGCTTAACCCATTCCATCGTGCGCCCATCTTCCCTCGATCGGATCGAATGACTTTCTTCCAGATAAGCATCGGTAAGGGGGATAACTTCTTTCCCTCTCTTTGGAGATGTGCGAAGATCATACTCAGCCCATGCTGATGATTTATCGGTGCATCGCCATAGCACCCAGAGACACTGTGCATCCATAATAGCACAAGTCCGCGATCGCATTTCCCTAATCAACAGATTGAGCCTAGAGGAATTCTCTGCAATATGATTGTTCTGCGTCCGTTCTCGATATTGTTTCGGAATGATGTCTAACAACATCTCGCCGACATGGATAAAATAGGAAGGCGCATCCCGTATTGAAGGTTCCTTGAGCGAGCAGAAGCTTAACGAAGTCCGGGAAGAAGTTCGAGACGATTGCCCTAAACCGACTACGAAGAAGCTGAGCTAGGGGGTGTCGGCATCTTTGACGGCTGTGTCTTCTGTGATCGGTGAGCGTATAAGTCTGACCGGATCGACCTTATCTTGTTCCTCTGGAGTGTCCATTACTGGATTGTCCGGTGCCTCTGCGGTGGAGTCCGTAGTGGCTTCTTTACGAGGCTTCTTTCTGGATGGCGGTTTGGGTTCTGGATGAAGTGGGACACGGCGAGTGACCATACTCCTGGCTTTGACTTCCTGTTGGACAAAGATTTCATCTCTTGACCGTTTTTCTGAATCAGAGTGTGTTTCAAGGGATATAAGTACTTGCATGTGTCTTGACGGTGGCTCCCTTCTGGACTTCGAGTTTGTCATCTTTTTCCTCGGTTGCCGCCTTCGTCCCGGGCTCAAACATCGAAAAGCGAAATAAAGCATCCGTATCATACTAACCGTCAAATGGAGTAGTTAGAGGCGAGAACCTGACATTCCCGACCCGCCTTTACACAAGAAGCGCAAGTCGGCTTTTCCTCCGAACACCGCCGTTTCGAACTCTTACAGCTCCGACATCCTCTAAAACTCCTCATCCTGCGTTCCTTGTCCATTCAAATCCCACCTATCCGTCAAGTCGCTACCGTTTCTATAAGCTTCTATATAAGCGTCGCAGGCTGGACCTGCCTGAACGTGGACCCCGATGCGCTAAGCATAGCTACAGCGGAACGTCCGGTTACGGTATAGAATCCCGCTCCCCCCGACAGATGGGCAAGATAATTGCGCAGGAGCCGAACGTCGGATGTCGTGGCAAGCCGATACGTATCGGCTAGCAGCCTGGGCGGATCGGGCCCTGAAAAGGGAAAAACATCGCCCCGGCGAAAGAAGCCGACATCGGCAAGGGGCAAGGAAAAACCTTAATTTGGTGAAATTACTCCACGTTTCAGAGGATGGCAAATCACATCATCCCACCACAAGAGGAACGTTCCACAAGCACTGTTGCACAATCTTCGTGCCTTTTTCGCTATAAATACAGGCCCTCTCGGTCTTTGACGCGGACAACAACTTTCTGGATCGGTCTTGCACGGGAATGGGGTAATCCTTTAATACATCTACACGTTATCCAATTTACATACATCCTCCCAACACCAAATTCAATAGAGTATCCCCCAAAGATATACACTAGGTTAAACACACCTTTTCCGCCTGTTGGATACTCTCTCAGCTAGAATGCATATCCCCCATAGCAGGTAAATTCGGAAAATATCCATAACTACTATTCCGAAATTCAAACATCCACTTCCCTCCATTCCCATTCCCGTTCCCATTCCCATTCCCGTTCCCATTTCCGTTCCCATTTCCGTTCCCGTTCCCACTAACATTCTGGGAATCCTGTCCGAATCCCAAGTTGAACGCTTGCGAGGAGGGTGGATTACTGTTCGGTCGGAACGGAGTTTGAAGGACTTGGGAGTTATTTTGGAATGTGTCGAACCAGTTATTATTCTCCATTTGCGGCTGGCTGTTGGATATTCGGTCCTTGGGAAATGGACTTTGTACGACTTGGGAGGAGCTTTGAGTGGAGGGCGCGCGAGCCATCAGGTTCCAACTTGGATCACTTTGCGCCGGGAAATCGAAGAAACCTTGATAGAGATTCGGGAATTCGCCGTCAGTGATGTTATTCGATGTTGTGTTGTTTGTGGCAAAGTTTGTTGCGACAGGATCGTTAGGGAATGTCATATTCGGATCGTTGAAGAGGAGATTGGCGTAGTGGGTATCGGGGAATTCATGTGGATCGTAAAATAAATCATGGGGTACAACGATCTTGCCTTGTGGATCAAGGAGGGTGAACGGGAGATATTGGTAGCCGTTGAAGTCCGCCTCCAGAGAGTCTAGGAAGTCTCTATCATAGGCCAAATTCGGTTGCGAGGATTGTTGGATATCGTTGTCCTGAGTCTGTACGGGGGTCGTTTGTGGGATGGAGGCGGGGGTCGTGTTCGGTTGGTGCTGCTGTACAGGGAGAGTAGGGGTGGACTTTAGGGAGGTGGGTGATGGTTGTTCATTGCGAAGGAAACTTGTCGAGGTGGTAAGTTCTTGTGGCCGTTTCTGTTCTGATGGAGGGTTGTCTGAGTAATGTCCTGGCGACCGCCCTCGAACTACCACAGGACTTGACTTGGCGACAGCGACACGAATCTCCTCTGGCCCTTGCGCCCCCAGTACGACAGCATATGCCTCGACGATAAGGGAGAAGTACTGCTGTGCAGCTCTCCGCTTGCCGTTGTTCGCAGTCGCCTGCTTAAATTGTATTCGTTCGTACGTTACCACTCTTGGCGCTTCTCCTTCCGGAATGTTCCCACTCAACGTGGCCCTCTCCTCGTCCGTATCGGTACTGTCATGATGAGCATGTCGGTCCACATCTCCACCCGGCGTCATTAAATTCAGCGCCGGCTTCAATTGAGGTCCTTTATCCCGCTTCGGCGTATGCTGTACCAGATCGATAATCTTCTGGTCGGAATTATATACCCTTGCGCCGATGGTGAGTTTGAACCCCGTCACTCGTTCCTGTCGCCCATGATAGTCCAACATGATCCCCGCGGCCAGCAGCCCTTCATTCGATAATGATGGATTTTGAGAAGTTATCGAGTATGCTAGCGATAACTGAAAGTAGTTTCTTCGATAACACGTCCACTCTCTATCTTCGGGAGCAAGGAAGAACCCCCGATCGACTTTCGGATGCATCTGCAACGTCACAGATCCAGCCATCGTCCCGGGGAGGTATAATCGATGTAACGCCTCTGTTGCTTGAAACGGCGGACCCCCATCCGATAAGGGAGCGTGCATCGCAGGGGCATGATGGTGATGCGAGATTTGATTATTCACGGATTCGTTGGACGTATGTCGGTGTATTCCTGGCGTAGAGGTCGCGTAAGTCTGTCGCACTGAAGAGGAGGAGGATTGCGCTGGCGGGGGTGTTGGGATGATCGGAAGACGAGTGTCGAGGTTTCCTGTGGGAGGTGGAGGAGATTTATATCTACATCAGAAGACAACGGCAGAAGACATACTGTTGCGGCGATATTGATCCAAAGGTTGTTGCGGAATCGGTGAACGGCGAGTTATTGTTGGTAGACTGAGAGGAAGAAGGTGGTAAGAAGGGTCCGCCGCTGAAAGTAAAGTGAGAAGCGAACGGCGCGGCTCCGATCCTGTTGCTTCTACCGTCAGACAGCTCAATCGCTGCGGCCATACGAATTCATCTCATTTCTGCCCGTATTGAACGGATTTAGGAACGTGGGCGGCGACGGATTAGTGCCAAAGAGGAGTCTGTTGCCGCTCCCACCATCGCCTGATCCTGAAGCCATCACGATCCACTTGCGACGCTAGAAGCCTCCAGAGTCTGCGGCCGGGTTGAGTGCGAGGTGAGCGTGCGAGTAGTCGCCTGGCGTAGCAGCGCCTATTGCACGGCCTAGTGTTTGTTGACCTTGTCGCAGTCAAGTGTTGTCAAGCGTGCTGGCTGGCGTGGGTTTAGTGATCTCCGCAACGGCAGCGCTAGCGACGGGCGGGTCGTTTCAGGCTGTTTGCGCCTCCGTTGGCGATTCGCTCGCTGGGTTACCGCTTTAGATTAAAGCAGCCGCCAGAAGTTGTCTGGGGAACAGTGAGATAGGGCCTCGGGAAGGGGCGGTTTATTCGGGGGCCAAGTAACGCAAGAAAATAAAATAATAATTGAATGGTTGCACCAGGGTGAACGGAATGGTCGGGAGAGGTCAGGGAGCACAGAGCGTCTAGCCAGACGAGAGGCGCAGCGGCGGCGGGCGGCGGTGTTTGTATGTGTGTATGTATAATGTTTGTATGTGCCTGCCTACCTTAATCCAGCAGCAGGCGACAATATCGAGTGTGCGCCGGCGAGCGAGTAGCGCGCTGGCCGATAAAAGGGCCGTAAGGGTGGTAAATACGTGTGTGTTGCCTGGCTTGTGACGATGGTGTGACAAGGCCTTTAACTTTTAAGAGAGTCTCCGGCACATGGTCAGTCCGTCAGGCTAGGCAGAGAGATGTTCGCGTGTGTGTGCTGCAATTTCCCGTTTTTTATTTATTTGCGTGTGTGTGTGGGCGGGCTAAAATAAGGTATTACTACATGCATAGTGGCTACAGCAAGGCCACCCACACTCCATACTATAATCGCTGCAATGCATGCATCCAGGTGGGATCCCACCGGAGCCGCCGCGGGAGTCGTGCGCTGATTGGCTGGCACACGCCCAATCCGGCCGCCGACCTTGGAGTCTCTCGATCCGGTCTGCCTCTCCTGCTGACAATTCTCTGTCCAATGAGCCACATCCAACGCATCCTTATATATCCTGTCCCAATCACTGTTGTCACAGAGTTTGCCTAATTAGTTGATTACCCAACTCGCTGTCAAACGTCACATTTGTTGAGGGATATATAACTTGGACCCTTTTCGCAGATGAATCTATTTTTGTATCGATATATTTCCCCGAGCGCACTGTTCTCTATCTGTGGCTGTCTATAACTGGCTCGTTGGCATGTAATTTTACTTCCCCCGTATCCACTCAGATCCTGCGAAAAACTCTTAATTTGGGCAATGATAGCCACACACGGGGGATGGCTGACTAAATTGGCTGATCCTTATTTCACCGTTTCACGCGTTAGAATCAAGGGGCTCCGTTGACCGCGGTTGCACACCTTAACGCTCGTCTCGCAGAGAAAGCCTAGGATGGCCGAATGAATAACGTGGGATAATAATAATGCATTCGCACAACGATACATCGACAACGTCACTGCTCCTATCGAATCTGCGTATCCTCGACATCGTTTCACCCGACATCACAGTCCTGACACCACAATTCATATCCTCAGAGGGACTCCTGCATTCTTTGTTCCACGCCCTCTCGCCCGAGGAAACAGCAAAGGTAGTCACGTCCTTGCACACGAGTGGTCTAACTGATCAAGGCATTTCGAGACTGTTGGCCGATTTATGATCCTTTGGTAGCTAAGGAATTCCGCGTCGTCGCGTACAAATGGTTCTCGGAATTGAAAGCAAAAGGCCACTTAGGCCCAACAATCGTCCGGAAAAGTCTCCTCGATGATCGTCAGGGGGAGAGGTACACCACCCTACCCACACAACCACCACAACCACCCCTACCACTACCATCCTCAAATACCGCAATACTGAATGTAGTAGATACGAATTACTCCTCCTGTCCTTATCATCGTATATCCTCCGTTCGACTCTGCCAACAGACTACCCCTCCTCCCGCCGCCTGGCCCTCGACCCGGCCCCCGACCACGAATCCCTACGAATCCACTGTCTCCAACACACATACCGCCTCTCCCAGGACGTCCGCCGCCGCACCCTTATCCACTCCGAAACACAATCCTTCGCGCGCCTCCTGCACTCCAAACAAGCCCACCTAACCGCCAAAGAACAAGCCCAAAACGTGCAAATCAACTACCCCTCCATCCTGCAGGACTGTCGTGCCGAGGAAGCGCGCTGGGAACGCAATTGGACTGCCCTGCGAGGCGAGTTCTTACTAGACTCCATTAAAGCGACGTTATCACCCAGGCCGCCGAGTGATTTCTTCACGCAATCTTATGAGGAGGCGTTTCGCAATTACGATCCCTCCTCCTATGGGACGAGTGTACCGAGGTCTTGTATTCAGAGTTCGTCGAATGGGATCAACACGAATATCGCCAACCTTGTCGATATGGAGAAGGATTTGCATGCCCAGATAACGAGGCTGGAGACCGTGCTCGGACCAATTAATCCTGTTACGACGGGTGGTAGTCCAAATACCACGCCGAGAAAGACGAGTCTGAGAAAGAGTCTGCCGCCTACGCCGATTACCACGCCCGGATCGAGTCCCCGGAGGGGAGGAACCGGTCTGGAATTCACGAGGAGTTATTCACGTCTGGAAAGGAGGACTAGTGAGAGCCCCTTGTCGGCACGAGGATTGGCCTCTGAACATGGTAATATATTCCTTCGAGGGGCAGGGGGTTGATGCTAGGCCATACGCTAGAGTCCTTGAAGAATGCCTTGAGCGAGTTGGAGGGCAAGGAGGGCGACGTGGGGAAGGGGAGGAGGGGGGAAAAAGTTGAGAGGACTGAGAGGTCGAATATTCCGAGAAGGCATATGTCTGTTAATCTACGGTGATGGACGAGGGGATTGTATGGCCAAGTAAGTAATATTTAATGTACTCGGGATATCCGGAGTCGGCGGTATCGCCAGATCTGACGAGTATGATCTCCATTATTTATATACACACCTTAGGAGGCGCATAAGGTTGGGTCGGTCCGTTATACTTCTCTCGCCAGTCAGTCATTACGAATAGGTACAGTTTTGATTTCCCGGAAAAGACTATTCGGCCTAACTCCCAATAAAGATGCACGAACCAAATCTTCATCATATTCGATAGACTACCGAGACGTCTTCCCTCCCTCGATTTTTGCTTTCTTATTCTGTCCGCCTCGTCTTTCTCGGTCCATGATTTTCTTACAATCTTTACAGTACCACTTCCCCTTTGGTGGAGCAGTCAACTCTGCACACTCAAGATGGAACCTAAAAATCAGTCACTCTCTTGGCTTGGGGGATACCATTCTCTAGCACAATTCTCTCTATCGCAGGCGACCATTTCTCCATAACTGACTCCATTGCAGTAACAATACGTGACTTCATCGCCGGGAACACCGTCATTGGAAGTATCCCCGATGCCCTCCTCGTCGACATCTCCAACCTGGTCCCGCGGGGTGACTTGTCGATTTGGCATAGGAGCGTATCTATGGTTAGCTGGTGGAGTCATTAAGATGTGTACTGGTTAGGATGTTTTCGCTTCAACGAAGCAGCAGCGATCTCCTCCTCCGTACGAGGGGGTTTCTTCTTATGATGTGATTTTTTCACTTCGGTAACTCCGCCTACCGGCGTGACCCCCCTAGGGGGAGTACCCTTCCCACCAGCACCATTGCCCCTTCCGACTCCTCCGCCCGCACCGCCCGTCGCAGCAAGCAACGCCGCCTTCTTCTTCCCAGCACCCCCATGACCGCCGGCGCCGGCGCCAGGCCCCTTCGCCCGCTCCTCAACAACCAACTGTCCCCTGCGCCCAATCTGTTCCTTCCGCCAGTCCTGCAACTCCTCGTCCTGTTTCTTCGCCTGCGCAAGAGCCAGTCGCCGCGACTCGCTGCGGGACATGCCCATTGTACTCCCATGCAGATACGCCGGATGATCAGCCGGTCCAAAACGGATCAACTCGCTTATTTCGGCGCTTTCCAGACGATCGTAGTCGGCGTCGAGGCGTAACTTGTGTTTGTCGCTGATATCTGCCGCGGAGGACGCGACGCTGACTTTCTCGTCCGCGCAGCCGAGCGCAGAGGTCATCAGCCGGGTTATGTTGAATAATTGCTGTCCGCGTTGTTGCGGGACGGTTTTGGGAGCGGAGGTGATGAACGCATCGATTTCGCTGGAGATTTTGTTTTGCAGGTCTGCTGGGTTAGTGGGAATGCTGGGGGGAAGAGACCAGAGTACTTGGCGTCGACTTCGCGCAAAAGAGTGAATTGCCGAACGAGCTCAGAGGGCATGGCCTCGATGGCTGGATTCATGTCAGCTGCGCCGGGGGAGGAGGTACCATCTGTGAAATCGTTTAGAGCGGCGTAGATATCTGAATCGTCTTTTGAATGCCGTGTTCTTCGACTGGGACGGCTCTTCGGCCGGCTCGGTCTCGGTCGAGTAGTCGTCATGACGTTTCGCTGCTTGTGGGAGTTTCACAAGGGACATGCCGATGAGGCATAATAACGGGCGATGGTCCAAATCAAAATATTCATCACCAGCGTTGTGGCCGACACAAAATCGCCGTCGCCCATCATCAATCAGCCCTCGTTGCTTGGTCCCACTGCCAGCCCATTCCCGCACAGAATGGTCGTCCTAAAACTCAACCTCGCCTCCATTCCGAAACAACCAGCCCAGCCAGCAGCGTCCTCTCCGCCTCGTCCCTCCTCGTCGATAGGAGTCCTTCCCATTCCACGACGTATCCGCGTCAAATCGGCTGCCTCGGCATCTACCAAAATCCGTATTCGCAATCAGAAGGATGTTGGTCTGGGATATGATAGTGAGGCCTCGGACCGGGAAGATGATCCTGCGATTGAGGAGCAGATTATCCTCAGGTGTCGGCCGGGGGAGGATGCAGCGTATTTGAGACAGTGTTTGGAGAGGAAGGAAGTCCCTGATATGATGATCAAGTTCAAAGGTACGTCTCAATCTTCCCCAGCAGGAGAAAGAGAAGTGTGTTGTTGCTGCAAAGGAGTGTTATAGGGGGATATATTCTGATGGTAGATCCACGGAGAGCGGTAGTGCGAATACGAAAGAACCTATACGCCGCAAAATTAGTCGATTTACCCACTATCGTCGAAAGCAGCAAGACTTTGGATAGAAAGAATCTGTACAAGACAGGGGATATCTGTCAAATGCTTCTTGTCGGGGAACAAATTTCTCACGAGGAGACGATCCTGGCATATCCAAGTCGACCGAGCGATTACATTTATCCTCATGGGATTACGCCTCCCTTGAGATGGGTTCGCAAACGTCGATTCCGAAGACGTATCTCGAATAGAGTAACCCTCCCTCCCCTGTCCCATCCCTCTCACATTGCATTCAATCCCTTTCCTTCTTCTCGCATCCATTGCTTATGCTAGACAATTGAGCAAGTCGAAACAAAACTCAACGAACTACTAAAAGCCGACTCCGAAGCCGTCTCCTCCACCTACGAAGTCCTCCTCCCGAACACCATCCCCGAGACCCGTTCCAACAGCCTCGCCCCCAGCGACTTTGGATCCCCCCTCCCGAACGCGGGTGGCTCCGACTCCGAGGGCGGGCTATTCGACGAATCGGACGGCGGGAGCGAAGACGATTTCGCGGGTGAACTGGAACAAATGGTGCAGGAAGCGGATACCCCGATGCCGACTCCCGCGCAGGAGGACGAGAGCGAGAGCGAGAGTGAGGAGGAGGGCGAGGAGGATGGCGAGGGCGAGAAGTTGAAAGTTCAGCGGGAGCAGGAGATTCAAGAGTTGGAGGAGACGATTATGCAGAAGCGGATCAGTGTGGTTGGGATTGTGAATCCGATTGTCAGGGGGAGGGTGTTGGAGGGGTTGGGGAGGTTGGAGGCTGAGTTGGCGTTGAAGAGGAGGCAGTTGGAGGATGATGAGGAGGGTTGAAAAAGGCTGGGTGGTATGGCGGAATGGGATATCTGGCGTATTCACTTTTGGGGAATGGAAGAATATGGTTCGTTTCATAGAAATGTGTATAAGATGAGTTGTGTGGGTAGTTATTCGTGATTGCCTATATACCTGTTCTTCGCCTGGTACTCTCATCATTCCTCCTCCCTGCATATCCAGAACACCTTTCTTGCCATGCATAATGAGTGTGTCGTCTAATAGACAGCGAACGTCTCGAGTTGGTCGTAACATTTCATAAACATCCCCCTGGTCATCCTCATTCCCTCCCATCATCTCCAATCCTGTAGCTCAACCATCTGCTTCATCGGCGCCCAAGGAGCCAAAGCACCAAGATACACCGGCGGTGCAATAAGCGCGGTGGTGATAGCAGGAACGAGGTCGGTGATCATATTCATCGAGGGCGGAGAGGGGAGGGTCAGTGCTGCGTGAACGTGAGCGAGATTTCTGGCTGCGAAAATTCCGCCGAGGAAGACAAAAAAGCCGGATTTCGAGGCCACTTTCATTGCGAGCGGAGGAGCTGGGAAATGTGATAGAGCGTCAAACTTGAGAGGGAAAGATGAGGTTCCGGAGTCGTTCACCCTAGGGGATATTTGCTTGTCCGTTAGCTCTATCGAAAAGCCACAGAGGGTTGATACAATTCGTAAATCCGCAGTCCTCGAGATAAGATCACTACTTGAGTGCGTTACTCGTTACCGTTGCGTGAGTTCTTGTTGTGTTCGTGAGTTCAGCTGAATGACCAAGATCCTTTCACTTTTTTCCCTGGTCGTCGTCACGGACCTTGATGTATCCGCAATGGGCCAAGCCAAAGGATATATACGATCCCTCGATCCCCACGCCACCGGGCCCATGAATGATTTGGATGTGATATGTCGTGGCTCAGGTTCGGTGGCTTCATTCGAAAGGTACACAAATTGGCTACCACAGCAACCGTCAGTGGCCCAGGCCATTTCAGAATTTCAATTCAGTCGTTCCTGCCGTTATGTAACGCCGCTTGGCTCATTGGAGAGGCTTGAAAGGGACATGGAACGAGAGGCGGCGTCAGGGGTCAACGTCACAATGGATCCGGAGACAGATATAAGAAGCAGTGTCAACTGTCCATCAAGGGCATCGAGCGAACAACATGACCAAGAACCGCCAGAGTCTACGAATGAGTCTCAATGAGCCTCCGCCGCCATATGTCGAGGACAAAGATTCAATGCAATTAACCCCCCCAATCAGTACTCCCTCCGTCAAGAACAGTAAAAGTATCATCCTTCTTGTCCGTCTCGGCTGATGTATACAGGACACTCAAAATGGGGAAGCATGCTCTCGGATTCGCGCAAGGCTCCGGCGATAGTCGACGGTGATGCCCGCGATGCGTTAACTTCTGAGAATTTAACTGCCGCGACATTGAATGCCCGACTCCAGGCTACGGATCTTAAATTCGCACAAGTCATGATTCAGTTAATGACTCCAATGCTACAACAGGGGCATCTATCCTACCTCGAAGGCTCTGGCTGGGGCTACACCTTCCAACACGACGTACCTTCCTCCCTCCCCGTGCCTTGCACACCCCCGTCCCTTCCACCCGCCCCCTTAGCCTGCTCCCCAGCTGTTAATGCGGCGCCGGCTGATGTAGACGGACACTCCGGAGTATAAAAGGAGTCATTTAGATAAGATCCTGGGGTTCAATGCGTATGCTTATCGGAAGAGATTTGGAAGGGTGGAGGAGATTGTTAAGCGGGAGTTGGAGGGAAGGGGGTTTAGTGTCGGGATGGTGAGGATATGTGTTTCTGATGTGGCCATTGGGGTGAAATGGATTATTGAGTTGTGAGAGGGAGCATTCCAGTAGCGTTGTTTGCATTTGTGGGAAGGGTAGGTAGTATATTTTGCACCGGCGAATATACAGTATGTTTTTGAGGTTGTTGGCGCAGTTCTTATAGCAAGTGCGTGCACGGGCCTCAGTCCAAGTTATCACACCCAGAATCGCACCACCCAGCCCCCGTTCAGTCTCACCACCTCTGAAACGGGCGCCCACCATGGCAAGCTTTCTGAACCGTCTCCGTCGCCGTAGAACCATTTCTGCGGAACAACCTCCCACCGCCCCGACACCAACCACCACCCCAACACCTTCCAGCGAACCCTCAACGCCAGCCTCTCAGCCGGCCGTCGCAATAGAAGAACCTTCTCAGAATGAGCCCCCTCCCTATACCGCCTCCACCACCGCAATACAAACCACAACACCCGCAACCCAACAACCTGACACAGATACCGCCCGTGGAGTGGTATCCCACGAGATCACACAGGGCCTCCTGGACCCGAATCTGAACTTCACGGCCGCCCAGATGGAGTACCAATGGCGGCAGAAGGATATCATTTTCGCGAGGGCGGTGGTGCAGTTTATTGCCGAGAGGTTCGATGGGAATCTTAAGGGCTGGGCGGGCTATAAGTATACTTATATCTGTGAGGTGCCCCCCCTCCCCCGCATATCATCCCTCTCTCTCGATTATCTCGCTCCCTGATTATCCCGGTACCCTTGATACATCTCCTTCAGTGCCTTAACCGTGTTGTCTGCGCTCGTTATGCGAGAGACGCGCTCTGCGAACCGTGGGACTTATAATAGGAAGAAAACCCGCCCCGCAAAGAAAGTGCCTGGGACGACCTCCTAGGATACAACGCGTGGAGTTATCGCAACCGGTTTAGACAGGTCAACATCCTCGTCAAGCGCGATTTCGAAAGACGTGGATTTGAGGTGCGCAAGTGTGAGGTTTATGCCGGGGTGGATGGGATTTATGTGGAATGGTCACTGGAGATACGGCGATCAAGGGGGAGTAAGTGATACTAGATACTGAAGGAGCACGGTATTGGTTCTATGTTTGTACTTTTAAAAGGGAATGGAGTTGGTTGTACAGATTTTGAGAGGTTGAGATATGGGCGGAATCTAAGTGAGGGATGGGTGCCGTCGGTCTGTTGTTTGATGCAGCGAATTGCGGTATCTTGGGATGATATTTTGTGTGGAAGGGACCTACAAAGCTGACTACCCGGAGCAAGGACGCCTGCTACATGTTAAGGTGCTGGCGGTCCGGTGAGGCGCCTCCAATTTGAGAAAACAAACGTGCATACTGTCGGGCCACTCCCGCCGCATGATCACCTGTAGGGACCATTCAATAAAGTCATTGCTAAGTTTCTTGTTGATAAGCAAAGCCGGGGAAGGGACCGTCTTAGCAACAACGGAAGAATATACGGTCTCACGAAAGGTCGTATTACGATCATGAAAGTATATATCGGTAGAAGAAATATTGCGAATCTGACGTCCGCATCTGAGGGCTTTGCAGAATACCCAGGGCATGCCAGACTGCGTAATGATAGGTAGCCAGTCACTCTTCAGATTGTTGATATAGCAGGTACTCTTAAGATCCGCATGGCTTGGACCGGCCATAATGGTATATATGGTAGGGCACTCTTCAGATCAGGATGACAATGGACTAGGAAGCCAGACTGCATAGATAATTATGGGCGGCCACCCTTCAGCTAGTCTTGAGCCATGTCGGTCACTCTTCAGATAAC
>Ga0302325_10014926_pt1 | contig 16524 bp, 15 predicted proteins | sample Palsa_T0_2_FD_201948 | JGI IMG/M metagenome (GOLD analysis project Ga0302325, IMG submission 201948) | Peat permafrost microbial communities from Stordalen Mire near Abisko, Sweden - Palsa_T0_2 | ecosystem: Environmental > Terrestrial > Soil > Palsa > Peat permafrost | place: Sweden: Abisko... | reverse complement strand
GTATGCGCCTCGATCGCCGAAGCGTGGTCCTCGGCCGCCGTGGTGTGGTTCCCGGTAGCAGCGAAAACAGCTTTCTGTATCACCGGATATCCGGGAACGATGTTGGCCTGCAAATGCCTCCCACCGGCCCGCTCCGTCCGGAGCAAATCCAGTCCATCAAAACCTGGATAGAGCAGGGCGCCGACTGGCCGGATGCGCTCGCCAACGAAATCGATCTCCCGCCGTCGGACCCCAAAGCCGTGGCCCTCGTGGATAGCGCGAGCCTCGGCGGGTCGGGTTGCGCGATCCAACTGGCTAGGAAAAAACAATCCTGAATCCAGGGTGCGCCTGCATTCCAACGGGATGCCCCGGCGGGCATCGCCGGTGCACTTGCTCTCCGGGAGGTTGACTCGCGGGGCTTGGCCGGTTCAACTTCCGGTTTGTGCGTCATCCAGCAGCGATCCGGACGGGCACATCGACGACCTGGCTGCACAGGTGGGCAATGTACTCGCGGATGTGTTCGGGACCGAGTTGGTTTGGCGAACGGTGGAAATATTGCGCCAACTACACGCCGATGTTGTCAGAGCATGGCTGCGAGCGCCTGTCGCATGATCAGCCGAATCGTCTTTTCCCGACCGTGAACTATTGGATTGACTTCGCGCGGCACGTCCTGGCAGAACGCGGAGCAATGTGCCTAGGGGCGCGCCGTGGCGGACTCTCTGGCGCAGGCGGCAGCTTCGTTTCCGAAAAGTGAAGCCCAACAGGGAGCGCGGCGCGGTCAGCGCAACCGCACCCAAACTGATATGATGTAACGTTTCGCGGCACGCCGGGAGGATCTAAGTGCTTAAAACTACGTGGAGGACCGAGTATAAAGGACATCTCATCGAGTTGGAGAATCGGCCAAGCCTGGAGCGGCTGATTGTCGATGGAAAGGAAATCGCTAGGGAGCCAGGCGCCACTTGGGAACCGCGCAGCTTTCAGGCGAACATTCCCGACGGGAACCGGTCTATGAAGGTGGACGCCAACACTCGTTTTTCAAAAAGTCCGCGGGGACTCCGATTCACCGTGTCGGTGGATGGCAAGGAGATTTATAGCGAGGTGAAATGGCCGCCCCGGTGGTATCTCCCGTTCGCGGCTGCGGGCCTGATTCTGGCGAGCGTGGTCCTTCGGCTGGTAAGTTAATGAATCTATCCCACTCCTTGGCCGCGGACGTCTTATCGCGAACATCGTCGAACATGCTCAATAATGCGACAGAATCATCGCGGGCCTGTGGTCGCGCCGGAGTGATTCCGCCGTTTCTCTGGTTCCGAGCGCGACCAAAGCCTCCACGATCCGGCGTTCTTGATCAGGCAACGCTCGCGCTCGTTCGGCTCAATCTTGACGGGTACCCGACGCCGCAAGACCCCGTTCAGCGGCTGGTCTCGAATCGATGTCAAATCCGGCGTCGAGAAGCAACTCGCGGATGGCCGGGTGAATTATGAAGTGAATGCTTTTGGCAATCGCGCCGGCACGCTCGTTTCATCCGTGCCCCTCGAAGCCGGTAAAACTCAAATCGTGCTCGATTTCATTCCGGACCAAGCCAGGATACTAAAGGACCCGCTGCCCGGCCGTTCCAGCGGTCCCGGCGTGGCGCGCTTGACGGTCAATGGTAAGCCGGCGGGGGAAGCGGCCATCGCCAATTTCGTCGGGATCAACGGCGAAACATTGGACATCGGTTCAGATCTGGGATCGCCTGTGAGTCCGGAATACGCGAGTCCTTTCGCCTTCACCGGACACATCGAGACTGTCACCCTGGAACTGCGATAGCCCCCACATCCCACGGACACCGATTCACGCCTTCGCTTTCGCCTCTAAGTAGGAGACATGGAGGAGAATCCCGTCGCTGAGGCCGGTCGCGTTCGACGCCGGCTCAGGTCCAGGGCGCTCCTCCCACTCGAACCGAGCGGCCATTTGCCCATCGCCCAAATCACTCGACTTGGCGACCGAAGATAAAGATAACGATTCGACCGAAAGATATTGCCTTTTCCATTTGGGATTCGAGTGAACTGCTACTTATAACCATAAACTGATGTCGTCAGCTAAACCGCAATAGTCGTAACGAGTAGGCATAGAACTCTAGGGGCATGGCATATAGTGTCCAGTTGGCAGCGGCCTTATGCACGGGAATGTGATGCGCTGAAGGGAACGTGATTGGGCAACCGGTTGGGGACCCTGAGAATCCTGCGGTAAAACAGGTGGAGTAGCGAAGTTGACGCTTCGCAAACTCATTCTCAGGAGTCACCCAAACGGTGAATGACAATCGAAAGCATAGCGAGAAAGTACCGCCAGAACAAGGGGCTGAAGCGGCTGCTCCGGAGCCTTTTAAAATCGGGGCTTCCACGCCTTATGACTTCTCGGCGCGGAATCTGACGGCTTATGGCGGCTTGCTGCCGGTGGCAACGATGCTGGAGAGGCTCGGCTTTGAGCAACTGGTCGAAGAGATGCTCTCCATCCACCGGCTGACGCGGGCCATGCCCGTTTACCGGTTCGTACTGGCGATGGTGCTGGCACTATATGTGGGATTTTCGCGGCTGAATCACCTGCGCTTTCTGGAGCGCGAGCCGATGTTGATTGGGATTCTCAAAGTACTGCGCTTACCGCCACAGTGTACGTTCTGGCGGTTTCTGGCCTCGCTGCATCTGAATGTGGCCGGGCAGATCCTTCGGCTCCAGCAGGTGATGCGGCAGCGCGTGTGGGAAGCCGCGCATGTGGAATTGAAAACCATCACCCTGGACACCGACACCACCGTGCACACTCTGTTCGGCCACCAGATGGGCGGACGGAAGAGCTATAACCCGAAAAACAAAGGGAAGAAGAGTTACCAGCCCATTCTGACGTTTCTGGCGGAGACCCGGGAATACGTGGCGGGCCAGTTGCGCAATGGCGACCGCCCCACCGGCAAGGAGATCGCCAGGCACCTCGCAGGCGTGTTCGCCGCCGTGCCGAAAGGCGTAGAAACGATCTATGCGCGCGCCGATTCCGGATTCTACTGCGCGGAAGCCGTGGAGGCATATGAGAAAGCGGGAGTGCGGTTCATCATCTCGGCACGCAAGACTTCGCGCCTGGTCGACGAACTGAAGGCAGCGCCCTGGACCGGTTCACCGAAGACCGATGCTGACGCCCAGTGTGAGTTTCGTTATCAGCCCGAGGGCTGGAGCAAAACGTATCGCTTCATGGCGTTGCGCTACATCAAAAAGAAGCAGGCGCCTGCGGCGGAGGAGCCTGAACAATACCAGTTGTTCGACACCCCGGAGTACAGCTATCGCGTATTCGTCACGGATATCAGTGGTGGAATCGCGTTTCTGACGTGGTTCTACAATCAGCGGGCGGGCGCGGAGAATCTCATCAAGGAAGCCAAAAACGATGCCGGGCTCACGGCTCATCCGTCTGGTCGGTGGGCGATGAACTACATTTACTTTCAGCTGGCCATGCTGGCTTACAACCTCAATTGCTGGCTGATGCTGTTCAACCGGGAAGAGCAAGCCAAAGTGGAAACGCTGGGTCACACGACGCTAGCTACGGCCCGGCTGAAATTCCTGTTTGTGGCGGCGCGTATCTGGAGCCATGCCGGACGTGTGGGCGTCAGCTACAGTTCCCATTACGCCGAGCAGCCACTTTTCGACCGGCTGATGACGCGGCTCCGGTCGGTGGCGGCCAATGGAGACAGGTTTACCCCCGTGATCGCCATCGCCCTTCGCTGCTGAGATGGCGCGCATAGAATTCTATGCACAGGCGGCTCTGCTGAAACAACAACTTACGAGTGGGGGAAACCGAACCGGATACAGAGAAAACACGAACCGAGAAGCTACACAGTCAGATCACGTGAGCTGAACGCATTCGAGGGCAGTTCTGCGCATAATTCAGGTGGCACGGTGGTCCGTTTCGGTGGGAGCGGCAGTTCTGTCACCTATGGAGACACCTGGGTATGGATCAGGCGCCCCAAGCCTGGCCACCGGTTCGGCTACCGGCGGGGCACGCCGGACGGCCGATTTCGTGAGCCCCGAATCGAGGTTCCTGATTTCTATTTCTCCTCCCGGCACGATTGCGCCGGACGGGTCTTCGAGTAACCCCGCAATCCGGCCCGTGGCAGTCTGCGCCCGAAGGGGAGCCTTCAAGGTGAACGCAACGACGAGCGGGATCAACCAGCAAACGGTGTAACGACCCCAACTCCTGCTTCCTGCAAGTCTGCACATGGTGGCGTCCTTCGGTGGGCGGTCAGGCCATCGGGCCAGCGGGCTACAGCCCTTCAATGTTACAGATCGAACGTTTGGAAGTAAAGAGGTATATCCTATTAGAGTCCAAGATCGGGGCCGGATCCGGGGGAAAGCCGTACCGTTGACTTGATTAGCCAGCGCGCAGGGCATGACCGCGGACTCCTAGTTGTTTTCGATTATTGTGTGCCGGCGTCCGCGTCGGTTAGCTTGGATGAACGGACCTCGAAGAGACTGCGTGGGGGAACTGTTGCGCATACCTACTGAACCGATCGGGAGCATTGCGCGGCCGGCGGAACTGATTGCGGCCCGCCAGGCTATGCAGGCCGGCAGCATGGCAGCGGATGAGTTCGCGCGCATCCAGGAACGGGCGTTGCGTGACACCATCCGGCTTTTCGAGGAGACTGGTTCGCCGGTGATTACCGAAGGAGAGCAGACCAAGTCGAGCTTTGCAACCTATCCGCTTGAAGGCGTTCGGAACGTGGCGCCCGACGGCGTGGTCATTCCATTTGAAGATGGCCACACCCGGCAACTGCCGCGCCTCACGTCGGGTCAATTCCACTACGGCACACACGCTTCGGCTTATCTGGCCGCGGCCAGGCGACTGACAAGCTTGCCGGTGAAGCAAGCGGTGATTTCGGCATCGGCTCTGAGCCTGCTCTACCCAGCCTCCGAAATTCCGGGGTACTCGCGCGAGGCTTTTCTTTCGGACCTGGTGGGCGAAGCCGTGGCCGATATCCGCGGCTGCCTCGAACAGGGCGCCGATAGCGTACAAATCGATTTCACGGAAGGCCGCCTCTCCCTCAAACTCGTCGATGCGATCGCGGAGAAATACTTCATGGAGATCGTAGGCGCCAGCGTCTTCATGTGACAGAAGTGCGGCGCAGAGGAGGTCATCGGTAACCTTCGCAGCAATCGGTGGCCCACCGTTATCTGCTGGGAAAAAGAATGTCCTGTCAGTCCAATCGAAGATCTTCATCATCATCCTGACTTCTGCATCCGCTTCGAATTCCTTGACTTGTTGCGCGATGAACTCGCGCCGTTTCCATTTCTGGGCTCGGACATATTGATAGAGGCCTATGATGAATACGGTCAGGGCGCCGACGAGTTTGAGCGCATCAGCCATCTCTATTGGTTCAAACGTGACTGCAGACATTGGTTCGTTCCCCCCTATGTGTAGCAGTCCATCTTCGCATATGTAGGCGGTATTTATGGCGTTACTCACCCATCGCCTCGCTTAGCGCTTAGGGAACGCGCTCGGCGAGGCGTGGGTAACGCTTAACGGGTTCTTAAGTATAAAGACGGGAACCAGCTCAAACCCGCAGAAATCCAAGGTTGTCAGTTCCCGTTTCACGGCGACGACTCTGCGATTCAAGTAGCGCAGTTCCAGGAAAAACACGCCAAGGTGAGACTGCATTTTACACCTACCTACTCTTCCTGGCTCAATCAGGTGGAGATCTAGTTTGCGCGCATCGAACGCGAGGTGATTGCCGTAGGCATTTTCCAATCGGTTAAGGATCTGTCCCGAAAGTTGATGCGCTACATCAAAGCCTACTCAAAAGCGCCCGACCATTTCACTGGAACTATTCCGATGTCCAGCGGAGGATCTCATGCTAAAGAAGTCGTTGCGACAGGCCACTCGTTGGCACATCAAGCACTCCGTTTAGAAGATCGCCTGCAGGCGCACTCACGTCTGCCCATCTGCGCACCAGCCTGTTGAAGCCTGTCAACGGGAAGCTTTCCCAAGGCGCGAACATCGCGGTTTTTGCAGCACCATCGATGGGAGGGCAGGCTTTGCCACGGCAGCGAACTAAGCGCGATGGAATGCCCAAAATCAGCCAGTTTGTGCTCTATGCTGAAAGAAGTATCAAACTCGGAGACCGCAGCCATGCCGCGGGGGCTTTGTGCGCATCCGGCAATTCGGTTTCCTCGCCAATCGCGTCCGTAAACAGAAACTGGCCCTGTGCCGCTCCTTGCTGAACTCCCCATCACCGGTTACCAACTCGGGCTCGCCTGCGGCATCCGACGCCGAATCCAAGGTCCCAGATCCGGCGTCGCATCGCTGCCCCATTTGCAAACTTGGCCGATTAGTCCTGGCCGAGGTGATCCCGCCCGATAGAATCGCGCACCGGATGCTCAGCTTTTGCAGGACGCCTCAGCTACAAGACACATCATGATGGCACCCGCCGCCGCCACCCTCGCCGAACCCATCCCCGCTCATCTGAGCGACAGGAGATTCCTGTCCGGACACCGTGCATCTCCATTCCCTGGCCCCACGTGTTGCCTCCTCCACCCGGCCATCCCACTTTCCTGGGCATCACCGGCGTGCATTAAGCCATCCGCTGGCCTATTCCGCCTTCCGCCCGCCCATCATTCCGACACAAAACCAACAGGCTACGATTCAAAACCCACGACGTAGTGCGGCTCAGTTCAATGCCTTGTATCCGAAGCGCTCCGGCCCGTGCATTTCAGCGCTAACGAGTTCATCCCGCCGGAGCGCTCCGGATACAAGCCTCTGCAATATCGACCTGCGCGACCCGAGGCTGGCGTGCCAGTTTCCGTGTGGCGCGTGACACGCCTCGAGCAGTCGATGGCGCTTGGGAGTCGTCGGTAAATCCTTCGCGACCAGCGAGGAGGTCCAATGCCACAACTTGGGAACCCAACTTCGGTCTGGCCGACCAATCGAGAGTTCACAAAAGTCCAACGGCCGTGAATGGCTCCTGACACGTTGGTGGTTTTCAAATTTGGGATTTTGAAGCCGTGAGGAGAGTTGTGGCGGCGATCGGATTTCCCCACCAAAACCTCCACCCCAACCGGTGGCGCTCGACGTTCGACGCGCCAAGCGTCCGCAAGGCATCCGCATATATCGCCGTGGCACGGATATCCGCGATCACCATCCTGCCTCCGGGTTTAAGGACTCGGAACCCTTCGCTGATCGCCCGCTTCCGGTCGGCATTCGATCGGATGTTGTGTATCGCGAGGCTCGAAACCACCAGATCAAAAGTAGCGTCCGGAAATGGGAGGGCTCGCATGTCGGCGGTCTCAATGTGCACGCGATCGCTGACCCCTTCCAGCGACGCGTTGCACAGCGCGATGTCCATGGCGTTCCCCGACTGGTCCGTTGTACTCCAGATATCCACGCCTGTCACTCGGCCTGTCATCAGCCTGCGTGCTACGGCCGTCAGCACTGCGCCTCGACCGCACCCCATATCAAGCACCATCTCGTCGCCGCGCAGGTGAGTTCGGTCCAGAATGAGGTCCCACTCAAGGAACTTGCCGCGTCTGGTGGTATAGAAAAAGCTGGTGGTGTTCACCAGGAACAGGACAAAATACAGGGTGATCGGCGCAGCGGCGTGACTTGGCATCCGCCACCAGGCGATTCGCCGCTCCAAGGCCGCTGAGTACCGCCAAAGATCCGAAGATCACCAGCGCGTAAGGTGCATCGTAGCCGTATTCGCCCTGTCGCATTGTGATCCGTGATGGTACCACGACAGTGTATATTGCGCCCGCCACGGTCATGGCCTGGAGTGGATCACGCGCTGGCTATCCGGAACTTGACCGGGCTGCCGCTGGTCAGATCCTCCCTGACGCGATAGCCCGCCCTTTCGCGACTACAGAGAGAAAATCGTTTCAGTCGTCACTCCCTAACCCGGCATAGCCGGAACCAAACAGGGCAAAAGTCAAAAAGTTGGAGCCAATTTCAGAGTCCAGCCAAGTGCCCGTAAACATTGGCGCAAAACATGACGCTCAAAAATTTCCTGCCAGGAAACGGCAGGATTCTACGATAAAGGTACTAACGCACCGAACGGAAAATGCTCTCTGCTTCTCGCCACCGCCTTGACGATGGAGAGCTTGCCCGCCTCGAGCAAAGTTGTAGAACCATCCAGTGGGGTCCTGGAAAACGGTGTAATAGCTGGAAGTCTCATCTTACACTTCGATGAATGTGACTTTGTTGATTTCTTTCAGTGTGCTCACGCCTTTGCGCACTTTTTCCACCGCCGATTCGCGAAGGAACGTCATACCACCCTCCCGAGCCAGCCGCTTGATTTCTGAGGTTGGCCGCTTGTCCAGAATCTTCTCGCGAATTTTCTCGGTGAGATCCAGCAACTCATGGATGGCGGTGCGACCACGGTAGCCGGTACCGCCGCACTCAAAGCATCCGGCGCCTTCCACGAGTTCCACTTGCCCCCACTCTGTGGGATCCAGATGGGACTCGATCAGCGCAGCTTGGCGCGCTTCAACGCTTTCAAAATGCATCGGCCGGCGGCAATGATCGCAGATTACGCGCACCAGGCGCTGCGCCAGAATGCAGTTCAGCGCGGAGACGAAATTGTACGGCTCCACGCCCATATTCAGGAAGCGCCCCAGCACGTCGAGCACGTTGTTGGCGTGCACGGTGGTAAACACCAGGTGGCCGGTGAGCGCGGAGTTAATGGCGATCTGGGCGGTTTCCTGGTCGCGGATTTCGCCCACCATGATCTTGTCGGGGTCGTGGCGCAGGATGGAACGTAACCCGCGCGCGAAGGTCAGACCTTTCTTTTCGTTCACCGGGATCTGGGTGATGCCCTTGACCTGATACTCGACGGGATCTTCGATGGTGATGATCTTGTCTTCATCGTTCTTGATCTCGCTGAGCGCCGCATAGAGCGTAGTGGTCTTGCCGGACCCGGTAGGCCCGGTGACCAGCACCATGCCATACGGCTCGGAGATATAACGCCGGAACTTGACCAGGTCGTTCTCGGAGAAGCCCACCACTTCGAGCGAAAGCTTGGCGAACTTCTCGCTCATGGACTCCTTATCGAGTACGCGCAGCACGGCGTCCTCACCGTGAATGGTGGGCATGATGGAAACGCGGAAGTCGATCAGGCGGCCTTTGTAGCGCACGCGGAAACGGCCGTCCTGCGGCACGCGGCGCTCGGCGATATCCAGCTCGCTCATGACCTTGATACGCGAAAGGATGGTGGAGTGCCAATCCTTCGCGATAGGCGGCATGGCATAGTGCAGCACACCATCGATGCGGTACTTGATGGCCACTTCCTGGTCGCGCGATTCGATGTGGATGTCACTGGCGCGCCGTTCCAGGGCGTTGAAGATGGTCGTATCGACCAGCTTGATGACGGGCGCGATATCGTTATCGACGGCGGTGAGCTTGTCGATGGAGAGGGTCTCGTCGGAGTTCTCTTCATCGATCACGACGTCCAGAGTGAAACCCTCGGTGACTTCTTCGAGCACGCGCTGGGATTGTTCGGTCTTCTTGAGCAGATCGGAAATTTGGGAAAGCGTGGCGACCTTGACGCGCAGCTTCTTATTGAGCAGCAGCGCCAGTTCGTCGATCATGCTCGGGTGCGTGGGTCGGCCATGGCAATGTCGAGCGTGCCGTTCTGCGCGCGCAGAGGAACGAAGTTGTAGCGGAACATGAGATCCACGGGTACCGACCGGAACAGCTCGTGATCGATGATTCCTTCGCGCAGGTCCACATACTCGCAGCGATAGCGCGCGGCAACGGCCTGCGCCTGTGCGGCTTCGCCGGTGGCTTCGGTTAGTCGAGGTTTATCGAGTTCCATAAGGACAATGGTTGTGGGTATTGGTTATCCGAGCAGGTGAGGAGAACTATGAAGGTCGGCTTGCCGGAAACGCTTAGCTGAGAACCCACGCAGTGCGGAAGAGCGATCTCAGCCCCACTTCGGGAGCCGAAAAAGCCGCGCCCTTTCACTCCGTCCTACGGTCTTTTCGGTAGTGCTCATAGATCGGGCCAGCACGGGCCAATCGCCAAGAGCTCAGACCATCTAGAGAGCGCCGAACTACTTTCTTAGACATTTGTGTTGGACTGTCGGCGAAATTCTCAACAATTTGCACCGTGTTCCGGATAGCGGCGGGTGGAACGCCTGCTAACAGGCCTACTCTCCCTTGAGTTGCAGGATCTGGCCGCGGCCGATTTCGACCTCTCGCTTACGGGATTCGATCCTAGAGAACTTGAAGACCTGCTGACGCTCGCGGGCAACGATGAACAAGCCGATGTCGCGCCGGCCCTGCCGGAGAATCCAGTGTCCCGTGTAGGTGACCTGTGGGTCTGTGGCAACCGGCGCAACCAGCACCGGATTCTGTGCGGAGACGCAACTAGCCCGGAAGCCGTGGCGCACTTACTGGGTGATCGCAAGCCGTTCTTGATGACGACCGACCCACCCTATGGAATAAGTCTGGATTCTGAATGGAGGGACCGCGCCGGCTTGAACGGATGCGGCGCCGCGGAGCCGAGCTATCTCAAGCATCGCACCGCCGGTTACACCGAAACCACGATCTCCGGAGACACCCGCGCGGACTGGTCGGAAGCCTTTGAACTCGTACCCAGCCTGCAGATCGCGTATGTATGGCACGCTTCCATCCATACCAGAGAAGTTCTTAACGGGTTGGAGCGTATCGGATTCCTTTATCCGCAACAGATCATCTGGAACAAGGGCCGGACCGTGCTCACGCGCACGCACTACTGGTACCAGCATGAGCCGTGCGTTTATGCCCGCAAGAAGAACGCGCCCTGGTACGGCAAGGCCGGCGAGAATAGCACAATCTGGGATTCGCCCTCACCCAAATTCATCATGGGCAGCTCTGATGAGGAGAAGTTCGATCATCCTACGCAGAAACCCGTGGAGCTCATGCGCAAACCAATCCTCAATCACCTGAAGCGCGGGGAGTCAGTCTACGACCCGTTCCTCGGCAGCGGCACGACACTCGCCGCGGCTGAAATCACCGAGCGCGTTTGCCACGGAATCGAGTTGGACCCCAAGTACGTTGACGTAGTGGTTAAGCGCTGGCAGGGTCTCACCGGCGGCAAAGCGACTCTGGAGGCTGACGGCCGCACGTTCGACGAAATCGCGGCGGAACGCCTACAGGTGAATGCATGAATAGCGCGTTGCCGGCGCGAGATCGCAGCCATCGAAGCCCAGATCCGTGCCGGCCACCCGGACTTGCAAGGCCTCTGCCTCGCTCTGTCGGACTGGTCGGCGGAACTGCGGCACGGGTTAGCCTGTGGGCCCACGTCGTGACTGCGGGCGATCCGGCGGGAAGCGTGGCCACCAACAAAAAAGCCCGCCCGGCCGTAGCCAGGCGGGCGCAGGAGGAGGATTCGATGGCTACTTGCAGTCCGATAAGTGCGCGCCTAGTGCGCCAGAAGCCTCCAGGCCAGAACCACAAGAACAGCGGCAATGCCGATCAGGGAACCGATGGTCCGCGCTCGATTCGCCTTATTCTGTTCGAGCATGACCCGAGTATCGCACAGCCAGCAGTCGCCCAGAAGCAAAAAGCCCGCCGCGGCAGTACCGGGCGGGCCAGTGGAGGAGGGATGCGCAAGATGCTACTTGCTGAGGCGGTAAGTACGCGAGCCATCCTCCGGTTTGAACGATTCAACTTGATACCCTGCCTTCTTCATCGCGCCGGCGATAAATCCACGAACGGAATGCCGTTCCCATTGAAAGGTGCTGGCCAGTTCGTCCAGCGTGGCGCCGTTCTTCCGGCTGAGCATGGCGATTGCCTGTGCCATCTTGCTGCCCTCGCGGGGCGCGCCAGCTTCCTTCGCCTTGGCGGCCTTCTTGGCCTTGGGCGCAGCCTTGGCAGGACTGGCTTTCCTGGCCGACTTGCCCTTAGCGGACGCGTCCTTGGCCGCTCGTTGGCCACCCTTGGCCTTTTTGCTCGCCTTCGGCTTCGCGTCCTCCGCCTCGGGCTGCGCGGCGTCGCCGAGTCCCTGGATGCGCTTCCAGATGCGGCTGGTGGCCGTCTTGGGGTCCTTCAGCTTTTTCACCGGCTTCTCGCCCGGCAGGCTATTGAGGATCGCCAACAGGCGCTCGGCGGGCCAAGCCGCCGCCAGTTCCATAAGTTCCTGCTCGCTGGTGAAGGTGTCAAACGGCGTCTGCACGGCGGCGGAGGCCTCTTCCGGGGTCGAAAACGCCACGATTTCGTTCGTTTCGTTGATGGTAAATGTCGTCATTGTGAATCTCCTTGGTGCCGCGCTCTGCGCGGTCATCACATCCATCACTCCGAAGCGCCTGAAAGGCAAGGCCTTTCTGAAATAAACCGAGGCGAAGAAACGGGGATGAGGTGCTTAGCCCAGGTGGGTGCATGTGGGCATAGATGGTAGGACACGGCACCAAATTCGGACGCAAAAAGGAGCAGGCCATCACGGCCTTGCTGTCGCACCGCAGCTTAGAGGAAGCTGCCCGCGCGGCAGGTATCGGGGTCAATACGCTGCTGCGCTGGATGAAGGAACCCGAGTTCGACCAAGCCTATCGGCAGGCGCGCCGGGAAACGTTCGGGCAAGGCACGGCGCGACTCCAGCAGGCCTCCGGTGCAGCGGTTTCCTCCATCCTGAAGATCATGCTGGACCCGCAGGCGCCCGCGTCCACCAAGCTCCGGGCCGCCGACCTGGTCTTGGCGCATGGGGCCAAGGCTATCGAGTTGGAAGAAATCGAGGCCCGCGTCGTCGAACTGGAACGCGCCGTCGAAGAAACGAAGCAGACGCGGTGAGATCGACGGCCAATGCAGCGCTTGTTTTTAACACGACTGGCAAACGCACGTTATGCCTCTTTGGACAGCCGACTGCACCGTTTGGGCCGACAGAACAATGTATTTTGCTGCCCACCGTCGCCGGCGCATTCCACAGGCGGCCTTCAAACATCTGCCTCTCGACCAGAAGAAGTGTCTGCTGTCCGCCATCACTTCCGATCAGCAAGGCCGCGCGATGAGGAGTGCGCGCGTTGGTGAAACCGTGATGACCGTGAGCAAGGGCGTATTCGTCCCGGATCACGCCGGATCAACGATCCGCATCGAAAGAGCGCTGAACATAAGAGGCTTGCTATGACCATGGCCTCCCTGAACCGCAGGTTGAAGCACCTGGAAGCCCACTACCAGGTAGTCCGCAGAGTGGCTGGCGAACACGCTCGCAATCTCGAATCTGGTATTAAGCGACGAGTGCTGGAGCATCTCTCCTCGGATGAACTTCGCCTCCTGCTGGACGTCGCCAGGGCAAGGCAGCAAGGTTCCCTTAAGGAAGAAATGTTAACGGCCGCCCAGATAGCCGCGCTCAAAAAGTATGGTGCAGCATTCGACGAGGAGTGCCGGAAGGCGGGTTTCGCGTCTGCCACAGATTTCTCATCCAAGATGCGGCGACGGTGAGGGCGCTTGGAAAATGCTCCGGGATGTTGAGTCGGCACGCCAGATGGAGCGTGTCGTCGGACCGCGGAGCGCCCCACCGACCCACTAGGCACAGAAAGCGCGGTGCGTCGAAGCGCCGGCGGGCATCGTCGCCGCAATCTCCGGGATAGTCTCATGCTTGCCAGGCGTGAGCCGGGTTGACTCTCTCCAACCGCCGAGTCATACATAGACTGGTCAAAAGGAGGGGAGACCAGGGCGACCCGGTCCAAAACAGACAGGGCTGCGCTGGCCGCCAGCGATAGTGCATGAAATTCAGATTTGTTCTGTTGGGCCCGGACGGTGACTCACACAGGCACACGGCTCCGCGCGAGAATGCTGCGGCGGCGGAGTCCGCAGATCCGGCGCAGGCATTCCGGTACCAGATCCGGGGAACGGACATGGTGCGCCAGCGACGGTTGCCGGATGGCCGGCTGAGACTGATCCCGGTGGCCAACTTTCGCGCCAGAATTGTGAGCGATATCATGCTCGACGATGGCGCGGAGTCACGACGCCATTGCGGAGTGGAAGCCGAACTGGGCGGACAGAAGGTGGTCTTCACCGTACCGGCGGCGGAGTTCGGCCGGATGGGCTGGGTGCTGTCACGGCTGGGGCCGCGCGCGATCGTCTATCCCGGTCAGATGCAGCACGCGCGGGCGGCCATCCAGGAGTTGTCCGGGCCGATCCGGCAGGAACGCATCTTCGCCCACCTGGGGTGGCGCCAGCAGGATGCGGATTGGGTGTACCTGCATGGCGGCGGTGCGCTGGGAGCCACGGGAGCTGTGACCGGCACACAAGTCCAGTTACCTAGCCCCTTGCAGGATTACCAGCTCCGGTCGCCGCGAGACGCACAGGAAGTGGTGCGCGCGGTGCGGGCCAGTTTGCATGTACTGACATCGGTGCCGGACCGGATTGGCTTCCCCTTGCTGGCAGCCGTGTACCGGGCGGCGCTGGGTGGCGTGAATTTCGGCGTGTTTATGAGTGGCAGAAGCGGCGTGTTCAAGACCGCCCTGGCGGGACTGTGCCAGCAACACTTCGGGGCGGCCATGGAGGCCAGCGGTCTGCCGGCGAACTTCGCTTCGACGGGAAATGCCTTGGAGCGGCTCGCCTTCTGCGCGAAGGACGCATTGCTGGTGGTGGACGATTTTGCCCCTACCGGAGGAGCGGGGGATGGCGAGCTCCAGAGGGTCGCCGAACGCCTGTTCCGCGCCGTGGGAAATCAGCAGGGGCGGGGACGTCTGCGGGCGGACGGGCAACTATGCGAACCGCAAGCGCCGCGCGGGCTGGTGCTGGGGACGGGGGAAGCAGTGCCGCCGGGACAGAGTATCCGGGCGCGCCTGGTGATCGTGGAAGTGGGAGCCGGACAAGTGCGGCGAGAGCGGCTCACGGAGTGTCAGCGGGCCGGAGAGGAAGGGCGCTTGGCAGGAGCCATGGCGGCCTTCGTAAAATGGGTGGCTGGCCAGTATGTCGAGTTGCAGCAGAGCTTGCGGAATCGGGTGCTGCAGATCCGCCGTCAGGGCGGCGGGGGATGGGGGCACGCGCGCACCCCAGCGGCATTGGCGGAGTTGCAAGGCGGATGGGAAATATTCTTGCAGTTCGCCATAGAAGTATGTGCCCTGAGCGGCGCGGAAAAGAAGCAACTGGAGCGCCGGTGTGAGCGGGCGCTGGCCGAGTTGGCGAGACGGCAGGCGAAATACCAGGCGGACAGCGATCCGGCGTCGCATTTTGTGGCGCTGGTGCAAGCCGCGCTGGTGGGCGGCGATGCGCACGTGGCCAACCGGCAGGGTCAGGCACCGGCAGAGGCGGCAGCCTGGGGTTGGCAGCGTACCGGCCGAGGCCGCGGGTGGAAGCCAAGGGGTGCGCGCATCGGTTGGGTGACGGGCGGCGATTTATACTTAGAGCCTACGGCCAGCTATGAAGTGGCGCGGACCGTAGCGGGGACCGAACGGCTGTCGGTGAGCGAGCAGACCCTCCGCCAGCGCCTACGGGAGCAGGGCCTCCTGGCCAGCGTCGACGCTGGGCGGCAGATGCTCCAGGTGCGGCGGACCTTGGGCGGCAGGCCCCGGCAAGTGCTGCATCTGAGAACTAGCGACGTGCTTTTGCCACCAGAATAAGGCTCGCGGAGGGCATTTGTCGGGTTTGTCGGGTCCCTGGGGGGGCCGTTTGCCGACTCGCGGCTGCTTGGGACGGCGGCGTCCGCATACGAATCGACAGACGAAATCGATGAATCTTGACGCCAGATGGGGGGACAATGGCATCGGAGAACTCGGCCGAAATACCGCAAGATTAACGATATAAAGCACTTAGCCACCTATTGCCGGGGACCATTTTAGTCGAAAATCCTCCCATCTGCCCCCATCTGCCACCATCTGCCTGGTTGCGATCGTCACGGAGGAAGGCTTCTTCCGCTGCGCGTAATCTTTGGCCGCTCGAGTTACAAGCAAGGTGGCGCCCCGGCGAGCGCATCGACGGCCAGCGTACCGGCAAAGTTCTGCCAGATGGTGCGGCGGACACGCCGGGCTACCCGCAGCGTTTCAACGAAAACCGAGCTTCCGAATCTAACTCGGCGCAGTAATCCGCGACTACTTCATGGATCACCTTCCCCGCCTTCGCGGAAGGTCGCAACAAGTGTCGAAAAAACTTCTTAGTGATTACCCTCGCGGCCTCCGGAACGGCTTCGCCTGCTGGTGGTTTTCGGCTTCTGACGCGTTCCCGGTAACGCCGGCTCTGCCCGTTACGCTTCTGTTTGCCCGCCGCCGTGGCCCGATAGCTCTCCTGAGCCTTCCACCGCGACCAGGCCCGCGCCGCCTTCCGGCACTCCTCGCTGCAATAGCGCTGCCGCCCCCGTCGCGGGCGAAACCGCTGCTCACAACCTTTGAGCAGACACCGCCGGGACCGCGGGGCAGCTCGCTGCCGACGTGTCCGTTTTCGCCGGCCGCCCTCTTGATTTTCGGGATGGCTTGTAGGACTCTTGGGAGGGCCCAAGGGAGGTCATTGCTCCCAGAAGCTCCTGCTCCGGAGGGGATTGCACTCCTCTCCGGGGCGCAGCAGATCTTCGCATCAATACGAGATCAACAACTCTATCGCAAAGATCGGATCCCCCGCGACCTCGTCTCTA
>Ga0302325_10014925_pt1 | contig 16525 bp, 10 predicted proteins | sample Palsa_T0_2_FD_201948 | JGI IMG/M metagenome (GOLD analysis project Ga0302325, IMG submission 201948) | Peat permafrost microbial communities from Stordalen Mire near Abisko, Sweden - Palsa_T0_2 | ecosystem: Environmental > Terrestrial > Soil > Palsa > Peat permafrost | place: Sweden: Abisko... | reverse complement strand
GACGCACGAACCCGGGTCGGGGCTTACCGGCTGATTCGTACCTTGGGTGAAGGAGGGATGGGGGCCGTCTACCTGGCGGCCCGCGACGACGATCAGTATGAGCGGCTGGTCGCGATTAAGGTGCTTCGTGCGGGTTTGGCGCATAGTCCGGCGTTGCAGCTTCGTTTCCGGACGGAACGGCAGATACTGGCAAACCTGGATCATCCCAACATTGCCCGGATGCTGGATGGCGGCATAACTGTCGACGACGCGCCTTATCTGGTCATGGAATACATCGATGGGACCGCGCTCGATATTTTCTGCGAGCAGCGAAAGCTATCGCTCGATGCCCGGTTGCGCCTCTTTCGGACCCTTTGCGCCGCCGTCGATTATGCACACCGCCATTTAGTGATCCACCGCGACATCAAGCCGCTCAACGTGCTGGTAATGGAGGACGGGACCCCAAAGCTGCTCGATTTCGGCATTGCGAAGTTGATCGACCCGTATCAGGCGGGCTTTGATCCGGCGATCACCCGTGACAGTGAGCGGCTATTGACTCCGGATTACGCAAGCCCGGAACAACTGCTGGGCAAGCCGGTTTCGACCTCGACCGATGTGTACGCGCTCGGCGTTCTGCTTTACGAACTGCTCGCCGGCGATCTTCCATTCGCCTCTTCCGGTTCCGAGCCACTGAAGCAGGCTCGCGCTATCTGCGAGCAGGAGCCGGAAAAGCCGAGCGTCATCTGTTTGCGAACGAGTCACCTCCCCGCAGCCGAGGGCCGCCGGCTGCGCGGAGACCTGGACAGCATCATTCTCAAATCGTTGCGTAAGCAACCTGAGCAGCGTTATGCGAGCGCTTCCCAGTTGTTGATCGAGATCGATCGTTACCTTGCCGGGTATGCTGTCGATGCCGCCGAACAGAGTGTGAGCTACCGGGTCGGAAAGTTTGTTCAGCGCCATCGCGCCGGGGTAGCTCTGACCGCGCTGTTGGCGCTGTTGATCGTCGGGTTTGGAATCGGAATGGCAGTCCTCGCACGCCGCGCGACCCGCGGAGAGGCCAGAGCGCGACGAGAAGAAGAATTCTTGGCCAGTATTTTCGCGGCTGCAACGCCGGAGGGGTCGAAGGGGGCGAACATCACCGCCCGACAATTGCTGGACCAGGCGGCGGCGAGGATCGATGGGGAACTGGCCTCCGACCCGCAGCTCCAGGCTTCGATGAGTGAAAGTGTGGGGCAGTCCTATGTCGCACTCGGCCTTTACGACAAAGCTCAACCGCTGCTCGAGCGCGCGGTGCGGACCACGAGGGACACCGAAGGGGAATCCGGTGCGGATTACGCCACTTACCTGAACAACTTGGCTACAAATTACCGCCTTCGAAGCGAATTCCAAAAGGCCGAGCCGCTCTTTCGGCGCGCAGTCGCACTGAATGAGGCAGCTCACGGCGCGAATAGCCCAGAGGTGGCGCACAGCCTAACTAACCTGGGCGAATGTCTCTACTTGCTCGAACAGGACGCCGAAGCCGAGCGGGTTCTGCGGCGGGCGTTGGCGATCGAGCGCCCGTTGCCCGACGATCAACAAGACGCAGACCGTGACTACCTGGCTCTGGTGTTGGAACGAAGGGGGGCTTATCCGGAGGCCGCATCCCTCTTGCGCGAAGCGACCGACATCGATGGGCGAATTCACGGTAAACAGAGCCAGGATTATCTCGTCAGCTTGCACAACATGGCTGGCGCGCAAATCGATATGGGAGACCTTGATGGTGCGGCCAGCACTGAACAACAAGTGCTTGCGACCAGGCAACAGGTCTGGGGACCCGATCATCCCGACACCGCCTACTCGCTCAACAACCTCGGGTGGATATACCTTGAGCAGGGCCGCTGGCAGGAGGCCGAGCCCTTGCTGCGCCAGAACGCGGAGATACTTCGGAAACTCGGTTCCGACGCCGGGCCGCGCTACACGAACGCGCTCGGCAACTGGGGCCGGGTGCTCGAACAGAAAGGCGACTTCGATGGAGCATCGTCGGCGTTCGATCAGGCGCAGTACCTTGGGGCCGTGGCCGGTCGAGGCAGCAGCTGGCAGGGGGCGAAGCTGACGGTATATCAGTCCCTGCTTGAGCTCGACCGCGGGCATACGGCGGATGCTATCCGGCTGGCCGAACGGGCGGTCAAGATGCAGAAGGAATTGGGTGGTGGCAATAATGCGCAATTGGCTTCAGGGCTGCTTGCGCTGGGACTTGCCCAACTGATTGCCGGAGACCCCACAGCCGCCGATTCCTCATTTCGTTCCGCGGTCGCGATCAAGGAACGCCTCTACCCCAGGACGCATCCAGAATTGCTGATTGCTCAGGTGAGGTTGGCGGAGGCTTTGCTGGCAGAGAAGCGTCCGCAGGACGCGTTGGCTTTGCTTGGGCGGGTGATCGTCAATGCCGAGACAGCGCCGTTCCCGCTGCTTCCGTGGAGAATGGCCGAGTTGAGAGTGGTGAAGGGGCTGGCGCTACAGGAGACGGGGCGGCAAACTGAAGGTTCTGATTTGATTTCGGCTAATACCGCCGCACTGCAAGGGTATAACCAGTTGTCGGTCAAGAACTATCTTGAAGTGCAAATCCACGCTGACCGGCATTTTCGCTAAATATCGCAATCTTACTTGGCGCGCGCTATTTCTTAGGATCGACACTGGCGACTCCTCCCTCATAGATGCGGGCCTTTTCCGGCTGCTTCATAGCAAGGTACCCAGCCGCCAGATCTTTGCGCGCCGCCTGTATCGAACTTGCCGAAGGCGTGCTTTGCTTCTCAAGAATTTCATAACCGGCGAGCGTGTGCGAAACCGCTTCCGGGTAGCGATGCTGCGCAAAGATGGCGCGTCCCAGCCTCACCTGCCCAATGGCGATGTTGATATTGTCGGCAGGCAGGACTTTCTTCCATAGATCGATGGCTTGACGGAAAAGATGCTCCGCTTCCGTGTATTGCTTGGTCTGCAAATATACATTCCCCAGATTGGACATCCCGATTCCCACGCGGTAATCCCCGTCTCCGTATGCGGTGCGGTAGAGCGAGATTACTTGGCGGAAGTTGTCCATTGCGGCTGCGAATTCGCCCCGGTTCACCTCAACGCTTCCTAGAGCGTTGAGAATGTATGCCAGGTGAGCATCGGTGGGCGAGAAGAACTTCCTTTCGGTCCCGAATGCGCTGCGCAGCAGGGGTTCTGCTTCGTCGTATTTTCCTTCGTGGACTAAGACCTGCGCAAGGATCGCCGATTGCCTTGCGGCATCCGGATGGTCCGTGCCGTACCACGCTTTTGTGATTGCCACCGCTTCTCTGTCGTAATGCTCGGCTTCAACATAATGCCCCCACTGGTCCTCAAGTTGACCGAGGTTGATGAGATCCGCGGCAACGTTGGGGTGGCTCTCTCCGTAGATCTTTCGGTCCATATCCAGGGCGCGCTGGTTGAGTCGCTCGGATTCGTCGTAGTTGCCGAGATAGAGTTGTGCATTTGCAAGCAGGGTGAGCGTGTCGGACAACTCTACTGAGGATGGGTCTAGCTTGGTCTGAAGCGCGACCGCGTGATCGAGAACTTCGGTGGCGGCCGGATATTGACCGCTCTCAATTAACACTCTTCCCAGTGCCGAGGTTGCGTTTGCCTGTCGCATCGCGTCGATCGGGCGATGTTGTTCGACGATCGATGTTCCCTGCCGGACGAGAGATTCTGCCTCTTGGGATTTGCCCTGGTCGGAACGTAGAAGGCCGAGGGCGACTAAATCGTCGGCCTCCGCCATGTCATTCTGGGGGGAAGATCCACGATCTAGTTTCAGCGCCGACTCAAAGAGAGTCTCAGCTTGGTCGTACTTGCCCAATTGATCGTAAATGCTTCCCAGGGTTCGATACAGCTCGGCCTGGATCGCACTCTCTCCTTGTAGTCGTTGGGCTTTCTGTACGCCGCGATCCAGAAGCGTGACGACTCGGAGGTCCTCGGACGGCCCCGCTTCCGAATCGTCCCCTTGGAAGAGACTGGTCATGAATTTCTGAATCCGCTGTGTTCGCGCAGCCTCTGCCAGAGCTACATCGCGCGCGGCAGCGAGGCGCAGTGTAAAGAAGACGATCAAGCCGACGACCAGGGCGAGTGCCAGCCCCGTCGCCAGCACCGGACGTCGATGTCTGGCGAAAACTTTACCAATCCGGTAGCGCAACGAATCGGGTTGCGCCTCGAGCGGCTCGTTTTGAAGATAATGGTCTAGGTCGCGTAACAGGGCTTCGACGGATAGGTAACGCTCCTGGGGATCGGCGCGCAGGGATTTGAGGCAGAGGACGTCGAGGTCGCTCCACGCTGACTTGCTTAGCCCTAACCTGGCTCCCAAAGCGGAAGGCTTCTGAGGATTCAGGTCGATTTGGCGACCATCTTCCTCGATGGTTCGTTTCGCGCGATCAAACGGCAACTTCCCGGTCAGCGATTCGTAAAGAACGACGCCCAGCGAATAAACATCAGTGAAGAAGCCGACTGTGCCTTCGCGTACCCATTCGGGAGCGGCATAGTCGGGCGACACAAAGCGCAGCCCGGGCCGGGTTCGTTCGGATGGATCGTCAAGCCCCTGCAACTCTCTCGCTATTCCAAAATCGAGCAGACGCGGGGCGCCATCTTTCTCGACCATGATGTTGGAAGGCTTCAAATCACGATGGATGATTTCCTGACTGTGGGCATATCGAACGGCTTCGCACACTTTGCGGAAGAGCTGCAGGATTTCGTCGGCAGTGTGCGACCGTTCGCGAACGTAGTCGGTCAGGCGCTCGCCTTCGACATATTCCATGACAAACCAAGGGGTACTGTCAGCCAGGGTACCGGCATCATAAAGGCGTGCGATGTAGGGATGTCTGAGTTTGGCGAGGGTTTTGATCTCGCGGGCGAAGCGTTCGCGACGCGCGGGCGAGAGATTGGCATTGGGGAGAAACTTGATGGCTACGAGTGCATCTGTGTCTTGCCGTTTGGCGAGCCAGACGACGCCCATTCCTCCTTCTCCGAGCACACGGAGTAGTCTGTAGGGGCCGATCTCGCGGACCAGAACCGCTTCCTCCGGCAAACCAACGAATTGGCCCGCGATTCCCGGTAATCCCTGTTCGAGCAGTGAGGGGATTGTGCCTCTGCCGTCAGACTGCAGCATAGCCAGCAGTTCGGCTTCCAGCGCGGACTCACCGTCGCAGGCGCACTTCAGAAAACGCTCCCGCTCAATCTCGGGCAATTCGACGGCCCGATGAAAAAGCGACTGCAACTGCTCCCAATGGGTACTTTCCACGGCTTACCTCTAATCCGGAGTTTGTTGATGCTTTTCCGGATGGATCTTGCTTCCCAACCAAGCCTTCGCCGCTCGCCAATCCCGTTCGATCGCCGACTCGGACACGCCGAGGACGGTGGCGGTTTCGGTCACGCTCAGGCCGCCGAAGAAACGGCATTCAACCATCCGAGCTTGTCGCGGGCTGTGCGTGGCCAGTTCGTGAATCGAAGCGTCAAGCGCCAGTAGATCGTGATCCCCGGTGGCAATTTCAGCGGCCGCCTCGTCGAAGCCCACGAAGACGACTTCGCCCGCGCCACCTCGCTTACGGGCCGAACGGCGACGGGCTTCATCCACCAACACCTGGCGCATGGCACGGGCGGCTATAGCTTTGAAATGAGCGAGAGATGTCGAGGCTAAAGGAGGCGAATCCCGCAGGCGTATCCACGCCTCATGGAGTAGCGCGGTCGAGCTGATGGTCGCGTTCGCTTCATTGCGGCGGACCATGGAGGCGAGTCGGCGAAGCTCTTCATAAACCAGGCTAAAAAGGTCATCGAGGGCTTGCTTGCTTCCAGCCGATGCGTTCCCGTCAAAGGGCGTCACCGTGTCGATAGGGGGAAATTCGGCTTTTCTTGCCTCGGGCATGACGGTTTTCCCAGTCGCTTTCCCCCGTTATCAGTAGAGAGTCTTTCCGAAAAGAAAATTCCTGGCTGAGGCGGATTCTCCAAAGCTTACCGCTGTTGCCCCACCGGATCAATTGAGAAATGAGCCGAAACAACGACGGTCGCGTACTAACATCGCGCTTATCAGGATTCTGAAGTTGCAAGTTCAACCCGTACCGTCGATACAATATAGTTACCGCAGTATCCAGGGATGACTGGAGTCGGGCGAGTCCGAATTCGACCACTCTAAGCCGAGAACTTAACCTCTAAGGCCGCGCGAACGTCTCGAAAATGAACTTCTTGGCGTACATAATCTCTTCGCCGCTTACCGTATGAGGACGTCCCGGATAGCATTGAAGCGTAACTTGAGCGTTCATGCCCGATAGCACATCCGCGGTTTGCTGAACGCGGTACCACGGAATATAAGGATCCTGATCGCCCGATCCAAGAAATACAGGCGTGCCGAGCAGGTCGCCAGAGTAATCCAGAGGCGAGTCGGGAGGGCCTATAAGGCCGCCCGTAAACGCTAGTACTCCCGCATATCTGCCGGGGTGGGTGGCTACGAATTCGGCCGACAGGCAAGCTCCCTGGGAAAATCCGCAAACGACGATTCGGTCGCTAGGGATCCCGCTATCCTTGGCCAGTTGAGCTACCGATGCTATCTTCTTCAACGCCGAGGAGAGCCACGGCTCATTCTCCTCGCGCGGAGCCAGAAATGTTTGTGGGTACCACGCGTTTCCCGCAGCAGATGGCGCCAGGTAAGTCAACCGTGGATGGTAGATCGCCTGCGCCAGATTGAGGATATCGTCGGCCGTCGCGCCGCGGCCGTGCAGCATAATCACTGCACCGGCCGCATCTTCAAGCTTGGGGCCGAGACGATGAACAGGCTGATCGCGGTGGGGATCGTTCCGGTTCGCTTCGATCGTCATGCGTGCGCGGTCGCCTTGTGAAGTTCGATGGCGGGAAGTCTTTCGAGCAGCGAAGCGCGCCTGGGTTCGAGCCATTCCGGAATACGAAGTTCTTCGCCCAGAGACTCGATGGGCTCGTCGAGGGCAAAGCCGGGTGGGTCGGTGGCTAACTCGAAGAGCACACCACCGGGTTCACGAAAATAGATGGAATGGAAGTAAGTACGGTCCATTACCGGAGTTACATCGACATACTCGCCTATCGCTTCGCGCCATTCCAGTTGCGAGGAATCGTCAGGAGTGCGAAACGCGATGTGGTGGACACTGCCTGCCCCCGAGCGCCCATAAGCTGCATTCGGATCGACGACTAAGTCGATGTGATTTCCCAAAGCATTTCCGTCAGCCGCAAAGCGAATGCGGTCGCCCTCTTCAGCTATTTTGTGGAAGCCGAGGATGTTGAGAAAGTTCGCGGTATTCTCCGCCTCATGCTCGAGAAGCGTGACTCCAAAGAAGCCGCGAATCGCGTGATCCCAGGGCACGTCCCCAAAACGCGAAGGATTCGCCGGACCGTCGGCGTGGCCTACGATTTCGATCTTCATGCCGTCTGGCTCCGAAAAACTCAGGACTTCCTCACCAAAGCGTTTGCCTGTGCGTTCGACCAGGAGGCCATGCTCAACAAGCCGGTTTTGCCAGTAGTCGATCGAATGAAGCGATACGCTAAAGGCAGTTTGCGAAACTTCTCCAGCGCCAGCTTGCCCATGAACCGCCCGTGGCCACGGAAAGAAAGTGAGAATGGTTCCGGGCGATCCGGCATCGTCGCCGAAGTAGAAATGGTAGGTCCCCGGATCGTCGAAGTTTACGGTGCGCTTGACAAAGCGCAGACCCAGCACCCCGGTGTAGAAGTCAAGGTTGCGTTGTGGGTCTGAGGCGATCGCGGTAACGTGATGAAGCCCAGCTATTGGTTTCGGCATAATCCTTCGCTCACGTAATTCGATGATAGTAGGTTGCAAAGGTCGCAATAGAGCTGTCTGGCGATCAAAGCGCCGGGGAGCGGAAACCTGCCTGAGTCGGCAGATCTTCGCCCCCGTAAAGCCTTAGAGCGGGATGACACCTACAAAGCGATGGTGACAGCCTTGGTTTCGGTGTAGTTCCGTAAGGCCTCTTCACCCATCTCGCGTCCCCACCCAGACTCTTTGTAACCGCCAAAGGGCAATGAAGCGTCGAAGACATTGTGGCAGTTGACCCAGACCGTGCCGGAGCGGATTCGACTGGCCAGCTTATGGGCAATGCTTAGGTTGCCGGTCCAGATGCTCGCTGCGAGGCCGAAGGCGGTATTGTTAGCCTCGGCGGCGATGCGGTCGAGATCGCTTTCGGTGAAGGAGTGCGCGCAAACCACCGGACCGAAAATCTCTTCCTTGACCACTTTCATGGAAGGACTCGTCTTCGACAGAACCGTTGGTTGAACGAAGTATCCACGGTCACCTGCCGCTTTGCCACCCGCCAGCACTTGCGCGCCTTCTTCGATTCCGGACTTGATATACCCAGTCACCCGGCTGAACTGCTCGTCGCTGACCAGCGGGCCGAGTTCGGTGGTCGGGTCCATCCCGTCGCCGATTTTGATTTTGGAGGCGATCTTACTCACTCCGTCAACGACCTGATCGAAGACTTTCTCGTGGACCATGAGCCGGGATCCGGCGCAGCAGCATTGACCCTGGTTGAAGAAAATGGCGCTGGCGGTTCCGGCTATGGCTTTGTCGAGGTCGGCATCGGGGAAGACAATCGCCGGACTCTTGCCGCCGAGTTCCAGGGTCACTTTCTTGAGGTTGCCGGTGGCCGCTTTGACGATCAGGCGTCCGACCTCGGTAGAGCCGGTGAAAGCGACTTTATCGACCAGCGGATGTGCCGCAAGCGGAGCGCCCGCACCTTCGCCAAATCCGGTTAAGACGTTAACCACCCCTTCAGGAAAACCAGCTTCGTGGATCAGTTCGGCAAGACGAAGTCCGGAAAGCGGAGTCTGCTCGGCAAGCTTGAGCACCACCGTACAACCTGCTGCCAGTGCCGGACCTAGCTTCCAGGCAGCCATGAGCAAGGGGAAATTCCAGGGGATAATTTGCGCCGCGACGCCCACCGGTTCGCGAAGCGTGTAAGAGTGGAAGTCGCCCGGAAAGGAAAGCGAAAGGGTCGAGCCGGTGATTTTCGTGGCCCAGCCCGCCATGTAGCGGAACATATCGACGGCGAGCGGCACGTCGGCGGCCCGGGCTACCGAGAATGGCTTGCCATTATCCAGAGATTCGAGCTCCGCGAACTCATCGAGATGTTGTTCGAGCAGATCACCGAGCTTCCAGAGCAGACGGCCTCGTTCGGACGGCTTAATCCGTGTCCAGGGGCCGCTATCGAAGGCAGTCCGGGCCGCCATCACGGCGCGGTCGACGTCCTCCGCCTCGGCCTCGGGAACGTAGGCCATAATCTCGCCAGTGGCCGGGTTGTAAACGGGGAACGTCTTGCCGGATGCAGCGAAAACGAAGCGTCCGCCAATGAACATGCGGTGTTTTTGGGCGACAAAATCATGGGTGCCGGTGCTGACACGGGAATCGATTGGAAGTGTTGCCATAAGTATCTCCGGGGACCGGCAGGATCGCCCGAACGGAAATTGAGTTTCGAGGCACTGTAGGGCCGGCCCGCTTGCTGCACAACACGATAGCACCGTGAAGAAGGAGTTGGCGAGTTGCCGTTCGATGGGAAGAGAAAGATGCATTTGTCCCTGAATTCGGGTTCGACAATATCGGTCTCGGCCGTCGTGCGCCGACCACCCAGCGTGTCCCGAACTCAAAACTTGAGAGCGATTTACATGCCCGGCTGCGCTTTGTTTGCTGCATTCGTGTTACTTTCGGATATTGAAACTTGGAACACTCGCCCGCTACAACGATTTCGCAACGGACCTCACTTTTGCTGCGTCCAATGATGAAAGCGAGGGCACGGCATGAAGAGTAGCGAAGTCCTGCAAGCGTGGTCCGGCATCCTGGCGGGTCGCCGACCGTCTCTTTCGATCGAAATCACGAAAGAGTGTCCGCTTCGCTGCCCGGGCTGTTACGCGTTTGATGCCGCCCATTTGGGAGGCGAAACCGAACTCCGCCAACTCTCCGATTTCAAAGGTACGGAGCTGGTGCGCAATATTCTGGCCATAGTCGACCGGGAGAAGCCCCTACACCTCTCGCTGGTGGGTGGAGACCCGTTGGTTCGTTACCGGGAGCTCGAATTGCTGCTCCCTGAACTGAACGCCCGCGGAATCTATACACAGATCGTTACCAGCGCCTTTCGCGTCATCCCCCCAGAGTGGAAGCGATTCAGCCGCCTCATGGTCTCCGTCTCGATCGACGGACTACAGCCCGAGCACGATGTGCGGAGAAAACCGGCAACCTACGAACGCATTCTCAAGAACATTGCCGGCGCCAAGGTCACAGTCCACTGCACCATCACCGGTAATATCGCCGACCGGCCTGGATACCTGGATGAATTCCTGCGATTTTGGGGGGCCAGACCCGAGGTCAACAAGGTATGGTTCAGTTTATTTACTCCCCAACGAGGGGCGACCGATCCTGAAGTTCTGACTCCGGCGCAACGCATTCACGTCGTACAAGAGTTATTGAGGCTTCGCACGCTGTACCCGGTGCTCGATATGCGGGAGTCGGTAATCCGCGAAATACTCTCGCCTCCCAAAAGCCCGGAAGAATGTATCTTCGCGCGCACAACGCATACAATTTCGGCGGATTTGAAAACCCGGATCACCCCCTGCCAGTTCGGCGGCGATCCTGACTGCTCGCAGTGCGGATGCATGGCGTCGATGGGATTGGCCGCGCTCGGACATTACCGCGTTCTTGGTGGCGTGACGGCCGGCCACCTGTTTCGGGTTTCCGACCGGGTCGGTGCGGTTTGGCAGAAGGCCAAGGGAGCTTTCGTACATCCTGCTCCCGAGGCAGAGGCTGCGCCATTCCATATTCTGTAGGCTGGCCTTCGCGAGGAGGTCAGTCCGACTTAAGCTGTCTCTGTGCAGACGGGTTCTTTTCCCTGGCGAACGAGGGCATGCCCTGATGGCTTTCGTCCTTGAGTAGAACGCCGCTCAGCTTTAAACGGCGGGCGTTCACGAGCAGTTGGCACAGAGTCTGCGCAGCCAGCTCCGGGCTCATTCCTGCAACGCGAACATTGGAGATGCAGTTACGTTCCGCGTCAGTGCGACCGATGCGAGGCGCATAGGTGAGGTAGATCCCAAGGCTATCGGGGGAGCTGAGACCTGGGCGTTCGCCAATCAGCATGACTGCAATTTCTGCTTTGAGTATCTCGCCGACCTCATCGCCGATCGCTACGCGGGCTCGTTCGGCAAGCACGATCGGTCCGATCTTCCAGTCTTGAAGTAAATATCGAGTCGCTTGGATGACTTTGACTGCGTAGCACTGGGGTGCCAGAGCGGAAAGGCCGTCAGCGACGATGAATATTACTTCCGGCTGGGCTGGGAGTTCCAGAGAGCTGAGTTTACTGCGGCTGGCTGCATCAAGCTTGCGGCCGAGGTCAGGGCGTCGAAGATAGGTAGGCCGGTCAATGGCAGCGCTACTAACTTGAATAAATGAGAGTTGTGCAGCAGTTAGTTGTTTGCTGATGGCGGCGATGTCGAATGGTGCGTTGACCGCGTCGCGAGCCATCGCGTGGGCTACGCCGAACTCAAGCAACTCCCGCGTGGGAAGGCTATAACCGGTGCGTCCGAGTGCGATACGGGCGGGGGTGAACTGGCGAAGGCGACTGAGTGGGTGGGCCTCCAGCGCGGTCAAGCGTTGCGGAGCGGAGATCATGGTTGCCGCCGATCCTTCCTTTGCGACTTCATCGTTTCCGGGGTCCAGGCGGGTTGACGGAATCCGTCCGGGGCTGCTCATCCTTCACCCAGTAACTGCCTCGCATGAGGCAAGAGTCGTTTTTCGCTTAAGCCATCGAGCAATTCGCCCGCCTTGTCCGTGATCCCCATCCCTTCCAGCCATGTCTCGAATTCCGGAGCGCGTTTCAGGCCCAGCACTTTCCTGATGTACAGTGAATCGTGGAACGAAGTGCTCTGGTAATTGAGCATCACATCGTCGGCGCCAGGAACGCCCATAATGAAATTGACTCCCGCGACACCGAGCAGCGTCAGCAGCGAATCCATGTCGTCCTGGTCGGCGTCGGCATGGTTGGTGTAGCAGATATCGCAGCCCATTGGCAGACCGAGGAGCTTGCCACAGAAGTGGTCTTCGAGACCGGCTCGGATAATCTGTTTGCCGTCGAAGAGATACTCCGGGCCGATGAAGCCAACGACGGTGTTCACCAGCAGCGGATTGAACCTGCGCGCAACAGCATATGCTCGAGCCTCGCAGGTCTGCTGGTCCAGGCCATGGTTCGCATTGGCGGAAAGCGCGCTGCCCTGGCCAGTCTCAAAGTACATGACGTTGTTGCCGACGCTGCCGCGATTGAGCGAAAGGCCGGCATCGTAGGCCTCTTCAAGCAAAGCGAGATTGATGCCAAAGCTGGAGTTGGCCTCCTCCGTTCCGGCAATGGACTGGAAGACCAGGTCGACCGGAGCTCCTTGTTCGATGGCCTCGATGGTGCTGGTGACATGGGTCAGCACGCAAGACTGCGTAGGTACTTCATATTGCAGCCGGAAGTCGTCAAGCACCTTTAGTAAAGCGATCACGGCAGCAAGAGAGTCGCTGGCCGGGTTGACGCCGATCACCGCATCGCCGCAGCCGTAGAGCAGGCCGTCGAGCATCGAGGCGGCAATTCCCTTGACGTCGTCGGTTGGATGGTTAGGTTGAAGTCGTACCGACAATTGACCCGGTAGCCCGATCGTATTGCGAAAGCGGGTGATAACGCTGCATTTTCGCGCGACCAAAATCAGGTCCTGATTTCGCATCAGCTTGGAAACCGCCGCCGCCATCTCCGGTGTGATTCCCGGTGCCACCTTGGCCAGCACTTCGGTGGTTGCTTGCGCGCCCAACAACCAGTCCCGGAATTCCCCCACCGTCAGACTCGCAATCTCGCTGAATGCCTGAGGATCATGGTGGTCGAGAATGAGGCGGCTGACCTCGTCGTGCTCATAAGGAACGAGCGCTTCGTTGAGAAAGCAATCAAGCGGGACTTCGGACAGTGCCATTTTGGCGACTACGCGCTCTTGCTCGCTGGATGCGGCCACACCTGCCAGCAAATCGCCCGCCCGCCCGGGGCTCGCTTTCGCCAGCAGCGTCCTCAGATTATCGAAGTTGTAGACGACGCCGCGAAGTGTATGACGATAAGCCATTTCCCGCTACCAGTGTAGGCCAGCCGCACCCGGTGAGCACCATTCCTGCGAGGCGGAGGAGAAGTTGTTGCCGAATGTGCTATTCTTTGCGCACTTTCACTAACCTCTTGAGGAGTCCACCTTTGTCTACGATTCTGTCTTACCCCGCCATCCGCCGAAAGTTACTTTCATCCTTCGCCCTTGTCGCTCTGGCAGTTCCCGGCCTTTCCCATGGCCAGATTGTGATAACGAAGTCGCCAGTGATTGGTTCGTCCAACCCGCTGAGTGCCGAACCGCTGGTGCCGAGGCCTTCGACTCGGCGCTGCATCGTCCATTTGTTCACCGACCAGGAGTTCGCCGATTACAGCGCGAAAACATTCAACTATGTGCCTCCCCCAAATTGCCCGGGTCCTTGGTCGAAGGTGGTTTTCACCGCCGATTTCACCGTGACGAAGGGCGTGCAGTATGACCGCACTGCGTCCATCTACCTTGGACACGCGAACATCTACTATGGCACCACTTCGGAGCCAGGTACGACGCTTAGCCCCTCATGGCATGTTGAGCGCGATGTTACCGATCTTTCGGCCTTGTTCCATTCTCCGCAAAGTGGAGAAGCCGACATTTATAACATCGTGAACTCGACTTACACCGGGATCATCTATGCCAATGCCGAGTTGCAATTTTATGCTGCTTCGGACGAGTTTCCGGCGCCGGTGACCCCAGATGTCGTGGTGCCTATGCCGGATGCAGCGGGTGGCGCAGCCCTTTTGAGTACTACCGCAAGTCAGCTTACTCAGACAGTGACGCTGCCTACCAACGTGGAGCGCGCTTATCTGGATGTGATCGCGCAGAGCCAGTCGGACGATGAATTCTGGTATACCTGTGTGCCAAACAATGTCACTGGACCGCTTGAGAGTTGCGGAAACACGGCCTTTCGCGAGACGGAGATTTCGATCGACGGGACTCCGGCGGGTGTTGCTCCTGTGTATCCGTGGATTTATACCGGCGGCATCGATCCATTTCTTTGGATACCGCTACCGGGCGTCCAGACGCTCGATTTCAAACCCTACCGGGTGGATTTGACGCCATTCGCAAGCTTGTTTTCGGACGGTAAGTCCCATGAGGTTGCGTTGAGTGTGTTCAACGCCGATAGCTATTTTCTAGCGACCGCGAATTTGCTCGCATACACCGACAAGGGCACAAACGCCGTGACCGGTCGGGTCACCGTCGACACCCTCACTCCCGCGCCGTACCCCGAGGTGGTCGAAGACCTCGACCTCGATGCGAGCGGAAATGGCACCGCGACAGTCTCGGTTACTTCCGCCCGCAAGTTTGATATCAGCGGCTACGTCAATACTTCGCATGGCCTCGTGGTCACCACGGTCGCGCAGAATGTCAACTTTTCGAACGATCAGAAATTCACGCTTAGCGACACAGAGTATGTACAGGCCATTACTCAATCGACGACGGTCTATGCATCAACCACGACTAAGTCGCCTACTGGCACCACCGTCGACACTGCAACTTATTTGTATCCGTTCAGTATCACGATTAATGTCCAGGTTGCCGCGGACGGAAGCGAGACGCAGACTACGACAAGCGACCAGACCTATGGTGCTTATCTGCGCGGAGGGACAGCGGGCGATACGCCGCTCTTCGCCGACGACGAAGAAGTGAAGACTACGGACACGCTGAATTTCAATTCCAGCGGAGACTTCACCGGCAATACAGGGAACACTTCAACCGCGACCGACTCCCAGTGGAGCGTTGCCGACGGAGGCTACTACCGTGGTTTAACCTCGTCGGGTGGCGTATTGACGGGGATCAGCGACAAGCCGTAATTCAACAAGTAAGTTGGTCTGGTATGACCACGATGGTCCGGCAAAGGCCAGCTCGAAGAGTTTCGAGCTGGCTTAGCCGGGCCCATTTCTTTCGGGATGTAATCCATAAGCATTTGCGCGTTGAAGGGCTTGATTTTCATCGTTCTTTCATAGGGCTAAGTATTAAGGTAGGGAGATGCCGGGTATCGTCACAGCTTCCGCCACCGCCGCGCTTGCGATTCGCGGGCTCCGGAAATCCTTTGGCGATGTGGTTGCCGTCGACGGCCTTGACCTCGAAGTCACGCGCGGAGAGTGTTTCGGTCTGCTTGGGCCCAATGGCGCGGGCAAGACGACGACCATTGAAATCTGTGAGGGACTTACAGAACCGGACTCGGGTACCGTCGAGCTCCTTGGTCTCGAATGGCGCGCCCGAGCGAAACAACTTCGCCAGCGTATAGGAATCCAACTTCAGGAGACTCAATTTCCCGAGAAGCTTACGGTCGAAGAAGCGATCCGCCTGTTTCGCAGCTTCTTCAATCAGGGCTTGACCGTTGAACGATCGATCGAGATGGCGCAGCTGGAGGAGAAGCGGAAGTCGCGCATCGGGGGACTTTCGGGTGGACAGAAGCAAAGGTTGGCGATGGCCTGCGCCCTGGTCGGCGACCCCGAGTTACTGTTTCTCGATGAACCCACGACGGGCCTCGATCCCCAGGCCCGCAGGAATCTTTGGGACTTAGTCGATCAGCTTAAGTGCGCGGGCCGCACGATCATTCTAACGACCCACTATATGGACGAAGCGGAGCGCCTTTGTAACCGGGTGGCAGTTATGGATCACGGCCGTGTTATTGCTCTGGGGACGCCAAAGGAACTCATCGCATCGATCGGCGGCGAACAGATCGTGGAGTTTGCCGTTGATGCCGGAGTGGCGGTCGATCCATCGATGTTGACTCGGATACCCGGCGTCCAATCGCATCGTGTAGATGCCGGGCTGCATCAGTTGTCGGTCTCTGAACTGCACACCGCTGTGCCGCCTATCTTCGCGTCGCTGGCCGCGCAGGGTGCCCGCTTGACGGAGTTTCGTACCCACTCCGCGACCCTCGAAGATGTTTTCGTCTCACTCACTGGAAGGAAATTGCGTGATGAGTAGACTTAGCGAAAGTTCCTTGTTCCAACTGACGACCACGCGTTTTAGACTGTTTTTTCGCGAGCCGGAAGCGGTCTTCTGGATATTTGTCTTTCCAATCCTGCTGGCTGTTGGACTGAGCATCGCGTTCCGCAATCGACCGGCCGATGTGTTACAAGTCGCCGCCACAACTCCGCAACTTACTAACTCGCTTAACTCGGATAGAGGCTTGACTGCTATCACCATTGACGAAGTCGAAGGCGCCAAGGCGCTTGCAACGGGCAGGATTCTTGTCTTAGCGGTGCAGCAGCCTGGCGGCGTTGCCTTTAACTACGACAACACCAATCCCGATGCGCGCACTGCCCGGCTGATCGCTGAGCGCGCCGTGGAAAAGGCCGCCGGCCAGCAGGAGAGCGTCGAAGTTTCGGATCGCCAGGTGCATGAAACCGGGGCTCGCTATATCGACTTTGTCATCCCGGGCCTGCTC
>Ga0302325_10014924_pt1 | contig 16525 bp, 16 predicted proteins | sample Palsa_T0_2_FD_201948 | JGI IMG/M metagenome (GOLD analysis project Ga0302325, IMG submission 201948) | Peat permafrost microbial communities from Stordalen Mire near Abisko, Sweden - Palsa_T0_2 | ecosystem: Environmental > Terrestrial > Soil > Palsa > Peat permafrost | place: Sweden: Abisko... | reverse complement strand
ATCTTCGGCAGCGCGACCCTGGCCGGCGGCCTCGTGATCAGTGACGAAGGCGGCTTCACCCCCAGTTCGGGCGAGCAGTTCGACGTCCTCCTCTCGGGCTCGGGTCCCACGGGCACATTCACCGTGTCCGGCCCGAGCGCCGGCGAGTACACGACCACGTACGCCTCCGAAGTCGTGCGCTTGGTCGCGGGCGCGGTAGTGGTCTCGCCTCCGGCGGGCGGCGTCCCCGTGATCACCGGGACTCCGAATCCGGGTCAGACGCTGACCTGCGAGCACGGGACTTGGTCGGGCAACCCGACCGGCTACACGTATCAGTGGAACCTTGACGGGGCGGCGGTCACGAGCGCGTCGGCGAGCGACACCTTCCCCGTGCCGAGTGGGGATGTGGGTCACTCGCTGACGTGCACGGTGGTCGCGTCGAATGGTGGAGGCCCAGGTCCGCCGGCGACGAGTGCGCCGGTCACCGTCGTCGCCACGGGGACCACGACGACGGGGCCGACGGGCACGCCTCCGCCGGCGCTCGGAGTGCCGGTGAACACGGTCCTGCCCGTGGTCACGGGGACGCCGCTCCCGGGTCACACGCTCACGTGTTCGAGCGGCACATGGACGAACAACCCGACGGCGTATGCGTATGTCTGGGCGCGGGGCGGCTCCCCGCTCGTGGGCGCGAGCACTCGCACCTATGCGGTTCAGATCGCCGACGAGGGCGCGACGCTCACGTGCACGGTGATCGCCTCCAATGCCGCGGGGTTCGGGGCGCCGGCAACGAGTGACGGGGTGGTGGTGGCGATGGCGGGGACTCTCCGCTGTCCGAAGCCGACGGGGAGCTTGAGCGGCCTGTCGGTCGGTCCGCTGGGGCTCGGGTTCACGCGCGCGCACGCACGTCACACCCTGACTCGCTTCCAGGTGACGGCGAACGATTTCGACAACTTCTGTCTCTACGGCGGTTGGGGGATCCGCGTCGGATACCCGTCGAGCACGGTTCTGCGGTCCGTCGCCGCCGGCCAGCGCGGTCGTCTGTCGGGAAGGATCGTCCTCGCGCTGACCGCGAATCCGTACTACGCGTTGAACGGTGTGCGGCCGGGGATGCTCCTGAGCTCGGTCGCGAAGCGTCTCGGCGTCGGCAAGACGTTCCACATCGGCTCGAACTTCTGGTATCTGGCGCCCGACGGTGGGGCGCGCGGCGTGCTCAAGGTCCGCGGCGGCGTCATCCAGGAAGTCGGGCTCGCCAACAAGCAGCTCACCGCCGGGAATCGCGCCTCCCAGCACGCCTTCCTCGCCAGCTTCAAGAAAGCCTAGAAGCCGCCGGCCGCTCAGATTCTCGCTCCCGTCGCCGGCTCCGAAGCCGTAACATCGCCGGGAAGCCGTACCATCGCGGGACCGAAATAGGGCGCTGGCGGCGCCCGAAGCCTGGCGAAGCCTCACGCTAATCGACCCATGGAGTTCCCTTGCGCATACTGATTCTTGGTGGAGACGGCTTCTGCGGCTGGCCCACGTCCCTGCATCTCTCCGCGTCCGGTCACGATGTCGCCATCGTCGACAACTTCGCGCGGCGCAACGCCGACGTCGAGCTCGAGGCGGAGTCGCTGACTCCGATCAAGCCGCTCGGCACGCGCCTGGAGGTGTGGCGCGAGCTCACCGGCCGTGAGATCGCGTTCCATCGCCTCGACGTCGCCAAGGACTACCGCGAGCTGCTCGAGCTCCTGGTCGACTATCAGCCCGACGCCGTCGTGCACTTCGCCGAGCAGCGCGCCGCTCCCTATTCGATGAAGAGCTCGTGGCACAAGCGCTACACGGTCAATAACAACGTCAACGCCACCCACAACCTCCTCGCCGCGCTGGTCGAGGCCGAGCTCGACACTCACGTCGTGCACCTGGGCACGATGGGCGTCTACGGCTACGGCACCGCCGGCGTGAAGATTCCCGAGGGTTACATCCGCGTGCGCATGGACGCCGACGGGGGCGGGGAGGTCGAGCAGGAGATCCTCTACCCGGTCAATCCGGGCAGCGTGTACCACATGACCAAGACCCAGGATCAGCTCCTGTTCGCGTTCTACAACAAGAACGACGGCACCCGCGTCACCGACCTGCATCAGGGCATCGTGTGGGGGACGCAGACGGCTGAGACCCGCCTCGACGAGCGCCTGATCAACCGCTTCGACTACGACGGCGACTACGGCACCGTGCTCAATCGCTTCCTCATGCAGGCGGCGGTCGGGTACCCGCTCACCGTGCATGGCACCGGCGGCCAGACCCGCGCCTTCATCCACATCCAGGACACCGTGCGCTGCATCCAGCTGGCGATCGAGACCCCGCCCCACCCCGGCGAGCGGGTCCGGGTCTTCAATCAGATGACCGAGACCCACCGGCTCGAAGATCTCGCCCAGCTCGTCTCGCGTCTCACCGGCGCCGAGATCGACCACGTCGATAACCCGCGCAAGGAAGCGGCGGAGAACGACCTCTTCGTGGAGAACAAGCACCTGGTCGAGCTCGGCCTGGACCCGATCCGCTTGGAGGACGATCTGCTCGCCGAGGTCACCGAGATCGCCCGCGCCTACGCCGATCGCTGCGACAAGTCGAAGATCCCCTGTAGCTCGAAGTGGATCCAGCGCAAGGGGTCGGCCGTGGCGCTGACGAAGTGAGCGGCAAGGACTTCGTCCTTGGGAAAGACATCCGTGTCTTTCCTGGCGAGTTCGCCTGGCGGCGAACTCGGGGCGTCTGTCTATGAGCGGTGACGGGAGCCGAGTCCTCGTCACGGGGGGCTCGGGGTTCATCGGCCGCCATGTCGTCGCGGAGCTCTCGGCCGCCGGCGCCCACGTTCGCGTGGTCGACCTCCAGCCCCACCCCGATCCCGCGGTCGAGATCGTGATCGGGGACCTCGCCGAACCGGAGGTGATCGAGGCTTCGCTCGAGGGCGGGATCGACGCCATCGTCCACCTCGCCGCGGTTACCTCGGTGCTGAAGTCGATGGAGCATCCCGCGCTCACCCAGCGCACCAACGTCACCGCCACGGCGTCGCTGCTCGAGGCGGCTCGGGTCGCAGGAGTCAAGGCCCTCGTCTTCACCTCGACCAACGCCGTGGTCGGGCCGATGGAGGGCCCGGCCATCTCGGAGTCCTCGCGGCTGCGGCCGCTCACCCCGTACGGGGCGACCAAGGCGGCGGCGGAGATGCTCATGTCGGCCTACACCGAGACCCTCGGGCTGCGCTGCGCCTGCCTGAGGCTGACCAACGCCTACGGGCCCGGGATGCAGGCCAAGGACAGCATCGTCGCGCGCCTGATGCGCGCGATCCGCACCGGCGCCACCTTCGAGGTCTACGGCGACGGCGAGCAGGTCCGCGACTACGTCCACGTCAGCGACATCGTCGCCGCCATGCGCCTCGCCCTGGCCGACGAAGCCTGGCAAGGGCCGACCGTGATCGGCAGCGGCGCCTCGCTCTCGGTGCTCGAAGTCGTCGCCGCCGTCGAACGGGTCAGCGGCGCGACGATCGCCGTGCGCCACGGCCCGGCCAAGCCCGGCGAGATGCCGGCGGTCATCGTCGACAACAGCCGCGCGCGCGCGGCGGGATGGTCGCCCCGCTACGACCTGGCCGGCGGGCTGGAGGGCGTGTGGGAGGAATGGTCACACGCCGACCTCGCCGTCCTGGCCGCCCCCCGGTGATGTCGGTGGCCACGCAACCCTTCGCCACCGAGGCCGAGGTGGCGCTCCTGCGCCCCGAGGAGCGCGCCGCGGCCACCGCCTTCCTCGCCGCCCATCCGCCCGGGGAGGGCGCGCCCCTGGCCGTGGTCATCGCCGCCTTCAACGAGGAGCCCACGGTCGCCGAGGTCGTCGCCGAGATCCCCAAGCAGGCGGCGGGCCTGGCCAGCGAGGTCATCGTCGTCGTCGACGGCGCGCGGGACCAGACCGCGGCCGAGGCCATGTCGGCCGGTGCGCTCGTGTGCGACGTCGAGGTCAACCGCGGCCAGGGCGCGGCGCTCAGGCTCGGCTACTGGCTCGCCCGCGCCCGGGGCGCCCAGATCATCGCCACACTCGACGCCGACGGCCAGTACGAGCCGGAGGAGCTGGCGCGGGTGATCGAGCCGATTGTGTCCGGGCGCGCCGACTTCGTTTCGGGGTCACGACGGCTCGGGGCCGAGCTCACCACCGACGTCGTCCGCCACGCCGGGGTGATCGTCTTCGGCGCCCTGATCACCGTCCTCATCCGCCAGCGCATCACCGACCCCGCCTGCGGGGTGCGGGCCATGCGCTCAGAGGTGACCGCGAGGGTGACCCTCGAGCAGCCCCAGTACCAGGCCTCGGAGCTGATGATCAGCGCCGCGCTGAACGGCTTTCGCCTGGCCGAGGTTCCCACCACCATGCGCGACCGCGGCGCCCACGCGACCAAGACCAAGAAGGGCGGCAACTTCGGCTACGGCCTGCGCTTCGCGCGTGCCGCGATCACGACCTGGAACCGCGACCGCCGCCGGCGGTTTCGCCGCCTCGGTTAGGGCGCCTGGTCGGTGTTGACCACCGGGACGCCGGTGCGTTCCGGCCGGACCTTGACCGCGGGCATCAGCCCCCACGAACGCAGGGCGGCGCGGATGCGGCTTTCCTCGGAGAAGACCCAGAACTCGTAGAGCCCGAACTTGACGACGAAGAGCACCGCGAACACGGCCAGGTAGGAGCCGGTCACGAGGATCATGCGGATCCCGTAATGGGCGGGAATGCTCTGCACGTGCGCCTTCGTCCATGCCGTCGCCAGCGAGGTGAGCACGAGGCTGATGATGGAGGTCAGGGCGTAACCGAAGACCTCGCGTCCGAGCGCCGGACGGCCGCGGCGGCGCCAGGCCCAGCGCCGGTTGAGGAACCAGTTGGGGATCGCTCCGGCGGTGAAGGCGCAGATCGAATCCGTCGTCGTGCCCACGTTGAACACGAACAGGATGGCGAACACGATCGCGCTCGTGGCGGCGGCGAAGACCGACCCCAAGGCGTAGCGAGTGATGCGCACTCCGAGAGCCGAGCGGCGCAATTCGTGGAATCGTTCGAGCTTGGGCAAGAAGCTAAAGCCTACCGTCTCGGGCACGCGTAGACGATTCGCGCCCCCGCCGGGAATCCCTGGTCAGGTTGCCGGGGCCGCGGCCGACTTGCTCATGCCCAGGATGCGGCGCACGAACCGCCCAGTCGGCTCGGGAGGCGTTGCGGTCGGAAACCAGCGCGCCTCGGCGATCTCGACCCGGTCCGCGACCGGAGTGGCGTCGCCTACGATCGCGTGGAAGCAGTACATGGTGTCGTCGCGGTGCTCGTAGCGGGTGAAGAAGTCGCCGAGCGCGGTCCAGTCGGAGATTGACAGGCCGACCTCCTCGCGCGTCTCCCGCTGGGCCGCCTCGAGCGGCGCCTCGCCTCGCTTGATCGCGCCTCCGGGGAGGTCCCACGCCTGCCGGTCGCCGTAGGTGTGGCGCACGAGCAGGACCTGGTCGCCGCGGGTGATCACGCACTTCACGCCGCTCTTCGTCGGGCGCCGGATGAACCAGTACGCGCGTGCCAACTGGTAGGCGACGCGGTAGAAGCGCGAGAGCAGCCAGGCCCGGTCGATCATGAAACGAGTGTAGGCGGGCGGCGGGCGAACCCACGCGGCCCTAGAGCTCGCCCCGCAGACCGATCGGCGCCGCCAGCACGGCGTCGGGGATGCCGAAGGCGTCGACCAATCCTGCCGCCTGCGCGCGCACCTCGTCGCAGAGCCGGTTGACCTCGCGGGTGATCGCCTTGCAGCGGGCGCTGTTCAGACGTCCGTGCTCCTCGAAGAAGCCCCGGTCGGCCTCGAGGTTGGAGAGGGCGTAGAGGTCGCACAGGCGGTTCAGCGGCTCGCGCAGCCCGTCGTCGTCGCAGCTTCCGATCGCGCGCACGAAGGCCTCGAGGATGAGGCGGTCGATGTGGGCGCGGGCTGCGTTGATGGCGTGATCCTGGACGGCACGGAAGACCTCGAAGGGGTCGTAGCCCTCGGCCAGTCCGCGCTTGAAGCGGTTGGCCACCGAGGCGACGATGTGACCCTCGCGCCACGAGAAGAGATCGAGCTGGTAGTCGCGATCGAGGAGGTTGCGGCGCTCGTCGCCGCTCGGGACCACGTCGGAGATCACCTGTGCGAGCTTGCGTGCGAACAGGCGCTCGAGCACGGTCTCGACCACCTGGGAGGCGACGAAGGTGACCAGGCCCACCGGGTTGAGGTCGCCGAAGTGGTCGGCGTAGTTGGTGAGCAGACCCTTGGCCGCGAGCATCATGAGCACCGTGTTGTCGCCCTCGAAGGTGGTGAAGATGTCGACGTCGGCGCGCAGTGCCGGCAAGCGGTTCACGGCCATGTAGCCGGCGCCGCCGCAGCACTCGCGGCAGGTCTGGATCGTCTCGATTGCGTGCCAGCTCGTGGCCGCCTTCATCCCCGCGGCCAGCGACTCGAGCTCGCGCCGGTCACGATCGGGGGCGTCCGCCGCCTGTCGCGTCCCTGTGCGCGGGGCCTCGGCGTTGGGCGGCACCTCCGCGCCGTTCTCGCCCCCGTCGGCTTCGTCCGCAGCCCGCCCGCTGAACACGGCGTCGAACTTGGCGCTGAGCTCCTGCTGGGCGAAGTGGAGCGCGTAGGTCTTGGCCAGGGCCGGCATCAGGCGGCGCTGATGGGTGCGGTAGTCGAGGATCACCACCTCTTCGCCGCCGGGAGGCCCGAACTGGTGCCGGCGCAGCCCGTGGCGGACGGCGATGGTGAGCGCGGTCTTGGCCGTGGTGACCGACGCCGCCGAGATGCACACGCGGCCCTGGATGAGCGCCCCGAGCATGGTGAAGAAGCGCTTGTTGGCGTTCTCGATCGGGCTCGTGTACTCGCCGTCGGCGCTGACGTCGCCATAGCGGTTGAGCAGGGCGTCGCGGGGCACGCGCACGTCCGCGAACCAGATCCGCCCGTTGTCGACGCCGTTCAGTCCCATCTTCTCGCCACAGTCCTCGATCCGGACGCCCTCGCAGACCTGACCGTGCTCGTCGCGCAGGGGGACGACGAGGGCGTGGACGCCGTGCGACTCGCCGCCGACCACGAGCTGGGCGAACACGGCCGCCACACGCCCGTGGCACGCGGCGTTACCGATGTACTCCTTGCGCGCGTCGTCGACCGGGGTGTTGACCACGAACTCATCCGTGGCCGGGTCGTAGATGGCGGTGGTGAGCAGTGCCTGCACGTTCGAGCCGTGGCCGCTCTCGGTCATCGCGAAGCACCCGGGCAGCGCGAAGCTCGCGGTGTCCTTCAGGTAGCGGTCGTGATGAACCTTGGTCCCGAGCTGCTGGATCGCACCCCCCCACAGGCCGAACTGGACGCCGACCTTGACGAGCAGTGACAGATCCCCGAGCGCCAGTGTCTCGAACGAGGCGACGTTGGCCCCGGGATCGTTGGCGCCGCCGTACTCGAGCGGGAAGCCAAGCGCCGTGCCGCCCTCGGCGGCGAGCGTCTGCATCCACTCGAACACCCGCGCTCGGTACTCCGCCGTGGACAGCCCGATCACCGACATGAGGTCGACGCGCGAGAGGCGCTCGCGCACGCGCTCGCGGACCTCCACGTAGCGACCGTCGAGCACGCGCTGGAGCGCGGAGGGATCGAACGCCGTGTTGGTCTCCGTGGTCGTGGTCACGGTGCGGAATATATGCCCGCGCGGGGGCGCGGTGTCACATCCGCAGCGCGGCCTCGTATGATCGCCTCGTGGAGCGCGTGGTTCCATGAGCGCCGCTGCCGCGACCGCCCCGGCCGGGAGGCGGACCGCCGGTCAGCCCAGCGTGGCGTTCGTCTTCTCCGGACTCATGCTCGTGCTCCTGATGGCGGCGCTCGACCAGACCATCGTCTCGACCGCGCTGCCGACCATCGTCGGCGACCTCGGGGGCCTGAGCCATATCTCCTGGGTGGTCACCGCGTATCTGCTCGCGCAGACGGCGGTCACCCCGGTGTACGGCAAGCTCGGCGACCTGTATGGGCGCAAGGTCGTCCTCCAGGCCGGCCTCGTGGTCTTCCTCGCCGGCTCGGCCCTGTGTGGGCTGAGCCAGAGCCTGACCGAGCTGATCGCCTTCCGGGCGCTCCAGGGGCTCGGCGGCGGCGGCCTCATCGTGAGCGCGCAGGCGGCGATCGGCGACGTCGTCTCGCCCCGCGACCGCGGCCGCTACCAGGGCTACTTCGGCGCCGTCTTCGGCATCGCCAGCGTGATCGGTCCGCTGCTCGGCGGGTTCTTCACCTCGAACCTCACATGGCGGTGGATCTTCTACGTCAACGTTCCCATCGGAGTGCTCGCCTTCATGGTCCTCGCGGCCACCTTCCCGTCCCGCTCGGACCGGGTCCCGCACCGGATCGACTACCTGGGGGCCGGGCTCCTGGCCTCGGCGCTGGCGGCGATCGTGCTCCTGACCACACTCGGCGGAACGAGTTACGCGTGGGGCTCGCCCTTCATCGTGGGGCTCGGCGTGGCCGCCGTGGTGCTCCTGATCGCCTTCGTCACCGTCGAGCGGCGGGCGCCGGAGCCCATCCTCCCGCCGCGCCTGTTCCGCAACCGGGTGTTCTCGGTCACCGCGGGCATGGGCTTCGTGGTCGGCTTCGCGCTCTTCGGCTCGGTCGTCTACATCCCCCTCTTCCTCCAGGTGGTGAACGGCGCCAGCCCCACCGGCTCAGGCCTTCGCCTGGTGCCGCTGATGATCGGGCTGCTGACCACCTCGATCATCTCGGGACAGCTGATCAGCCGGACCGGGCGCTACAAGATCTTCCCGATCTTCGGCACCGCCGTGCTCATTGTCGGGCTCCTGCTCCTCTCGACCATGAGTGTGAGCACGACGAGCCTGCAGTCTTCGGCCTACATGCTCGTGGTCGGGCTCGGGCTCGGGTCGACCATGCAGGTGCTGGTGCTCGCGGTCCAGAACTCCGTCGGCTACCAGGACCTCGGCGTCGCCACCTCCGGCGCGACGCTGTTCCGCTCGATCGGCGGCGCCGTGGGCACAGCGATCCTCGGCTCGATCTTCTCCAATCGCCTGAAGACGAAGCTGGCGGTCGCGCTCACCCACCTGCACACGCCGCTCGTCCCCGCCATCGCCAAGAAGATCGAGGGCGGCGCCGACAACCCCGCCGCGCTCAAGAAGCTCCCGGCCCCGGTCCACGCCGTCTACGTCCACGCCTTCACGATCGCCCTCAGTCCCGTGTTCCTGGTCGCCGCCGGGGCGTCGGCGGTCGCCTTCCTGCTCAGCCTGATGCTCGAGCAGCGGCCGCTGCGCGACTCGGTCAGCGCCGCGTCGGGAATCGGCGAGAGCTTCGCCGTGCCCAAGCACACCGACTCGCTGGCGGAGATCTCGCGCGCGCTCGGCGTGCTGCTGGGGCGTGAGGGGCGCCGCCGCGTGGTTCAGCGGCTGGCCGAGGAGGCCGGGGTCGACCTCTCCCCGGCGGCGTGCTGGCTGCTCGCGCGCCTGTACGAGGATCCCCACACCGATCTCGCCGAGGTCTCTCAGCGCTTCGACGTCTCCGTCGAGGCGGCGCAGAAGGCACTGGCGGAGCTCGGGGAGCGGGGGATGGTGGTGCAGCCGCCCGCCCCCGACGGGGCCGGCCCCACCTACACGCTGACGCCGGCCGGGCAGGAGGCGGTCGAGAAGCTCATCGCCGCGCGCCGGGCCAGCCTCGCGCGCCTACTCGAAGGCTGGTCGCCCGACCAGCATGTCGACCTCGCGCAGCTCCTCACGCGGCTCGCCGGCGAGCTCGTGGGCGAGCGACCCACGGAGGCGGCGGCGACTTAGCTTAGTGACCGCTCAGGGCGCGCTCACCTCGAGAACCTCCCGAGTCCCATGGGCTTGAAGAGCCGGCCACGCACGAAGCGCCCGAAGGCGTGCTTGGCCAACAGGCCGGTGACCCCGAGGAGGATCACGAACACTCCGGCGAGCAGGGCGACCCAGGCGAGCAGCTTCGGCCAGTTGGCGCGCAGGGTTTCACGCGCATGGGAGAGGAGTGCCACGGCGCTGTCGCCGGCCACCCCGAGGAGGATCGCGATCCCGACGAGCGGGAGGATGAAGCAGAAGTTGAAGAGCACGATGAGGAAGATCTGGCGGTCGATGCCGTAGCCCGAGCCGACGACCGCCGCGATCGCCGCGAAGTACGGGAACGCGGTCGGGAGCTCGACCGCGGTGATCGTCGCGCCGAGGATGACGCTCGAGCGGCCGACGGGCTTACGTGGTGGCCCGGGCTCGGCGGTCGCGAGCGCGTTGCGCTTGCGCCATAGGACAGCGGCGGCGACGAGCATGGCGACGCCGGCGATGATCTCGACGACGTGTCGCACCGCGTGGTCCGGGCGCGGGACGAGGTCGAGAATGAGCTCCCCCGGACCGAGGGCGATGAGTAGGCCCCCGATCAGGTAGACGGCGAACACGCCGAGGGTGAACTCGGCGACGCGGCTCACGGCGTGCTTGCCCTCGGCCATGTAGAGGGCGGGCGCGATCGTCGTCGGGTTCAGGGAGTCGGCGAGTCCAATCGAGATGACGATGCCGATCAGGCGCAGCATGCAGGCATTGTTCCCGCCCGCAAGGTCACTGTGCGCTCCGGGTCAAGCGAAGTGGAGCTCGTCGGCCTCGTCTTCGGCCGCCGGCCGCTCGCAGCTCGGGCACCACCAGCGAGCCTCCATAGGGGCGCCGCAAGCGGTGTGACGGGGGGCTTCGGCGCCCTCGGCGTTGCGTGCGCCCCACCCCGCCAGCAGCCGTAGGGCCCCCGCGAGCTCCCGGCCCCCGGCGCTCAGCTCGTAGACGAACCGGGGTGGGCGGGTGGAGTACGGGCGGGCGACCACGAGCGCGCCCCGTTCGAGATGGCGCAGCCGCTGGCTGAGCACGTTGGGGGCGATCCCGCGCACCTCCTCCTGGAGCTCTCCGAACCGTCGCGGCCCGTCGAGCAGGGCGGCGATCACGAGCAGGGTCCAGCGGTCCCCCACGGTGGCAAGCGCGTCGGCCAGGGCGGAGCGCCCGGCGTCGTCGGCGGCGAGCGCCTGACTGTCGGTGTCGGGGTGCGTGCGGGCGGTGTCGGTGTCGGAGTGCGTGCGAGCGGTGTCGGTGTGCGCGTCGGCGTGCGTGTCGGCCATGGGGGTGATCGTACGGGGGTACACAAGCTGTTACAGTAGCGACTTGCATATCGCAAGTAACTAGGGAGACCGCATCATGAATCTGCTTTCAGAGCTCGAGACCTCAATCCAGGCGGCCGTCGAGCACGTCGGCGCCAGCGTCGTCGGCCTCGGCCGCGGCTGGGGGGTCGGATCCGGCGTGGTGATCGCCCCCGGACGCGTCCTCACCAACGCCCACAACCTGCGGCACGACGAGACCACCGTGACCTTCGCCGATGGTCGCCACGCGAGCGCGCGTGTGGCTGGAGTCGACCACGACATCGACCTCGCCGTGCTCGACGTCGACACCGCGGAGATCGCGCCCATCGAATGGGCCGAGTCCGTCGACGAGGTCCCGATCGGGCGCGCTGTCCTCGCCCTCGCCAACCCCGGCGGGCGCGGCCTGCGCGTCACTCCGGGCTTCGTCTCCTCGAGCGCGCGCAGCTTCCGCGGCCCGCGGGGTCGCCGGATCGCCGGCGCCCTCGAGCACACCGCGCCGCTGCCGCGCGGGTCCTCGGGCGGTCCCCTCACCGACCTCGAGGGACGGCTCCTGGGCATCAATTCGGTCCGCGTCGACGGCGGCCTGATCCTCGCCATCCCCGTCGATGGCGCGCTGCGCGAGCGCGTCGAGGCGCTCGGGCGCGGCGAGGCCCCCAAGCGGGCCCGCCTCGGCGTGGCCATCGCGCCCCCGCGCGTGGCCCGTCGCCTGCGGCGCGCCGTCGGCCTGCCCGAGCGCGACGGCGTGCTCGTGCGCGAGGTCGAGGACGGCAGCCCGGCGGCGGCCGCGGGACTCGAGCGCGGCGACCTCCTCGTCGCCGCCGGGGGGCAGGCGCTCGAGCGGGTCGAGATCCTCTACCAGGCGCTCGACGCGGCCCGCGCCGAGGGCAAGCTCGAGCTCACCATCGTGCGCGGGACCGAGGAGCGCACAGTGAGCGTGGAATTCTCATGAGCGAGGAGGCAGTTCATACGCTCGAAGGCGCTGTGCCCGACACCGACTCCGCCGCCGCCCGCGAGGCTGCGGCCCTGGACGCGTACTCGCGCATCGTCGTCGACATCTCCGAGCGCCTCGCCCCCTCGGTGGCGAACCTGCGGGTGACCCGCCGCGCGCGTGGGGGCAACGTTCCCGCGGGCGCCGGGAGCGCCGTCGCGCTCACCCCCGACGGCTTCCTCATCACCTCGGCCCACGTGGTGGCCGGACCCGGGCGCCAGGGTCGGGCCTCGTTCGTCGACGGGCGCGAGCTCAGCTTCACGGTCGTCGGCGTCGACCGGCTCTCCGACCTCGCGGTGCTGCGGGCCGAGGGGAGCGGGCTGACCCCGGCGACGCTCGGCGATGCCGAGGGGCTTCGCGTGGGCCAGCTCGTGGTGGCCATCGGCAATCCCAACGGCTTCGCCGGCTCGGTCACCGCCGGGGTGGTCTCCGCCCTCGGCCGCTCGCTCCCGGCTCGCTCCGGGCGCTCGGTTCGCTACATCGACAATGTCATCCAGACCGACGCCGCCCTCAACCCCGGCAACTCGGGTGGCGCCCTCGTCGACAGCTCCGCCTCGGTGGTGGGGATCAACACCGCCGTCGCCGGCGTCGGGCTCGGGCTCGCGGTCCCGATCAACACCGCCACCCGCCAGATCGTCGCCGCGCTCATGCGCGAGGGACGCGTGCGCCGCGCCTACATCGGGATCGGGGGCGGGCCACGACCGCTCCCGCCCAACGCGCGGGCCCGGCTCGGCCGCGCGGCCGCGGTCGAGATCGTCCAGGTCGTCCCCGGCGGGCCGGCCCAGCGCGCCGGGCTCCTCGCCGAGGATCTCATCGTCGAGCTCGGCGGCCACCCGGTCGAGCGCGTCGAGGACCTCCAGCGCGCGATGACCGCCGAGGCGATCGGCCAGCCCGTGCCCGTGCGCGTGGTTCGCGGCGACCGCGAGCTCGAGCTCGAGCTGCGACCGGTCGAGCTCGGGGACTGAGGCTGGGTGCCGCGCGGGCCGGGCGCTGCGCGTCCAAGCCGCTACACTTGAGTTCTCGGCGCCGGGGTGGCGTTTGTTTTGACGCCCCGGGTCGGACGCCCGAACCACTCGACCGAAATTTGGAAGCGCGCACATGGCTCGCGGAGACGTTCGGATCGCTGTCACCCTCGCGTGCGAGGAGTGCAAGCGCCGGAACTACCAGACGAATAAGAGCAAGCGGAACAATCCGGAGCGGATTCAGCTCCGTAAGTTCTGTCGCTGGTGCAGGTGCCACACGGCGCACCGCGAGACGCGCTGAGCTCGTAGGAGCGCCCAGTGGCTCGGAATCGCAAACGCGCCAAGGAGAGGCGAAACCGCCGTCCGCCGTCCGCGGACGCCGGGGTGGCGATCGCACGCGGCGCGCGCGACGAGCACGCCACGGCGCCGCCTCCGATGGAGCACGCGACGCCCGACGTCGAGCTCGCCGAGGCTCAGCTTGCGCTCGGACGCCCCGATCTCGCGGGTGATCAGAGCCCGGAGGAGATCGAGGCGCTGACCGAAGCCGAAGAGCAGGAGCAGGAGCTCGAGGACTACGCGAGTCCGGGCGGGATCCCCGGCCTCGTCCCCGGCGGGCCGCAGGTGGTGAGCGCGCCCGACGAGGAGGAGTTCTACGAGGAGTCGGAGTCCGGCGACGGCGGCGGACGTGGTGGCCGCGGCCGCGGGCGCGGTGGTGGCTCCGGTGGCGCCGGCGACGGCTCCGGCGGGGAGCTCCAGCCGGCGAGTGCGCCGGTGCCCGAGCCCCGCACCTTCCCCGGCAGCCGCCTGGTCAACTTCGTGCGTGGAAGCTGGCGCGAGCTACAACGGGTACAGTGGCCCGACCGCCGGCAGGTCGTGCAGGCCACGGGAGTCGTCATCGGGTTCGTGATCTTCGCCGGTCTGTTCCTCGGGGGCGCCGATTGGGTCGCCGGCAAGCTCATCAGCTACGTCCTGAAGTAAGGGACCTGCGGACCGGGGATATCGTCAAGACGCGGCGTGGGTACCCCGCCGTTCGAGGAGACCAACAAAGAGCATGTTTCGCTGGTACGTCGTCAACACTTATTCCGGACACGAGAACAAGGTCAAGCACAACCTCGAGCACCGAGTTGTGTCGCTGAATCAGCAGCGCGCGGTGCGGCAGATCGTCGTGCCCACCGAGACCGTGTCCGAGATGAAGGACAACCAGAAGGTCATGGTCGAGAAGCGGACGATGCCCGGTTACGTGCTCGTCAACATGGACCTCAACGAGGACTCGTGGACCCTGGTCAAGGGCACGCCCGGAGTCACCGGCTTCGTCGGGGCGTCGAACGAGCCGGTGCCGCTCACCCAGGCCGAGGTCGACCGGCTCCTGCACCAGGAGACGGCCGAGCGGCCGCGCAGCCGCGCCCAGTTCGCCATCGGCGAATCGGTCAAGGTGATCTCCGGGCCGCTCTCTGACTTCTCGGGTGAGATCTCCGAGGTCAACGAGGATGCCCAGCGACTTAAGGTCCTGGTCTCGATCTTCGGCCGTGAGACTCCGGTCGAGGTCGGCTTCGATCAGGTCAAGAAGATGTAGCTATGGTGGAGCGCGACTAATGGCAAAGAAAGTCCTCACCAAGATCAAGCTCCAGGCCGTCGGCGGTCAGGCGAGTCCCGCCCCGCCGGTGGGACCCGCGCTGGGCCAGCACGGCGTCAACATCATGGAGTTCGTCAAGTCCTTCAACGCCCAGACCCAGTCCGACCTCGGCACGGTGATCCCGGTCGAGATCACGGTCTACGAGGACCGCTCGTTCACCTTCGTGACCAAGAGCCCGCCGGCGGCGATCCTCATCAAGCAGGCGCTGTCGCTCGAGAAGGGATCGGCCGAGCCGAACCGCACCAAGGTGGGCCAGATCACCCAGGCCCAGCTCCGGGAGATCGCCGAGAAGAAGATGAACGACCTGAATGCCAACGACCTCGACCAGGCGGCGAAGATCATCGCCGGCACGGCGCGGTCGATGGGCGTGGAGGTGATCTAGAAGATGGCCAAGCACGGTAAGCACTATCTGGACGCCAAGCAGCGGATCGACCGCGAGCGCGAGTACACCCCCGCCGAGGCGATCGCGCTGATCAAGGAGCTCAGGTGGTCGAAGTTCGACGAATCGGTCGAGGTCCACGTCCGCACCGGGCTCAACGTCCGCCACGCCGACGAGCAGCTGCGCGGCACCATCGCGCTCCCGCATGGACTCGGCAAGAACGTCAAGGTGGCGGTCTTCGCCCAGGGCGACAAGGCGCGCGAAGCCGAGGAGGCGGGAGCCGACGTCGTCGGTGCCGAGGACCTCGCCGCGCGGATCCAGGAGGGCTTCGACGACTTCGACGTGGCGATCGCCACTCCCGACCTGATGCCCGTGGTTGGCCGCTTGGGCCGGATCCTCGGCCCGTCGGGGAAGATGCCCAACCCGAAGGTGGGGACGGTGACCATGGATGTCGCCAAGGCGGTGGAGGAGTCGAAGGCGGGGAAGATTGAGTACCGGACCGACCGCACCGCGATCGTGCACTTGATCATCGGCAAGAGCGACTTCGACGAAGTACGCCTGCTCGAGAACTACGCTGCGGTCATCGACGAGCTCAACCGAGCCAAGCCCTCGTCCGCCAAGGGCCGCTACATCCGGACGGTGACCATCGCCACCACCATGGGCCCCGGGGTCAAGGTCGATCCCACCACCCGCACGCGCGACCTCGTGGAGGAAGCCGCGGCGGCGTAGACTCCGTTTACGTAGAGACGAAGCCCGAGACCTCCGGCCCGCGCCCCTCAGTGCGCGTCAAGCCCGGAGCAGGCGGAGCCTCGAAGCCGGCCCTCGCTAATGGTCCGCCCTCGACGCCCGCCGACCTGAGCGGGCGTTTCTCATGAGAGGACATTAGAGAGCGACATGAACAGAGATGAGAAGGCAGCCGTCGTCGAGGAGATCGCCGGCCAGATCCAGGCCTCCGAGGCGGTCTTCGCCGTCGACTATCGCGGGCTCACCGTGCCCCAGGCGGCCGAGCTCCGCTCCAAGCTCCGCGACGCCGACGCCACCTTCCGCGTGGTCAAGAACTCGCTCACCGAGCGCGCCGCCGATCAGGCCGGCGCCGAGTCGCTCAAGGAGTTCCTAGTCGGCCCCACCGCGCTGACCATCGTCCGCGGCGACGCCGCCCTGGCGGCCAAGACCCTGAGCGACACCGCCCGCACCCTGCGCGGCCTGCTCGAGTTCAAGGGCGGCCTCATGAACGGGACGATGCTGAGCGCGGCCGACGTCACCGCCATCGCGCGCCTGCCCTCGCGCGACGTCCTCCACGCCCAGCTCGTCGGCATGATCGCTTCGCCGCTCGTAGGGCTCGTCCGGGGGTTGAACGGCCTGCTGTCAGGCGTCGCCATCGCCCTCGCGCAGGTGCTCGAGCAGCGGGGCGGAGCGCCGGTTGTGGAGGCCGCGGAGGCCGCGGTCGAGCCCGTC
>Ga0302325_10014923_pt1 | contig 16525 bp, 10 predicted proteins | sample Palsa_T0_2_FD_201948 | JGI IMG/M metagenome (GOLD analysis project Ga0302325, IMG submission 201948) | Peat permafrost microbial communities from Stordalen Mire near Abisko, Sweden - Palsa_T0_2 | ecosystem: Environmental > Terrestrial > Soil > Palsa > Peat permafrost | place: Sweden: Abisko... | reverse complement strand
TGCTGTGCAAAACACTGGCAGGGGCGGCACAGGCTCGCCAGAGTCAAAGAGTTGCCAAAGAGAAATCATTGAGCTGCTGCTTAAAGCCGGCGCGGACCCGCGAGACAAGGATGGACGAGGTAAGACGGCCAGGGAGTATGCACGAAGCGATTGGATATGCGCGTTGTTATAGCGCCCAGTTGTTATTTCACTTGGATGAATCATGAACGTGGCGGGATTACAGTCGCAACGACGACTCTTAAGGGATTAAATTGTTGCCCATTCGCTTTTCAAGACTGAGGACGAATGGGGCTACTCGCGAGACGGAGTAAACTTCGAAGAAAGAACAGTTTGCTCAAAACGACCGCAAGACCATGAATGAACTCGCGCAAGCTCTCACCGCTGAAAGCGCTCACGCTGCTCCCGACCATATCCTGGAAGCCTTATCCGACGAATTAGCAAGACGCGCTGTGCGTGGAGCGCCCCACACCATCTACGAGGAGCTCTGGCATTTGGCATTCTGGCAGCAAATCACACTTGATTGGATCTCTGGAATCGAGACACCGTACCCAGCCGAGACTAGCGATCCTTTCCCTACCGAGTCGCAGTCCTCGGCTGAATCTTGGCCGCAACTGAGCGGCCGATTTCTCAGAGGAGCCAAGCAAGCCGCGTCTGTTGCCGGCGATCCCGCCCGCTCAGCCAATGTCGTTCGATGTCCCTCACGTCCAGGACATCCTGTACGACTGATGAGCGTTCAAGATCAATTGATAAGTTTGGCGGCGCATAACGCATATCATTTCGGGCGAATTGTTTTCTTGCGGCAACTTCTTGGCGTGTGGCCGCCACCGTCAGGAGGTTTCGGCTGGTAAGTACGAAGCGACCTCTGGCGGTACCGCGTTTTGCAAGTTCGAATTGCCGCGGTTGTTCTTCTGCCAAACTGGCCGGCTGCGCGCTGCCAACAGCGAGAAATCCCGCAGACATTCGGGCGGAGCGCTTTGCACCGAGCCCATCCCGCGCGTGTTCCTTGGAAGTCCGGGCCGTAGAATTCCAAGATAACCGGACAGCTTCTATGCTAGGTTCTCGACATGTCCCAGTCTCCAAACCCAGCCGCGCCGCAGCCGGTGGCGCTTCTGCTTGCGCTGGCCACCGAGCTGCTCACGGCCGGGCGGCCAGCCGATGCGATCGCGCCACTCAGCGAGGCGGCGTTGCTCGAGCCGTCCAATCCTGTCATCCAGCACGATCTCGGCCTAGCCTGCCTCGAGGCGGACCGCATACCGGATGCCATCGCGGCATTCGAACAGGCCGTCGCCAGTGACCCGCGCTGCAGCGATGCCTATTTCCGCCTGGGCATCGCCTTGGAAAAGCAGGGCGACATGGGCGGGGCCATCGTGGCGTACGACCGCGCCACTGAACTGCAGCCATACCTGACGGAGGCGTGGTTCCGCGCCGGCGCCCTCGTTTATACACTGGGCCATCGCGACGAGGCGATCGGCTGTTTCCGGCGCGCGGCGGCGACCGGAGGCAAGACCAGCTTCGGCCGTTTAGGCAAAGCGCGGGCGCTGCTGACCGAGGAGCGTAATTTGGAAGCTGAAAAGGTGCTGCGAAAGACGTTGGCGCTCGATCCGACCGACGCCATGGCGCACGATCTGCTCGGCAACCTGCTCGCTGAGTTCGGCCGTTTCGAGGAGGCTCGCGAATGCTTCGAACGCGCCATCGCGTTGGCGCCGCTGCTGGCGGGAAGCTATTACGATCTGGTCCGTTGCCGCCCCGTTACGCGCGCTGACGACGGTCTGCTTCAACGGATGGAAGCCGCCTTGGCTACGCCAGGTTTGGAAGCAGTGCAACGCCACCAGCTTCACCTCGCGATCGGCAAGGCGGCGGACGATCTGGGCGACTATGCCTTGGCCATGCAGCATCTCGACGCCGCAGACACGGTGCGCCGGGGCTCTTCGCCGTTCGACTCGGCCGCGTTCTCCAGCGAGGTGGATCGCCTGATTGCCCGCTGCACACCCGAATTCATGGCGCGGGCGGCGGAACTCGGCAGCCCGGATGCGAGGCCGGTGTTGATCGTCGGCATGCCGCGGTCGGGCACAACTCTGGTCGAGCAGATCGTCTCCATGCATCCCGAGGTCGGGGCAGGCGACGAGTTGCAGTTCTGGAACGAGCGCGGGGCGGCGTGGCACCGCTCCGGCGGGGCCGGCAACGAGGCGGCGTTCCTCGCTGAGGCGGCGGCGGACTACCTCCATGTGCTGCATAGGATCGCGCCAAAGGCGGCGCGCGTGACCGACAAGATGCCGTTCAACTTCATCTGGGCTGGACTGATTCACGTCACATTCCCGCGCGCCACCATCATTCATTGCCGCCGCGCCGCCGTCGACACGGCGCTGTCGATCCATCAAACTCATTTCCATCCGAGCCTGGCGTTTCCAACAGGCGGCGCCGAACTGGTCGCGTATTTTCGCAGCTACCAGCGGCTCATCGACCATTGGCGGAGCGTGTTGCCGGCGCATCGCTTCCTCGATGTCGATTACGAAGAGTTGACCCGTGAACCCGAACCCGTGATCCGGCGTATCATCGCAGCCTGCGGCTTGGCGTGGGACGACGCGTGCTTGCGCCCGGAATGCAATCCGCGGGCCGTGAAGACCCCCAGCAAGTGGCAGACTAGGCAGCCGATCTATCGCACCTCCGTCGCGCGGTGGCGACGCTACGAACCCTGGCTGGGGACCCTGCGCGCGCTGGTCGACGACGGGTCGGAGCGGAGCAGCCCGGGTACGTCACCAGAATTCTGACGAGCGCCGTTTAAGTGCTATTCGTGAAGATGAAGATTTTGGCTCGGGCGGAGCGCTTGATACCGTGCCCGTCTTGCGCGAGTTCCCTAGAAGAGTGGCCAGGAAATTGAATTCAAGGCATCCGGCGGCGTGATCACTATTCTGCCTAAGCTGCCGATGGCGGATGAAGAGTACACGCCCGCGCAGCGCCGCGCCATAGACGCCCAACTTGACGCCGCCGAAAAAGGCCCGTTCCATGGCCCTTTTACGAATGCCGACGAAATGATTGCTTACGTGAAGGGCGCATTGAAGAAGCGCGCCGCTATCAAAAAATCAAACGTGTTCGATGAAGGTTGTTCTCAGTGATGCGGTAATCGATTCGCTTTTGGGGACGACCGAGAACCTCGCCTAAGCGGAAGGACGCGAAATAGACCCGGCCCAAGGCGGCGCTGCGCGCAAGTCACGAAAAATTCACTCGATCGTCATAAGCACGTGGCCGTCGTATGTAAATATTAGGTCCTCCGATGTGTGGTATGTGCGCATGTCCAGCCCGATTGTCGGAGGCCCGATTCCGGGCTGCGGAATGAAAACTCCAAGGAGGAGAACGATACATGTTTGGAAAAACGTCTCGAAACAACTCTCGAGATAAGTCTAAAAAGAAATCTCCAGTGAGCCGCCTGCGTCCGCTCGCCGGACTGCTGGCGGCGGGGTTGAGCGTTCCGGCGTTCGCCGGTCAGTCCGTGCCGTTTCCGACCTACCAAACCGGCCCGCAGCCGAATGGGTCGTGGGTCGTCAGCAGTGGCCAGGTCATCACCCCAGCCGGCATCCAAGTCGACCTCGGCATCCGGGTCCGCGCCAAGGCCATTGCGCTGAATCCAAATGCCAAAACTCACACGGCGGCCGTTCTCACTATGGGCGCTTCGCAGGCCGTCGAGGTGTTCGACATCAACACCGGCATTGTCCTCCAGGACTACCTCACGCTCGGACAGGATTCGAGCGGCAGCTACAGCGGCATAACCTATTCGGCGGACGGCAAGTACTTGATCTTCAGCCAGGACAGCAGCAACGTCACGATTACCAAGGTTTCCGAAGAGGGCTTGCTGGAAGACGACGCCCAAGTCAGCGTGCCGCCAAACAATTCCTTCATCAACTGCTTTCCTAACAGTGCCATAGGCCCCTATGCCAGGCCCTGCGGCACTTTCTACAGTACCGGGACTTCTTATCCCGGCGGCCTCGCGTTTTCAAAGGATGGCAAGAGCGCCTACGCCCTGCTAAACCAGAACGATACGCTTACCAAGATCAACCTGACCGCCACGCCACCAGCGCAGGGTGAGCAGATTCGCGTGGGCAACGCGCCGCACAGCATCCTGATCAGCAGCAACGGCAAGACCGCCTACGTCAGCAACGAAGGTGGCCGGGCCGCTACGGACGGGGATTTCCAGATCTACTCCGCCGGCACTGAAATCGTCGCCGACCCGTTGGTGGGCGCCGCGATTACCGGTACCGTTTCCGTGGTCGATCTGGCCTCGATGAAGGTCACGAAAAATATCGCGACCGGTCTGCACCCCACCGGGATGGCGTTTTACGGAAAGTACCTGTTGGTCGCCAATACCTATAGCGACAGCATCTCGGTCATCGACACGGACACGAACGAAGTGGACCGGACAATCGAGCTTGGACTGCCGATCCGAGTGCCCGGCGAAGACCAACCGGTCTATGGCGCGGCGCCGAACTCCATCGCCGTCGATGCCAAGAACGAAATTGCCTATGTAGCACTTTACAATGCCAACGCGGTCGGGGTGGTCAACCTAAAGAGCACAGCGAAACCCGTGATGGGAATGATCCCGGTAGCTTATGCGCCGAGCTCGGTCGTGCTGGATGAGGCCGATCATGTGCTCATCGTTGCCAACGACAAGGGTATTGGCACGCGGTATTCGTTCGAAACCGACCATGGCGTCACTGGCTACAATACTCACCAGGACAACGGCACCGTTAGCATCGTCCCCGTGCCGAAGAGTTCGACCTTGGAGGCGATGACGAGGCAGGTTTTCGACAACAATCATTGGGATCTGGCGCAAAACATCAAGTCTGCCGCCGGTGGCGCCCCGGATGTCAAGCCGGTCGCACTTCCGGCGAAGATCGGCGACCCATCGCTAATCCAGCACGTGTTCCTAATCATCCGTGAAAATCGCACCTATGATCAGATCCTGGGCGACGTGGCCGCTGGCGATGGCGACGCTTCTTTAGCAGTGTTCGGCGACAAGGACACGCCCAACGCGCACGCGCTGGTGAAGCGCTTCCCCCTCTTCGACAATTTCTACGACCCGAGCCGCCAGTCGGCTGACGGTCACCAGTGGATAACCGAGGGCATGGCGCCCTACGCCGACGACATCCAGTCGCCTGACTGGGTCCGCAGCTATCCAGGCGGGAATGCCGGCGATTCACTCGCTTATCAGAACAAGGGCTTCCTGTTCTCGGAAGCGGCGGCCGCCGGGCTGCCAGTGAAGATCTACGGCGAATACGTCGAGAACGATACCTTCAAACAGCCGAATGGGTCGACCAGCGAGCCGACCTGGAGCCAGTTTTACGCCGACGCGCTGAAGTTTGAGGCTGGGAAGGAGAAGACGCTGTACTATCAGAACACGGTCCAGGCGGAGTCCTCTGTCCCGGCCGTGTATGACCACCTGATCAAGAATTTCCCGCAATTCGATTTGGGCATCCCCGACCAGTTCCGCGTCGACGTTTGGTTGCAGGACTTCAAGAGTGACCTCGCGGCCGGTACGGTGCCCGCGTTGAGCATCTTGTGGGTTATGGACGACCACACCGGTGGGCCGCCGACCCCGGACGCCGAACAGGCCGATAACGATTTGGCCGTTGGGCGCATTATCGACTACATCAGTCACAGCAACGTGTGGTCCACATCGGCGATCTTCATTGAGGAAGACGACGCGCAGAATGGCGTTGACCACGTCGACGGTCATCGCAGCCCGGGCTATATCATCAGCCCATACGTGAAGCAGCAGGGACCGACCGACCACACCTACTACACGCAGGTCAACATGACCCGGACGATCGAGCAAATCCTCGGTCTGCCGCCCATGAATCAGTTCGACCTCGTGGCGTCGCCGATGAGGACGGCTTTTGTCGAGGGTAAGCCGCCCGTGGAGTACTTCAAGCCGTGGCCGCACGTGCCGAACCAGGTCCCGCTCGACCAGGGCGTTACCGCGAGTGAAGTCAATCCAGCAATCAGCCCCGCGGTCAAGACCCTTAGAAAGGCTTGGCTGCAGAAGAAGGCACAGATCTTCGCCGGCAAACTGACCAAGCCCGATGCCGAAGATCCAGACACGGTCAACCATCTGAACTGGTACATGTCCACCGGCTTTAAGCGGCCCTATCCCGGCGAAAGCACGGTTCGCCCCCCGAGCGACTTCAACAAAGCGGCTCCCACTACCACCGACGTGGACGAATAAAACACGTTTCGATTGCATGGGCTCATTTGTGGCCCTTCGCTGTCCTGCTGGTGCGTAGGGCGGGCATTCTTGCAGGCGGTTTCACCCATCCAAGGAAAAGTCTTCTCAATGCTGTGACGATGTGCGTCCGCGCTGCGGTCTGCAATCGCATCCACACGTCAACTTTGAAGTGGGACGGCAATTTAATTCCGCAAAGCCTGCACCGGGTCGATGCGCATTGCGCGCCAGGCAGGGAATAAGCACGCCACGAGCGAGGCAATCGTCATGATGGCAACGGCAGATCCAAAGGTCACAGGATCGCGTGGGCTCACTTGGTAGAGCAGATAGCCGAGCAGGCGTGTTAACCCAAGCGCCGCGATTCCGCCCACAAACATCCCGCCTGCCGTCAACGCGAATCCGTAGGAGAGAATCAGGCGCATCAGATCGGATGGGTCCGCGCCGAGAGCAATCCGCAATCCTAGTTCCCTGGTGCTCTGCGAGACGTTGTATGAAATGACGCCGTACAATCCGATGGCCGCCAGTAACAGCGCGATTCCTCCGAATATCATCAGCAAGGTGACTGCTGCGCGCTTGCTCCAGCTCATCCGGTAGACCTGTTCGCGCATGGCGATCACTTCACCCGGCGCGAGGTTTGGATCCAACCCTTTCACCCCGCGCGTCAAAGTGCGCGCCACTATGCCAGGCGGCAGCGAAGTCCGGATTTCCAGAGCCTGCCCCATAATGCTTTGGCGCATCGGAACGTAGAAGAATGGCTTGGCGGTTTCCAGGAGGCTCGAATATTTGGAGTCTTGCGCGACGCCGACGATCTGAAACCACTGGCCGTTCACCGCGAGACGCTTGTCCATGGGATCTTGCCCACCCCAGAATTGCCGGGCCATTGTCTGGTTGACGATAGCAACGAAGCGCGCGCTTTCGTTGTCGGCCAGAGTGAACTCCCCGCCGGAGATCAGTGGAATTTCCAGAGTCGCGAGAAACGCCGGACCGACCTCGTCGTACTCGATGACAGGCTGCTCTTCCTTCTGCTTTTCATCTCCCTCGATGGCGATCCTAGAGGACGAATAGGATTTATAGCTCATCGGATTGACTCGCGCAAACGCGGCAGATTCGATGCCGGCCGTCCCTCGCACACGGTTGAGTAACTCGTCCTCAAAGCTCTTGATCCGCTCTTTACCGTAGCCGGCGGCAACCATGTCCACCACTGTTGTCAGCGTTCGATCCTCTGAAAATCCCGGATTGGCATCTTGCATCGCCCGTACACTCTTGAGCAGCAGACCCGCGGCGATCAATAAAACAAAACTAAGCGATACCTGAACCAGCACGAGAGTGGAACGGACCCAGGCTTTCCCGCGACCTCCGAGCGCGCCTCCCGAATCGGCTTTCATATTGACTGCCAGATCGATTTTGCTGGCTTCGAGGGCGGGGACCAAGCCAAACAGTAGGGTGGAGACAATGCAAACGCCGGCGCTCAGCGCGAGGACGCGCCAATCGATTTCCGCCGGCAGGTTTACGATCACGCCAGGATACCGCGGAAATAGCAGCATGATCAGATTGCGGCACCAATAGGCGAGCGCAAAACCGCCACAACCGGCCGGCGCCGCTAGGATCAAGCCCTCCGTGAGCAATTGCTGCAACAACCGGCCGCGCCCTGCGCCCAGCGAGAGCCGGACTGTCATTTCATGACGCCTTCCAAAGGAGCGGAAGAGCAGCAAATTCCCGACGTTGGCACACGCAATGAACAGCACAAAGCAGGCCACCACGAGTGAGATGCGAAGGGTGGGCAGCAGCGTACCGGCTCCGTTGAAGGGCGTTTGCCAGAGCGGATACAGCTTGATGCCAAATCCGCGGTTCGTGGCCGGATAATCGTTCTCCAGCCGTTTGGCAACGGCGGACATCTCCGCCTGCGCCTGCTGGATGGTGACGCCAGGCTTCAGCAGCGCGAACCCTTCGATCCAGCGCTCCCCTCGCTTCTCCAGCTTGTAGCCGCCGGCATCAAAAACTTCCTCCATCGACGCTGGGACCCAAAACTGAAACGAATAGCCGACAAATGTGCCGTAGAACCTGGCGGGCGCAACTCCAATGATCGTGTGTTTCACCCCGTTGAGCATCTGCGTTTTGCCGATGATATTGACATCGCCCCCGTAGCGGTCCTTCCAGGCTTGATAGCTGATCACCGTCACCGGATGAGCGTTGCGGCCAATCTCGTCGGAGGGATCGAAGGCTCGGCCAAGAATGGGATGAACGCCGAGAGCCTGGAAATAGTTCGCCGAAACCACGCTGCCCCTGGCAATCTCGGCGCGTGTCCCGATACTGAGGGTGGTTCCGAAGATCCGGTCGGCGATAAACGCCTGGACTAACGTGCAGTTCCTCCGCAGATCGACGAAATCCGGCCAGGATATGTCGTCCCTCTCGTCGTGGTCTTGACCAGTGATGGCCACCAACCGGTCCTGGGCGGTCACGAGCGGGAAGGGACGCAGCAGAATTCCCTCCATCCAACTGAACACCACCGTCGTCGCGCCGATACCGAGAGTCAGGCAGAGGATCGCGAGAATCGAAAATCCCGGACTCCGCCGAAGCATACGCAGCGCGTACTGCAGATCCTTCCTCAAATCCTCTAAAAGTCTGACTTTGCGCACATCCCGGCACTCCTCCTTTCTTTGCTCAAGACTGTGTAAGGCGCGGCGAGCGGCCTGCTGAGCTTGCTCCGCTGTCAATCCGCGTGCCATGTTTTCCGCGATTTGCCGCTCTAAATGAAACGCGAACTCTTCGTCCAATTCCTGTTCAACAGGACCGCGGCGGAAAATAGAACGCAGTCGAAGGGGAATTATGTAGAGCCAACGTTCCGCCGGCACTTCAAACCTCGTTGTTGGTATCGGTTACCAAGGACATTGTAACCGCTTTTTGGCTCGGTAATCAATCGCGCCGATTGGAAATCGGCGGTCTAGACCTGTCGAGCAAACTCAGGGGTTTTGTTGGGCTTTCTATTGACCTTTCGCGCGAAGGTGCCGTGAGGCGATCCTGTCTAAGGTTGCTTTCGTCAGAAGCCGGCCTCTGATGATTATCGCGGCAATCTCGTCTATATTACGGATATTGAGCGTCGGGTCAGCTTCTAACAACACCACATTGGCCCGCTTTCCGGTCTCGATCGTCCCCTCTGACGCTTCGCGCCCAAGGAATCGAGCGGGATTGATGGTCGCCGTCTGAAGACTTTGCAAGGGTGTGAGGCCAGCTTTGGTCAGCCATTCGAGCTCGTCGTGCGGGCAAAAACCCGGAACCATCCCATCGCATCCGGCGAGAAAACGATTGTCATGCACATACAGGTCATGGATTGCCTGGAGACTCATTTGGTTGCCAAGGCGAAATTTGTCGAGAGTCTTCGCGCTCGCATGTGAAAGTCGAACGTTGTCACTTGTCAGCTTCAACAAAGAATCGCTGGCGTATTCGGAGTGAGGTAACGGAGCGCCCGAGAAGACGTCGGGAATCGTTTGAAAGAACTCCATGGTGGGTGTTTCCCAAACACCTTTGGCGGCCAGCTTGTCGAACAACGGCGCACATTGTTGCCCACTGTAGGTGTCGCCCGTGGAACAGTCACCGAATACTCTGTAGTTGGCCAGATGTTCAATGCTTTTCATGCCAGAGTCGGCTGCCTCTTCGACCGTGACGTCCATTGGCACGTGACCTGCGAAGGTCAAGCCAACCTTGGGCGCCTCGCTGGCGATGGCAAAGAAGACCTCGCGCGGCGTGTGGTCGTGCACCTTAATAAAATCGACGCCCAACCGTTTGAGGTCGTCCACCGCCTGTCTGCCCTCGACCGCATTGGTGACACGGCGGCGGTATGGAAAATCCGGCGGAGCGTTATCGAGTATCGGGCCGGAGGCGACAATCTCAGGACCAAGAACCGCTCCTGACTTGACTCGCTCGCGCAACGGCAAAATGAAATCTGCATCGCCGCCCATATCGCGCGTGCCGACTATACCCTTTGCGACAAATAGATCCAGGGAGTCCGCACCAGTTCCCTGGTGATGAGAGTGCATATCCCAAAGGCCGGGAATCAAGAATTTGCCCTTACCGTCGAGTCGCGTGGCCTCGCTTGGAACGCTGATTCCGGGTGCGATGGCCTCAATCCGGCCATTTCGAATCAGCACCGTCAGGTTGGTTCGATGTGCCCCTGTGATCACGTCAATTACCGTCACGTCCGTGATGGCGAGCGGTGCGCTTGAAACCTCCGCGACCTGCTGAATCGCCATTGGCGTCTTTTGCAGCCATGGCGGTATCAAAATGGCGTCAATAACACAGGCGAGGATGCCGAGTAGTCGCGTGAAATCCATTGGCGTAACCATACTATCGGCAAATCATTGGAACCTCCAGCTCATAAAGGAAGCTGTCCTCTGTACACGCCCCGGCTTGTTGAAAAACTGTCGGCGCACCTGCGGCTTTTCATGCCAAGATCCCAATGCTAAGATCGAGCGACAACGGCGCGCGGCTTGCTTAAGGCCGGGCGCTTTGAAAAACAAGGAGAAATGAGGATGAACCTGCTGAAAGCGGCGTTGCTTCTTACCCTTTCGTCGCTGGCGGTCTGGGCCCAAGTCAATGCGGGCGAACAAAAGCCCGAAGCCAGCCCGCCCTTCAACATGACCACGGTCGCCACCTTTGAATTACCCTGGCGGCTAGCCTTCCTGCCCGATGGCCGCATGCTGATCACTGAAAAGGTCGGGCCCGTATGGCTCGTGTCCCAGCAGGGAGAAAAGATCCCAGTGGCCGGCACGCCCCCAGTCTATTGGGAGGGCCAGAACGGCATGCTGGGAGTCTTCCTCTCGCCCCATTTCGCCACTGACCAGAGTGTCTATCTCACCTATGCGGAGCCCGGTGACTATGGCGGCGGCTTGGCCCTGGCACGCGCCAAGCTGCATACCTCCGCCCACTCGGCTCGGCTCGGAGATTTGACTGTGTTGTGGCGTCAACTGCCCAGGGGCAAAGGCGGCCAGGAGGGCGCGCAGATCGCGTTCTCGCCCGATGGCCAGTATTTATTCCTCACAGTGGGTGACCGCCAGCGCTTCACGCCCGCCCAGGATCCAGACCAGCCCGAAGGCAAGATCCTGCGCCTGACGCTGGACGGCAAACCCGCCCCCGGCAATCCCAACTTCGGCAAAAACGGCGCTGCCACCATTCCTCTGATCGATCCGCCCAGTGACACCGAAGCCGCCAAAACCGCGCGGGTGGTGAGCACTTATACTTTTCCCGGCCCCAACCTGACTCCCGCTGAAACCTGGGCTAGCGGCGTCCGCACGCCCTATGGCTTGGCCTTTTCACCCAACGGGGAATTATGGGAGGTCGAGCATGGCCCGCGCGGCGGCGACGAACTGAATCTAATCGAGCCGGGCAAAAACTATGGCTGGCCGCTCGTCTCCTATGGCAGGAACTATAACGGCGTGCCCATTCCCAATCCCGACACGCGGCCCGATTTAGCGAAGCCGGCGATCTACTGGGTGCCGGTGATCGCGCCGGGCAATTTCATGTTCTACAGCGGCACCCAGACCTTCCCGCAATGGAACGGCAACGGCTTCATCAGCGGCCTGGTGAGTAAGTCGCTCAACCGCATCGTCTTTGACGGCCATGGCGGCGCAAAACCCGCCGAGCGTTGGGACGTGGGCATCCGGGTCCGCGACGTGGAAGAAGGTCCCGATGGCTCGCTCTGGATGCTGGAAGACGAAAATCCTGGCGCTCTGATCCACGTAACGCCTAAGTGATGGGTTCGCGCAATTTTTAGAGCGCCGATTGCCAATCGGCGCGCAGGATGCCATCCTGCCCTACATAGCGAAATTATTCCGTATACTGGACTACAAACGATGTCTATTGCCGACGTTAAACACGTTTCTTTTTGCGTTGCTCTGATGGCAGGCTTTACGCAAGCTGTATGGGCCGCTGATATTTTGATTGCCGACTCCAAATCACAGCCGGAAAGCCTAACTCTGGCGCCGGGCGGCGTACTCATCGTCGGCAGCGCCAGCACACCCTTTGTCTATAAGGTGAGCGCTGGGTCCTCTACCGCTGAAAAGTTTGTTGACGCCAGTGCCGAAGGCCCAGGCACATTTTTCTTCGGCATGCTGGCGGATGCCTCTAGCAATACGTTGTGGACCTGTCAGCTCACTCCCGTGCCAAACACCAAGCCAATCCAGCGGCACACCGCATTGCGAGGCTTCGACCTTTCCACTGGCGCTGAAAAGCTTCGTTGGAACCTGCCGGGTGACAACAGTATTTGCAACGATTTCTCGGTTGGGCCGGACCACGCACTTTACATCACCGACACCATCAACAGCAAGATCTACAAACTACCAGCCGGTGCTTCCGCTGCCGAACTATTCCTGGAAGATCGCGCTCTCTATGGCATCGACGGAATCACCTTTTTGAACGGCACGCTGTACGTGAACAACGTGTTCTCGAACAATCTCTACCGCATACCGGTGGACGCCGCAGGCAAGGCCGGGCAGCCCGTCGATATTTGGATGGATCAGCCGATAAAAGGACCGGATGGTATGCGCGCAGCCAACGGCAAGCTCATCGTCGCCGAAAACGGCAGCGGCAAAATTTCTGTCATTACTGTGAACGGAGACAAGGCAAGCGTCACAGTGATCAAGGAAGGTCTCAAAACACCAACCGCGGTTGAGCCCGCGGGCGATACGATCTGGATCGCGGAGCGCGGCGCCGGCAAGGCCGTTTCGATCCCAATGCCTAAGTGAGGCGTTTCATAAGTACGTTAACGTATATCGGTGCAACGGACTATCGTCGCCATTGGTGATTTCCATATCGGGGCCTGCAAAGTCAATCGGGTCGTATGGCCAGTGTACCCTGGCGCCTCGCCAGGCGCAAGCGGTATCGGCGCAGTCGGCGCAGTCGCACTTGATCCCGTAATCTACTCATCCCCCTACTACCGCATGACGAATCCGCCGTCAACCGAGATCGATTGGCCGGTCACGTAGCTCGCGGCTGAACTGCAGAGCCACAGAACGGCATCGGCGATCTCCTCGGCCCGCCCCAGCCGCCCCATTGGTACGTAGGTCTTCAACATCGCATCCAGCTCTTCACCCTGCCCCTCAGCGATCATCTTGTCGCACATGGGCGTCTGAATCATGCCCGGGCACACGGCGTTGACGCGAATGCCAAGCGTCGCATATTCAAGAGCGGCGCTCTTGGTGAGTCCAAGCACTCCATGTTTGGCCGCATGGTAAGTCCCGCGCCGCGCTCCGCCGATAAGACCTCCCAGCGAGGAGCAATTGACGATCGCGCCGCTTCTTTGTTCACGCATCTGCTGCAGTTCGAACTTCATCGAGCTCCACACGCCGCGCAGGTTGATCGCCATGATCCGGTCGTAGTCGTCGCGGGGAGAGTCGGCGGTTTCGGCGAGGACATTCTGAACCCCGGCATTGTTGTAGGCTGCATCGAGCCGTCCGAAAGTGGCGACAGTCCGCTTCACCATTGTTTCCACCTGCGTATCATCCGAGACGTCACAGCCGAGGGCCAGTGTCTTGTAGCCTTTATCCGCGAGTTCTTCGCCTGCGGCTTGCACTTCCTTCTCATTCCAGTCCGCCAACACCACGGACGCACCTGCCTCTGCAAAGGCCCTCGCCGTGGCAAGACCTAATCCAGAGGCTGCGCCTGTAACGAGTGCAACTTTATCTTCAAAGGAAATTTTCATGATCGGCTCGAACGTTTCGAAGTATTATCCCGCAAAGCCCGGCGAAAGCCTTGCGGGAATTCTCGAAGACCCGCCCGCACCGCTTGGGTTTTATTTCGGCGGCTCCTCTTTCTTCGGCTTTTCCGCCGGCTTCGGGGCCGGCTTCGCTGCTTGCTGCTTCTGTGCCGCTTGATGTTCTGCTTCCTGCTTTTGCTGCAACTGTTTTTGCTGTTCCTGTTGCTTTTGTTCCAAAGCCTGCAATTGCTGTTGATGCTGCTGCTGCAGCTGCTGCTGTTTGGCCTGATCGGCCTTCTGCTGTTGCAGTTGCTCCTGTTGTTGTTTCTGCTGCTGCTCTAATTGCTGGCGCTGCTGATCTTGCTGTTTGTGCAGGTCGACACTCTGCTGCAGATGCTGCTGTTCCAAGCGCTGATCCACCGGGAACGCGGTGGGCGGATGTTGCGGATTGTTGGTTGCCGCCGGCTGCGCAGCCAGCTTGTTGACGTTAGCTGGCGTCTGCGCGGAAACTGGCCGAGTCGGGGTCGGTTGGTTGGGCGGTGGAACGTTTTTGTTAGTTTGTGTTTGCACATTGCGCGGCGGCACCACCACTTTCGCGGGCGGCGCAACCTTCACCTGCGGCGCTACCGCCGTCTGCGTGCGCACCGGGGCGATTTGGCGCACTTGCGCGACCGACAACGGTCTGCCCCCATTCGATTGGATGGCCGCCTGCCTTTTTTCAAACGTAGGAGGAGGTGGTGGCGGCGCTGTCTTAGCCACAACCGCGCGAGCCTGAACGGCCGCGGGCGGCTTCACATTGGCCGCTGGGCGTCCGCCCAATACCGCGGCACGTTGCGGTACCGCCGGCGGCGTCATAGCATTCACCGGCGCTGAGGCAACTTCGCGGGCATCCACATGAACAACATTGTGCGCAACCGGCTGCCCTGAGCTGAAGGCCTGCTGTGAAGTGGCTACCACCGCTCCGGGTACTCGTTGGTTCACGTACGTCACGTTCGTCACATTCACGTTTTTGTTGACCACGACGTTGGTGTAGTAATTGTTCACCACCGTGGTGTTCACAGTAGTATTCGATACGTTCACGTTGCTGACGTAGTTCCGGCTCACCGGATAGGAGGGTACGTAGACTTCGCGCGGACCGAGCGGAAACCAGCCGACTCCTAAGCTACCCACCGCTATGCCGATACCAAAGTGCGGTCCGCCAATCCACGCGACCAGCGCGGGAGCGTACACGGGCTGAACATACACAGAAACGGCTACGGCGGGACGCGGTGGACACGGAACCCAGCCCCACCCGCCTCCGGCATTGATCCAGCGGCCATAATGGAATGGCGCGAAACCCCAAGGTGCATCATCCACCCAGGTGTAACCCCACGGCGCAATGTAAGCCCAGTGACCATAATGATAGGGAGCCCACCCATCCATAGCCACATGCGGGAACCACACCATGCCGTAACCGGGCACGGGACGCCATCCGCCGTTGTCATCCAAATCGTCATAGCCGATGGCGTAATTGGACATGTAGCGCGCGGAGATGGAGACATCTTCGTGGTGGTCTCGCTGTTCACTCCAGCGTTCAAAGTCATCCACATCGCCGAGACCTTCCACATCGGCGTTCAATTGATAGGTGCCTGAGAATGTGCCTACGTCTCCCGGGTTGAGGGTGTAAGAGGACCCGCCGCCCGTGACCTCACCTTGCCCGCGGCGATCTTGGATCACCGTCGTATCGCCGGCTGAGTTCACGCTGATTTCGTAAATCCCAGGACGCAGAATGGTGAAGGCCAGATTAGGCGTATCAACTTCAAAAATGTCGCTATCGCCCAGCCACTTCACGCGTATGCGCAATGTGCCGGTGCTCAGTTGGAGCTGCGCTGTGGTGTCGGTCAAATTCAGGAAGGAAAAGCCCGTATACTCCGACAAGTGGATGGATGCCGAGCCGATGTGCAAAGCGGCGCGCGATCCTTGGTCTGTCCATAGCTGATCGCCCGTGGTTAATGGCCGGTTGACGATGGCGTCAACCCAATCGCCGGTGCCCGCCGGTTGAAACGATACGTAGCCCTGCGTATAACTGAGCCGCGCCACGCGACTCGGCGGGTCATCGTAGTCTTGCGCGGCGGCTCGCGCTGGAATGAACAACACCGCCAATAGGGCCACACTTAGCGGTGCGGCAAGCGCTTGTTTTCTCATGCATTCTCTCCCCAACTTTGAACGTACACACTCGTTATTCTACTGAGTATCGCAAACTCCGCTGGGGCAGGAGTTACTTCGTTCAAAACACCCCGCTAGACTTTTGCGTCTACGGATTGTGCGAAGTTCAATTCTGATCCGAAGCGCGGTTTCCGTCGCTATAACCACATTGTTTCTTTCCTGCTCTAAGCCGCCGGCACAGAATTCGCAGGCGGCCGTCAATCCTTCAGCGCCGCCGGATTACTCAAGCCGTCTCGGAGTCGCCGTTCGCACCGAAGCGCGAACTTGCGTTGCTATTAGGAACGGCACCTTCGCCGCGGGCAGTTCCATAACGCCCGTAGTATCGGTTTCACCTCAGAGTTTCGTTGAGGCGCAGATTTCCGGGCTAAGCCAGAGCGCTTGCCCGATTACCGAAGATGTTCCACCGGGCGTGACGAATT
>Ga0302325_10014921_pt1 | contig 16526 bp, 15 predicted proteins | sample Palsa_T0_2_FD_201948 | JGI IMG/M metagenome (GOLD analysis project Ga0302325, IMG submission 201948) | Peat permafrost microbial communities from Stordalen Mire near Abisko, Sweden - Palsa_T0_2 | ecosystem: Environmental > Terrestrial > Soil > Palsa > Peat permafrost | place: Sweden: Abisko... | reverse complement strand
TGCGAAATCGCTTGGAACGAACGCGTCCGCAAGAAGGCTGCATGGTTCAATACTCCAACTCGCCGTAGGGTACTGATTCGATCCCTGCAAACGCTCGCTGTGATATCTGGCATTGTCGCAAGCGAATGCGCTTACTGGATTCTTCAGCCAGCAATATTCCGAATGAATAACCATCCATTCATCACCGCCATCTCCTTCGGTGCTGGTGTAGCGGCCTTCGTCGCTTGGCGCAAAGCCAGAGCGATGAAATGCGAGATATTGACCGCGACTCCTGCGCGGAGGGAAAATGCCTGACCTCGACAAGATTGCGCGAAAATCTCACAAGATCGCAATCCTCGTAGGCTGCGTGTGTTTTGTGCTAGTCCTCGTTTTGGGGGCACTTGAGCAACTGTTTAAGCAATCAGCCGCGAACCAACACGCAGCTACAAGCCAGCCTATTCTAGGTCGGCTGCACGTCAAGTACGCCACCGATAAAGAAACACCTTGGGTCGATGTCATCGCAGATCGGGATACGCTTGAAGTGTGGCGAGCCATTTTTATGACAGGGCACGGGCCGCGAAAGACAGAGGCAGAAATTGCCCGCGATTACGGCAAGTTAGTCTCTATGGGAGAATTAACGAGCGTTGATCCCGACACTCTGGTACGCATCCTAGAGAGACAAGGGGAGTCCGATTGCCGTGTGACGATTCTTTCTGGAAAGAACATCGAGAAAAGCGGCTGGGTCGATTGTCGTTGGATTACTCGTTAACCTCAACTGCTATCGCGAGGCAAGTTTACGCCGTAAACAATAGTCACCGCACAAATCGCAGCAAATTTTTCCTCGCTTGAAGCAAGTCGGGCTGGGCGGGCGCCTTTGGCGCTTACCCTACCCCTGCCCTTTGCGTCGGGCACGAGCTGTAGACAGTCTGAGCGAGAGCAAAATCTCGCAGCCGCGGCAACAGCGATCACTCATTTGCGAACCGAGCAAGAACCGCGGCGTTTGCCTTAGCCTTTCTTCGAACGCTTTTTGGGTTGGTGGCGTGGGTGCGTGCCGGCAGACTTGCCTTCCCTCGAGATACTCGCCTGCTTCTGCTTGCGCCGCCATTCTTCGACACGGAACGCCCCCTGGCAACGCTCGGAATGAAATCTTTGATCGGCTCTCGATTGTAAGAAGATCCGTTGACATCTGGGACAGACGCAGAGGGCTGGCGTTCCACAAAGAGCCGGAATCATCAAGACTTGGTATGCCGTCTTCAGATCCGGGCACCAAATCGCTGGAGTAAACCTCTTACCGTTCCACCACAACACCAAACGCGCTTTTTCCATGGTGTTATTCAGCAAGCCAGCGAGGAACTCCGCATGTGCCTTGTCTACGTCTCGTGCAGCAACAAACTCGTTTAGCACCACATCTGGGAGCTGCGTCTTACCCGTTTTTCGTCGCACAAATTCTATCGTATTGGGATCCAATGGCCGGAAATCTTCTCCAGTAGCACGCTTCCATAGCCGACGATAGATATCCTTAACCGCTTCTCTGGCGAATTTCGGCCGTAGTTTCGCCACTTTCTGCAATTCGATCATCGCTTCAACATCATTCGCCGCTTGTTTGCCGAGTACTCGTGCAAACGAAGATTGCACTGACTTCAGACTCAAGTCAGAGAAGCGCAGCATGACCACCGATTCATATGGTGGAATCCATCTTGGGGCTTCTGGCACTTGGGGGTCACTAACTCTGCGCGGCGTACGAATCGCGCGCCAGTGGTTTCTAAATGTGTCTCGGTACTGGCGCTTCCCTGGGATGTATCGTGCGGGGATCAATACCGGGATATCTGTAACGGTTTCGTACGGCCTATCTGACACGGCAGAACATTACCACTAGTATGACGAGCAGACAAGGTCAGATCACGAGGTTCTGCAAAATGAGAGGAAATCGCGAGGTAACCCCAGCTGAAGCCGCTCGTCGTTTAGGCGTTGGCCTCGACTACATCTATGCGCTTTTGTGGGCCGGCAAAATTGCAGGTCACAAAGACGGCGGGAGATGGCGGATTTCGGAGCAAGCTTTAGTAAAGCGACTCAAATCCGTGTCCCGTGCGAAGGACTAGAACGCCTGGGGCGACTTTCTTCGATGGGAACACTGGGCGTTGCACCCAACGGGCGGCTGGAGATCCGCACCAGGCGGCCACTTTGACGGGACTGTCCGCGCAATGTACGCCAATGGAAGGCATATGTCTTAGCACAAAAACAAAAGGTCCAGCGAGCGAGAAGGCAGCGGGGACTCACAACGAAAGAGCCAGACTTGAATAACCAAAACATAACGTCGGCCACGGACGGGGGTACCCGCTCTCTGACCCCGGCGGATTTCGAAATGTTCGCAGGCCTCGGCATCCAACCCGATCTATTGAATCGGGCACGCATTGAGCGCGTCACGGACTCTGAAGCGCGCGAGAAATTCGGCATCACCGGCTCTGGTGATATGCGTGGAATCGTGTTTCCCTACTGCGATCCACTTACCGGTGTTCGTCACACGGCTCGGGTGAGGCGGGACCATCCCGAGATCGAAAACGGCAAACCGAAAAATAAGTACCTCTCGCCTTACGGCGACCGTCGCCATTTGTACCTTGTCCCTGGGTGCTCTGAGCAAGTCAAGGACGGCAGCACCCCTGTGGTGCTGGTGGAGGCAGAGAAGTCAGTCCTGGCGCTGACCGCATGGTCCGAACGCAGCGGCCGGAGGATCCTGCCGGTCGGCATGGGCGGCTGTTGGGGATGGCACGCGCGAATTGGCAAGCAGGACGGACCTGACGGCTCACGGCTGGACGAGAAGGGAGCACTACCCGAACTCGCTGCCATCTGCCAGAGCGAGCGGGAAGTAGTCGTAATGCTGGATTCGAATACATCCGGCAATCCGCATGTCCGCCAAGCGCGGGCTGCGCTGGTGCGAACACTCTGCGGATATGGTGCTCGCGTTCGCATCGCCACTGTCCCGGCCATCGAGAACGTGAATGGGCCAGATGACTTGCTGGCCCTCGCCGGCGACTCGGCAATTCGGCAGGTACTGGAGACGGCGAAGCCGGCGCTGGATGTTGCAGTTGCCGACGCCGAGGCTGCCATTGAGGCGGTTTGCAAGGCCAGTGCGGAATGCAAGGTCGGGGAGACAGTCCGTGCCATGGATGCTGTCACGGTCGTATCCGATGATCTGCGGCGGGAATTCCTTGCGGCACGCCTCGCTGCTGCCACGCGCGGATGCTTTTCCAAGAGAACGATAACCGAGGGAATCGCTGAACGACTGCGGGAAAGCGAACAGAAAAAGGCCGACTGCGCCCTGCGACTGGAATACGCGGCTGCGGGGCCAGTCGATGGCGCACAGGTCGCCGAAACGATTGCGGGATTCTTCCGACGGTACTTTGTCCTGGCCGAAGCGTACTTCGTAATCCTGGCGATATGGGCATTGCACACCCACATCTTTGAATGTTTCGACTACAGCCCTTACCTGGCCATCACTTCGCCGACCAAGCGTTGCGCTAAGTCGAACGTGTGTTCAGCACTGGGAGTGCTGGTGGCGCGACCCTGGAAGACCCAGTCAGTGTCGGTGGCCGCCCTGGCTCGCAAGATTGAGAAGGAACACTGCACGATGATTTTGGATGAGGCCGACCAGGCATTCAAGGGTCCTGCCGAATACACAAGTGCCCTGCAAGGGGTACTCAACTCGGGATTCGAGCAAGGCGGAACCTATTCCCGTTGCGTTGGAGAGGGAACATCGATGGAGTCCAAAGACTTCTCGACCTTCTGCCCGAAGGTGATAGCCGGCATCAAGCGCCTACCTGACACCGTGACGGACCGCTCGATTCCCCTTCGAATCCAGCGTAAGGGCAAAGAGCAGGTTGAACGCTTCCGGTCCCGAAAGTACAGGCCAGAGGGCGCGGTTATCAAGAGGCAGGCCGAGATCTGGGCGGCAGGGGTGCGTGCAGACATAGCCTTCCACCAGCCGCAGACTATTGAAGAACTCAACGATCGTGCGTGGGACGTCTGCGAGCCACTCATGGCGATCGCAGAACACATCGGCCAGGGATGGGACGTCAGGCTCCGGGCAGCACTGCTGAAAACCTTCGGCTCTGAGTCCGCCGAGGATAACGATACCGGCATCCAGCTCCTGCGGGACACCAGGGATGCTATCGCCGAAGATGAAGACAAGATATTCTCTACCATCCTTCTTTCTCGCCTTAGAGCAAGTGAGACATCCCCCTGGGCGGATTGGAATGGTGGCAGGGGTCTGTCCACAAACACTCTTGGACAGAAATTGAAAGACTTCGACATTCGCCCTCGGAAGGTTCGCATAGGCGAAAAGACCCTTCAAGGCTACCTGCGAGAGTCATTCGAGGATGCCTGGAATCGCTATTTGGTGTCTCCAGCCCCTTCCAGCGATTTTCAAACGGAACAGCCGGAACAACCCAATAACGACGCGGGTGAAACGTTGTTTTCGCGACCGGAACAGAAGGCTCTTGTTCCGGTTGAAGAAAATGATGAATCCCCAATAGATACGCGGGTTGTTCCGGTTGTTCCGGATGAAAACCTCCCAGAAATGATGGGTAACAACGATGCCGACTTAGAGGGCACTCTATGACCGCGGCGCAGATCATCGATGTCGTCGAGTCCGCGGGGGGCCGGCTGTGGCTAGATGGTGAAATCTGTCGTTACAAGATACCCCGGAAGGCGAAACACTTACTGTCGGAACTTCGCGCACATCGCGAGGAGATTTGCCGGCTTCTGGCGGTGCGTGCCCCAGTCAAGCCGGCCTGCCGCTGCTCGAAGCGGACGTTCCCGCACATCCACACCCAGGAAGACCGCGCACGCGCTATCCGGGAGTGGAATCGGGATTCGAAGTGGAAGATTCAGTAAGCGGACGATAGATCATGCGAGACGAACTCCAAGCTGTGTTACTTGCCGCGCAACAGGTGCCGGCGGACCAACTACCTCAATTGCTCGGGGAGTTGGAGGAGGTCCGTTGCACGGCAATTGCCCGCTTGAGCGCTCCCGCGCCCACCCAACCAGAGGATTATTTGCTTGACGTCGAGGCAGCCGCACATAGGCTCGGGGTGAGCAAGGATTACCTTTACCGACATCACGCGGAACTGCCCTTCGCCCGACGGATGGGCAAGGCCCTGCGGTTTTCCAGCGCCGGCATACAAGACTATCTAGGCGCGGGCTGGATGCCGTCAACCCGGCGCCGTTACCGGCTCGGAATGCCCGTGACATACTGATTAAAATATGTCTTGACATACAAACATCACTAGCACTATTCTTTGCTTGTCGGCAATCTGGTAGCGAGACAAGAGATGGCAACCAACAAGAATCAGGATGAACTGTTAAGGACTACGGCGCGCTTGCCGCAATCATTGATAACGGCCGCAAAGCACCGGGCCATTGATGATGGGATCACTCTGCAGGAACTTATGATTCGCGCCCTAGAGCAGTACCTCAGCAAGAGAGGGGGCCGGTAATGCGCGGCCAAGGACGGATATTTCAGCGCAAAGGAAGCTCGGTTTTTTGGTGCGCTTACTACCTGCGCGGCAAGGAATTTCGTGAGAGTACCGGCACGGCCGAGGGCGACAAGGCAGAGAAGTTTCTCAAGCGCCGTCTGCGGGAAGTAGGCGCGGACGTGATCGGCGCCAAGCAATTCATGGGACCGCAGGCCGAGCGCATTAAGGTTTCCTGCGGGGTCCTTGCCGAGGGTCAGCGCAACCCCGAGTGTGACTGCCTCTGCTGCGCCCTGGAGCGTGACTTCCGCTTGCGGGAAATAGCGAGCCCGGCGAATCTCTCGCACCTCAAGCATGTGCGAGTCGGCTTCGCCCGCCAGCGTGCGGCTTCACTCACCGCAGACCAGATTGATAACTACATTGAGCGGCGCTTATCCGATGGCGCGGCGCCGGCGTCTGTCAACCGGGCAACACAAATGCTCGGGCAGGCATTCAACTTTGCCGTGCAGCAACGCCGCTTGAGCTCTACCCCGTATATCCGGCATTTGTCGGAAGCCGGCAACGTCCGGCAGGGATTCTTTGGAGAGGCCGACTTCGAGCGGCTTGTCAGCCATCTCCCGGCACACCTGCAGGACTTCGCCCGCTTTGCTTACCTCACCGGCATGCGCAAGGGCGAGATTGCCTCGCTGCGCTGGGATGACGTGGACGGCGACACGATCCGGCTGCGGGCTCAGAATGCCAAGAATGGCGAGGCGCGAAGCATCCCCATCGAGGGAGAGCTTACAGACCTGATAGAACGGCGCCGGGCTGCCCGTCAAGTGCCCAAGCAGAATTCGCCGGTTGTGCTCTCGGCTCTGATTTTCCATCGTGACGGCGAGGCGATTGGCGACTACCGCAAGGCGTGGGCCACCGCCTGTATCATGGCTGGACTCGGGCGGCTGGTATGTCCGCAATGCAAGGGCCTGGTCGATTCCGACAACAAATGCGTTTCATGCGCAAAGCACTGGACTCGCGAGCAGCTCAAGTACAAGGGCAGGATCTTCCACGATTTCCGCCGCACGGCCGTGCGCGATATGGTACGGGCCGGAGTGCCGGAAACGGTTGCCATGAGCATCTCGGGGCACAAGACGCGCTCCATGTTCGATCGCTACAACATCCACGATGAACGCGACCAGCGCGAGGCTCTGCGTGCCACCCAGGCGTACCGCGAGCAACAGGCGACGCAGCAGCGCGAGAAACTGGCTGCCATGCCAACTCGGGCCGGGGTCAACTAGCAGAACACGGACAGAAGGCGGACAATTGACGAAGGGCGCTCACTCTAGAGCGCCCTAACTTATTGAATGCGTTGGTTGCGGGGGAAGGATTTGAACCTTCGACCTTTGGGTTATGAGCCCAACGAGCTACCAGACTGCTCCACCCCGCACTTCGATCATATCGCCATGTGAACCTCAGGTCAAACCGCACGCGCTGGCGTGACAGCGCGCTTACGCCGCGCTCTGCAAAAGGGTCGGTGACAAATCGATGCGAGTCTGGGCGCTGGAAAATTTGCGCCTTACCAAAGGTCGAATTGGCATCGCGTCGGCGAAACTTTGAAGCGATGCCGTTTCGAGCTCCGGCCCGCAAGAACGGCGGTACCGACGATGTAGAAACCGGGATGAAGCCAGCCGTCCAGAGTGCGGCCCTGGGCCTCGATCAGCGTGACTGGTATGCTCGATGGTTGCTTTTCGACGGTATTCATTTCAAATGCGAGGTGCCACAATGTGGCAGATCCATCCCTGGCTGGCCCTGGGCGTAGTCGCATCGACGGCGGCGACTGACGCCGTATACGTGATGTTCAGCGCGGCAGTTGCGTCACGGCGGCGCTTACCGGCGGCAACGTGGAGCAGCGTGTGGTATCTGCTGTCTGCGTTCGCCGTGATCAGTTACACCAGAAACTGGGTCTATGTGGGCTTCGCGGCGGTGGGATCGTGGATTGGGGCCTATGTGTCGATGACGTTGCTACGGCGACCAGGGGCTGCGGGGCCGGCGTGAAGTCTGCCGCCCCTACGGGGCTCGAGTTGGATAATACAGCGCACCCAGCGCTGAAGCGCCGGGCTATCCGGTGCCCGTCCCGCTTCGTGGGACTCGGTCAGTTCGCCGTCGGCTTGTCGGTATCGTTCAGATTCCACGGCGTCCGTCAGTAATGGAAGCGGTAACGAAACTCGCCATAAATCTGCCGCGGCTCGTTCCAGTGAAACCCGCCGAAGGTCAGACTGTTATCCAGTTGCACGCGGCGGTTGGCGACATTCAGTGCGGTTGCGGAAATTGCGTATTTCCCCTCCGAGAAGCTCTTGCCCAGAGAAAGATCGACCGTGGTGTGGCTGGGCAGATAGGGCCCGGGGTACTGCGAGAGCGGCGTGCCGTACAAGCCGTTGGTGAAACCGGATCCGTAGTACACATTGCCGGAGGCGTAACTGTGCCAGGGCAGACTGGCATTGGCACCGACGTTCAAGGTGTTGCGCTGATCGTGGTCAACCGGAGAATAGCCGGGCGGAATATAGAGCGGGCAGCTCTGGTCATTGGGATTGGGGCAGATGAGGCCGCCGTTGATGGGCGAGGTGGCCTGCGCGATCTGATTGGCATAGACCAAATGGGCCTGAACGGTATGCCATAACAGAGGAGAGCGGAGCGTGAGGTCCCATCCCTGAATGAGGGCGCGATACCAGGTGATGGGCCAGAACAGGTTGGAGTTTCCAATATTGTTGTGATCGAGCCAGTTGGAGGCATTGGTTTGGTAGTTGTCGACCTGGAGATTCCAGCCGCGATAGGGAATGATGAGGCTGGCCTCCCATTGCTTGTCGCGTTCGCCGTAGAGTGGAGCAAAGGTAAAGTGCTGGCTGTTGGCAAATCCGAGGAGCGGGCCGGTGGCGGTGACCAGCGGCGGCGGCTGATAGTAGTGGCCGTAGAAGGCGCGTAGCACCCAATTGAGGCGCGGCACGCGAAGGGCGACGCCAACCCGCGGGTCGGCCTGATTTTCCGCGATGGATGAGCGAAATTCAGTGCCGCGCAGGCCGGCGATGATGGTGAGCCACTTGGTTGCGTTGAAGCGGTCGCTGATGAATTCCTCGGCAACCCCTCCGGTTACGGTGATGGAAGACGCCGGAAAATTCTGCGTTCCGTCGCTGAAGACGTTGTCGAAATAGTTGTACTGGTGCTGGAAGAATCCGTAGACCCCGACTTCGAGATCGTTCTTCGGCAAGCTCTTGTTCAGGATCCCCTGGAAGCCGGCGTAGTTCGCATTCAGGTCGACGTTGGTGCTGACGGGATAGTCGTCGGGGCTGCCTTCATAATGGGCCGCGTTGTAGTGGTAGAAGGGCGAGAGCGTGAGCAAGGTGCTGGGATCGAAGGTGTGCACCCAGGAAAAGATGACGTAGGCATCGGGCTCGCGCTCGGCATCGTGCAAGCCATAACTGGGAACCTCGCCCGAGGCTTCCAGGATCTGGTTTCCGACGGAGTTGGGATTGGGATCGACGGGAACCTGATAGTAGTCCTGGCGCAGTGAGCCGACGACGCGGAACTGATTGTTGGAATCGTGATTGTAGATGAACGAAGCGAAGCCACCGTAGCCGTTCTCAGCGTCGTGATACACCTGCGGGATGGGCGTCTGGAGTCCGTAGTTGCTGCGGTTTCCGTTGACGCTGGCGTAGTAGGCAAAGCGCTGGGTGTGGCCTCCGCAACTAAGCTGGTCGTCGGTTTGATAGAAGTTGCCGGCGCTGAGGGCGAGATCGCACTGGCGGTCGCGTTCGAAACCGGTTCGCGGCGCAATGTTGAACATGCCGTAGGTGCGGTCGCCATAGGTGGCGTCGTAGCTGCCTTGCAGGACTTCGAGATAGTCGATGTCTTTGGGATCAATCTGCGGCCCCAGATTGGCAGCGATGTTGGTGTTGGGGATGGAAACGCCGTCGATCAGCCACAGGATCTGATGGCCGCCGTTCATGTGCAGCATGTCATGCGCGACATAGGTAGCAGGGACGTAATCGGTGATCATCTCCACGCCGTTGGTGCGGTCAGCGCCGGGAGTTTGCTGGATGTCTTGACGGTTGAGCATGGTGGTTGGCGTAACACTGTCCATAGTGGGCGCAACTGGAGTTCCGGAGACGACGACGTTTTCCTGCGCGCCCGCGACCGCCAGCTTGAAGTGCAACACCGGACTGGTGTCAGACTGAACGATGACGTCTTGTTGCGTTGCCTGGAACCCGGGCGACGAGACGGTGACGGTGTAAGTCCCGATGGGGACGGAGCGGAATTCAAATTCCCCGTTGTCGCTGCAGTTTTGGGACTGTGTCCAGTCCGAGGTTTGGGCCTTCAGCGTGACGTGTGCGCCTTGAACGGGACGGTGCTGCGGATCGTGCACGACGCCGCGAACGGAACCGGAGACAGTAGCCGATAAGTTCGACGCGAAGAGGAGCACCAGCGCCGTCAGAGACAGGGCCTCTGCGCAAATTCGCATCTTGCCGGGAAATGATTTCATCGCGGTGCTGGTACACCTTCCATGACTCTGTTAGCGCTGCCGATGACCTATCGCTGGTGGTCGGCGATGGCGCTCGCGAGCTAAACGGGAGTGGATCTGCTGACGCAAACCAGCCGATGCCGTGCGAAAAGGCGCGTGCGCTGCATCAGGCGAGTGTGAAATTCAGGAATTTAGGCTTTGGAAAAATTCAGAGAGCGGAGGCCCGCGCTTCTGCGCGTTGCCCTCGACATAACGCGGAATGTCGGGAGAAGCACTGCGAAGAGAATCCTGCCAGAACGAAGCCGGAGTAACGGTCTGGCTCCGGACCCCGAGCGCCGTTACTGAATGCGACGTGATGGCGGTGAAATGCTGGTAGGGACAGTTGGCCGGGGCGGAGCGAGCGCCGTCGACTGGTACCGGCGTGGCGCAGTGATGTTGGCCGCCACGACGGCAACATGCAGGAACGGCCGATTGGGCCTGCACGAAGGGCAGAGCCAATCCTGCAAGTTGCAGGACAAGCACCAGACTGGCAAAAAACCGTCGCATAAGCAGAAGGATTTTACTACACAACCGCCTCAAGCCGAGCGTGGGCGATCGGCCTGCCAGACATTACAATGGAAGCGCCATCTTAAGAGTTATCAAGAGTTGACGCGACCCAAGTATCAACCGGAGAAATCGTGTGCGCTACGCAATTGTGGTTCTGGCCGTCCTCGGCATAGTCGTATCCTCGCTTGCCCTCAAGGTCCACTATGACGATCCGGGCAAGGAACCGTGCAGCATCAACGATAAGTGGGATTGCGGGGTGGTCAATCACAGTCCGTATGCCATGGTTCACGGAGTGCCCGTGGCCGCCATCGGCATCGTGGGATATCTTCTGATCGCGGTGCTGGGCTTCACCAGGCGCAAAGGATTGCTGCTGGTGTCGGTTGTGATTGGGTTGGCGTTCGCACTGTACCTGACCAATATTGAGGCGCATGTGCTGGAGGTCTGGTGCCTGTACTGCGCGATCTCGCAAGGGATCATCGCCGTGCTTACGTTGTTGTCTCTGATCTGGATTGGGTGGGCGAAGTGGGGCGCGCGCAACGCATAGTTTCAGGTGTACGTTGAGGGCGGCGAACTGGATTGTGAACCCTGTCGCCGCTACGTGGCTTAGACTTATTTCCTACTTCCATCCCGGGGCTTGCGCCCCGGCTCACTGCGCTACCGCCGCTGCGCGGCTGGTTTGATCGGTTGTCGGCGGTTTGTTCCACTGCAAAATTCTTTCGGCCGTTGCGCACGCGAACTGCATAGCCGTTTCAGTTGCCTGGCGGCACCCGACAAGCGCATGTGCCGTTACAAGCTCAGATGTGAACGGCCTGTACGCGATTTCGGCCGTTGGCTTTGGCCTGATAAAGGGCCGCGTCGGCGCTCTGAATCAGCTTTTCGACGGAGCACTCGCCACCGGGATTGGTGGTGACGGCTCCGATGCTGATGGTAATGGTGACTTCGGCTTGCTGGGTACGAACCGGTGACGCGCAGACGGCCAAACGCAAGCGTTCCGCGAATTGATAAGGACGGTCGGCTTTGAGACCGGAAGCGGCCACGATAAACTCCTCGCCACCGTAACGGCCGACAACATCATAGGCCCGGACCGCGGCGCTCAAGCGTTCTGTGACCTCACGCAGGATGTCGTCGCCGGCGAGATGGCCGAAGTCGTCGTTGACGCGTTTGAAGTGGTCGAGGTCGACGAGGAACAGAGAAAGCGAAGTTGGCTTGCGCTGGGCCCGTTCCAATTCGGCCCGCAGCAGGTCAAAGAGCGCACCCCGGTTCCAGATTCCGGTGAGGGGGTCGTGGGTAGCCTGAGAGCGCAAGGCTTGCTGGGCGGCCAGTAAGGTGTCGTGCAGCTTGATCATGCGTTCGCCAACGTGAATTCTGGCGAAGAACTCGTGAACATTGAAGGGCTTGGTGAGATAGTCGTCAGCGCCAGCCTCGAGGCCTTCGACGATGTCGGCGGTGGTGTGCTTGGCGGTCAGCAGCAGGACGTATTGGTAATGGTCGCGGGGAGTGGCGCGCAGGCGGCGGCAGACTTCGGGTCCGGGCAGGCCGGGCATCATCCAGTCCAGCACCAGGAGGCGCGGGGCATCAGGCGACAGAGCATTTTCCAGGGCCTGTAAGCCATCGCTTACCAACTGCACGTCGTAGCCGTGGCCGGCGAGGAAATGCTGGAGAGCGCGGCGATAGAGAGGATCGTCTTCGGCCACCAGCACGCGACCCAGGGCAGCGCGATTATCGCGCGGCGCCAAGGGGAGCGGCGGGGACGGCTCTTCACTGCAAGGGGGTAGCATCGTTCGGCGCTCCCGACGCGGAGACCATCAGCTGACGGAAGGCCTCGATGTAAGCCATCAGCTGGGCCACCAGCTCACCCGCCCGGGCTGAATCTCCGGAAAGGCTGGCATGTTCGAGGGCGAGAGCGAGGGCCTCGCCCTCAACGGCCCCCAGATAGCCAAGGCTCCCTTTCAGCGAATGGGCAGCCTCGCGCAAGCCAGCAAAATCTTTCAGGGAGAGCGATTGCGTAAGGCGAGCGGCGAGCTTGGGATATTCCTCGAAGAAAACCGAGATCAGCTCGACCAGCAGCAGTTCGTCGCCGTCAAGTCTTTCCAGTGCAGCGGCGTGGTCCCAACCGGTTGGCATCACAAGCGTTGCCCTCCTTCTGCGCTTCCGGCCGGCTTCAGCTGCAAGACTCGGCGATGGCTACTCTTCCATCTCTATCGGCAAAGGGAAAGCCGCCTTGAACTGGTCTGCCCTTACCAGTTGGACGGCAGAGCGTCCGCCAGTTCGGCGGTGAGCGCCCACTCCATAGCCCGCATTCTTTCGGCGGTGAGTTTTTGTCCGTGGCAAGTGATGTAGAAGACGTCGTGGGCGACCGGACCTTCGGTATCGATTAATGCCACCTCGATGCTGCACTCTTCGTGGGTCAAGATCGAGCTGATGGTATGGAGAAGCCCGGGGCGGTCCTGGGTGACAATCTCCAGCAAAGTACTGCGCGGGGAACACGCATCGTCGTAGCGCAGGTGCGTCTTGACGGTAAGCTTCACCGGCTGGAGATCGGCCTTCAGCCGCGATTCCAGGAGGCGATCGAGTGAGGCTTCGCGCGTCAGGACCTCGCGCACCGACCTCTGGAAGCGCTCGCACTCGGGAGGATTCAGCTCCAAGGTGCGAAAACGGTCCTTGAAATAAAAGCTGTCGACAACCACACTGCCGCGATTGGAAAACGCCATGGCCCGGGTGATGTCCATACCCCAGGCGTAAAGAATGCCCGTCAAGGTGCGGAACAAGCCAGGGGCGTCGTAAGTAACGACGGTCAATTCATGCTGACCGCTATTGGGCCGCAACCTGAGCTGCACCGGTTCGGCGGCAAGGCTTGCCGCCATGGTGAAGTGCTGGGCCACTTGCTCGGGCGAGTGCGAAAGCAGGTAGCGCTGCGGCAGTCCGTCGAGGAACTTCAGCACCTCGGAGGGAGGCGCGGGCAACAGCGCGATGACCTTCTCGACGGCGTCCGCGGAAGTTTTGGCGTCGAGGCCTTCGGCATCCGCGCTGCGATCGAAGTGGCCAGCGGTGCGGGTGTAAAGACGCCACAGGTTCTCGGCCTTCCAGGGAGTCAACGCCTCCGGATTCACGGCTTTGATATCGGCCAGCGTCATCAGGGTAAGCATCTTAAGCCGTTCGGGCGTGGCAATCTTTCCGGCCAGCTCGCGGATGGTCGCGGGATCGTAGATGTCGCGACGGCGCAGCGTGGATGAGATTTCGAGATGGTTGGCGACGAGGAAGCACACCGTCGCCGCGTCTTCCTCGGACAGTTGCAGGCGCGCGACGGCCGCCGTGGTCAGTTGCAGGCTGCCGTGGACATGGTCAGCGCCTTCGAGGCCCTTGCCGGTGTCATGCAGCAGCAGCGCGAGGAAGAGCAGTTCGGGATGCTCCAGCTCCGCCATAAGCTGCGCGAAGGGTTGGAGCGGGGAATCCTTTTCGTACTTCAGACGGTGGAGCACCTCGATGGCCATGAAGGTGTGCTCGTCCACGGTGTAGCGGTGATAGAGATCGCGCAGCACGAGCAGGTCGATGGTCTCGAACTCGGGAACAGCGTGGGTGAGCAGGTTGAGCGAGTGCATGGCGCGCAGCGCATTGGCGGCATGAGGAAGCGCAAGAATTTCGCGCAGATGCTGCCAAAGATACTGGTCCTGCGGCATGGTCTCAGCCAGGCGGGAATGAGCATCGTTGAGCCGGCGTTCGGCTTCGGGGCTCAAAGCCATGCCGTGATGCGCCATGAAGGTGAACAGGCGTAACACGGGCGCAGCTTCGCGCGCATCGGCGGCCTGCTGAAAGTAAACCCTCCCATCGACTACGGAAAACTCGGCGTTGGAAACGCGCGATCGCCAATGCTGGAACGAGCGGTAGAGGGATGAGCGCTCCCGCGAAACCTGGCCTAACAGTTGCGAGCTGTTGCGATAGACGGCTTTGGCGTGACGGAAGTAGAGGCGCATCCATTCCGCCGGCGAGACCGCTCCGGCACCGGTAGCGATGCCGCGGGCGGCGAGTTCCTCCTGCGCCGCCCAGGTGATGCTGTTGTCGTCGCGCCCATGGCGATAGTGCAGGTAGCAGCGGCTGGAGCAGAGAAATTCCATGGCATCGAGCATTTCGCCGCACGCCGAATTCTGCCGCACGCTTACCAGGTCGCGATGACCGGAGCTGAGCGCGACAATCATGCCGATCCACTGCGACAGGTGACAATCGCGCAGGCCGCCGGGACCGTCTTTCAGGTTGGGCTCCAGATGAAAGATGGTATTGCCAAAGCGCTGGTGGCGGGATTGCGTCATTTCCGAGAGACTCTGGAGCAGCGCGTCTGACTCCCGGGCTATCAATTGCGGCAGGTATTTGGCGTGCAAACGCTCGAACAGGGATTGATCGCCGGACAGAAAGCGGCAGTCGAGAAGGGAAAGCGTGAACTCCAGATTGTCCTGGTCAAACCGTGCGCAGTCGGCGAGGGTGCGAACGCTGGGGCTCACGCGCAAACCGCAGTCCCACATTGTCTGACATAGGCTGCTGACCGCGGGCTTGATGGGTTCGCCGCAGGCTTCATTTTCGGTCAGGAACAGCAAGTCGATATCGGAGTAGGGGAACAACTCGCTTCTGCCGAAGCCGCCCAGAGCGAGCAGGGAACAACCTTGGTCGAGCCGGGAAAAGCACTGCTCCCACAATGTCAGAGTCAGAGAATCGACCAGGCGAGTCCGGCTGCTGAGCGAGGCCAGACCCGAGCCGACGGCCTCGAAATCACGCTGGATACGCTGCGACTCGTGACGATAGTTATTGCGCAGGACGAAGTCGGGGGTCGCAATTGGAAGCTTGGAGGGCGGCGACTCCGGCGGCTGCGGAGCGGTGCTCACAGGGCGTTCTCGCCACGGTCGTCGTTGCGAATGCGGATGGCCTCGTCGATGCGGGCCAGGAAGATCTTGCCATCCCCAATTTTGCCGGTGCGCGCGGCGGTGGTGATGGCCTGTACGGCGCGGTCGACAAGATGGTCGGGCAGCACCATCTCGATCTTCACTTTGGGAAGAAGATCAACCGTGTATTCGCGACCGCGGTAGAACTCGGTGTGGCCCTTTTGCCGGCCATGACCGCGGACTTCGGTCACGGTCATACCCTCGACGCCAATTTCGATGAGGGCGTCTTTGACGGCGTCGAATTTCGAAGGTTGAATTACGGTTTCTAGTTTGGTCATATGGCGAAAGCCGTGTCGCCGCTCTGCGGCTCAGAATCAGTTCATTACCTACGGGAGCTGACGCCCCGTCTAACTTCATGCCGCCGCGTTGCGGCTAGTTCTTGCTGCACAGCAGGCGAAGGTTTCGACCCACTAGAGTCCTGGTGGCTACTAACCAGGCCTGTTGTGAGGCGGTTGCGAAATTGTGCCGTCCCTACCGGGACTCGGGTAATAAACACCAATGCCATCCAGCACGTCGCCTGCGGCTCGGTGCTGGGCTAAGCTGAGTCGTCCCTTCGGGACGGGATTATCGCGCGTCTTGCGGCGACCGCAAAATCGCAAGCTCCTACCCCAACAAAATTCTCGGACGGCGCGTCTAAGGCAGCGAGGCTTCCCAGTAATAGCCTTCCTCGCCGTGCTGAGTGAGGTCGAGGCCCTGCACTTCGTCCTCGGTTGAGACCCGGACGCCGAGAGCGAAATCGACGACCTGCAAGATGATGTAGGTTCCCACCGCGGCCAGCGTGATGGCAATCAAGACGCCCACGAGCTGGTTGCCCATCTGCCGGAAGTTGCCGTCGAGCATACCGACGGGAAGCGGATGTCCCTGGGCATCTTTGAATATCGGGTTGATGAGACTGGTGGCGAAGACGCCGGTCAGGAGCGCGCCGATGGTGCCGCCAGCGCCATGCACGCCGAAAGCGTCGAGCGAATCGTCATAGCCGAGGCGGGCTTTCACCACGGCGACCATCGCGTAGCAAAAGACGCCGGCGATGAGGCCAATCAGCAAGGCCGGCATGGGAGCTACGAATCCGGCGGCGGGAGTGATGGCAACCAAGCCAGCCACGGAGCCGGAAATTGC
>Ga0302325_10014919_pt1 | contig 16531 bp, 16 predicted proteins | sample Palsa_T0_2_FD_201948 | JGI IMG/M metagenome (GOLD analysis project Ga0302325, IMG submission 201948) | Peat permafrost microbial communities from Stordalen Mire near Abisko, Sweden - Palsa_T0_2 | ecosystem: Environmental > Terrestrial > Soil > Palsa > Peat permafrost | place: Sweden: Abisko... | reverse complement strand
TTTTCATGGGCAGATAGAACCATTCGATTCCCATACACCAAGGAAGACTTCGACGCTATTCACAGCATCTTATCTTGCCCGTGGTTCAAGCGTTTATGGATACGCCAAGAAATATGGCTAACCAGCGAAAATGCTGTTCTCCTTTGTGGACGACAAACACTATCCTGGACAGACTTTCTAAATGCCGCCTTCTGCTTAAGCCAGAAACGATCAGCACATGAAGAGCATATCAAACATATTCGAAATCGTATCGAGCTCATCTTCCACCTCTGTAATAACATCGGCTTCACTCCAATCTCGACGCTCCTGAGGAACGGGCAAGCTGCCAAATGTTCGGATCCCCGCGATCGAGTGTTTGGAATTTTGTCTATGATCGACGAATCTGAAAAGATCATTGATATTCAGCCTGATTATACAAAGTCGACAGCTGAAGTTTATCAAGACGTTGTCTTGCGGTTTATAGACAAGATTCAGACCTTGTCCATATTAGACTCGTGCAACCTCGACGGAAAGCAGCTTGGAATGCCTACATGGGTTCCGAATTGGAATGCGTCCGCAGAAGGTCTTACCACAGCCCATCTTGCTAGTGGAGATTCGTCTTGCGAGGCGGCGTATCTTCACCCTGGAATTCAAGAAGTTGGAGGAGTACAAGTCGCAACAATCAAAGAAGCCAATTTCGCGAATCTGGGTAAATTTGCTTTGGGATCTGTAGTATCTGCAATTCGAGAATTTGCTCCAGTAGACCTGGAAGCGACATATCCAACCGGATGTACAGTCTTCGATGGCTATTGCTATGCTCTTTGCTGCGATAGTTTCTCTGCAAACTTCCTCCCACCAAGAGAAGTACGCCCGAAGCTTGAATTGGCCAAAAGTGCTTTGCGCCAGTTCTTAGACCCTTCTGCTCCTATTATCAAATTGGCGCCGGGAGAACTGAGGTATCTAGACTATGTATGGCCATACCTCCGCGACAACCGTTTTATCACCACTCTGGAGGGATATATGGGATTTGGGTCCTCAGCAGCAAAGCCAGGCGACATTGTCTGTGTGCTCCTTGGCTTCAATGAGCTGATGCTCTTACGTCCTGAAGAGGATGGAAAATATGAGGTCGTTGGGCCAGCTTTTCTCCATGGATTGATGAACTGTGAAGGCCTTCTAGGCCCTCTTCCTGCGCCCTTTGAAGCAGTCGTCACCTTTGCGACTGCGCTGCAAGAGTACTGGTATGGATTTGTCAATCGAGAAACTGGGGAATTTCAGAGTGAGGATCCGCGAAAACCTCCTCTTCCGCCAGGCTGGAAGAAAAAACAAAACCCAGGCGACAGGTGGAACGATCTTTATATAAATGAAAATACAGGGGAAGACTCAAGAGAGTACGATCCCCGGCTGAGGTTTGGCAGCCTGCTGGATGCTGGGGTCAAAGTAGAGAAGTTCACCTTGATATAATTCGCCATTGCAAGTGCGCAAGTCAAAGTTTATGGAGGGTAGGGGTGGAAGACCAAACTTCATATTTACAAGGGACTTCTATCCTATGAGGCATTGATTTGTGTAGCTGATTAGCAAGTTTTATATTCAGTTAAGTCTGTTGAAAGCCTTCTATACATCACAGTCCGGATGAGATTGGCCCACGTGTAAGAAAACCATTTGGAATGCTATCCGTCTTCCCTCTGTTCCTCAACTTCCTCACCTAATCATGCTGCTCATGCTAGCATTTACCACTCTATATAAGCTCTCCTCCGAAGAGCTGCAACAAATAGACAACAGCCCAGCGCGGCATCATTCCTTTCTGGCACGATAGGAGCCACTTCTCGTTCTAGTAACGTCGGTTAAAGCATGGGTGATTAGATCGGCAAACAAGCGATGCCTTCCTTTAAGTTCCAACGTCAAGGCTGTCAGCGTTCACATGCCTTCGAGAGCTACGTCTCGCTCTCAATTCGGGACTCTGAAAGATGCAATGCTGATTTTGGCACTTTAGCTATTTGACATGCAGGCAAAGTTTTGCTGAGGTACTCCTGGAAGAGGAAATGATGAGGCTGTTCGATGGGATCGAGAAGCAGTAACTGTCTCTATGGTCAAGAGCTAAGAGGGAGATCAACAAACGGTTGACACAGTTGTGTGATTTTGTTCTGTCTGTGGGTCATATACCAAGCTTCAGCTTCCGGCCAACAAGGTTTCTGTACTCAATGTGATCACAGCCCATGCTTTACACGCATTCGTTGTAAAAGCTCATTGATGGCGCAATCTCAGTATCGGCCTTGGCTTATTAGTGTAGCGCATCAATCAGGAGTAACAAGTGTAAGACTTGCAATTCTGAAATTCTTCCAGAGTGCTGTTCCACGGAGCTATTGCTACGTAACCCAGAGGTAGCTATGCCTGTGGCCCATCTCATTGCCATGGAGACGGTGGCAGTAGGGAGGCTCACGGTAAGCAAAATCGTACTTGTAGCCACTTCGTCCACGGCGAGGTACCAATTGAGCCATTTTCGACGTCTACCAGAAAACATAAGAGCTCTATCCGATGGTCTCCGAATGGCATGATGGCCCTGACTTGTAGCCAGGCTTTCACATCCGGAACGAGTTCGGGACGGAAGGGGCGCCTCTCGGACCTTAGAGGTGGGACGAGCCGCAGGGCACAGCTTTGTCAGCAAGCATTCTGCTGAGGATATCGAAGCTGAAGATTGCGATCGCTTGCTCTAAAGTTTGCGAGTCTTGATGGATGTAACATCTCGCTGACTCCGGTCATTGGCATGCCATCGAGAGCCCTGGTTGTGTGGTAACACCATGGGCTACAGTAAGAGGAGAGACGAGGGTCTAATGAGATCTTCAAGGTCGAGGTCTTTTCCTGGGTTCAGGGTCCATAAATTCTCCGTCCTCCATTTCCGATCTATCTCTTTTTTTCGGCGTTGGTTCCAGAGTGCTGCCTGCGGTTGCCTCGGTAGATCCGTACCCTGAGTCCTCGGTCTTAAGTGGAGGAGGAGGCTCAATAGCCTCATCTTTTCTGTCGAGGTGCGCCGGCTCGGGTGAGCCCACCTCAGCTGGCGTCGTGGTCACATCCGCCCCTTCATTCACCACCATTGATTCCATTTCGGAGTCGAATAATATTGTCCGCTCGGGAGCTAGCTGGTACGCTTCTTTTTTGTGATATATATAGGATTGCCGTGGTTCTGGTGCCGTGGATACCCTTCTAGGGGAACGATGACCATTGATCTTGCCGGAAGTAGAATGCATTTTTTGTCGTATTGTACTTTCTTGTTCTATTACTGGCGACATCTCATTTATCTTCATAGTTTCGTGGAAACAAGTTGCTATAGGAGTTGCCATTAGTTCCGAGAGAGTAGTGGGTGTTCGCTGTGGCCTGGAGATTGGTTTGGTGCAATACCACCCGTCTTGGCATTTACTGTTGAACTCTTGGAACTTGTCAACAATCTCTTTACACTCTGCTCTCTCGCTTGGCCTCATACGAAGGAGTTTCTTTTCGACCAGTTCCAGGACGTCCAAGAAGAACTCTGTAGTTCCTGGTTCGTCGCGAAGGGATTCGATAATCTAAGAGGGAGTCATAATAAGAGATTTGGCTTGTAGGTTCTACAAAACGTCATTGGGAACTTACTGTCGCTACCGATCTCTTCAATTGAACACTTCTACCAGCGGGATCTTTGTTGGTAGCGTTGAAGAACACGTCCTCAGGGATCTCGCAATTGTCCTCCTTGATTCGATCGTTTTGAAAATCCAAGACACCCTTCCACCCACGGCGATACCAGATTAAAAACTCTAGCATAACACAACCCAAGCTCCAAATATCGCACTTCTGAGAGACCTTCTCTCGGACATCGTATTCCGGGGGCCGATATGTGCGTGTTCCAGCAAGATTGGACGCATTGACTGTTTTGTTATGATGGAACATTGTCAGTCCAAAGTCAGATATCACGAATGTTCCCAGCTGATCATCAAGCCCTTGACCAGCAAACGGAGGTTTTTTGAACCAAAGAATATTCTCTGGTTTAAGATCTCCATGACGACCATGGACTCGAGGGTTGGAGGGGTCTCGTGTCTCGCGAGACGGAAGCTTTGGGTCTGGAGTGTATTTGTGAATGGCCTGAAGCCCTTCGACAACTCCAAGCCATTGTCTGCACACCCATCTAGCGCAGCTGCAGTCTCTTGGGGGGTCATCAGGCTGTGGGTACAAGGTATTCCAGTAATACAACAAGTTGCCATCTGCCCAATGAAAAAGAAGATGGTACTGGCCTCGGTAGTAATATGTGAGCAGAAGATTGATCAAATGTTCATGTTGATTATTTCCACTAAATCGTTTTAAGGTATCAACTTCCCGCTGGAAGTCATTATAGTCAGTCGAATGAAGTCGTTTGATCGCATACGAAGGATGGTCAGCGTCGTTGGCCTAGGATAAATGTCAGCCCTATAATCTTTTTGACTGAGGATGTGAAGATATAAAGGTCAGAACTTACAATGCGAATGTTCTGATGAGAGTAGTGGATCTTGACACGCCTTACATCTGCAGAGCCTCCATGTTGCGCGAGGGGCTCATCCACCTTTTGGTCCTCGATGAATGGAAGCACAGATCGGTCGTCCAAATTGTAATGCATGACTTTATTGTCCTTAGAAACAAGGGAGAAATATGGCGCAAGGACCTGCCATTGATTGCTCTTGAAGCTTTCCAGTTTAAGGTCATCCCAATCCTTGAAGAAGCCAATTTCGATCTCGGGATCTGGCTCCCCCTCTCGTCCTTTCAACTTTCGATAGACATCCCAAGTTCCTGCTCGCTTCCCGGTGCCATCGCGGAAGAGAAACGGAAGGTGGCTGTCGAAGATGCCCTCGTCAATGAAGTCGGTGATCGCAGGGACATTGTCAACCATGACTAGAATCGCAAATATTTTGCGCCGGGTGGTCAATTCTGATTTAGATCCTTTGGTCCCCCAGACCTTTTGGGCCAAACTAGCATCCTTTCCATGGCGCAGCAACTCGTCCTGAATCACTGGTATATCGATAATACTTTCCAATTTGTCAATTGGCAGGAATTTCCTATGCTCCTTTTCCCAGGACGAAGTTTGCAAAGCTGCACGGATCCTGCGCCCTAATTTTACAGCATCATCTTTGGCCTTTCCTCCCACTGCTTCCTTCTGAGATAGATCCGAATCGATGTTTGCAACAAGGCTTGGCGTCTGAGGGAAGTTGGATCCAGCCTGCGCAACTAGTTGGCCTGTGCTGGTTATAGATACGATGGGGCTGCTGCGCCTTCGTCTGGTCTCAGCCAGCTGTTTGGCATCACCAAGGTCATTGACAACGCTGCTGGCTTCCGAATCCGTGAAAGGATTGCGGGCCTTGGTGTCATTTGGTGGTCTGAGAGAGGATGATCCAGGACCTTCAAGCTCTGCGATTTTGTCCCACGAAAGTATCGCTGGGAGTTGCTGCTTCTAGAAATTGTGTCAGGCAAATTCAGACTCCATATGTATCTATACTAGCTTCTCGAAAACTCGAAACGTAGGTACTTACCTCCTTGCGCTGCGATTGACCAGCCATTCTGATCTACATTACTTGCTTTGCTTAACATGTGAATTGGAGGGTTTTGTTTGCTTCTCTTGTATCGCTAATATGTAAACAATAACTGTTCAAGATATCACGGAACCAAGGCGACGCTGGTAGTGGCTTTCTACTGTACGCCTTATGTTGCGGCTCAGCCTGGGGTATTAAGGGAGGGGAACAATTTTCGCCCCCCTTTCGAAACCCCAATGAGCTTGCGGCCATGTCATCCACATCACCAAAACCACACCGGCTACTTTGCGGGTAGGGAGGCTCGGCGCTTGCTCTTGTCTTCTGGCAATCCAGGCTTTCCCAAATGGTGGTTCAGCCTCATGCTGTGTTACGTCGTGGCTGCATTGTGGAGAGGCTTTGCCCCCATTTGCAAAATGGTTGACTAGGATTGGATGTTCTGCATCAATAGCAGAGCTCAATTGACCAGTCTTGCGCGAGGGCGCGGGCTTATCTCCAAATAGAGTTGTTGCGCACGCATGGGTGGTGAAGTCCAGATTCCATGCACCCCCGTCCGTTCATCACTTGGTGGGTGAGAGGGTTGGTTGGATGGATGCGCTTGCGTACACGGGAACCTCTTTCGAAAGCATGTTGTCTACGCCGCTGTGTACTTTGCAGATCATCTTGTTTGCTTTGAGAGCACTCTCACGCCTCTTCAGCCATCTCGCATCAGGTGCAACTCGGTTCTTAGACACTTGCCTATCGTTTGCGTGACTGCAGGCTTCCGGCTTGTTGATATTTAACCTCGCACATGCACTTGAATAATCTCAGATTGATGTCAACAAGGCCCTTAGACTTGTGTCGAGTCTCAGTACGACTTTGAAGCAGATCGAAATCAATGCTCGCGCAATCTTCAAATGAACCATCACTATGCGCAACCTGGATGCCGAACATTGCACCTTAACAAGGCTCTGAAAGGGGCTCAGTTTGCGAATCCTGGGTAAGAGTCTCCGAGACAGTGTGGGTGTACGGAAAGTGGTGTGCAGATGAAGCCAATAGCCTGAGGCTGAGCAATGCCTCGCTGGTGTAGCATCAGCAATGCAAGACCCCGAAAAAGCAACGTTTCGGGCTCGCGCGCATCCTGCTTGATCCGTGACCAATGCACATGCCGTGTGTCGGGTGTCCCGCAGGCGTGGCTTGCTCGGTGAAGGATTTGCAGTCCTGGTTTGAGGTCGGACGATTCGGTGAGCAAAATGAGGGGGCGAGAGGCAACGAAAGAAGTCGCCGTCGCTTGCGAATACGGGCCTATAAACGTCCTGCCGAGCCTTGCCTCTCAGCAATCAAGGGGGTTGCCAGCGCGGAATCCTTGAAAACGCCTAATAGGGGAGCCTTACCATCGCGCTGACCATCTACGTTGGAACAACTAGCCTGACTCAATTCAGCCCACATTGCTGTCATTCATGACGGAAGCCTGACTGCTGTCACATTCATTTTGCTGTCTTTTCTTTTTGTATATACCTTGGAGGATCTCAAAAAGAGTGCATCAATTAAGGCTCTATACACTCGTCAGTCCTCTCTGGAAACTGCCCCACTTTTACTCCTACTTCTTTTCCAAGAGCCAAATCAAAGTCACTAGGTCTATCGTTCCCATGGCTACCACCGTCTCGATGGCTTCTGCCGATGTATTCCTGGACGATATGACCGTCGAAAGAAGTCTACACTGCAAATACGTCTCAAACCCACTCGAACTTTCCCGCGAACTTAAAGGTCTACTGGGAGTCGGCCAGTATAAAGTAGAGGTAACGTAGATACTTGTTCAAAATTGATCTTAGTACTGACTTGGTGTTGTAGATGCGACATAATGTATATAACATACGTGCGGCCAAAAACTTTGACGTGGTAAGTTGATCATTTGTTTATACCTAAAAGTCGAAGTTGACTAACAATTTCAGACTCAACTTATGAGTCGGAGTCAAAATCGACCAAAAAGTACTCCTCTGGCAGAAATCAGCACAAATAGATGATCTCAACTCGGCGTTTACGGAATACACTTTCACCTTCGCAAGAATATAGAAGGAAGGATGGTCCTATCATGCGCTTAAAATTGTGTTCTTGTTGTTGGCGGTTTAGGCGTTTTATACCATAGGCGTTTTTTTTTCTGTGGTAGAGAAAGGCTGGATTTTTGGAGTAAGGAGTTGGAATTTATGGAAGCAGGTTTTACTTTGATTTTCGGTGTTCGATTTTCTTCTGCTATTATTTTGAAGCTTTATCGTTGATTTGGGAGTACGTTGAGCAAGTAAAGAAAGCAGGCTTCGCTTTAGATCACTAGGTTTTATATGTTGGATATATAATTGGGACTCTCCCTTCCATGTTTACTTCATCTGACCTTCTTTCTTCTTCGCAATATTGAATGGTAGCTAGAAAATCCTGAATAATCACCAGTCGCCTTAAGTCTGAGTAATTTCAGCTAAATATAGTTTATGCGCTCAGCATCGCCAAGCCAAGAGCTGAAACTTTTGAAAAAAGTACCTATTGATGACGAGTGGCATTGGATGAACTTTCAGCCAATCTCTAAGGGCATAGTTATCATCAACATGCGTGGATGCCTCTGTATTTAATCGACGCAAACTTATGGTTTTCTGCTGACACATGAAGCTCCGACAGATGTCCTGTCAAGCATCTGCGAGCGCTCAGGATATCCAATCTAATGAGTCTAAAGATATGTTGCAGAAGTAGAACTGAAATGAGCAATATACTAAGAACAGTTTATTCTACTAATTACATGTCATCATGCAAGATGACATTTGAAGTCTCCCAGTGAAATAAGCGAGCTGCTCGTTAGGAATAGGCAGAGATTCCAGACCGACCTCAAACCTCTCCTCCAGACTTGGATTTTGTTGTTCTCGATTGACGCCAAATAACAAAGTAATACCAAGTTCCAACTGTAAGAAGTGTAGCACAGACAGTGAAAACAATATAGATCCATATTTGACTTGAGACCATAGCACCACCATTCCCACCTCCATTTGAGCCCGACCAGTTGAAGAAAGTCATTGAGAACACACTCTGGGAGCGCAAGAGTTAGCGCCTCAAGTAAACAAAAATCAAGTACGAGTTATGGACTCACCGCGAAAAAAGTTCCGGGCAGGAAGACCATTGTCAACAGAGCAATGGATCTCATGTGCCTCGAGTCACGTGCAGTAGCCAGGGCAATCTCGACATTGGTTTCGCCATGGGCCTGAAGAGAGATATGGAGTTAGCGTGATTCTTTCGAAATGTGAGGGTAGTCTACCCATTGAGTTGCCATGGCCATTCCTTCTACTCTCATGGTACAGTCCCGGATCTTCTCCTCGTACTCGTCAATTATCGCTTCAAGGCGGTCCTTGATCCTTCGACCTGCCCTCCGCATTTGATTTTTGGTTTTCTCTGGCTTAGATCTATACCTGACAGCAGAATCCCAGCTGGATAGGTCGCTCGCAGTTTCCGGCATGTCGTGGTCTTTCGAAGTGTCGCTGTCCTGACGCTTGATCGACATCATTTCCAGCCCAATCTTACTATTGTCAAATACATTCTGCGTCTTTAAATCAGAAGTAATCACTTCTGGCATTCCTTTCTCGGCAAACTGATTGGTTTCAAGATCTCCTACATGCTGAATCATCTTCGATAGTTGTGCACTCCAGCCGATCAGTCCATTTCTGAGATATGCAGTATCGAGATATGCTGTGCGCTTTTCTTGCTTTCTCTTCTGTGCACCCAGAACTTGAGTACGTTCGGTTTCATCTGCATCAAAATCAAGCTCAAAGATCTTGGTCTCAATCTCGTCGATCATGGCTTCAACGACGTGCACATGCCGAGTCCTTTCTAGCTCAGCAAAGATGCCGGGCAATAAGAGAGGATAGGCTGCTTCGACCGTTGCAAATGACAGCCGTCTGATGATCTCTTCTTCGACTGACAGTGGACAGCCGAACAGAATGGCGAAAGTCAAGCCGCAGTGAGGGACATAAGTAGCAGTAAGTGCGAGGTCTATGTCCCAAGCATTCGACGTTCGACAATTATAGACTGTAGCTAATATTAGTCGCACGAATTATTGAAAATTGACCGTCTCTTCAATCAGGGGCTCACCGTTCGCCATGTATGTTGGTCCACCTGGTTCTCCCATCTCAACTTCCGAGCTTGAGAAAGTTTGAACATCTGCTCGACTTATCACTCGGGATATGGACCCATGAGTATAAAAGCATTTTGTGATCATTCGAAACACGCCTTCTGAGAAAGGGAGAGTGCGGACGCCCCTTCTTCCGCTCCCCATTGGATTTACGGTGGGACTTTGTCCATCAGTCGGGCCTTTCTCTACCAATGAAGCAAAGGTCAATGTTCGTTGTTCCCTTGAGAGAAATGGAATCTTTTTCTTATATTGATCGAGCCATTCCGCGGCGCCCACGCGATCGGGAATACGGAATTGTGGTTCGCCTGCACGTTTTGCTAGGCTGTAGTAAAAGTTAGCAGAACTGACAACAGTATTCCGTGATTTCTCATACAGTAAAACGAAACCTGACTTTGTTCCGTCAATGCGCGGCCTCTCGTTCTTCACGCTGATCAGCACTTAACCACCAATAATCGGAAAATGCCTCGACGCCAGCAATACAGGGCATTCATACCGATTCAAGCCAGGAGGCCCAGTCCTTTTCTGTTTTCAAAGACGACACCGCAGGTTCCTTTCATGCTGTGAGCGACGGGCCAATCGAACAGGGTATCGTTCATACCTTGTCGCCCGTTGTCATCCGGACGACGGTTGTATACTTCTCCTCCAGATCCTTGCCGTACTTGTAAACATTACGATAATCACTTTCGCTAATACCTGTAACATCGCGAGCCCAATCCATCTCTCAGATTGTCATGTGTTTGAGTGAGTGCAGTTGTTTTTGGTTGCTACAGAATAGCAGCATGTGAGTTGGCAACAGTTGAGGCTGTGCTCTGTGGAGGCTGTGAAGTTCCTGTCCCTTCCATTGGCTGACCAGAACGCCCTGTCATTTCGAGACTCGAGACCGACAGGTTAATTTGCAGACACCGAATTTTAATGGTTCGCTCGGTACGTAACGTAATGAGCCTCAAGTCATTATTTTGTACTCGACGGAGTATTTTCTACTCAAACAAAATTTTCAAGTACTAAACAATAAGAAATGTAAAAAAATAAAGTACAATTTATCTATTTTAAGCAAGATATATATACCTTCTGAAAAGCAATATCTTGGTGGCTCCGAACTTTTTATCAGTCCTTCTCTACTCCTGAACTCTTCTTTTCCAAATACCCAGTCTAGCGATACCCAGTTTCCTGCCTCTGTCGCTACAAGATAACTATGTAGGTGTCATGCGCTTGGGGCGTGCCTTAAAACTCGAAATTACAGTCGGTGACAGCGCATTCCTATGTACAAGTAATTGTTATGCAATTTCAAGAATGCCAACCAATCAATCCCAAGGCAGACCTGGCTTTTAAGTGGGCGCCCAAGTCGGTGTGGCGCCTTGCAGCACCATCAGACATTTTCTGTGTTGCCATCTTCAAAGCCTCAAGGCTCCGCCCAGTGGCGAAACTAGGCGGAACATATCAACACAACTCATCCCTCGTCGTCCTCGATTATCAGTACTTCTCAAGGTTATACTTCAATTAGTACCTCACTCTCAAGTCCCTTAACTCATTTAATTGAAGCCTTCTCAAAATTTAAATGGCCGTCACTGTTATTGTCAGAGCAACATATACGGAGGAACGTGCATTGGCAGACTTTTTCACACAAACTTTTGGAGTTGGCAGTTGCACTATCCTTGTGAGTAGCTCTTAGCTTAGCTGTTTGAGATTCACAGGTCTAACGCTGTTTGCAGTGGAAACGTGGGCGATTTCAGTGCACAATTCCTCGACAACTCTCGGCAGTATGTGCATTCTCCTGCAAAAAGCTGCTTATTCTGCCACTTGCTGGTATTTTATTACAGAATACTGACGTATCGTGTAAAGGATGAAGTCGACCAGCTGAAGAGAGCGGCTCAGGTTGAACATTATGAACCAGGTTCGTGATCAACCGAGGTGCCGGCTCAGTAGCATTATCAAGTCGATTCGGATTCGCAGAACTTAAGTGATGGATACAACACGAACGTTGCATGTGGTTATCAAGGGCCATAAACTATCGTTGTGAAGTCGTTCTGGAGTACAGGGCGAGTTTCCAGGCCAAGCCTGAAGAATCGGCGGAGGAATATTCATCATCTCTTAGGGAGAAAAAATCCATTTCAGTTAAAATAGTACTCGAATTCATTTTAAATGAAGAACAAGTGAAGTCTAGCTTCTCAGCCACCACTGCAGAACTGCGTCGGATTTCAATCTACCTCAATTCAGATTTTGCCTGACCCCAGCCTCCTCTTGGTCATTCAACTTCATCTTCGCGAAGCCCTCTGGACTCAGAGACTGATGATATCTCTTCCCATCTTCAAGTCTGTGGGTAGGCAATCTATCCTGCATATTATTCTTTTTCAACATTTCCTCTGCTCCTGGAGCCAGTCTTGCTCTCGTTCCCGTTGGCACTCTGACCAAACGGTCAGGATCTGGGGTTTTTGCCATGCAATACCTAGCTTCTTCGATGCATCTCTGATTCATGTCGCTTAATCTCTGGAGCAGGGCGGAAGATGTCCCCCGCGGCTGGTCAGTTGAGATGACAATCAACATATCATCCTCGATCATATTTAGCAGATCATGGACGTAGTTTGTACAGTTGGGATGGCGATGGAGATCGTTAATCATCTATTCCAAGATTGCTTCTGTCATCTCAGATTCTCGCAGTTGAGAACACGAAGAATAACCGCTGTGAACCAAATCTGAGAAGGGGAATGAAAAATATACATACCTCTGCAACCTGCGGTTTAATCAGAGCTATGTAAGTCTGGTTTGAATGATCCTCACTATTGTGCTGAAGGTCAAAGAATATGTCGATTTTACCTCCGTTGATATAAGTGGTCGTCCGGGCAGTATCGAATTTGCATTTCAATTTCCACCCCCCAAGAAGCCAGCATATCATCTCGAGGTAAAAGCAGCCCAAGGTCCAAATGTCGAAGGCTCTAGAGATTACTCCGCCTTCCAGGTCACATTCTGGGGGCCTATACGCAGGGGTCCAAGTGATAGATTGGTTTGGGACCATTGAACGACTTTTTTCGCGGTTGAAAGCAGAGAGTCCAAGGTCTCCAATGACCCAAATACCTCTGCCCGCTTCCTGCGGCGACTTGAACCAGAATATATTCTCAGCCTTGATATCTCCGTGCCGTCCAAATAACTCGGTTTCTGTCGAATGCCGAGGAGGATTGTGGATTACTTTCACAGCTTCCATGATTCCTCGGCATTGTTTTGATACCCATCGTACGAAGTCGATATCGTCTAAGTTGGGAATGGGATTATACTTCTCCCAGTATGTGTCAACATCACACTCAGCGGAAGGGAAAATCATACTAAATTCCTCTTGCTGAGTGTACGTTCCCAAGAGCGTAACTAGATGATCGTGCACGAGACCATTGAACTTCTTGAGCATTTTGACTTCCTTCTGGAACATGGTCACATCCTTATGCTTCAAAGTCTTGATGGCGAAAATTCCGCCTGAAACATTGAGCTGAGCAGATCATCATCGTGTCAGTCAAGATGTGCTCCTTGCATAATAATTCTTGGCAAGATATTGCAACAAACATACCGCTTTCAGATGTTCATGAAATTCATGACAAAGTGGATGAATTTTCACCTTCTTCACGCTTCCGTATCCACCTGACATGGCCACGCTATGGCTTTGCAATTTCTCTTCATACCAAGGCAATATTTCTTTTTCCTCCAGGTCCAGGTGTTGTATAGTCTTATCTTCATTGAGGGCAAATGTCGGAACGAGTAGACGCCATTGAAAACTGTCGAAGAGTTGGTGGTCATTGTCCCGCCACTGCTGGAAGCAAGGCATTGGCTGCGAGTTACGTCTGTGCCGAAGTTCACTGCTCCCATCATCGCCGTTGTGAATTTGCAAGGGGAGATCTCCATCCCAGATTCCTCCATTATTGTCCTCCACAAAACGCCCTATTTCAGAAACTTTATCCAACAATGCTAGCATAGCTAGGACAAAAAGATACGATTTCTTGTCATTTTCAGACTGGGAAACATCGTCATCATTATCCGCCAGACCACCCAAAATTATGTTCGTCATTGTGGTTGCGTCAATTCTGGGGCACTTCTCCTTCAGCTCGTGTTCAATCGCTTCCCTTGGCAGAACGCTGGTTAGGAGTGCTGGCGGCAAGAATCCTGGATTGCTACCTGAACCTGTCCCAGCCTGGTCCATCATACATTTCTTGAGCAACCGCCCCATGGACGTGAAGTCCCTGTAATCCGGCACCTTGCTGAAATCGAATTTGGCTTGAGGCAAAGTTTTGGCGCTGCGAATTGCGAAGGATCCCGTTGGAAAAGAGTTGAGCTTAAAGCGGGGGAGACTCGTCTCCATTGTTGAAGATCCTGACTGGCAGATCAAATGCTGCAGGTGTTATAGGATATGTAGTAGTGCTCTAGATAAATGATAGTATACAGACCTTGCAAACGGAAATCATGAGTGAAGCTGGTGCCTGTCTGCAAATGTGGCTCACACAAGCTGGGCACAAGTCAGGTAACAGAAGTTGAGTCACGTGGTTTGCACTGCGTCTCTTCCTGCCTGTCATGGCTTGCTTGAGAGAAACTGTGGTTCAATGATAGAGAAGGGAATAATGCAAACATGTAATGAGAGGATCAAGAGCAAGCCTTCAAGCGGTGATCTTCGTGAAAGGTGTGACATAAACCCCACTCGAGATTGCACTGTATTGTATAACGATAGAACGTTCCATGTGGTTGCGATTCCCATGCGCATTTCATATGTGCTTAACTGAGACGTGCAGTGTATTTTTCTCAAGAGAAGAGAAAACGGTATTGTGTAGAAGATCCCCTTCAGGTGGGACTCCTCGGTACTGTAGCGATCGAATCGCGAAACGCGTTCACGACCTCGAAAAAACACTCTAAACTAGAACATCACAACATGTTTACGCGCAAAACACCTTCCATATTCCGATGATTCTGATTCTCAAATGCGATGCCAATCTGCATAGAATGTCGCTATCCAGTCAAGACCCTTTACACCGAATACTCTGGCGCCGATGACCGATCCAGCGGCCATGGAGTCCGCCTCACAGTCTGCAAGAACTGCGGACGCTTCTGCGATAAATACGTAGAGCATGACTTCGTGGTGCTATTCATTGACCTGGTGCTGATCAAGCCGCAAGTATGTTTGGACATCTGCCCCATGGTCATTGCTGACAAGCTGAAGGTCTATCGGCATTTGCTGCACAACACATTGATGAGAGAGCAGGACCAGTTCGACGTACGTACCCTGCCAGCGCTCACCAACATATAGTAACACTTAATACAGCCCTCAATAATCCGCCTCGGTGTCCTCCTCCTTCTCTTCGATGTCTACCTGACCTGGGCCCGCATCGAGAAGCAAACCTCCAATCCCTCTATTGCCACAGCTCTAAATGACAACAACTTCCTACGCCTAGCCCAACAACCCATAGTTATCCAATACGTCTTCTTTCTTATACTCTGCGCCCTCTCGACACTTTCTTTCCACCTCTCAATCCGCTTCCTGACCTCATCGACTCTCTCCCCTCTTGTCCTTTTCGGGCTGATACCACGCTATTCACGGCCGAATTCTGTCAGCACGGCATTGCTTGTCAGTTCAAGTACAAAACTTTTCCCCATATTAATGGTTATATGGGAATATGATGTCCCAGCTGCGGCGAGGAGTTTAGGATGGGCAGTAGTTGCGAATAATGTGGAGGCTTTGAAGATCTTGTTAGACTGTGGGTATGGGACAGCTGCTATCTTGGCTACAGTTGGGGCTATTAGCCGGTGGATGGTTGGGAGGGGAATCCTCTGGGTAGTGGGTTTGGATGGGGTTGATACAATAGCGGATTCGAGTGTTGCGGCAGATGGGAAAGCATTGTGGGCTGTGGTGGAGCTGGGGAGGGAATGGGGAGGGAGGTTAGGCCTTGGCTAGTAAAGATAGACATCAAGTCCTTGTCGAGTATAGTGACTATGGTCCATTACTAGCTGTTCTCGTTCTTCCCCTTTCGACGGATTACTGTACGAGTAAGCCTTTCTAAGTTCAAGTTGTTCAAACAAGTAAGTCATGCTTTCATCCAATGTTGATCGAAAAAGCAAGATTCAAGTGTCCAGAGCAACCTCGAGTTGAAGTATTCACTAGCCTTCTGATTCATCGGACGTGTTTCTCAACTCCATATCAATACACGATTCTAAAATCTGATCATTTGATCTGCGAGCAACCTCAACGCCAAAAAATACACCCATGCACCAAAATGCCTCGACCCTTGGAATCTCGTTCCTCAATTCTCGTGTATCGAAGATGGTGTTAGGTTGCCCCGCCGAGGTACGATGAGTGGATGCCATTGTGCCAGGAAGGTAATAGCTACGAAGCAAATGTTAGGAACGGCCTTGCTATATAAAAGGAAGACAACCGTACCCCACATGATATAGCAGCTTGCGAATGAGAGGATCAGGGAGCTTCGCCAGATTCTGCAGATGTGTTAACCAATTTTCTCGGGAATCCTTTGGATGGGAGTTTGAAAGATCTTTCGAGGTATGTGGGGAAGATGGGCGCGTACGTTTGGGTTTCGCCTTTAGGAGAGAAGAACCATGCTGCTCCGCAGGTAAGCAAGACTACCACGAGGCCGATGATGATGCTCCAGCTGCATTGAGATATGAGCGTTAGCAAGCATTCTCTCTAATTCCCATATTTGAGTATGCAAGGGTGTGGATGTATTGCATACCCGTTCGCCATAGTGGTGACTCTTCGTGAGCTTGTGATGCGAGCTTGGAGATGTTGTTGCGAATCTACTGATATCGTAGGCAGTTGCGAAGCTCGTGATTAGTCAGCCACTAAATCTGTACTGGTGATTGATGCAGGAACTTTCTTTTCGGACACTTCACTTCATGCCCCTCTTTCAAATATATT
>Ga0302325_10014918_pt1 | contig 16531 bp, 14 predicted proteins | sample Palsa_T0_2_FD_201948 | JGI IMG/M metagenome (GOLD analysis project Ga0302325, IMG submission 201948) | Peat permafrost microbial communities from Stordalen Mire near Abisko, Sweden - Palsa_T0_2 | ecosystem: Environmental > Terrestrial > Soil > Palsa > Peat permafrost | place: Sweden: Abisko... | reverse complement strand
CTCTTCGCGCACCGCGACTTCGCGGCCGGCGACCGTCACGCTGTCGATGCCGAACGACGGCCGAACGTGCGTCAACCCGGCGCGTGCCCAGAGTTCGTACGCTCCGCGCAGGCTCTCGGTACCGGAGGCGAAGTGCGGAATCGACGCGCCGGCGATCCGTGAGAATGCCCGCAAGGGTGCGAGCATCGCCTGCTGCGCGTCGTACATTTGGTACATCACGGCGTCACATACGTAGGGGGCGCGTTTGCGGTAACGCGCGAAAGAGCCGACGCAATGGCGGATGCGGTGCTGACGATCAGCAGCAAGAATTACTCGTCATGGTCGCTGCGGGGTTGGCTCCTGTGCAAATTCGCGGGCCTGCCGTTCCAAGAACGGCAGGTTTCGAGCGACGATGAATCGGTCCGCAAAGAACTGTTACTCTTGTCGCCGTCCGTGCGCGTCCCCTGTCTTGCGTATGAAGATGTGATCGTGTGGGATACCCTCGCGATCGCCGAGTTCCTCAACGATCTGTTCCCCGAAGCCCAGCTTCTCCCGCGTGACCGCGTCGCCTCGGCGTTCTGCCGTTCGATCTGCGGCGAGATGCATTCGGGCTTCGTCAATCTGCGTTCGGCCCTTCCGATGAACCTCAAGGGGCACCACCCCGGTTTCCGCGTCTACCCGGCCGCTCGGGCGGACATCGAGCGGATCACCGAGATCTGGCGCGAGTGCTTGTCGACCTCCGGCGGACCGTTTCTGTTCGGCGCGCGTTCGATGGCCGATGCCATGTACGCGCCCGTGGCGACCCGCTTCGCGACCTACGACGTGACGCTCGACGCAGCGTCCGCCGCCTACGCGGCGCGACTCCTGGCGCTGCCGGAAATGCTTGAATGGACCGCCGCTGCGCTGGCGGAGCCCGACGAAGTCGAGGAGCTGGACGCGGAGTTCTAAAAACCGGACGCCTTGACTTTTTTGCTGATGGGGCGTAGGCTGCGAGCCAATGGCACGCATGCAGCCGGGCCGGACGCTCACCAAAGGCAGGCGCACCCGGCAGCGGATCGTCGAGCAAGCGGCCGTGCTGTTCAATACGCGCGGCGTGGCCGGCGCCTCGATCGCCGATGTCTCGCTTGCGACCGGGCTCGAAAAGGGCGGCGTCTACAACCACTTCGAAACCAAAGAAGCGCTCGCGCTCGCGGCCTTCGACTACGCGGCGAAGCTCGTGCAGGATGCGCTCGAAGCGGCGATCGAACGCGAAAGCCGGCCGCTCGGGAAATTGTCCGCCATGATCGACGTCTACCGTCGCGTCTCCGGAAAGCCGTTCGTCGCCGGCGGCTGCCCGCTGCTGAACGCCGCCGTCGAAGCCGACGACACGAACCCACCGTTGCGCGCTCGGGTGCGCCGCGCGATGGATCGTTGGCGCGGGCTCGTCGCCGGCCTCTTGCGGGATGCCGTCGCCGCGGGCGACCTGCCGCCGCTCGACGTCGACGCGCTCGCCGACGGCACGATCGCCGCGCTCGAAGGCGGCGTGATGCTGGGCAAGCTGTACGCGAACCCGATCCATCTGGAACGCGCCGCCGATCACGTTGCGAACCACCTCAGCTTGCTCGCCTCGCAGCGGGGCCGCGCTCGCTAGGCGCCAATTTTTATGCCATCAAAACCGACCGATCGTCCCGTTATCGTGCCGCTCGACGTGGTGGAATACGGGGCGCGCCGTGGGCTCATCGTGGCCGGCGTCATGCTGGCGGCGCTGCTGCAAACCTTGGACGCGACGATCGTCAACGTCGCGTTGCCGACGATCGAAGGCAACATCGGTGCGTCGATCGACGACGGCACGTGGATCATCACGGCGTACATCATCGCTAACGTCGTCGCGATTCCGCTAGCCCCGTTCTTCCTGCAGCGCTTCGGGCGGCGAAACTACTTCGCGGCTTGCGTCATCGGCTTCACGGTCGCATCGTTCTTTTGCGGGACCGCCTCCTCGCTCGGGGCGCTGGTTTTCTATCGCGTCGTGCAGGGCGCGTTCGGCGGCGGCCTGATCGCCACGTCGCAAATCATCTTGCGCGACACCTTCCCGGCCGACAAGATCGGCGCCAGCTCCGCCTTGTTCGCGATCGCGCTGACGTTCGGGCCGGCCCTAGGCCCAACCGTCGGTGGGCTGCTGACCGATGCGTACTCGTGGCAGTGGGTCTTCGACATCAACTTGGTTCCGGGGACGCTGGCTGCGATCGTCATCCTGGGGATGCTGCGCAATCCCGTACCCCCGCGTCGCATTCCGTTCGACGGCCTGGGGGTCGCGCTCTTGATCGTCGCGCTCGGGTCGATGCAGTTCGTGCTCGACGAAGGCGAGCGCAACGACTGGTTCGACGATACGCGCATCGTCACGGCCGCGGTCGCGTTCGCTCTGGGCTTGGCGCTCTTCATCCTGTGGGAACTGCGCGGTGCCAAGGACCCGATCGTCGACCTGCGCATCTTTCGCTACCGCAACGTGCGCTTCGGTTCCCTGACCGCCGTGGTCCTCGGCATGGTCATCTTCGGCCCAACCGTCATGTTGCCGCAGTACGTGCAGGGGGTGCTCGGGTTCACCGCGACGCTGAGCGGGCTTCTGATCTTGATGCGCGCCCTTCCGGTGCTGGTCTTGACTCCGTTCGTGGCGCGTCTTGCGAGCAGGCTGGATTTTCGCATTATCCTCGCAACGGGCTTTCTGCTCAGCGCCGCGAGCTTCGTCGCCCTGGCGCTGCACATGACGACGCTCAGCGATTTTTGGACGTTTCCAGCGCTGCTTGCGATCAGCGGGGTGGGGCAGTCGCTGCTGCTCGTGCCACTGCTCGTCGGCATCCTTCCGAGCGTCGCGCTGGCCGACGCCCCGAAGGCCAGTTCGTTCATCAGCTTGTCCGTCCAACTGGGCGGATCGATCGCGAGCACGATGCTGGTAACGATCTTCGACCGGCGCAGTTACTTCCATTCGGACGTCCTGCGCGGGGCGGTGACGCTCGCGCACAAGGCGACCTTGGAAAACGCGCACATCGGCTTGCGGCAGCTCGTCCGGGTGCTCGCGCAGCAGTCCGCCAACGCCGGCTTTGCCGACTCGATCCTGGCGCTCGCGCCGCTTGCGTGTCTCGGCGTGTTGATCGCCATCCTCCTGAAACGCACGAAAACTACCACCCCTGTCGTCGTGCTGGCGGCAGAATGAAGGGCCGCCCGATGTCATCGAGTTTGGAAACCGAGCAACAGCTGCGCGAGGCGGTCGACGCACTCTTGACGCCGCGGCGGCGGGCCGCCCAGCCTTCGACGGTGCGCTACGAAGAGCGCGGCCGGTTCGATTCCGTCTACGGTCCGGTCGCGTATTGGTCGAGCGGCACGGGTCCGCCGGTGCTGCTCGTCCACGGTTGGGAGGGAACGCACACGGACCTCGACGCGTTCGTCGAACCGCTGCTCGCGCGCGGCGCGCGCGTCGTCACGCTCGATCTTCCGGCGCACGGCGAGAGTGCGGGCACGCAAGCGGGCATTCCAGATTTCGCCGCGGCGATCGTCGCGTTCGGCGCGCTGGTCGGGCCGCTCGCCGGCACGATCGCGCATTCGGTGGGTTGTCCGGCCGTGGCGCTCGCGATTGGAGGCGGTTTACGCGTCGAGCGCGCGGTGTTCGTGGCGACGCCGACCCGTTACGAGCGCTGGGCGCGCGAGTTCGCGCGCGAGGGCGGCATCGACGGCGACGCGCTGGTCGCCGCGCTCGTCGCGCGCGGCATCGACGTTCCGTCGCTCGACCTGGTGAAAAACGTGGCCGATTTCGAGTTGCCCGGTTTGCTCGTCCATTCCGCCGACGATCGGGTCACCGACGCGCGCGGATCGCGCGCGGTCGCGGCCGCCTGGCGCGGAAGCCGTCTGCTCTGCGTCGACGGTCTCGGCCACGCGCGCATCCTGCGCGACCCAGCCGTCGTCGCCGAGGCCGCCCGGTTCGTCCTGCCGTCACACTAGCGGGACGCCGCTCGGCCCTCGTCGCATGGTTTCTGCGTCTTCGGGAGGCGCGCGGACCATGCTCGAACCAATCGAAACTGCCAGTCGGGACGCGCTCGGTGCGCTCCAGCTCGAGCGCCTGAAGTGGTCGCTGCGTCACGCCTACGAAAACGTGCCGCACTACCGGGCGGCCTTCGACGAGCGCGGCATCCACCCGGGCGACCTGCGCGAGCTTGCCGATCTGGCGAACTTTCCGTTTCTCACCAAGGACGCGTTTCGCGAAACCTACCCGTTCGGGCTGCTCGCGGTGCCGCGCGAACGCGTGGCGCGGATCCACGCTTCGAGCGGCACGACGGGCAAGCCGACGGTCGTGGCGTACACGCAGAACGACATCGACATGTGGGCAAACGTCGTGGCGCGCAGCATTCGCGCGGCCGGCGGACGCCCGGGCGACATCGTTCACGTCTCGTACGGCTATGGGCTTTTCACGGGCGGGCTCGGCGCGCACTACGGTGCGGAGAAACTCGGCTGCACGGTCATCCCGATGTCGGGCGGGCAAACCGAGAAGCAGGTCCAACTGATCGCCGACCTCGGGCCGCGCATCATCATGGTGACGCCCAGCTACATGCTGGCGCTGCTCGACGAAATGGAGCGCCGGCAGATCGACCCGCGGCAAAGCAGCCTCCAGATCGGCATCTTCGGCGCGGAACCGTGGACCAACGACATGCGCGCGCACATCGAAGCGCGCGCGTCGATCGATGCGCTCGACATCTACGGCCTGTCCGAAGTGATCGGGCCCGGCGTCGCGCAGGAATGCGCGGAGACCAAAGACGGCTTGACCGTTTGGGAGGATCACTTCTATCCCGAGATCGTCGATCCGGATACGGGCGCCGTGCTGCCCGAGGGCGAGCGCGGAGAACTTGTCTTCACCTCGCTCAGCAAAGAAGCGCTGCCCGTCATTCGCTACCGGACCCGCGATCTGACGCGCCTCTTACCGCCGAGCGCACGGGCGATGCGCCGCATCGAGAAGATTTCGGGCCGCTGCGACGACATGCTGATCGTGCGCGGCGTCAACGTCTTCCCGACCCAGATCGAAGAGCTGATCCTGCGCGATCCGGCGCTCGCGCCGCACTACCAGATCGTCGTCGAACGCAGCGGAAACCTCGACGAGTTGACCGTCGTGGTCGAGGCGGCAGCCGGCGACGGGGACGGCACGGCGGCAGCCTCGGGGCTGCGCGAGCGAATCAAGGCATTCGTGGGCGTCAGCGCGGCGGTCGAGGTCGCTGCGCGCGGCACGATCGAGCCCTCGCAGGGCAAGGCCCGGCGGGTCTTCGACCGGCGGCCCGGGAGCGGGCAGGCGCCGGCGCCTTCGTCGCACCGATAACACCGCGCGGAAGGACTGCGATGGCCGAAGTTGTGTACGTCGTGCTCGTCGACGGAAAGACGACCCGAGTGATTCCCCAGGAACGCCAAGCGCCCGAGGGCCCCGGCGCCCTCGAGCGCGTCGGCAAGTTGGTCGAGGACCATGCGGTGACGGTCGTAGCCGAGCACTCCGCACACGCGGCGGCGTCGACGGCGATGCCCTGGGCGAACGTCCTGCTGGCGGCACACCCGCTGATCGGGATGGCCGCGGCGGTCGCGCTCGCGAGTCGTGAGATTGGCCCGAGCGCCACGATCGGGGTGCTCCCGAGCGACCGGTCCAGGATGCGCAAGGATACGCTCGACCGCTGCGAGCGCGCCCTCGATACGTCGAGCTGCGACGTCGCCTATCCCACGGCAGGCGGCCAGGCCGGCTATCCCGTCTACCTTTCGCCCGAGGCTCGCGCGCGGCTCGATAAGATGCCGGAAGGCGACCTGCTGAGCGCGGTGCGCGACGACGAGTCGATCTCGAAACTGGCCGTCGAGTGCCGCGACGTCGGCATCTACCTCGAACTCGGCACGCCCGAGGGACGCCGCGATGCCGAGCGGCGTCTGGCCGAACATCCTTCGCTCGAACGCGGATCGCCCTCCGGCTGAGCGCGGGGGACGCCGTAGCCGCAGGGCGAACGCGAAAAAACATGTCGATCGAACTTCGCCCCGAGGTTACCGCGCTGCAAGACCGCCTGCGCGAATTCATGCGCGACGTGGTCGAGCCCGGCGAGCGGCTGTACTGGGAGCAGCACGCCAGGCTTCCGGACCGCTGGACCATTCCGCCCGTGCTCGACGAACTCAAGAAGAGAGCGCGCGAAGCCGGCCTCTGGAACCTGTTCTTGCCGGAGAGTGAACTCGGCGCCGGGCTGACCAACCGCGAGTACGCACCGCTGTGCGAGATCATGGGCCGCTCGACGATCGGCCCGGAAGTTTTCAACTGCAGCGCGCCCGACACCGGGAACATGGAAGTGCTCGTGCGCTACGGCTCGGCGGAACAGAAGAAACGCTGGCTCGAGCCACTCTTGGCAGGCGAGATCCGCTCGGCTTTCGCGATGACCGAACCCGACGTGGCCTCGTCGGATGCGACCAACATTCAGGCCCGGATCGAACGCGACGGCGACGAGTACGTGATCAACGGGCGCAAGTGGTGGACGAGCGGCGCCATGGACCCGCGCTGCAAGATCTTGATCTTCATGGGCAAGACGGACCCCACGGCGCCGCGCCACCTGCAACAATCGATGGTATTGGTTCCGATGGACACGCCGGGCGTCACCGTCGTGCGGCCGCTGACTGTTTTCGGCTACGACGACGCACCGCACGGGCATGCTGAGATGCTTTTCGACAATGTCCGGGTTCCCGTTTCCAGCGTCTTGCTCGGTGAAGGCCGCGGCTTCGAGATCGCGCAGGGACGCTTGGGCCCCGGCCGCATCCACCACTGCATGCGTTTGATCGGCGCGGCCGAGCGCGCGCTCGAGAAGATGTGCGAACGTGCGACCTCGCGCGTCGCGTTCGGCAAACCGCTCGCGGAGCAGGGCGTGGTGCTCGAATGGATCGCCGACTCGCGCATCGAGATCGACCAGGCGCGCCTGTTGACGCTGCACGCCGCCGACATGATGGACCGCGAGGGCAACAAGGCCGCGCGCGCCGAGATCGCCATGATCAAGGTCATCGCGCCGAGCATGGCGCTGCGCGTGATCGACCGCGCGATCCAAGCCTTCGGCGGCGCGGGCGTGAACGCGGATGCCGGGCTCGCCCACTCCTGGGCAAGCTCGCGCACGCTGCGGTTGGCGGACGGACCAGACGAAGTGCACCGAGTCACGGTGGCCAAGATCGAGCTTGCGAAACGTAGCCATAAGGGCAACGGACGCGCCAAAAGCGTCGTTGAAGGAGTATGAAGCTGTTTCGCCTTCCGCTAACGTGCGCGGCGCTCGCGCTCGCGTTCGCCGCAGCCCCAGCCGTGGGACTCGCGCAGGCCGGCGCCATCCCCGAGGGCTCGACGATTTCCGGCGTTCTGTCGACCGATCTCGACTCGGGCAAAGCGCAGCCGGGCGACGGCTTCTCGCTGCAGATCGTGCGGCCGTATCCCAACGGCGATCCAACCTACGCCGGCGCCTTCGTGCGCGGTCACGTCGCCAAGGTCATCCGGGCGGGCCAGGGCCGTAAACCCGAACTCGACCTAGCCTTCGACAGCATCGTCCTATCGGACGGTTCTTCGTCGCCGCTGACCGGCCACGTGCTGAGCGTCGAAACGAAGAAGAAGAGCGCAATTCCGCAGCAGGCCGCGGGCGCCGGCATCGGCATGCTCGTCGGCAACTTCCTGTTCAAGAAGGTCGGCTCGAGCCTGGGCGGTCTGGCAGGCGCCGTCGGCGGCTTCTTCTACGCGAACAATCACAAGAGCGATTTCATCGTGCCGCGCGACTCGTTCGTCACGCTGCAAACCGACCGCGAGGTCGTGCGCCCGCAGGCGCACTAGGACGTTTTCGCCTAGACGCTTGCGCTCGGGTCGAGGAACGCGCGCTGACAGACCATGACGCGGCGTAATCCGCTCGATGTTTGGCGGTATCCCTGATCGATGGCGCGTTCGAAAATCGTCGCATCGTAACCGCTGCGCGCCTGCGGATAGGCCCGCTCGAAGCCGAGTTGGTAAAGTGCGTCCGCGTTGTCCGTGATCGGTGAGAGGCCGAGCATCAACATCTGCTCGATCTCGGCTGTCGTGTGAACCCGTGCGTTTGTCATGGCCTCCAGATCCTTTCTGCTCTATGAACGCACGAGCGGTCCGTCTTGGATCTACGCTTGGTTAGGTAGAGGTGAACGGTCGATTACGTTTGGGTGAGAATCGGTGGGCTCAGCGCGTTACGCCTTCGCGTTGCAGCATTTCGCGGTAGATGCGCTCGACGTCGGCCAGCGTGTCGATTTCGGCGGCCGGCTTGTCCGGGCGCAGGCGCGCGATCCGCGGGAAGCGCAGCGCGTAGCCGCTCGCGTGCAGCGCACTCTGCGCGATGACGTCGAAGGCCACCTCGATCACGATCTCGGGCGCGACCGCCAGCGCGCGGCTGCCCGGCTGGGTTGCGGAGTGCGCGAGGAACCAGTTCGTCAGATCGGCGATTTCGGCATCGGTGAGGCCGCTGTAGGCCTTGCCGATCGTCAGCAGCGTCGGGTCGTCGGCCGATCGGCGAACGGCGAAGGTGTAATCGGACAGGACGCGGTTACGCTTACCATGACCCCATTCGACCGCGACGACCACGACGTCGAGCGTCGAGAGTTCGCGCTTGAGCTTGAGCCACCACTTGCCGCGCCGGCCCGGCACGTACGGGCCGTCGCTGCGTTTGAGCATTAGGCCCTCGTTGCCGCGCGCCCGGGCGAGGTCGAAAATTTCGGCGATCCGCTCGGGCGAAGGTTGGGTTTCGAGTTCCTGCCAGGGGGCAAGCGTAAGCGCCGCTCTATCGGGCACGAGCGTTTCGAGAATCGAGCGGCGCGTCGACAGCGGCTCGTCGAGCAGAAAACGCGTGCCGATCGCGAGCGCATCGAAAGCCACGAAGCGGACGGGAATTTCGGCTTGCATTTCAGCCGTTGGATCGACCCGCTGCAAACGCGGCTGCAGGTAGCGGAACGGCAGCACGGAGCCATCCTTGTGGGCCACGATCTCGCCGTCCAGAATCGCGTCGCGTGCGACACCGCCCAGCGCCGCGACGACCTCCGGGAACGAACGCGAAATGTCGCCCAGGGTGCGCGAGTAGAGCCGCACGCTGCCCGCGCGGACGTGCGCTTGGGCGCGAATGCCGTCGTACTTGTCTTCCAGCAGCCACGTCCCGGTCCCGAGTTCGCGGTACGACGACCCGAACATGACGGGCGTCGCCAGCATGAACGCAACCGGCGCGAAGTAGCGAATCGCGATTTGTTCGAGCGTGCCGGCTTGCGCTGCGAGCGCGACCGCGCCGGCGTCAGCCGCCGCCATCGCGGCCTGGCGGACCGCCTTGGGGTCGCGATCGAAGGCGCTCGCGATCGCGTCCAGCACGAGCGCTTCACGCAAGCCGATCCGCAAGTCGCCGGTGAGGATCTTGGTGACGTAGGCGACCTCGCGAGGACTGCCGCAAGCGCGGAACGCCCGCTCGCAGAGCGCCTCGCGGCGCTTGCCGGCGGCCTTGCCGCTGGTCGATGCCTGCTCGTCGAGCAGCGACGCGAACGCCGCCGGCGTCAGCGTTTCCCCAAACAAGCCGGGCTGCGCCGGGCGTCCCGAGACGCGGGCCAGCGCTTCGCCGAGGTCTCCCGTTTCGCGGTACGCGGCCGAGAGTGTGGCGTCATCGAAGCGCCAGACGGCGCGCGCGGCCGCGACCAAGGTGCGGCCGCCGATCGCCAAGCGCCGATCGTCGTGGGCGGCCAACGGGTTGCCGGTCAGGAAGCGCGCCGCGGCGCGCAGATTACTCGCATCGAGCGTACGGAAGTAGGCCGCCAGGCGCTCGATCTTCACCGATTTGGCCGGCTCCTTTGCGATCTCGTCGCACGCGGAGGCGAATGCGAGCATGGTCCTAGCGCTCGGCTAAAACAGGGCTAGCTGAGCGTTGTGCTCGAGGTATTCTGCGTCGATCCCGGCTCTGCGCAGGCGGTGGACGAAATCGCGCCAGCCGTGGTTGAGCAAGACCTTACGCGGTTGCGCGAGTTCCACGTAACGCAGCAGCGACGGAAAGTCGGCGTGGTCGGAGAGCGGAAAGCCCGCGTCCGTGCGCTGCCAAAAGTTCGCGCGCCCACTTACGACCCAGCCGGTCAGGGCCGCGGTGCGAACGGCCCGGCCGCGCACCGCCGAGGGCAGCGCTCGGCCGGATGGCGGCCAGATCAAGGCCCGGGTCCCGTCGAAGCTCTTCGGGTCGTAATGTTCGTAGGGCGGCATCGCGACGCCGGCATCCTCGTAGACGCGCGTCATCGAGGCGACCGCGCCGTGGGCGGCCAGCGGAATCCCGCCGTTCCCTAAGATCGCGAGCGCTTCTTGAGCTTTGCCGAGCGAGTACGCGAAGAAGATCGGCACCGCTCCGTCCTCGAGCGCCTTGCGCGCCCAGGCCACCATCTCGGCTGCGATCTCGGCCCGCGGGGGGAAGACATATTGGGGCCGGCCGTAGGTGCACTCCATCAGGACGGTGTCGCAGCGTTTGACCTCGGGCGCCTCGGCCGTCAAGGACCGTTCGAGTTTGAAGTCGCCGGTGTAAACGAAACGCCCGCGCTCGCCTTCGATCAGCAACTGGGAGCTGCCGAGCACGTGGCCGGCCGAGAACAGCGTCAGCTCGTGGTGCCCCAGCCGCCACGGTGCGTTGAAAGCGTGGGTTTCGAAGACGACCTCGCGTGTGCCCGGCTCGCCGAGCAGGGAGGGCGGCTTCGGCGCGCGCCGGCCGAAGCGGTGCGCGCAGACCCGGGCGTTGTTGATCGATGTGATCACCACGTCGTGGGCACGGGCATGGTCGGCGTGGCCGTGGGAGACGTAGCAGCGGCTCCGGGAACTCATCGAGTCGATCCACAAGTCGAGCGCGTCGACGTACAGCGATTTCTCGCGCAGCGAAAACATTTCGAAGGGAACGTACGTTCGATGCCGGTAACTGCAGCCCTTGCCGGATCGCGACGGTTGCTATCGATACCGCGCATTCTGTGCGCTCGCTTGGGGGAGACATTGGCACGCATTTACGACAACCTGGCTGACACGTTCGGCAACACACCACTGGTGAAGATTCCGCGCCTGAACAAGGGGCTCCACGGGACGATCCTGGTCAAGCTCGAGTCGTTCAACCCGGCGGGCAGCGTCAAGGACCGCATCGGCGTCTCGATGATCGAGGCCGCCGAGCGCGAGGGCCGGTTGCGCCCCGATACCGTCATCATCGAACCCACCAGCGGCAACACCGGAATCGCGCTGGCCTTCGTGGCCGCGGCCAAGGGCTATCCGATCATCCTGACCATGCCCGATACCATGACGATCGAACGACGCAATCTGCTGAAGGCCTACGGAGCGCAACTCGTTTTGACGCCCGGTGCTGAGGGCATGAAGGGTGCGATCGCCAAAGCCAAGGAGATTCACGACTCGAATCCCGGCAAATACTTCATGCCGCAGCAGTTCGAGAACCCGGCCAACCCCGAGATCCACCGGCGCACGACGGCCGAGGAAATCTGGCGCGACACCGACGGCAACGTCGACTACTTCGTTGCGATGGTCGGGACGGGCGGCACGATCACCGGCGTCGGCGAGGTGCTGCGCGAACGCAAGCCGGGCGTGAAGATCATCGCGGGCGAACCCGACGCTTCGCCGATCCTGTCGGGCGGCCAACCAGGCCCGCACAAGATTCAAGGCACCGGCACGGGCTTCATTCCGGCCATCCTCGATACGAAGGTCTACGACGAGGTCATCCGCGTGACCAACGAAGACGCGATCGCTTTGGCTCGGCGCGCGGCCCGCGAAGAGGGCATGCTGGTCGGCATTTCGGCCGGCGCCAACATCTGGATTGCGATGCAAATCGCCGCGCGGCCGGAAGCAGCCGGCAAGACGATCGTGACGATCGGCTGCGATACGGGCGAGCGCTACCTGTCCAATCCGGTTTTCGCGGACCTCGAAGCCCAGATCGTCGAACCCGCGCTCGCCTGAGCGGCGCGAAACTCGGGCCGGAATGGGCACGTACCAGGAGTACGTGCCCGCTTCTGTCTCGAGGCCTAAAGGAACGCCGATGCTTCGTCCGCTCTCCCGCGCAGCTGCTCTGACGGCGGTCGCCGCGCTGCTTACGGCGCAGACGCCCGCTCCCTCTGCCCCGCCGGCTGCGGAAACGGCTGCGCCCGACACGTCGGTCACGCGCGCAACGCTGGCCAATGGCTTGCGCGTGGTGATCGTGAGCGATCCGCTAGCGCCGGTCGTGAGCGTCTACGAGAACTATCTGGTCGGCGCCGACGAAACGCCGCCCGGATTCCCCGGCATGGCGCACGCGCAGGAACACATGGCGTTCCGCGGCTGCCGCGGGGTGAGCGCCGACCAAACCTCGGCGATCTTCGCGCAGTTGGGCGGCGACGGCGACGCCGACACGCAGCAGAACATCACCCAGTTCTTCACGACGATCCCGGCCGAGGATCTCGACGTGGCGCTCGGGGTCGACGCGGCGTGCATGAGCGACATCGACGATTCGCAGGCCCAGTGGCAACAGGAACGTGGTGCGATCGAACAAGAGGTCTCGGCCGACAATTCCAATCCCACCTACAAAGCGGTCGTGCGGCTGTCGGCCGATCTCTACGCCGGCACGCCGTACGAGCACGACCCGCTCGGCACGCGGCCCTCGTTCGATCAGACGACGGGAGCGATGCTCAAGCAGTTTTACCAGACTTGGTACGCGCCCAACAACGCGATCCTCGTGATCGTGGGACAGGTCGACGCGCAGCAGACGCTCCAGACCGTAACCCGGCTCTACGGTTCGATTCCGTCGCATCCGGTGCCGGCGCGCCGCGAGGTCCACTTGCAGCCGGTCAAAGCAGAATCGTTCGCGCTCGACAGCGATCTTCCGTATACGTTGTCGTTCACCGCGTACCGCGCGCCGGGCTCCGACGATCCCGATTTCGCAGCATTGCAGGTCCTGGCGGACGTGCTCGCGAGCCAGCGCGCGCACATCTACGACCTGACCGTCCAGGGCAAGGCCCTGCAGACGGGCGCCCAGCTGTTCTCCGCTTATCCGAAGGCGAGCCTGATCATGGTCTACGGAGCACTACCGGCAAGCGCCGACAGCAAGGCCTTCGACGACGAATTGGCGAGCATCGTAGCGGACTACGCGAAGAACGGCGTGCCGGCGGACTTGGTCGATGCGGCCAAGCGCGCCGAGATCGCGCAGAACGCCTTTTCGCGCAACTCGATTTCGGATCTCGGGGCGGACTGGTCGCAGGCGTTGGCAGCGGAAGGCCGCCAATCTCCCGACGACGACGTGAACGCGATCGCGAAGGTAACCACGGACGACGTGAACCGGATCGCCAAGACCTACCTGGACCCAAGCCTGGCCGTAACGGTAAACCTGGTGCCGAAGCCCTCAGGCAAAGCGGTCGCATCGAAGGGCTTCGGCGGCGCCGAGCAGGGCGCGCTACAACCGAAGGTGGCCGTCGAATTGCCGGCGTTCGCGCGGGCGAAACTCGCCGACCTCGAGATCCCGCCCTCGACGCTGGCGCCTACGGACGAAAGGTTGCCGAACGGCCTGCGCCTGATCGTGCAGCCCGCGTCGGCCAGCGACACCGTGACGGTAGTGGGCCAGATCGCGCATCAGGATGCACTGCAGCAGCCGGCCGGCAAGGACGGGGTCGACGACGTCCTCGATGGACTGTTCTCGTATGGCACGACGTCGCTCGACCGCTTGGCCTATCAAAAGGCGCTCGACGACATCGCGGCGCAGGCCTCAGCCGGCACGGCGTTCTCGCTGCAAGTGCTCCGTACGCACTTCGACGACGGCGTCAAGCTGCTGGCCGACGGCGAATTGCATCCGGCGCTGCCGCCCGACGCGTTCGCGATCGTGAAGCAACAGACGGCGCAAGCCCTCGCGGGCCAGCAGAACAGCCCCGCGTACTTCGCGCATCGCGCGACCCTGCGGGCCCTGCTTCCCGCCGGCGACCCGGCCTTGCGCGAAGCGACGCCGAAGACCGTTGCGGACGTTTCGCTCGCCGACGTGCGCGCGTTCTACGATGCGGTTTACCGGCCCGACCTCACGACGATCGTCGTGATCGGGAACGTCACGCCGGCTGCTGCCCGCACGACGATCGAGAAGTACTTCGGCGATTGGAAGGCCGGCGGTCCCAAACCCGCGCTCGACCTGCGGCCGGTGCCTCCCAACAAACCTGCTGCGGCGGTCGTGCCGGATCGCGGCCGCTTGCAGGACCAGGCTTTGCTCGTCGAGACGGTTCCGCTGACTCGACGCGATTCCGATTACTATGCGCTGGAGCTGGGGGATCACGTGCTCGGCGGAGGCTTCTACGCAACCCGCTTGTACCACGATCTGCGCCAAACGGCCGGTCTCGTGTACACGGTCAGTAACCAGTTGGAAGCCGGCCGGACGCGCTCGACGTACACGGTCTCGTACGGCTGCGACCCGCCCAACGTTGCGAAGGCGCGGCGCTTGATCGTGCGCGACTTGCGCGCGATGCAGACGACCGACGTAACGCCGGCCGAACTCGAACAAGCCAAGGCCATCTTGCTGCGCCAGCTACCGCTCTCCGAGGCCAGCGAGGACGGTGTAGCGAGCGCGCTGGTAGCGCGCTCGATCGCGGGCTTGCCTTTGGACGAGGGGCACCGCTCGGCCGAGATCTACGCGAAGCTCGGCGCGGCGCAGATTCGCGCGGCCTTCGCCAAGTACGTGCGGCCAGCGGACTTCGTGCAGGTCGTCGAGGGACCGAACCCGAGCTAGTGCGCTAACAGGATGGTCGTCAACGTCATCCGCGGCACACTCGTGGAGTCGGTTCATGCGATCGCGGCTTGCGCCGTAGATGCGGCCGGCCGGACGGCACTAGCTTGCGGCGACGTCGACGTACCGATCTACGTGCGCTCCGCGGCCAAGCCGTTCATCGCGGCCGAGATCGTCGCGAGCGGTGCGGCGCAGCGCTTCGGCTTCGGCGACCGGGAGCTGGCCGTGATCGCGGCGTCACACAGCGGCGAACCGTTTCACGTCGAGTGCGTCCGCGAGATCCTGACGCGGATCGGCCTGCCCGAATCCGCGCTGCAATGCGGCCCGCACCCGCCCGCCTACGAGGCTGCGGCCGCGGCGCTGGCGGCGAGCGGCGCGCGGCCGTCCGCGATCCACAACAACTGCTCGGGCAAGCACGCAGGCATCCTTGCGATGTGCGTGCACCTCGGCTTCGACCCCGGCGGTTATCTGGGGCCTGAGCACCCGGTCCAGCGGCGCATCCTGGGCTTTTGCGCGCGCATGGTCGACGAGGACGTCGCCCGCTTGCCGATCGGCGTCGACGGCTGCGGCATACCGGTCTTCGCGACGCCCTTGCGCAATGTTGCCCGCGCCTACGCGCGGCTCGCCACGCTCGAGGGCCTCGCCGCGGACGATGCGGCTGCGCTCGAACGGGTGCGGGCCGCGATGGCGGCGCAGCCGCGTTACGTCGCCGGCACCGGCCGTCTCGACACCGCATTGATGGAAGCGACCGGCGGCCGCATCATCTGTAAGGCCGGCGCCGAGGGCGTCCACGGCGACGCCCTACGGCGGGAGGGCTTGGGCCTGGCCCTCAAGGTGGTCGACGGCGCGCGCCGAGCCGCAGCGCCGGCCGTGATCGCGCTGCTGGAGGAACTCGGCGCGCTCGAGCCCGGCGAAGCCGAGCAACTGCGCGAATTCGCGGTCCCGGGCGTGCTCAACGTCGCCGGACGCGCCGTCGGTCGCATCGAGGCTGCTCGCGAAACAATCGCGACCGGCGGCGCGTGGTAGGGGCGTGATCGAGTTCTTTCTGCGGCGGCCGATCTTCGCGGCCGTCTGCTCGATGATTATCACCCTGGCGGGTCTAGTCACGATTCCGACCCTGCCGATCGCCCAGTTTCCGAAGGTGGCGCCGCCGGTGGTCACGGTGACCGCCACCTATACGGGCGCGAGCGCGCAGGCGGTCGAGGCCTCGGTAACGATCCCGCTCGAAAACGCGATCAACGGCGTGCAAGGGCTGCGCTACATCACCTCGCAGTCGAACAACAACGGCTCGAGCACGATCACCTGTACGTTCGATCTCGATCGGGATCTGGACGCGGCCACCAACGACGTGCAGAACGCGATTCTATCCGCCGAGGGCGTGCTGCCGCCGGAAGTCCTGTTGAACGGAATCACGGTCGCGAAGAACTCCGGTTCGTTCGTGATGGGGATGGGCTTCACGTCGACCGATCGCGCGCTGACGCCGCTGCTGATGTCGAATTACCTCGATCTTTACGTCAAGAACGACCTCAAGCGGCTCAAAGGCGTTTCGGACGTCATCATCTTCGGCGAACGCAAGTACGCGATGCGTCTTTGGCTCGACCCGAAGAAACTGGCCGACAACGGCTTGGCCGCAACCGACGTCGAGAACGCCCTGCTGGACCAGAACGTTCAAGTCGCAGCCGGAACCATCGGCTCGCCGCCAACGAACGGGCACCAGCCCTACCAGTACTCCGTACGCGCGCTCGGGCGCTTGACCTCGCCGAGCCAATTCGCCGCGCTGATCGTCAAGAGCACTCCCAATGGTG
>Ga0302325_10014916_pt1 | contig 16531 bp, 14 predicted proteins | sample Palsa_T0_2_FD_201948 | JGI IMG/M metagenome (GOLD analysis project Ga0302325, IMG submission 201948) | Peat permafrost microbial communities from Stordalen Mire near Abisko, Sweden - Palsa_T0_2 | ecosystem: Environmental > Terrestrial > Soil > Palsa > Peat permafrost | place: Sweden: Abisko... | reverse complement strand
AGGCCACGAGGACCGAAAATTCACGCACGAAGATTTGCGCCTCGATCCCACCATGAACGAAGCCACCGGTTTCATCGATCACTAAGGCGCGTAGACGAAGGGCCGACGGTGCGAGTTCAATGTCACCCCGAGCTTGTCGAGGGGCCAACGGAGTATCGCCTATCCCGTCGGCGCATCGACAAGCTCACGTCGGTGCTGGTCTTAGACCCGCAGCATGTACCGGTCGCCGGCGGCGTCGCAATGTTGCGAACTGATTCCGCTCGGTTGGTGCATGTCGAGTACGAAGGCTAGGTGCGTCGTATTGTTGCCGGCGTCGGCCGCGCGCACGAAGGAATAGACGAAGTTGTAGGATTCGCCGGGTTTGAGCGGCGGAAGTCCCTTCTCGCCGACCTTGTTGCCGTCTTGAAAGATGTCGACCGACTGCAGCACGTTGCCGCCCTGGGAATCCTGGCCGCGGTTTACTACGGTGACGGCGAGTTGGTATCGATTGACGTCGCCGTCCGGGTTGACGCTCTGGACGGCTACCGAAGTAATTGCCGGATCGGCGCCGGAGCACGGCGCCTGGGCTACTTGGTTTTGCGTCACCGTCAGCGCGAGGAGGAGCGTTGCAAACATAGCGTGGTTCCTTTCAGCCGTTTGTCGCCCGTGGTTATACCCGCGCTCGTCGCTTGCTCGTCCACAGAATCAAGGAGGCAGGTGCGCTGCCGTGCGCCGGTCGATCATTCGACGAGCGTCGTGCGCTTCACGTCGAGCGGATGATCGATGAGCCTCTCCATTTTTTCGATGAAACTCGTCGTGTGCGGCAACGCGGCGTGAAGTTCAAACGCCTCCTCGTCGACGAAACACGAGTGAATGTAGAACAGTCGCCGATCGCGCGTCGATCGAAACGCGTGGATGTTTAAGCATCCGGGCTCCGCGCGCGTGGCTTTGATCTGAGCGGGCAGTTCGACTTCGATCTCGTCCTCGCAACCCTCCAGAGCATGGAAGCGAGCGAAAATGAACAGCTCCATGCATCAGACTAGTCTGAAGCGGAGCTCACCCAGCTTCGAAATGCGCGTCGTGACGCGATCTCCCGCCTTGAGCCAGATTTGTTTGTCTTTCGGATAGCCGAGAATCACGCCGCTCGGCGTACCGCTAAAAATCACGTCGCCCGGCTCGAGCGTGATGTACTGCGAGGTGTAGCTGATGATCTTCGCGCACGAGAAAATCATCTGCGAGGTATTCATATCCTGGCGCGGTGCCGTCTCGTCGTTCACGAACGTCTGAATCTGCAGGGTCTGCGGATCGGGAATTTGATCGGCGGTCACGAGCCACGGGCCAATCGGCGCGAATTGGTCGGGAGTCTTTCCGGTCATCCACTGCGAGGTGCGCAGTTGCAGATCCCGCGCGCTGAAGTCGTTGCCCGTCGTATAGCCGAAGACGTACGAAAGCGCATCAGCCTCGGAGACGTTGCGCGCGGTCTTGCCCACGATCAGGACGAGCTCGGATTCATAGTCAAACTGCTCTGCGTTAAGCGTCGAAACCGCAACCGTGCCCATATGGCGGTTCAGAGCGGTGTTGTACTTATTGAACAGATCGGGAAATGCCGGAATCTTCTCGCCGGTCTCGGCTATGTGCGCTCGATAATTGAGCCCCACGCACAGGATCTTCTTCGGCGCCGAGACAAGCGGGGCGAATTCAACCTCGGCTTCGTTCTTAAGCGCGCTCGGCGGTGCTTGCGTGGCGATGCGCGCGAGCGCGGCGACGTCACCGCGGCCCCCGACAACGTCCTCGATCGTCCGCGGGGGCGAGGCGACACCCAGCGCAATCGCCGCGCGTTCCACGTCGACGATGCCTTGGCCCGTCCGGATGCCGAGATGGCCGGAGCCCTCATACCGTAAGGTGGTGAAGGTCAACCCTCGGACCGATGTTGCCACCTCGCTCGGCGAAGCAGCCGGCGTTTCTACGGGCGAGGTCGTGACCGCGGCGACAGCCGCTACAGTTCCGCCCAGAAACGTCTTCCGCGAAAAGCCCATCGCGCGAACCTCCCGAAGTAGAGTCAAGACCTTGGCCGCGCGGCGCTTCATACCTGGGTGTCAGGCCGGCTCGTGCGCGCGAGGACGTCATGATCTTCACCCGAACCGGCGCAGCATGCCGTGGCCCCCGTGGCGCAAGGAGCGTTGGTACGCGCAGCACGGCGAAGACCGCCGTCTCGCTGCGCTGCTCGCCGGCCGGCGGCGCGGCTTCTACGTCGACGTCGGTGCGTGGGACCCGACGCAAGACTCGGTGACGAAGCACTTCTACGATCGCGGCTGGCGCGGCGTGAACGTCGAGCCCCACCCCGCACGCCACGCGCTCCTGGTCGCGCAGCGGCGGCGCGACGTCAATCTGCGCGTCGCGCTCGGTGCGGAACGAGGTGAGCGCAGCCTAACGCTCGTCGGCGCGACCGGCCTTGCGACGTTCGAACCGGCGTTCGCGGAAAACGCGGAACGGTGGGTCACGGCGAACCGCCCTGCGCCCGCCGCGGTCTCGCGAATTCTCGTTGAGGTCGTCACCCTCGCCGACGTCTGCCGCGCGCACGTCCCTCCCGCGACCGCGATCGATTTTCTCAAGATCGATGTCGAAGGCTGGGAAGAACAGGTTCTGCGCGGCGGCGACTGGGATGCATATCGGCCGGAGATCCTCGTGATCGAAGCCGTCGCGCCGCTCTCCGACATTCCGGCCTGGGCATCGTGGGACGGCTTCGTCCGCGCACAGCGCTATGCGTTCATCGAGTTCGACGGCCTTAACCGCTGGTACCGCCGCGAGCGCTGAGCAGCCCGTCGTCGCGCGCGCTTATTTGATCGAAGGACCCGCAAATCGCGCGACGGCTTTCTGCTCTGATTGAAATCCGTCCCCAAACCGAGCGGGGGGGCGAAAGACCACGCTCTCGGGTTCCAATGGGCGCCGGTCGCGAGATCCACGAATGCTCGCCGGCAGAAGCCGCACTTCGGTATCAAATCGCCAGCGGCGACCGATGAAATCTTTCGCTGAGTCAGGCCCAACCGGAGGCGAGAAGAAGTAGCCCTGGCCGAACTCGCAGCCGAGACGCCGAAGGGTCGCCAGCTGTCCCTCGGTTTCGATCCCCTCCGCCAAGGCGGTGAGGCCGAGGTTGTGCGCGAGCGTAACGATCGTTCGCGCGATTTCCGCGCTGCACGGATCTGACGATATCTTACCCACGAAGGAGCGATCGACTTTGAGAACCTTCAAGGGAAACCGCGTCAAGTAGCTGAGCGACGAGTAGCCGGTTCCGAAATCGTCGATGTACAACTCGACGCCGATTTCGGCGAGCTTCGCTGCGGTCGCTGCCGTCGTGTCGAAGCGTTCGATCAGCACGGTCTCTGTGATTTCCAATTTGAGGCTCGCCGGCGTTAAGTTATTGCATCGCAATGCGTCTCTAATCTCGTGGAGGAGGGTTTCGCTTGCGAACTGCTTACTCGAAAGGTTGACGCTCATCGTCAGGTTCGCGTCGTCGTACTCGACTTGCCATTCTCGGAGCTGCCGCGATGCTTCACGAAGTACCCAACGATCGATTTGTAAGATGAGGCCGATATTCTCGGCTTCGGCAATGAAATCCGCAGGTGGCAGGAGGCCGCGCTCCGGATGATTCCAGCGAACCAGCGCTTCGAAACCTAGCACGCGGCCATGTTGGAGCGATACGATCGGCTGATAGTTTATCGAGAGCTCTTCCCGCGAAATCGCTCGGCGGAGGTCCATCTGGAGATCGAGGAGACGGACGGCGCGCGCGTGCATCTCGGAGTCGAACAAAACGTGCCGAGCGCGTCCGCCCGACTTCGCCTCGTACATCGCCGTGTCGGCGTCACGCAAGATTTGCTCGGGCTTATCGTACAGCGACGAACCAACGGCGATTCCCATGCTCGCCGTCGTATAGACCTCGAAGCCGTCGAGAAAAATCGGATGCTGGAGCGCCGCGTGGACGCGAGCGGCGATGCGCATGGCATCGGCTGCTTCGTGAACTTCGGAAAGCAGAATCGTAAACTCGTCCCCGCCTAAGCGCGCGACGACGTCCTCCGGCCGCACGCAGCGTTCGAGTATCCGTGCGACGTGCACGAGCATCCCGTCCGCGATGACGTGTCCCAGACTGTCATTGACGATCTTGAAGCGGTCGAGGTCGAGGAAGATTATCGCGAACCGGCTCTCGGGATGGCGTTTCGCGTGAGCGATCGATCTGCGCAGACAGTCGCAGAAAAAGGCGCGGTTCGGTAGTTGCGTAAGCTCGTCGTGGAAGGCTTGTCGCTTGATCGTCTGCTCGGCTCGATTTTGCGCGGTAATGTCTTGAGCGATCTTCACGAAGCCGCGCGGATTCCCGTCGGCGTCGGGTTTGAGCCGCGTCATGTGTCCGCTCGCGTAAAACATCGCCCCATTGCGACGCTGGTGCCATCCTTCATCCTGAGCGTGGCCGTCTTTCGCAGCCGCCGCGATCTCAGCCTCGGGGATTCCGCGAGCGACGGCTTCCGGCGTGTAGATGAGCGAGAAGTGTTTACCGACGATCTCGGCCTCTTGATAGCCGAAGAGATGTTCGGCGCCGGAGTTCCACAGTAGGATCCTGCCGTCCAGGTCGAGGGAGAAGATTGCGTAGTCGGTGACGCCCTCGATCAATAAGCTTAGACGCTCCTCGCTCTCGCGCAGATGCTCTTCTGCATCGTGGCGCGCCGTGGAGTCACGAACGACCTTGGCAAATCCGGTGACGGCGCCGCTTTCATCGCGGAGCGCGTGTACCGAATCGGCGCACCAGAAGCGGCTCCCGTCCTTACGAAGATGCCAGCCCTCCGCCGACTCGATGCCGAATGTTAACGCCGCTTGTAACTCGGCGTTGGGCCGTCCCTTCGCGACGTCCTCGCCCGTGAAAAGCAAGGAATAGTGACGTCCGAGCGTCTCCCCAGAAGTATACCCAAACGTGTGCTCCGCGCCGGAATTCCAACTCGCGATGTTTCCGTCGACGGTGAGCGCGATGATCGCGTAATCCGTTAAGCCGTTGATCAGTTGGCGGTGCTGGTCGAGCGGCTCGGTCCCCGGCGCGCGCCCGTTTCGATAGTGGGCAATGCGGTCGCGCGAGCGCACTAGACGGTCACGACTTCAGTTCGCAGCTCGACCCGGCGCCGATCGAACCTTGCGCAATTCCCGGACGTGCAAAATAATGATCGTAAGCGATCGTAAGAGAAACTGCCGCACAGCGAGTTCATTATTCCTATCGATCTGAGAGGCCGCGAAGGTTACTGGATCTGAAAGCGTATGATCCGCCACGGAGGTTGTCTGTACCAATTCGTACGGATAGTCCCAAGTGTGACGTCGCCGCTTGGGCGAACACAAAAAACGCATTACGAGGCGGTCGCGCAACACAGCACCACGCGGCGATCGCTAGCGACCTCCCGGGTTTGTAATGAGCGATCCACCAGCAACGGGGATGCTGACGGCGCCGTCTCCCAAGGCGCTGCCGCCTGCCAATGCCCGGCCGGTGAACGCGGTAGCGTTTTACGGTGACCGAGGAATACGCGAACACATCCCCATCGATCCTGAGATGGCGGATCTTACGGACGTAAAGCGTATGATCTACTATGAAAACTGTCTGTACCAATCCGTACGGATCGCTTCAGATGTGACGCTCGTGAAACTCAGTCGCTCGTACTGGCGTTTTGAATCGTCGTGGGAGCATTGTTCGAGCCGCTCACGCTGCGGGGCGTGACCGTGCGCAATCGCATCGTCGTCTCGCCGATGTGCGAGTATTCGAGCGCCGACGGGTTCGCGAACGAGTGGCACCTGGTCCATCTCGGGAGCCGTGCGGTCGGAGGCGCGGGGCTCGTCTTCACCGAGGCGGCGGCGGTCGAAGCCGCCGGCCGAATCAGCCCGCAGGACCTTGGCATCTACCGCGACGAGCACGTTAAGAACCTGGCGCAGATCGCGGCCTTCATCCACGAGCAAGGGGCGATCGGCGGTATACAGCTGGCGCACGCCGGACGCAAAGCGAGCGTCGCGAGGCCGTGGGAAGGCGGCGCGCCGCTTGCGCCCGAGGCGGGTGGGTGGCGTCCGATCGTGGCGCCGAGCGCACTGCCGTTTCTCGCCGATGGGCCGGTCCCGCACGCGCTGAGCTCGACGGAGATCGGCTCGCTCGTCGCTTCATTTGTGCGGGCCGGGGAGCGCGCGCTGGCCGCCGGTTTTCGCGCGATCGAGATCCACGCCGCCCACGGGTATCTGTTGCACGAGTTTCTTTCACCGCTCTCCAACGAGCGCGACGACGCGTACGGCGGGAGCTTTGCGAATCGCACGCGCTTTCTGCGCGAAGTCGTTAGCGCGGTCCGCACCGTCTGGCCGGAGCGCCTCCCGCTCTTCGTTCGCATTAGCGCGTCGGACTGGGTCGAGGGAGGCTGGACGATCGACGACTCCGTTGCGCTTGCGCGCGACCTCGGACCGCTCGGCGTCGACCTCGTCGACTGCTCGTCAGGCGGAATCGTGCCGGACCTGCGGATTCCGATAGCTCCGGGCTATCAAGTTCCGTTCGCAGCGAAGGTACGTGCGGAAGGGGGAATTGCAACCGGAGCCGTGGGGATGATCACCGAGCCCGAGCAAGCTGAGGGAATCCTGCGCGACGGTGAAGCCGACCTCATCATCATCGCGCGCCAATTGCTGCGCGATCCGTATTGGCCGCTGCACGCCGCGCTGGCGCTCGGCGTCGACGTCCACTGGCCCGACCAGTACCGGCGCGCAAAACCGGAGCCTGCTTCCTCAGGTCGTCTTAGTTAGACGCGAAGCGCCGCAGCGACGCACTCATCGAAGCTCCAATGACGTCCCTCGGCCATCCAGACTTCGAGATCGTCGCGGCTTGCGGCGGAGCGGAGTCGTTCGAGCGTCTGGTCGTATAGCCTCGCGATGTGCCGCGGTCGCGGTTGAGCGAGCTCGGCGAACAGGCGGTCCGAGCCGCCGAGAAGCCGGGCCGCTGCGGCCGGCGCAGCGTTGCGCTCGGCGATGTTCGCCGAGACGTGTAGCACGCTGCTCAAATCGCCGCGGCCGGCACGATGCGCGCGCGTCAGCACCTCGCGCGCATCCGCGCGCGCGCCCGCCACGTCGTCGTCGGCGAGCGCGCTCAATGCGGCAAGCGAAAGGGCGGTAATGGCGAGGTACTCAGCCAAGCCGTACTTCCGATAGTAATCTCTCGCTTCGTGCGCATACGTGCGCGCGCGGCGAAAATCGCCAGAGTCAAACTCCGCAAGGCCGAAGCCGATCAGCGCCAAACCGAACGTCAGCGAGCCCCGCACCGCTCGGCCGAGTTCGAGCGCCTCGCCAAGCAACGCTCGCCGGGCGACGATGTCTTTCGGCTCAACAGTCAGCGACTTCACGATGAGGGCCCACGCCTGAACGCTCGTCTCCGACGCTCCACGGGCGACGGCTACGGCTTCCGTCGCGGCTCGGTCGGCCTCTTCGAAACGCCCGAGCACCGCGTGGGCCCAGCCGGCGAATGCGAGCGCGAACGCAAGCGACGCGCGCCCGCTCAGATTTCGAATCGAGGATGCTTCCGGCAGGTCCCGATAAAGATCGGCCGCGCGAATTGCCGCCGCGGCCGCCTTGCCCGCGAAACCCCCGTTCGAATAGAACGTGCACAAGGCGAGCTCGAGCGGTGCTTCGAGGCGGGGGTCGCACTCCGGACCGAGCGCGGCCAAGGCGTGACCGCACCATTGTGCACCCTCGGACGACAGCGAGAGCAGTTCGAGAACCGCGTGCTGCGACGCGGCGATAGTCGCGCCGAGCGCAACGTCGTGCCCATCGACGAGCGACCACCGCAACGCCGCCCGGAAGTTGTCGAGCTCGGGCTCAAGTTCCGCGAGCCACGCGGAAAGGGACGGCTCTCCGTACCTCGCGTTGGCCTTCTTCAGGAGCGACCGAAAGTATTCGGCGTGCGCGCGCGCGGCCGCCGGATACTCGCCGCTTTCGGTCAGATGGTCGAGCGCGAAGGCGTGCGTCGTCTCGAGCATCTGGTAGCGGGACGAGCCCGATCGCGAGTCGACGACGACGAGCGACTTCTCAACAAGCGAGGAATGAATCGTCAGCAGCTCTCCAACCGCGAACGCGTCGCCGAGACAAACGGACTCGGCTGCGTCTAGTGTCCAGCCGTCGGCGAAAACCGCGAGCCGGCGAAAGAGGCGCCGTTCCGCATCCGCGAGCAGTCCGTAGCTCCAGTCGAAGAGGGCCATCAGCGTCTTATGCCGCGGCGATGCCGTGCGAGCGCCGGGCGTCTGTAGATGGAAGCGGTGCTCGAGAGCGCCCGCGAGGGTTTCCAGGCTCATCGCATTCATGCGCGCCGCGGCCAACTCGATTGCCAGCGGCAAGCCGTCAAGCCGGGCGCACACCGCATGCAGCGCCCGCCAGCCGGCATCGTCTGTTTCAGCGATCGCAAAGTCCGGCGCAACATCGCGAGCACGGTCGAAAAACAACGTGACTGCCGGCGACGCGCGCAGATCTTGCGGGGTCACATCCTTTTCAGCCGACGACGCAGGCAACTCCAAGGGATCCAGCCGCACGACGCACTCACCTGGCATGCGGAGGGCTTCACGGCTCGTCGCAAGGATGCGTATGAACCAACACCGCTCGAGGATCCGTTGGGCGACCGCTGCGGACGCGCCCAACACGTGTTCGCAGTTATCGAGGACGACAAGCAAACACTTTTCGGCCAGTTCGCCGATCCACTCGTCGCTGCTCGCAGTCTCGAACCGTTGCGGCACGCCGAGGGTCGCAGCGACCCGTTGCACGACGAAATCTGACTCGCCGAGTGGTGCAAGTTCGACGAGCCATACTCCGTCGGGAAACCGCTCGACGAGGCCATGTGCCGTCTCGAGAGCGAGCCGCGTTTTCCCGACGCCGCCGGGGCCGGTCAGGGTAACGAGGCGGTGTTCGGACAACGCGGTTTGCACGGCGGCCCGCACGCGCTCGCGGCCCAGGAAGCGGGTGAGCGGGAGCGGCAAGTTGTGCCGCGCGCTCATCGCGCCCGCGAAGGCGGGCGCGCCCCGACGGCGCGGCTGGGCCGGCCGGGTCGCGGCCGCTTCGAGTCGACCGCGGTCTGCGCTCGAGAGCCCAAGTCCGGCTGCCAAGAGCGCCACGGTATCGCGATGCGGCGCCCGCCGGGTACCGCGTTCGAGCACGCTTATCCCGCCTGCGCTCATCCGCGCACGTTGCGCGAGACCCTCTTGCGAGAGCCCGGCCGCAAGGCGAAAATCGCGCAACAGTCTACCGAATGGTGCGGGCCCCGCTTCGCTCATGCATCCCCCCTCGTCGCATGCCGGGCCTGCGGTAATTCTACGTCTCGTTCGCGTCGCCCGCAGGGCGGGCGCCGGCCCGCTTCGCGCCGGGATAGCCCCGAGGTCAGCAGAAGCTGGGCAGCCATGTCCAGCGCCATCGGCAATCAAGCTGTCGTCGTCGGTGCCGGGATCGGCGGATTGGCCGCTGCGCGGGCGCTTGCGGATTCCTTCGAGCGGGTGGTCGTGGTCGAGCGCGATACGCTGCCGCCCGATCCGGTCCAACGGGCCGGCACGCCGCAGGCCAAACATGCACACGTCCTGCTTGCCGGAGGCCAGCGAGCGCTTAGCGACGCGTTCCCCGGTTTCGAAGACGATCTGGTGCGGTCCGGAGCAGTGCCTCTGAAGGTCGACCTCGACACCCGCCGGGAGCGTCCCGGCTACGATCCGTTTCCCAGGCGCGATTTCGGTTGGCTTGTGTACTCGATGTCGCGACCCCTGATCGAGTTTGTCTTGCGAACGCGCGTGCAGCAGCTCGCCAACGTCACGCTGCGCGACAGATGCCGTGCCGTTGCCGCCGAAGTGGCGCCCGACGGTACGACGATCGCGGCGGTCCGGTGCGCAACCGCAGACGGACAAGGCGAGACGATCCCGGCAGATATCCTCGTCGATTCCACCGGGAGCGGCAGACTCACGCTCGACGTTCTTCGACGGCTCGGCGGGGTGCCCGAGCAAACGGCGATCGAGGTCGACGTCGGCTACGCGACCGCTGTTTTTGCGGTTCCCGGCGCCGCGTCCGATTGGAAAAGCGTGATGACCTTTCCCGACGTGCCTACCAGCACGCGTGGTGCGCTGTTGCTGCCGTTAGAAAGCAACCGCTGGATGGTCACCGCGATCGGGCGATTCGGCGACAAGCCCCCCGGCGATCGCCTCGGCTTCTTAGCCTTTGCGGCGGAATTGCGGACTCCGACGATCTTCGATGCAATCGAACGCGCAGAGTGGGTTGGCGGCGTTCAACGCTTCGCCTTCCCGGCGAGCGTGCGGCGGCATTTCGAGCGGCTCGAATCTTTCCCGCGCGGGCTGCTGCCCTTCGGCGACGCGATTTGCTGCTTTAATCCGGTCTACGGCCAGGGAATGAGCGTGGCCGCGCAAGAGGCTTGCCGTCTGCGCGAGTTGCTTGCGGCCCGAGCCGGGGATTCCGACCCGCTCGCCGGGCTAGGGCCCGCCTTCTTTAACGAAGCTCAAGTACTGATCGAAACGCCCTGGACGATGGCGGCGAGCCTGGATTTCGCATATCCGCAGACGGGCGGGCAGCGTCCGAAGGATCTCGCGAGCACGCTCGCCTTCGGGAGGGCACTGATGCGGCTTGCAGCGCACGACCCCGCCGTACACGAACTGACCCTTGAGGTCTTGCACTTGCTCAAACCGCTGAGTGTCTATCGCGACCCGGAGCTCGTGCGTCGCGTGTTCGCTACGTTCGACGCCTAGCCAATTTGTTCGAATAAGTCGTTCGAATGTCGCTGGCGCACCAAACGGCTCCGCGCCTAGAATTGCGGCAGCCGCTTTGCGCTGCGTTTTCTAAAGAGAGGGAGCCATATGACTACGACAGCTGTTCCGCAGTTCGATCAGACCAAATTCGACGCCGCACTCGGACGCTTCTTGGGCGACGCCGGCGCGGCATTCAGCTCGGCACTCGTCCTCGTCGGCGATAAGCTCGGCTTGTACAAAGCTCTCAACGAGGGCGGAGCGCAAACCGCGCGCCAGTTGGCGGAGCGTACCGGCACGCACGAGCGCTACGTTCGCGAATGGCTATCGAACCAAGCCGCGTCCGGCTATATCACCTACGACCCCGAAACGCGGACCTTCGCGTTGCCGGCGGAGCACGTTCCGTTCCTCGCCGACGATACGAGCGAAGTGACGATGTTCGGCCTGTTTTCTATGGCGGCCGTGCTGTTTGCCGACGAGCCGAAGATAACCGAAGTTTTCAAAACGGGACAGGGCCTCGGCTGGCACGAGCACGATCAGCGGCTGTTCGCCTGCACCGAGCGACTCTTCCGGCCCGGCTATCGCGCGCATCTCGTTGCGGACTGGATACCCGCGCTCGACGGCGTCGCCGCCAAGCTGCGCGCCGGCGCTCGCGTGGCGGACATCGGTTGCGGCTTCGGGACGTCGACCATCCTCATGGCGAACGCGTACCCGGCGGCGTCGTTCGTCGGCTACGACTACCACGTGCCGTCGATTGAGGCGGCGCGATCGGCCGCAAGCGCAGCCGGGCTCTCGGACCGGGTGACGTTCGAAGTCGCATCGGCTCGGGATTTGAGCGGCGACGGTTTCGACCTCGTCTGCTGCTTCGATTGCATCCACGACATGGGCGATCCGGTCGGCGTGCTTTCACGTCTGCGGCGATTGCTCAAGCAAGACGGAACGCTGATGATGGTCGAACCCTTCGCAAGCGACACGCTCGAAGAGAACCTCAACCCGATCGGCCGGATATTCTATGCCGCCTCGACGATGCTGTGCACGCCGGCTTCGCGCGCGCAAGAAGTCGGCTTGGCGCTCGGCGCACAGGCCGGCGAAATAAAGATGCGCGCGGTGGCGACGGAAGCAGGCTTCTCCAAGTTCCGCCGCGCTTCGGAAACGCCGTTCAATCTCGTCTACGAGTTGCGCCCGTAACGCCCTTGCCGCATTCGTGCGGTCATGCTCAACGCGCAGGTCGACGCTTTTCGACCCTTCCCCCCGTTCTATGGAGGTCCACACGTGAACAAGCTTCTCTTCATCTCGGCCGCAGTTGCGGCGATCGCGGCAAATGCCGCCACCACGGCTAGTGCGCAGACGGTTGCGTATACCCAAAACCCCGTCCACGTCGTACGCTACTCCGTCCAATCGGCGTACCTACCTTCGATGCCCGTTTGGGGCGGCACGAGTCCAGGGGTTGCGAGTTACTCCGAGCTCGCGATAACATTCGTTAACACGGGAGCCGTGCCGGCCACCGCAGTAAGGTTCGCGGTGCATACCGGTACGACGACTGAAATCATCGCCGACAACGGCACGTTCTCACCCGGCACGGGCATCACGCATGATTTCCCGATCGGCTCGGCGTTCGGCGGAGCCGCGACGGTCGAAGTTCAAAGCGTTACGTTCGCCGACGGTACGTCCTGGTCACGCGGTTAACCTAACGCGATTTAGGAGGGCACCATGCCGAATTACGGGCGACCCGAGTACGTCCCCGACGATTCGCTCATTGACCCGTTCGTTAAGGAAAAAGGTTTAGACGGCCAATACGTCACGAAGGATCCGCCGCCGGCCGAAGCGCCGAACAAACCGATCGAAGTCGGGGACCCGCACGCTTCCGTACTCCGGAAGGAAGCTCTCGAAAGCGAGCAAGACAAATATCGACCTCTCAATAAGTTCGATCCGAATTTGGCGCTGGTGGAATCGCAATCCATAACCATATCGCCGGCCGAGGTCGTGAAGACACTCGAAGCCGCGAAGTCGCCGGATAGGACGCCCGATCTCGGGCAGGGACGCTAAGGCTAGATTGGAGGACGAAAATGAGCAAAGGATTCGGAAAGCGCCTTGAGTCGTTGAAAAGGATCACGTCATGGGATTCTTAGCAGGCATCGTCGCAAAGCAGCTCGGCAAGGAAGCTGCCAAGGAGCTCGTTAGTAAAGTTGTTCACGATCAGGAACTGATCGAAAAGATAGTCACCGCGGGCAAGACGGCGCTCGACCCGGAGAACCGGAAGGCTCTCGTAGACGCTCTCGGACGCGTCGGTAAGCTCTTCGAACAGTTCCCCGGACTAGCGGACGTTGGTAAGGCCCTCCAAAAGACGGCCGTAAACCTTGAGGACCCCGACAAGTGCAAGACCTATCTCGAGAAACACCAAGAGTCCCTTAAAGAGCTTGCGAAGGGTGTCTCGGAACTCGCGAAGGACCTAAAGCCCAAAGACTGGATCGACGGCGTTACGGACGACGTCAAAGCCGGCGCCAAAGCGGGTTGGCGGACCTTGGAAGACTTTGGGAAAGTCGCTGCCGGCTTGGTTATCGCGGTCAAAGACGGCAATGAGAAACCACTCAATCTGGCGGGCGCGCACCTCTTGACCGACCTCGCGCAAACCAACGCTCCGCTGCTGGCCAAGGTTGAGAAACACTTCGATAACCTCGCACCGGCTCTCACAAAATTGGCGTACGATTTGCCCGAGAGCACGCAAGTGCCGAAGTTTCGCGAGGCGGTCGCTAAAGTTGCTCTTCGGATTGCCGGCCCCGACACCGCAGAGGAACGCGAAGGGAAAGAGCCTTCGACTTATGTGTACCGCAAGGCCAAAGAAGACTTCAACAAAAGTCATCCGGAGTTGCCCGGGCGCGTCGGCAACAATCCCGAGTTTATCCGCGTCGACACCGCTGCGCGACGCATCGGCGTCGGCGCCGACTTGCGCGGCTCGATCACGGCGGTCGAAAACGATCCCGAACGGCCGGGTGAAACGACAATTCGCTGGAACGATCGCAGCGGGCCGCGCTCGCTGAGCTTCAAGGACCCGTACGTCGACGAGCACGGTGCCACGAAGCCGCATCCGCTCGCGAAGATGGCAAGCGACGCCCGCGACCAGCTCGCCGAGCAAAACGGGCCGGTACCGATGCGCGTCTCAGTCGACGGCCCCAACGTCGATTATCGCGTCGGTCCCGATGGGCACGCCAAGACCGGCCACGAAGGCCCCGGCCCGGAAAAGTTCACCCAGGCACACGAGCAGCCGCGCGAGCCGTCCGGCATGAGCCGGTAAGCGAACATCTCCTCCACCACTAGAATTGCCGCATCGCCCGCAGTTATCCGTCGGGCTCGGCTTCGTTAGAAAGGCAGTACCAGCATGACAGAGACGCGTAAGTACATCGATTGTCGAGAGTTTCCAAGCGAAAGCAACTGCTCGCTCAAGATCTCCGGAACGGAGAATGAAGTAGTGACGGCTGCCGCCATGCATGCCGTCGCCGCGCACGGCCACGCCGATTCGAAAGCGTTGCGCGAGGAACTCCGGTCTGCGCTCAAAGACGAGCCGCAGACGCTCGTGATGGAGAAAAGCGTTTGACGTAACGCTAGGCGTTGCGTGGTTCGCAGCGCGACCAGCAATCAAGCGCTGTCGCCGCGGTTTTCTCCGCGAGGGCCATGCTTATCGCGTCCTCAGGCGCCAGCGCGGCGCCTCGAGCGAAGAGTTGCGTGAGATCGTCGCTCACGAGCAACGTCGTAAGTAACGCGGCAAGCCGATCGAAGCTCGTCGTCCCGGTGTGTTCTGCGTTCGAAGCCTGCTCGGCCTTCGCCGTGGGTCCATCGCGGTCCCGACGGGCGACTCTTGTGCGCGTGATCTCGTACGTGAGCTTATCCAACGGCCGCTGCCAGCGCGTGCAACAGAGTGTCCTCATCGTCATCGGCACTCAGCTGCCAAATCATCATGCCGCCGAGTTGGTTGGCTAGAACGTAGTTCGCCTTCGCAGCCAGCGACTGCGGATCCTCATAGCTGAGCATGATGCCGGTTCCGGCGTTATACAGCCAGGGCGCCTGCGCTTCGTCGTCCCAGGTTCGCGTGTAGCTGGGGAGGTAGTTGTCCTCGATGTCCTGGTAGCCGAAACTGCCGCTGGGCGCGGCACCCGGCGCGTCCCAGGTCCCCGGCGCGGCACCGGCGGCGGTCTGATAAAGCCCGTTGTTGGTCGGTCCGACTCCCTGCCAGCCAGTGCCGACAAAACGCACTCCCATGACGATTTTGTCGCTTGGTACGCCTGCTGCGAGGTAGCTGTTCACGGCCGCACTGACGCTGAGATCTCCCTTCTCGGTGAACAGCGGTGCGTTGAAATTCGTCTTCCCGCTGGAAGCGGTGGAAAAGTCGTAGCTTTCGAGATTGATCCAATCGAGCAGCGGATAGATTTGCGCGAGCTGGAGGTTGGCGATGTTGTCAGGCCCTGCGGGAGCGGCAATCGTTAGGAGATACTGGCGGCCATCGGTTTCGCCTTGGACGTCCAGCCGGCTGCGCAATTCCTGCAACAGCGCGGAGAAGTTCTCGCTGTCTGCGGCCGCGGGGAATTCCCAATCGATATCGATGCCATCAAAGCCATTTTGTGTCATGAATTCTACGCAGGATTGCGCGAGATCCGCGCGTGTGGCCGCTGCAGCGCAGACGGCGGAAAAATTTATCGAGTGATTGGCCCCGCCCACCGAAATCAGCATGAGGAGTTGCGGGTAATCCTCTTGCAAGTTTTGCAGTTGCGGGAAATTGACCTGATCGTCCTTGGGGTTCACGGAGACGCATGAACCCTCCACCGTCACGTTGGCGAATGCATAAATGACGTGGCTCAGCAAGTTGGCCGGAATGTCGGTGACGTGATAGTTCTGCGCGTGGATGGACGAGGCAGAAAAGTAACCGACAAGCCGGTTCGTGGCGGACGGAAAGGGAATAATGGTCTTTCCTCTTCGTTCAGCTGCAAGAAACGACGCGGGTTTCCGCGCCGTTTCGTATTGTCTTGGTGGAGATGAGGAGACTCGAACTCCTGACCCCTTACATGCGAAGCAAGTGCTCTACCAGCTGAGCTACATCCCCACGGTCTCCGCGGATGGACGGACCGACCAGCCTACATACGTTCCTTGCCCGGCGGCCCCTTCCGGCGCTTAGACGGGGTTGGGGAGGTAGGGGAAGACGGTCGGCGTGAAGCCCTTGGTGGTGCAGGAGACGCCCTGGTTCGTGAGATTCGGCGTGCCGTTGAGGCCGTTCTTCTCGTTGTGGTCGTCCGGCGGAGGGTTTTGCACGCCGGCCGTGGTCGCGACGTTCGGGGTCGAGCTGGTCAGCGTCGTCGAGGTGGCCGAACTGCCGAAGGCGAGCCCGAGCATCGCGTCGACGACGTCGTCGTCGAGTGCGCGGCCGCCGAATGCCGTCGGCGCGAGTCCAGTGCAATCGACCGGAAGCTGGCCGCTCGTCTCCCAGCCGAGATAGCTCGCGCGGCCGGAGTTATCGTTCAGGTTCGCGATCAGCGCGTCCGGAGCCAACAGCGCCGCAACGTAGCTTCCGATCGCGGCACTGCGCCCGGCCGGGCTGCCCGTGACGAATGCGGAGATTTGCGGGCCGAACGCCGTGGGATCGTTCTCGGGCGACGCGGCATTGTACGCGACGTGATTTGCGTAGGGAATGTAGAGCTCTTTAATACCAGGCTTGCCGATGCGATCGACTTGAATGAACAGGACGTTGGCGCCGTTGGTCTGCGTCCCGTTGTTAATCACGGTTGGGTCGTTACTGCACC